>Ga0187780_10000193_pt1 | contig 47740 bp, 48 predicted proteins | sample 1015_Q2_SP10_20__FD_132429 | JGI IMG/M metagenome (GOLD analysis project Ga0187780, IMG submission 132429) | Tropical peat soil microbial communities from peatlands in Department of Meta, Colombia - 1015_Q2_SP10_20_MG | ecosystem: Environmental > Terrestrial > Soil > Wetlands > Peat | place...
GGCGTGGTCGTCCACAATAAGGACTCGGATTTCTTCCCGGCTCATTGTCGGAATTCCGCGGGTGCCTCAAACGGAATCATAGCGTGGAGCTTGAAGCCCTTATCACCGAGATGGATGACGTCCAATGTTCCGCCGAGTGCCGTAACACGTTCGCGCATCCCAATTAGCCCCAGACCGTTACTTTCCGCAGCCAAGCTATGTTCGACTGCTCTACACCCATCGTCTTCGATCGTCAGCGCCAGCCAACGTCGCTGAGGCGTAGTCTGTGCCCCAACCTCCGGGCCGAAGGTGAGAGCGACGCGAGCTTGGCCAGCATGCGCATGTTTGTTGATGTTGGTTAGACCCTCTTGGACTATTCGATAGACATGGGACGCCGCTGTTCGCGGCAGCCCTCGGAGGTCGCCGTCTATCTCAAGAGAGATTTTCAATTGCCCACCGGCTAGCCGTTCTTGATCCTTGGCCAAAGTTGAAAGGCTGGCGGCGAGCCCAAAGTCATCGATCTCAGGCGGACGAAGGGCCCGCAAAGTGTTGCGGAGAGATCTCATTATAGCAATCGAAATCTGTGAGAGACTGTTTGCCTCAGATACGAGCGCGGGGCATTCGGTTGCGACCGTTGCCTTGATTGATGCGGCTATTGCGCTCATAGCACTCAGACTCTGAGCGAGTTCATCGTGCAGATCTCTCGCCAAATCGAGCCGCTCCTGCTCCTGATTATCGACGAGCCTGGCGGCGAGCTCCATCTTTTCACGAGTTGTGCGGTCGAGATTCGCCGCGAGCGTGTTGAACACCTCGCTGATGCGTTGAAGCTCGATTAAGCGGAAGTTAGGCAATCGACACGACAAATCGCCATGCGCTAGCCTGTCGAGGCCGGCCAAAATATCTTTTGTCGGACGCAGCGCTCGGCTGATTGCTGCATACTGCAAAATGCAGATCGCTCCAATGACTAGTCCGGTAAGACCGAGCAGCCCCGAAACTTCTCTCCAAATCGCAGCGACGACGGCCGCATTTTCTATCGTGACGACCACTGTTCCATAGGATCTGCCATGATAAGAAATCGGACGAACAACGTCGGCCTGCGCCGCGGGAATCCAATTGAACAGGGCAGCAAACCAATCCGGCGGCTCGCCGATGGAGCGGTTGAACCCGATACAGCTCGATCGTGCGATGCTTCCGTCGGTTTTGAGGTATTCCATGCATTGACCCGCGCTTTGGAGGACCTCGGTTACCGGATCGAAGTCGGGGAAGCGGGCCGCCACATCTTTGTTGGTGTCGATGCGAGCCAATTGAATTTGCAGTTGCCGAACGAGAATGTCGGCGACATTCTCGTTAAGTTGGCGAACGTCGCGATAGGTCCCGAACAACGCGAGCGTTGCTGCAACGAGAAAGCAAAAAAGAGCAACGGCTGCGACTCGAAGCGTCAGCGACGATTTGAGATCAAGTTTAGGCGCCATATCGGGTTCTGTTGGGCGTATCTTATCACAACCATTAATTGCTGGAGATTGGCCTTAACTTACGCTTATGCGCCGCAGGTCCAAAGAAAGTAGCCCCGGCGGCGACGGGCAATTTGCCCAAAGCTCCTCAGGCAAATCTCTGTTTCCCTTCTGCCTTCGTGGGTCAATCTATGGGAGGGGCTAGGTCCCCAGGAACACCGAAGGAAGTACGCCCATGTCATGGACAACTCCGACACTCGTTGAAGTGTGCATCGGCCTCGAGATCAACGGCTATCTCCCGCCCGAGTTTTGAGCCACACCCCCGCTCCGGCGACTGCTCACTCGTTCACATGAACGGTCTGACGGGGCGGGGTCTGTCCCGATCGCGTTTCCGCAACGTAGTTCGTAGAATAGTCCCCCGCGATCTGCTGGTTTACTTGCTGCGACGCGGTTCGATAATTTCCGCGCTTAATCTTCCGGGTCGGAATGTTCATGGGTGAGCTGTTTCGCCACCCCAGGGGTAAAGGCGCGGCACGAAATAATTCAGCAACGAAGCTACGGCCACTGCGATCACTGTTCCGATCGCGAATTGCGTCCAATCATTCGGGCGCAGCGCGCCGAGAGAGACAATTACCAGCAGGATTGGGATATCCAGGAAGTGCGTGAACGATGCCAGTTGCTCGGCACGGGCGTGAGCCAGTTCAGGAGTTACCCGTCCCTCTGTAACCGCTCCTCGTGCCAGACGCCTCAGCCTGATGAAATAAAGGCGGGTAATGGTGTTTCCCTCAACGAACTCGAGGACAAATAGCAGCACCATACCGGCAAGCCAGGGGACCTTCAGGAACGCCCACCCTCCATAATATGAAACGATGAGCCACGTCCCGCTAGCGAGCAGCAAGAGCGCGCCGGGTACAACAAGGCCGTCATAAAACACACCAATGAAGGTGACTGCCTGGGCGAACAGTTTCACATCGCGGCTTTGGCGGGAGCGCATGTCGGCCACGAACACACCGATGAGGCCAGCCGACATGAGCATGAGCCCTATCAAGTGTGCGAACCGCAGGAGAAAAAACGGGTCCATAGTTATGTACTGATACTGAACCACATGCGCCACAGCAGACCGTCGCGGCGAATGAAATGGTGGTAAAGAGCGGCACCCACGTGGAGCACGATCAAGGCGAGCAGAAGCCGGGCTCCGATGGCATGTGGTAGGCGGGGCAGATACTTCCAGAAATCCGGCAGCTGCGCACTTTCTCCATCAAAGATTAATGGCGCTGCGCCACTCAGCACCATCATACCTGCGCCGCTTGCAATCATTCCTAGGATGACGAGATAGAAAAGGACATGCACCACCCGCGCGGCACGCTCCTGACGATCCGGCAACTGGGTCAGGCTTTCGATCAAAGCCCAACCACCAGACGATCCGAATGATTATTAGGGTCAGGAGCCCAATCGCGAGCGGCACGTGGAGGCGCAGAATTCTCGCCTTTGTTGCGGGGTCCATGGTGTGGGCAGCACGAAACCCCGAGGCAATAAGAATGAGAAGCATTACGACGCTTAGCCAGTGCATCGAGACGGCCATCATCCCGTGGTGATTTGGGGTGCTCTTGAATGCCAACGCCAATCCTCCCTCCAAGCACTCGCCGGGCGAGCCTATGCGACGCAGATGCCGGGGACTGCAGCCTTCTGGAACAGGTGTGGGCAAGCGACGGCTGAGGATGGATAGCGGGAGAGCTTTGCCCTGAACTCTGGATGCGTGAACGCAGCCCGAAAGTCAGCGGTCGATTGCCAGACGGCATAATTCAAATAAGTCGGGCTTTCGCCGATCGCGCGGTGAAGCTGGGTGGAGATGAAGCCCTGCTGCTGCTTCATGAAAATCGCGTCGTCCTGCCACGCTTTGAGAAAGGTCTGCTCGTCTGCTTTATCGAGCGTAAACACGTTCACCAATACGACTGGGCTGGCGTCGATCGCGATCTGACGGTCGATCGGGAAGGTGGGGTCGAGAGGGCGCAGTAGCGACATGACAGGGTCCTAATTATGGTTCTATGGTGTCAATCTGGTGCAATGGAGTTTAGCGGCTTGACATGATCATGTCAATAATGTTTTATGGTGACAGATGCACAAGGCTAAGCGAACGGCGGCGGGTGACGCCCTGACCGACCTCGTCCTCGACTTGTTTAGGCTCAACAGCCTGCTATTGACCGCTGGCGATCGGCTGATTGCGCGGCTTAGGCTCACTAGCGCGCGCTGGCAGATCCTTGGCGCAATGGTCGCGGCGGAACGCCCTCAGCCGGTTGCGTGGCTCGCTCGCGGTATGGGCGCCAATCGTCAAAACGTGCAGCGGATCATCAACGACCTGCACAAGCAGGGGCTCGTGGCATTTGCTGACAACCCGCATCACCGGCGAGCGCAACTTGTTGTTCTCACTGAGAAGGGAAAACAGGCGTTCGATGTGGCCATGCGCTTGCAGGCCCCGTGGATTAACAGACTTTCTGAAGGGCTCTCGGTCAAGGACATACAGACAATGCACCGCGTCATTATTGCGCTGCGCCAAAAACTCGAGGGTAGCGAACTGCGGGGGCAAGCCGAGAGGGCGAATTAGGCTCGTCGTCGCCAAAAATGCTGCGGCGCGGACGCTCTTCCTGGCACTTAACGGACATGACGACGACATATGGCGATCTCCGCTTTCGCAGGTAAAGCGGACATTTAGGCAACATTAGTCGCCAATACAATTTGCGAGCACACGCCTTTAAGCGAGCCGTCACCGCATCGATTTGACTCTATTTTGAGTTGCGGCAGCTGCGGCGCGGAGAAACCATGTTTGCGAGCCGGTAAATACCCTCTGCCGCAGCGCAAAAAGCTTTGGATTTCTCTAAAAAAATATTGACTCAGGACTCTCGACAAATCAGCGCGCATCGATTCTATTGATGTTGATTCGGAGAGCGGCGGCACAATCTCCGAAAAGCGGTCGAGGCTATTAATCCAAGCGGAGGCAGGCGATGGCGCGCGCCGATACGGCGAGTGCGTCTCTACGACCGGATTCGATCAAAGGGTTGGCGGAATCGATCGCCAATCCCGCCTACCGCCGTCTGTTAAGCGCCGAACCGGTTTTGCGCCGCGCCGTTCCGGTTCTGATCATTGCGTTCATGGTGACGATCTGCGTCGGCGCCGCGGTGCAAGTGCTCGAACACCATCGTCAGGTGGTGTCCGACGCAAAGCAGAATATCGAAGCGCTTGCCGACCATTTCGCCGCGGTTTTCGACCGCCGCAGCCGGGACGGCCGATCGTACTGGCCGCGCACATCCGAGGCGCTCGTGGAAGCGATGCCGGCCTGGGCGACCGGCGCCGCGCACCGCATCCTCGTCGCCGATGCGGACGGCAATATCGTCGCGAGCCTTCCGAATGCACAGCAGGACTTGGGACACTCGCTCCTTGAGGTGCTCGGCCCCCTGCAGCCGCTCACGACATTCGGCGCCGAAGCCGGCACCCGCGAGATTATCTTGGGAAACGGCGTTTCCGCCTTCGCCACGGTGCGGGCGCTGAAAAATCCGATTGGACTTTTGGCGGTCATCCAGGAACGCAATGACGCGCTAGCCGACTGGCGGTCGACCACGGCTCTCACCGTCACGCTCTCGGCAACAACCGGCTTTGTAGTGCTGATCCTCGGCTTCGCCTTTCATTGGCAGGCGACGCGGGCGCGCGAAGCCGATGTTATTCACGACACAGTGCGCAGGCGCGTTGATACCGCGCTTAATCGCGGCCGTTGCGGTCTGTGGGACTGGGATCTGGCGCGTGGCCGCGTGTTTTGGTCGCATTCGATGTACGACATGCTCGGCCTGCCGCAGAAGGACGAACTCCTCACATTCGGAGAGCTCGACGCGCTGGTCCACAAGGACGATATCGATCTTTACGAACTCGCCAGCCAATTGGCCGACGCCAAGGTGCAATCGATCGACCACGCGTTTCGCATGCGCCACGCCGACGGCAAATGGCTGTGGCTGCGCGTGCGGTGCGAATTAACGCGCCAGGAGGGCGAAGCGGGCGCACATCTCATCGGCATTGCCGTCGATGTCACCGAGCAGAAAAGTCTTGTCCAGCGCACCATCGCCGCCGATCTGCGGTTGCGCGACGCGATCGAGACGATACCGGAAGCCTTCGTGCTGTGGGACGCGGAAAACCGTCTCGTGCTGTGCAACTCGAATTTCCAGGCCCTGCATCAGTTGCCCGACGAGGCGATCGTATCGGGCACTTCATATGAAACGGTCGTCGCCACCGGCAGAAAGCCGCTGATCCGCACGACGGTCGCTCATGACGGCGAGCCGCGAGGGGCGCGCACCTTCGAGGCCCAGCTCGACGACGGGCGCTGGATGCATATCAGCGAACGCCGCACCAAGGACGGCGGCTATGTCTCCGTCGGCACCGACATCACCAAGCTCAAGCGGCACGAGCAAAAGCTGATCGAGGGCGAGAAGCGCCAGATCGCCACGATCGCGGATTTGCGCAAATCCCAGCAGACGCTCGAACGGCAAACCGCGGAACTCGCCGATCTTGCGGAAAAATACGCCGAGGAAAAAACTCGCGCCGAAGAAGCCAATCAGGCGAAGTCCAAATTTCTCGCCAATATGAGCCACGAATTGCGCACCCCATTGAACGCGATCATCGGCTTTTCCGAAATCATGGAATCGGGAATGTTTGGGCCGCTCGGCGCGGAAAAATACCGCGAATATTGCCGGGATATTCGTGAAAGCGGCGAATATTTGCTCGACGTCATCAATGACATCCTCGACATGTCGAAAATCGAGGCCGGCGGGATTCGGCTCGCGCCGGAGACCGTTGAACTTTATCCGCTACTCGCCGATTGTCTTCGCGTGGTCTCGACTCGCGCTAGCGAGAAAAATCTTTCGCTGAGCGCCGATGTGGATCCGGCAATCCAACTCAATGCCGACCGGCGCGCGATCAAGCAGATCGCGCTTAATCTTCTTTCCAATGCGGTAAAGTTCACGCCGGATGGCGGCGGGGTGACGGTGCGCGGGCGGTCGCGCGCCGGCGCGATAATTATCGCCATCGAGGACAACGGCATTGGCATACCGCGCGACGCGCTGCGCACGCTCGGCCGACCGTTCGAGCAGGTAGAAAGCCAGTTAACGAAAAGGCACCAGGGTTCCGGCCTTGGGCTTGCCATCGCAAAATCGCTCGTTGAACTGCATGGCGGCGCCATGCGCATCCGCTCGAAACTTGGCCGCGGCACCATGGTCGTGGTGCGGCTACCGGCGCAACCAGGGCCGCAAGCGCGGATGGAAAAGCTCGGCGCGGCGGCTTAGCTGCAAAGTCCTTACGGCGCTCGGCCCAGAATTCGCACAAAGCAAGCACGCACCGCGCGCTGCGTCTCCGCAAGATGAGCCGACAGCGCCGGAAAATCCGGCAGGTCCGCAGCGCGCGCCAATAGTTCCAATACGCCCGGGCTCGCGCTTTTCGGATCGAAGGCCGTAGGCAGACAGAGTCGCAGAATTTGCGTCAAATCGTGGAACAGACGAACCGCCGGCCGGAGCACTTCCGCCTCGTTCGGCCCGAGCACGCCGAGGCGCGTTGCCTTTTCCAAAACGCGCGCAGTCGAGGTATCCAATATTTCGGGCGTGGCCGCCGCATGCGCCAATTGCAAATATTGCGCGATGAACTCGATGTCGATTAATCCGCCGGACGCGTATTTGAGGTCCCATGGGTCGGCATCGCCCTTCTCTTTGGCGATAGCGCCGCGCATTTCCACGACATCGGCGGCCGTCGTCTCCGCGGTACGCCGACGGCAAAGAACGTCGCGGATCGTCGTCTCGACTTTCTTTACAAAATCCGGTGCGCCCGACACGACACGCGCGCGCGTCAGCGCCATGTGCTCCCACGTCCATGCCTCGCGCTCTTGATAGCTTTTGAACCCGTCGATCTGCGTGGCAACCGGCCCGGAACGGCCCGACGGCCGCAACCGCATGTCCACTGGATAGAGCACGCCGTAATTGGTCTGCACCGTGAGCGCGCTGATCATGCGCTGGGTCAGGCGGGCAAAATATTGCGTGCCATGGAGCGGACGCGCGCCGTCCGAAAGCGGATGCTCCGGGTCGAAATCGTAGATGACTATGAGATCGAGGTCGGAGCCCGCGGTCATTTCCCGGGCGCCGAGCCGGCCGAGCGCGACGACCGCGCTTTGCCCGCTGCGAATGCGGCCATGCGCGACGCCGAAATCGGCTTCCACCCATTGATGCACGGCCCGCAACAGGACGTCGGCAAGCCGGGCAAAGGCATCGCCGGCTTGCTCGGCGGAAAGCGAACCGGAAAGAATGCGCGCGCCGATCAGGAACATGTGCTCTTGGCCGAACAGCCGTATGGCATCGAGCACCGTCTCAGGCTCGCCTGCGTCCTTTAGCGACCGCTCCAGCGTCTCCTGCAAGCGCGATTCGTTCGTCACGGAAGCGAAGAAGCGGGGTTCAACCAGAGGATCGATAAAATGCGGATTGTGGGCGAGGATATCGGCCAGCCGCGGCGCCGTTCCAAGAATGAGCGCCACAAACCGGATCAATTCAGGATTTTGCCGAAGCAAGGAGAAAAAGCGCCCGCCCGCCCGCAGTCCGGCAAGAAACTGATCGAAGGCCTTAAACGCCGCGTCGGGATTTTCGGCGCGCGAGAATCGATCGACGATGACCGGCGCGAGTTCGATCAGATTGGACCGCGCTTGCTCGCCGCGAAGCGCGCGATAGCGCCCGGCCCGCCAGTTTCGTACCGCATCGACGATCGCCGGCGGCTCGCGAAAACCCATTTGCGAAAGCCGCTCGAAGGTCTCGCCGCGTCCTTCCGCAAAATCGAAAGATAGAGCTTGCTGTTGCGCCGGCAATTCGGGGGCCCGCTCAAACAACTTGATGTAGTGCCGTTCGACGTTGCGCAGATGCGCAACGAGCGCATCGGCGAAGGCATCCCGCGATGCGAACCCGAGAAAACGGGCAAAAACGTCGAGCTTTTCGACCGTTCCCGGCAGCGTATGGGTCTGCTCGTCCGCCGTCATTTGCAGGCGGTGTTCGACGCGGCGCAGAAAATTATAGGCCGCGGTGAGCTCGTCGCGCGCGGTATCGTTGATCCATCCGTCGGCCGCGAGCGCGGCAAGCATTTCGATCGTACCGCGGCCGCGCAATTGGCTGTGCCGTCCGCCGGCTATCAACTGCTGCGTCTGCACGAAGAACTCGATTTCGCGGATACCGCCGCGTCCGAGTTTTATATTGTGGCCTTCGACGGCAATCTCGCCATGACCGCGATAGGCATGGATCTGCCGCTTCATTTCATGAACATGTGCGATAGTCGCGTAATCGAGATATTTTCGCCAGATAAACGGCGACAGGTCCCGGATGAATCGTGCGCCGGCGGCGATATCGCCGGCGCACGGACGCGCCTTGATCAAGGCCGCACGCTCCCAGTCCTGGCCGCGGCTTTCGTAGTAATCGAGCGCCGCCGCGGTCGAAATGGCGATTTGCGTCGAAGATGGATCTGGGCGCAAGCGCAAATCCACCCGGAAGACATAACCCTCTGCCGTGCGCGCCTGCAGGATCTTAACGAGCTCCCGCGTCAGGCCGACGTAAAATGGCGCGGGCTCGATATTGCGGCCGAGCTTGGCGGCCGCCGTATCGAAAAATACCATCAGATCGATGTCGCTGGAAAAATTGAGCTCGTTGGCTCCCATCTTGCCCATCGCGACCACGATGTAACCCGAGCTGCGTTCGGGACGTTTTCCGTCGGCAACATCGAGCTTGTTGCGTTTGGCGGCGTCGCGAAGGAGGTACCCCACCGCCGAACCGAGTGCGGCGTCGGCAAGGCGGGTCAGCGCGTCGGTAACCTGCGCCACCGTCCAAACCCCGCCCACGTCGGCGAGCGCGATCAAATGAGCGGCCCGCCACTTGATGCCCCGGAGAACGCGCATGAGACCGGCCTGCGACGGCGCTGCTGCGGCACCGCTTTGCATTTCGTCAAGAAGCGCCGCGAGTTCCCGATCCGGATCGCAGCGGAGAAGGCGGACGAATCCCGCAGCATTCGCCTCGATCGAATCCCAGAGATAGGGCGCCGCTTCGGCAACGCCGCCGAGGAGCCGCTCAGCGGCCGAATGACGGCGAATAAGCGCTTTGATTTCGCTTGCGGTCGATTTCGGCTTGACAGTCGCAAGCCACGCCGCGACGCGCGTGGCGCCTTGCGCCGAAGGCTCTGGCAATGCCCCCGCAAGCCGCCCGATGAACGCCGTGTCGCCGCGAATTCGCTTCGGCCGCCTTTTGGCCGCCACCCGTTTCATCCCTTGCTTGCCGGGCGCGCCGGACCCGCGCGCGGCAAGGCAATCGTGCTTCGCAAGCCGGGATGATTGTCCTCGAGCTTGAGTTCTCCGCCGTGCAATCGGGCGACGGCCGAAGCGAGGCTAAGGCCGAGGCCCGAGCCGGGTTCCGATCGGCTCTGCTCGAGGCGGACGAACCGCTCCACCACCCGGCCGCGATCCGCATCGGGAATCCCCGGTCCCCGATCGGCGACGCTGAGCATGATGCGGTCGCCGTCGTTCCCGGCCTTGACCACGATTTCGGCGGGTGCGCCGTTCGCTTTGCCGTTCGGCCCGGCATATTTGATGGCATTGTCGATAAGATTGGCGAGCGCCTGGCTCACCAGCTCGCGATTGCCACGCACCGGCGCGGCCGCCGGAGCATCGACCTTCAGCGTGATGCCCTTCTCGTCCGCAAGCGGCTCATAGAGCTCGCCGACATCGCGAGCGATCTCGGACGCGTCGAATTCGACCATGTTGTCGCGCGCCTGACCGGATTCGGCGCGCGCGATCATCAACAGCGCATCGAACGTGCGGATGAGCTCGTCGGATTCCGCGATGGTGGATTCCAACGCCGCGCGGTAGTTGGCGTCGCCCGGCGCACTGCGCAGCGCCTGCTCGCAGCGATTGCGAAGCCTGGTCAGCGGCGTCTTCAGATCGTGCGCGATATTGTCGGAGACCTCCTTCAATCCACGCATTAACGCCTCGATCCGCTCGAGCATGGCGTTGACGTTAACCGCAAGCCGATCGAGTTCGTCGCCGGTGCCGGCGACCGGCAGCCGGCCGGAAAGGTCGCCCGCCATGATCGTTTGCGCCGTTCCGGTCATCGCGTCGATGCGGCTGAGCACGCGGCGGCTGACGAAAAATCCGCCAAGCAAGCCAAGCACGATCACAAGCGCCAGCGACCATTGGCCGGCATTGGCGATGATCCCGAGCACCCGCTCGCGTTCTTCCAGATCGCGGCCGACCAAGAGACGGAACCCGCCCGGCAGCTGCACGACCCGAACCAGCGCATGATGGTCGACGCCTTCGGGCGCTTCCAGCCGCCGATAGCTCGTTTCCAGCCATCCCTGATGGTCCAGCGCCCCAGGCTCCAGGGCGCCGACATTGCCGGCAAGCCCTTCCCCGGTCGGCGTCGTGATCAGATAGAGGCTCGAGGCCGGCCGGCGCGATCGCGCGTCGACAACCAGCACCAAGCGCCGGATGCCGCCCTGCGCGTAGATATTCGATAGCCCATTGATTTCGCCATCGACCGTGTTTGTGATCTGCTCGGTGATGAGCCGGCGCGTATTGAGCGCAAAATAAGCGAGCAGCGACGCCGCGAAGAGGACGAAAATACCAAGATACACGAGTGTCAGCTTGAAGGCCGTCGTGCGAAGGAGTTTGCCAAGCGCCGCCACGTTATTTCATCTCGATCTCGGAGAAGTCGTCTTCCCAAAATTCAAGCGTTGCCCGTTGGCCGCTCCGCTGGGCCGCGGCCTCGGCTTTGCGCAGCTCGACGCGGCGAATTTTGCCGGAAATCGTCTTCGGCAACTCGGCGAATTCGATACGCCGTACCCGCTTGAATGGAGCGAGCGCGCTGCGGCAATGGCGGAAAATCGAAAGAGCCGTAGCGCGATCCGCCGCGTGCCCGGGAGCAAGCGCCAGAAACGCCTTGGGCACGGCGAGCCGCATCGGATCGGGTGACGGGACGACGGCGGCCTCGGCCACCGCCGGATGTTCGATCAATACGCTTTCAAGCTCGAACGGACTGATGCGGTAGTCCGAGGATTTGAAGACGTCGTCTGCCCGGCCGACATAGGTCAGGTAGCCGTCATCGTCGATCGTGGCGACGTCGCCGGTGCGGTAGAGCGTTTCGCGGCGCGCGGACGTGCCGTCGCCGTCGTCGCTCGGTTTGCCCTGATATCCTTGCATCAGGCCGGTCGGCCGCGGCTGCAGTGTGATGCAGATTTCGCCCTCTTTCACCGGCGCGCCGTTCGGATCGAGGAGCGCGACGCGGTAACCCGGCAGCGGCCGGCCCATCGAGCCGGGCTTGAGCTTTTGGCCGGGCGCATTGCCGACCAGCGCCGTCGTTTCGGTTTGCCCGTAACCGTCGCGGATCGCAATACCCCAAGCGGCTTTGACTCGCTCGATCACTTCGGGATTAAGCGGCTCGCCGGCAGAGATCAGCTCCTTGATGCGGACCGGCCAAGCGGAAAGGTCCTCCTGGATCAACATCCGCCACACCGTCGGCGGAGCGCAAAATGTAGTGACGCCGCAGCGCACGATCGCATCGAGAAGTCCCCGCGCATTGAAACGGCGTTGATTGAAGACGAAGACCGCCGCCTGCGCGTTCCAGGGTGAAAAAAAGCAGCTCCACGCATGCTTGGCCCAACCGGGCGAGGAAATATTCAGATGCAGATCACCGGGGCGCAGCCCCAGCCAATACATCGTCGATAAATGCCCGACCGGATAGCTTTGGTGGCTGTGCAATACGAGCTTCGGCGTCGCCGTAGTGCCGGACGTGAAATAGAGAAGCAGAGGATCGTCCGCCTTCGTTTCGTTATCCGGCTTAAAGTGCGCAGGCGCGGCGTAGCCTTTCTCGAATGAAATCCAGCCGGGAACCTGCCCACCGACCGCGATACGCGTATAGTCGCCGGGCAAGTCGGCGAACTTTGCCGCCGCGTCGGCGCTGGCGACGACGTGGCGAATTCGGCCGCGCGCGAAGCGGTCGCTAAGATCGCTGCGCGTCAACAAGGTGGTTGCCGGAACGATCACGGCGCCGAGTTTCATCGCCGCAAGCATGCACTCCCAAAGCGGCGCGACATTGCCGAGCATGACGAGAAGGCGATCGCCCCGGCGCACGCCCAGATCGCGAAGCGCATTGGCGACCTGGTTCGAACGCTGGCTCAGAGCCGCAAATGAGAGCTTGGTCTCGCCGCCCTCCTCCTCAACCAGCCACAATGCCGGCTGCGCGTTGTCACGGGCCATCACGTCGAAATAGTCGAGCGCCCAATTGAAGCGATGGAGCTTGGGCCATTCGAAGGTGCGATAGGCGGTTTCATAATCCTCACGATGGCGCAGTAGGAAATCGCGCGCGGCGACGAACGCAGCGGCACCGTTTGAGGTCGGGTTGTCACTCATCACGACGTTCCGGTCCTCCCTTAAGGGATCGGCTGCACGGCCTAACGCGCGCCGTCGCGAATCATGTAGCCGGCGCCGCGCACGGTGTGCAGCAGTGGCTGCGCGAAGCCCTTGTCAATTTTAGAGCGCAATCGCGAAATGTGCACGTCGATCACATTGGTTTGCGGATCGAAATGATAGTCCCAGACATTTTCCAAGAGCATGGTCCGGGTGACGACCTGACCGGCATGGCGCATGAGATATTCAAGCAGGCGAAATTCGCGCGGCTGCAGCTGCACCTCTTGGCCGGCGCGGCTCACTTCGTGCGACAGTCGGTTGAGTTCGAGATCGCCGACGCGATAGACCGTTTCCTCTCCGCGGTTGCCGCGGCGGCGCGCCAGGGCCTCGACGCGCGCCAATAATTCCGAGAAGGCATAGGGTTTGGCCAGATAATCGTCGCCGCCGCTGCGCAGTCCTTTGACCCGGTCGTCGACCTGACCGAGCGCGGAGAGGATCAGAACCGGCGTCTCGACCGACTCGGCCCGTAGCGCGCCGATCACCGAAAGACCGTCCCGCTTCGGCAGCATGCGGTCGACGATCAGGACGTCGTATTCACCGTCGAGCGCGAGCTGGAATCCCTCCTCGCCGTCACCGGCGCGGTCGGCTATGTGGCCGACTTCGCGGAACGCCTTGACCAGGTAGTCGGCCGCATCGCGATCATCTTCGATGATGAGAAGACGCATGGTTTATCGTTCGTCGCCGCATTCGAAGTCCGACGGATGATACATCCTCGCACCGGCTAGATAAACGCGAGGGGGTGGCGAGCTCTCGCCCGCCACCCCCCTTACCACTCCGCTCCGGCGGGGGCGACGGATGCCGGGAGGCAGAGTTGGTGTCCAGCGGGGACGGATCTTGCGACCCGCCCCCAGGGTACGCCCGCCAGCGGGGGCGACGGATGCCGGCGGATGCCCCTTTAGTTGGAGCCCTGCCCGTTCAACGCCGAGCGAGAAGGCCCCGCAATTACTTCGGCACGACACCCGTCACGGACAGGCCCATCGCGCCTAGGCGTTGCCGAGCGGCAGCGCGACGAATTTCGTGCCGTCACTCGACTTCACCCTGAACAGAACCGAGTGTTTACCCGCAGCGCGCGCGTCGGCGAGGTTTTTGCGAACCTCGGCCGGCGTCGAAACTTTGTTGCCGCCCACTTCGAGGATAACGTCACCAACCTGGAAGCCATGCTCGGCGGCGATGCCATTGGCGCTGACATTGGTCACCATCACGCCCTCACCTCCCGAACCCGGCACTTTGCTGCCGGGCGCCAGCGTGAGACCGAGCTTCGGCAGTTCGCTGTCCGGCACTTCCCGTTGGTTTTGATTTTGTTCGTTCGACGAGGCTTCTTTCTCGTTCGGCAAGGTGCCGAGTGTCAGCGTCACGGTCTTGGATTGACCCTGATGAATGACACCGAGCTTGATCGAAGTGCCGGGCGCCATGGTCCCGATTTTGCGGGCGAGCTCGCGCGGATCGTGGACCGGCACATCATCGACGGAGGCGATCACGTCTCCGCTTTGGATACCCGCCTTGGCGGCCGGACTGTCCTTTTGCGGCTCGGACACGAGCGCGCCGGTCGCCTCCTTCAATCCCATGCTGTCGGCAAGGTCGGGCGTTACCGTCTGAATTTGCACCCCAATCCAGCCTCGCGTGACGGTGCCTTTGTCACGCAATTGCGCAACGACGCTCTTGACCGTGTCGGCGGGAATGGCGAAAGCGATCCCCACCGACCCGCCGGATGGCGAAAAGATCGCGGTGTTGACGCCGATCACGTTGCCGTCGACGTCGAAGGTCGGACCGCCGGAATTACCTTTGTTGACCGGTGCATCGATCTGAACGAAATCGTCGTAGGGGCCGGCGCCGATATCGCGACCGCGCGCAGAGACGATGCCGGCGGTGACAGTACCGCCGAGACCGAATGGATTGCCGACCGCGAGAACCCAGTCGCCGACCCGCGGCGAATTCTCCGCGAGCTTCACAAATGGGAAATTGTCGCCGTCGACCTTGATGAGAGCGAGATCCGTGCGCGGATCGGTGCCGATCACCTTGGCGCTATGGGTCTTGCCGTCGTCGGTGGTGACTTGAACGTTTTCCGCATCATGCACGACATGGTTGTTGGTGACCGCGTAACCATCGGACGAGATGAAAAAGCCGGACCCTTGGCCGGTGATGACCTCATGGCCTCGCGTGTTCGGCATGCCGAAACGCTTGAAGAAACGCTCGAAAGGCGACCCGGGAGGGAAAGGCAGATCGTCATCGCTGAGATCGGGACTGGCCGGACGATCGATCTTAACCCTGACCGAAATCACCGCCGGTTTCACCTTCTCCACGATGTCGGCGAACCCGATTGGACGCTGCGGGATCTGCTGGACCTTTTCGCTCAAATTCTGCGCTTGCGCAGAGGTGCCGAACGCATGCGGCGGCATCCCAGGTGAGAAAACAAGCGCAGCCGCGCCAAGGCTCGCGATTGTCGTCGCCAGCAACGCCACGCGCCGCACCGATAAATTGCGCCGCAATGCCCGGTCATGACCGTTCATGTATCGTCTCCAAAACTGATCGGTTCCTTGTCGCCACCGAAGTGTTAGCGCCGAAGATGGGAGGACAACCCTTACCGCGCTCTGTCGGCGGCATTAAAGATTTGTAATGTTATCGAGTGAAAAATAACAACGAAAAATCATGATCTTAGACCCTGCGACCGTTTGATCCGCGCCGCCACAAAGGTCTTTTGATCCTGCGTGATACCTAGGACATGATTCGGCAAAAGGCCTGTCCGGACTTGATCCAGGATGGAAACTGGCTTTCACGAAAAGATTATGCCTCACCAAAAGTCGCAATCGATTGAGCTTGAAGCGGTTGCGCCCTAGGAGCTGGGTCCCTCGCCCAAGATCTTCGCCAGCCGCTTTTCTTCGGCGCTATTAAGTCTTGCTTGTTCGGAAGCCGGCGCTTCTGCGCGGCGGCCGGCTAGCAACAACAGCACAATGCCGAAAAGAAGAAGCGCGGGCGGCAAACCCCACAGTGCCGCGGTGTGCCACGACAGGCGCGGCTTGAGCAGAACGAACTCGCCGTAACGAGCGACCAGGAAATCGAGGATTTGCGCGTCGGTGTCGCCCGCCTTGATCCGTTCGCGCACCAGAACGCGCAAGTCGTGCGCCAACGGCGCCTCCGAATCGTCGATCGACTCGTTCTGGCACACCATACAGCGCAGTTGTTGCGACAGCGCGCGCGCGCGGGCTTCCTGCGCCGGATTGGACAGCATCTCGCCGGGCTGTACCGCCAATAAAGGCGTCGGCAAAAATAGCGCGATCAGAAACGCGAATGCGAGCAGCCTTTTCACCGTGTTTACTCCGCCGCTTGCAGGATCGTCCTCGACTTGGCCGGTCGCGGCGCGCCGACGCGCAACCGCCGATCAGACAGCGACAGCGCCCCGCCCGCGAACATGATCGCGGCGCCGAGCCAGATCAAGAGAACGTGCGGCTTGAAGTAGAGTCGCACCGCTACACTGCCGTTCGGCGCGGGATCGCCGAGCGAGAGATAAAGCTGGCTTACGCCGCGAGTCATCAAGGCAGCTTCGGTAACGGTCGTGCTCCGGTTCGGGAAGCTCCGCCGGGTCGGCTCCATGACGCCGATCAACTCGCCGTTCATGCGGCGGACGGTAAAGCGCCCCACCATATCGTGAAAATTGGGGCCATCGCGACTGAACAGTCCGTCGAGGGTAAGACGGTAGTGAGCGATATCTAGGCTATCGCCGATTTTCAGTTCGACGATGCGCTCGCTGCCCCATGCCGTCACGGCGACGATGCCGAGCAGCGTCACGCCGATGCCGAAATGAGCAAAGGCCGTGCCCCAAGCCGAACGCGGCAAGCCGATGGCGCGGCGCAATGATGCGCGAAACGGCACGCGCAAAAACAGCGTCCGTTCGGCAAGGTCGGTGACGGCGCCGGCCATCACAAAGACGGCAATGCCCGCTCCAAACGGCGCAAGCACCGGTCCGCCTTGCTCGATGGCGAACGCCGCGGCCATCGCCAGAACGGCGAGCAGCGCCGCCGCCATGAGCCGCTGCGCGGCGCCCAAAAGATCGCCGCGCTTCCAGCCCATGAGCGGCCCGAAGGGCATGACCACCAGCAGCGGAATGAACAGCGGGCCGAAGGTTGCATTGAAAAACGGCGCGCCGACCGAAATCTTCTCTCCGGTGAGCGCTTCAAGAGCGAGCGGATAGAGCGTGCCGACCAACACCGTCGCGTAGGCCGTCGTGAGGAAGAGATTATTGAAGACAAGCGCCCCTTCGCGCGAAATCGGCGCAAACAAGCCGCCTTGTTTGAGGAGCGGCGCGCGCCAGCCGTAAAGCGCCAGCGCGCCGCCGATAAAGACGACCAGGATGGCGAGAATGAAAATGCCGCGGGTAGGATCGGTCGCAAACGCATGAACCGACGTCAGCACGCCCGAGCGCACCAGGAAGGTTCCGATCAGCGACAACGAAAAGGTAAGGATCGCAAGCAGAATAGTCCACACTTTCAGCGCATCGCGCTTTTCCATGACGACCGCGGAATGCAACAGCGCGGTTCCGGCGAGCCACGGCATCAGCGAGGCATTCTCTACCGGATCCCAAAACCAGAACCCGCCCCAGCCCAGCTCGTAATAGGCCCAGTACGAGCCGCCGGCGATGCCGAGCGTCAGGCACATCCAAGCGCCGAGCACCCAGGGACGAACCCAGCGCGCCCAAGCGGCGTCGATCCGGCCTTCCAGCAATGCGGCAATGGCGAAAGAGAATGCGATCGAGAAACCGACATAGCCGAGATAGAGCATCGGCGGATGAAAGGCGAGACCCGGGTCCTGAAGAATCGGATTGAGATCGCGGCCCTCGAACGGAGCCTGCGGGATGCGCACGAAAGGATTGGACGTAGTCAGAATGAACAGATCGAACGCCGCCGCGATCCAAGCTTGCACCGCAAGCGCATTGGCCTTGAGCACCGCCGGCAGGTTGGTCCCGAACACGGCGACCAGCGCGCCGAAAAAAGCGAGAATGGAAACCCACAGCAGCATGGAGCCTTCATGGTTTCCCCAGATGCTGGTGAGCCGGTAGATAAACGGCATATGAGAATTCGAATTCTCGAAAACGTTCAGAACCGAAAAATCCGACGTGACGTAGCAAACGGCGAGCGACACGAATGCGACCGCAACAAAGAAAAACTGCGCGAGCGCCGTCGGGGCGGCCACGCTCATCAGCACCGGATCGCCGGTGCGCGTGCCGACGATCGGCATGGTGCCCTGGATCAGCGCCAGCCCGAGCGCCAGCATGAGGGCGTAGTGCCCTAGTTCGGGGATCATACGCTGTGCCTTCCGCTTGCGTCGATCATAGCATGCCGCGGGTTATTTGTTCGTTGCGCCGACCGGCATTGCGGCCCGCTGCGCGTAGTCGTCCTTCCAATGGCCGGATTTTTTCAGCGCATCGGCGACTTCCTTCGGCATATAGGTTTCGTCGTGCTTGGCGAGAATCGTGTCGGCGTTGAAGGTGCCGCCGGTATCGAGCGCGCCTTCCGCGACGACGCCCTGACCTTCGCGGAATAAATCGGGTAGCACGCCTTGGTAGCTCACCGGAATTTCGCTCTTGCCGTCGGTGACCGCAAAGCGCACGCTCAAATTTTCGCCGCGTAATACGCTGCCGTCCTTGACCAAGCCGCCAAGCCTGATGCGCGTACCAGGCGGCACGTGCTTGGTCATGACGTCGGTCGGTGAGTTGAAGAACACGATTGAATCGCGAAACGCATTGAGCATGAGTGCGACCGCGACCGCGAGAACGCTAACCCCGCCGCCGACCAAAACGAGGCGTCGCCGTTTGCGCGTCATTTCGCTGGGCTCCGTCGCATGCGCCTGCCTATCCTTCTAATCCGAGATCTTTGACGAGTTGGTCGATCCGCTTGACGTCGTCGGAACGGTCCGACAATGCGCGCCGTGCCTGCGTGGCGGCATCCTTGGCTTTGTCGCGATCGCCTAAGATCGCATAAGCGCGAACGAGTCGCAGCCATCCTTCGACATCGTTGCCGTTTGCATGCAGCCGATCGGCCAATCGCCGCACTATGCCACGAATCATATCCGTCCGCTGCGCCTCGGTCATGGCGTCGGTGGCCGCACCGTCCGCGGCGGCAGGATCGCCGGAGGCAACCGGCTCGCCGGTCAAGCGCGCCAGCGCCGAGCCGACAAAGCCGATCCAGGGCGCATTGGGCGGCGCATCTTTGAGAAGCGCGCGCCATTTGGCGGCTGCCACTTCGCGATTGCCGTCCTGCTCGTCGGCGAGACCGAGGAAATAACGGGCCTGGGCGTTCTGCGCATCGCCGGCAACGGCATGCTCAAACGCGACCTTCGCCTCATCGGTCACGACCCCGTCTGCGGCGGCGACAAGCGCCTCGCCGAGGGCGGACTCGCGTGCCGGACTGTCGCCAATGAGCGCGATCGCTTTCCGGCGTGCGACCACCGCATCGTCAAAACGGCCGAGCCGCAGATAGACCGGCGCGATCACCTCCCAGCCCGCGCCGTCGTTCGGGCTACGAGCAAGATGCTCTTCGACTTGGCTGACGAGACTGGCGATCGATTGATCATCGGAGCGAGCGAAGACAGCCTGCCCCGGCACGTCGGGCGAGCCAAGTTTCAGATAAAGCCCAAGCGCAACGGCGGGGACGATCACGGCCGCGGCGGCGGCGGCGGCGCGCCGCCGCCAGGCCCTTTGCGGCGAAGCCGGCGGCTTCGATGCCGCCGCTTCCGCATCCGCCGCGGCCAGTAGCCGTCGCGATATTTCCACGCGCGCCGAATCGGCCTCTGCCTCGCCAATCAATCCGGCCGTGCGATCGCGATCGATTTCCTGCAACTGGTCCTGATAGACAAGCCGATCGCTGCCGCCACGCAATTGCGCGGGCTTTCGTCCGAACGGCCACAGCGCCGCAATTACCGCCACGGCCGTCATCACCGCGAAAATGATCCCAAGAGCCATATTCAGAGCAATTCCGCTGCCATGACTTCAAGCGCCGTGACCTCAAGCGCCATGGACGCCCGCTATTCCCGTCTACCGGCGGCCGTCCTCACGGCTGCGGCGCGAGGCGTTTACACCACGGTGTGAATGCGGCGGCAATGGGAGTTACGGCGCGTCAAATTCGCCCTCTCGCAGGGCGGCCGCGAAGGAAGCGTCAAAGCCGACAAGGACAGCCGCGCACAAACGAAATGGGGCGGCGGGTGATGCCGCCGCCTTCACGACCGATCGCTATCGCGGCGAACCGACGCAAACTGCGACAAGCGGCGTGTTCGCGTCACTCGTCTCCGGGCCGCAGGAAGCGCCTCTCTCGCCGAGGAACTGCGCTGGGTTGCGCGTCGCCCCGCAATAAGCGCTGACGAGAACCTCGTCGTCCTGGCAGTGTACCGTGCAACCGGACACGCAGTCGGACTTGACGACCCGAACGCTCGAGCTCGCCGGACCTTGTGGCCCCCGCTCCCCTTGTGGACCGGGCGGTCCGGCCGGTCCGGGCGGTCCGGCCGGACCGATCGAACCGGCGTCGCCTTTGGGGCCTTGAGGCCCGGCGGGGCCAGGATCGCCCTGCGGGCCTTTGCCGCAACCGGCCAACGCGGCCAGCAACACCGCCGTAAGTGCCAAATGCGCTACACGCATTTTTAAATTCTCCCGCCATTGCCGCCCCGTAACACGCATTAGAAGATCAAACTCGCCAGCCGCTGGCAAGGACAGTCGGCAGTATCGGGCTCACTGGCGGCTACGAAATGCTTCGACTAAGTTGCGCGAGCGGTTGCGCATCGAATGTGACGGAACAGGCAATGAATTCGAAAAACCGAATCGCGATTTCGGCGCTGATAGTGACGCTGATCGCAAGCGCCGCCGTGGCGCCCGTGTCGCGCGCGCAAGACTATCCAGCGCGCGTCGTGAAGATGATCGTGCCCTTTCCGGCCGGCGGCACCGCCGATGTGATGCCGCGCATCATCGCCGAGTGGCTGTCACGCAAATGGGGCCAATCGGTGATTATCGAGAATCATACCGGCGCCGGCGGCAATGTCGGCGCCGGGATTGCGGCGAAGGCCGAACCCGACGGCTACACGCTGTTGGCGTCGCCGCCGCCGCCGCTGGTGGTCAACCAGAACCTCTACCCGCATCTCGACTTCGATCCGACGCGATTCATTCCCATCGTCGTCATGGGACGAGTGCCAAACGCGCTCGTGATCAACCCGGACAAAATCCCGGCCAATTCCGTGAAGGACTTTATTGCTTATGCCCAGGCGCACGCGGGCAGAGTGACGGACGCCACGCAAGGCAATGGCACGACCTCGCAGCTGACCTCCGCCCTGTTCCAGATGATGACGAATGTGAAGCTGCAAAACGTGCCTTATCGCGGCTCCGCGCCCGCGCTTAACGATCTTGTCGCCGGCAATGTCGATTGCATGTTCGACAATCTCGGGGTGTCGCTGCAACTCGTCAAAGCCGGCAAATTGAAGCTGCTCGCGGTCGCGTCGCCGACGCGCATGGCGAGTTTGGCCGATGTGCCGACAATCGCCGAGACCTTGCCCGGTTTCGCTTCCGTCACGTGGTATGCCGTCGTCGCTCCGCCCGGCACGGCCGCGGCGATTGTCGATAAGATCAATGCCGGCATCAACGACGCGCTGCGTGATCCCGACATTCGAAACCGGCTCGCCGATCTTTCAGCCGAACCGGTCGGCGGCACGCCGCAAGCGACAGCCGCTTATCTGAAACAAGAAGTCGAGCGCTGGAAGGACGTCATTGTTTCCGCGCATGTGACCCTCGATTGATTTTCGGTCTCTAGATTAAAGGATAGACAGATAAGGATAAGCAAATGAAGCATAGCGCCGATCGCATCCTCACGACCCATGCCGGCAGCCTGCCGCGGCCGCCCGATCTTCTCGATCTCTTGGAGAGCGGCGGCCCGGCGGGTCTCGAGCGCGACGGCAATGCCGAGCGGCTACACAGCGCCGTCAGTGAGATCGTGCGTCGGCAAGTCGATCTCGGCATCGATGTGGTCGACGACGGCGAATACGGCAAGCCGAGTTTCGTCAGCTATATCAACGAGCGGCTCGGAGGCTACGAGGTCGACACGCGCGCGGGTCCGCGCAACCAATGGGCTACTTCGCGCGAAGGGCTTTCATTCCCGGAATTCTACGCGCAGACGCACGCCGCCTCGACGCATACCCACATGATCTGCACAGGACCGATTTCATACAAAGGTCACGCCCAGCTCAAGCGCGATATCGACAATCTCAAAGCCGCCCTTAAGGGCGTTCGGGTCGCTGACGTTTTCATGCCGGCTATTTCGCCGTCGAATATCGAGGACTGGCAAAAGAACGCCTATTACAAGTCGCAGGAAGAATACATTTTCGCGATCGCGGACGCGATGCGCGAAGAATACAAGGCGATCGTCGATGCCGGATTTCTGGTGCAGATCGACGATCCGCGCCTCGTGACCTATTACATTTTGCATCCGCGAGCGAGCATCGCCGACTGCCGAAAATGGGCCGAGGTTCGCGTCGACGCGCTCAACCACGCGTTACGGGACATCCCGCCGGAAAAAATCCGCTTCCACACCTGCTACGGCATCAATATGGGCCCGCGTATCCATGACATGGAGCTCAAGGATATCGTCGACATCATCTTGAAGATCCGCGCCGGCGCCTATTCGTTCGAAGCCGCCAATCCGAGGCATGAACACGAATGGAAGGTTTGGAAGAACATTAAGCTGCCGGACGGCAAAATCCTCATACCGGGCGTGATTTCGCACTCCACCATTCTCGTCGAGCATCCGGAGTTGGTGGCCGAACGCATCGTGCGCTACGCCGAAATCGTCGGCCGCGAAAACGTCATCGCTGGATCCGATTGCGGCTTCGCCACGTTTGCGGGCTCCAAGGAAGTGCATCCCTCGATCGTCTGGGCCAAGTTCAAGGCGCTCTGCGACGGCGCCCGCATCGCTTCCCAGCAATTATGGGGGCGGAGCTAGCGGAACTTAAAGGCATCATTTCAAGAATCCGATCGATATCCACGGTACGGCCGCGACGACGGCCGTGCCGATCACGAGCGCGAGCAGATAGCCCCAGATCGGGCGCATGCCGGCGGCAGGCTCGACGCGGCCGATGGCGCAAGCGGCGTAATATCCGACGCCGAAAGGCGGCGCGAAAAGCCCGATACCCATCGCCAGGATAACGACCATCGCGTAGTGCACCTCGTGAATGCCGATCGCTTTGGCGATAGGAAAGAGGAGCGGTCCGAACAGCACGATGGCCGGAATACCTTCGAGCACCGAACCGAGCACGACGAAAGCAAGGATCGACGCGGTCATGAATCCCGCAGCCCCTCCCGGTAGGCCGGTCATCGCCGCGGCAAGCGTGCGTGAGAAGCCGGATTGTGTGAGGCCCCAGGCCATCGCGGTCGCCGTGCCGATGATGAGGAGAATTGCGCCGGAAAGGCACGCGGTCGAGACGAGCATTGGCCGCAGCGCCGCCCAATCGAACCGGCGATAGACGACAAGACCTGTGATCGCCGAATAGGCGATGCCGATCGTCGAAACCTCGGTCGCCGTGGCCACGCCTTCGACGACCGCGGCCCGGATCAAGAACGGCAGCGCAATGGCCGGCAGCGCCACGATGAAACTGCGCGCGATCTCGCGTTTGGCGGGGCGGCCGACATGGCCGAGATCTTCATTCCGGTAGCGCCAACGGATCACCAAACACAGCAGAAACGCCAGCACGACTGCGGGGAGGAGACCGCCGGTAAACAGCGCGGCAATGGATGCACCGGTCACCGACCCGATGGTGATGAGAACGAGGCTCGGCGGGATGGTCTCAGTTTGCGCGCCGGTCGCCGCCAAAAGCGCTACCAGATCGCCCGGCTTTGCGCCTCGTTCCTTCATTTCCGGAAAAAGCACGGGCGCGACCGCCGCCATGTCGGCGGCTTTCGAGCCGGAAATTCCGGACACCAAATACATTCCGGCGACAAGAACGAAATGCAGTCCGCCGCGGACATGGCCGAGGAGATTTGCCAAGAAGGCGACCATTGCCCGCGCCATCCCAGTCATTTCGATCAAAAGGCCGAGAAACACAAAGAGGGGAATGGCCAGCAGGATGAGATGGCTCATGCCTTCGTCCATGCGGCCGACCAACACCGTCAATGGCGTATGCGTTGCTAGTGCGAGATAGCCGAAGATCGCCAACCCAAAGGCGAAAGCGATCGGCACACCGGCGAAGACGGCGGCGGCAACGACGCCGACGAAGAAGATCAAGAGATTGAAATTGCCGAGCCGCTGGAAGATCGGCGCGCCGAGCCAGAACGACACGACCAGGGCGGCGGCCACGGCGAGCGACAGGCAAAGCGATTTGATTGGCCGATGCCTCGCCAGCCGAAGCACGGCAAAGACGACCATCAGCCCAATCCCGGCAGGCAGCGCGGCGGCGCGCCAGGCGTCCGTAACCTCCAATGCGGATGTCGTAATCGGCAACTCGTCGCGGGCGTATTCATACGCCGGCCAGGCGACAAGCAAAAGGAAGGTGAGCGCGGCGACGTTCGCAAAGCTGTCGGCAACCTCCCACATCGCCGGGCCGAAGACTTTGACGCACGCCGTCATTCGCATATGGTCGTCGCGCCGGAACGCGATGGCCGCACCGAGCATCGCAAGCCAAAGAAACAACGTCGAGGCGAGCTCGTCAGACCAGACGAGCGGCCGATCGAACACGTAACGCGAAACGACGCCGCCAAACAGGATCGCGATTTCCGTGGCCACCAAGCCCGCGGCCAGTAGTTCCACCAGTGTGCCGAGCGACGCCTCGAATCGCGCGAGGAGCGAGCGGGCGGGCGGTGCGCCGGCATCGGCTGCCAGGAAAGCGCGCGAACTGGCGTCGGCGGTCACGCGAGCTTGCCCACCGATTTTTCCAGGAAGTCCCACGCTTCCGGGCCGTATTTGCCCTGCCACTCGGTATAGAAGCCGGCGGTGCGCAGCTTGTCGCGGAACGGTGCCGGGTCGGGCCGATTGAAGACGAGCCCTTTGGCCGTCAAATCCTGCTGAAGCGAGGCGTTCAGTTTCGCGACGTCGTCGCGCTCCTTCAGACCGGCCGCGTCGATATGCTTGGCAAGGATCGCCCGGACATCGTCCGGCAGGCTCTCCCAGGCGCGTTGGTTGGCCAGGAACCAGAAGCCGTCCCACATATGATTGGTCAATGAGCAATATGTTTGCACTTCGTAGAGTTTGGCGGTCGAAATGATCGCGAGCGGATTTTCCTGTCCGTCGACGATTTTGGTCTGCAGCGCCGAGTAGACTTCGTTGAAGTTGATCGAGGCCGGCGATGCGTCGAAGGCTTTGAACATCGAGGTCCACAATGGTGACGGCGGCACGCGCAGCTTCATGCCGCGAAAGTCGTCCGGAGTCGCGATGGGCTTGGTGCTTGTTGTGGTCTGGCGGAAGCCGTTGTCCCAAATCTTGTCCATGGCGATGAGATTGGCCTTGGCGATTTGCGCGCGGATAAAGCTGCCGAGATCGCCATCCATCGCTTTCCAGACGCTGTCATAGTCGGGGAAGGCGAATCCCATTCCGTTGATCGAAGCGACCGGAACGAGCGTCGAGAGGATCAGGCCCGAGAGCGTGAAAAATTCCACGCCACCGGAGCGGATTTGACTGAGCGTATCGGTGTCGGAGCCCAATTGGCTGCTCGGAAAAATCTGCAAATCGAAGCGGCCGTTTGTCTCCTGTTTGATCGCCGTCGTCATCTCCCGGGCACGAACGTTCATCGGATGGGTTTCGGGAAGATTGTTCGCGTACTTATAGGTCCATTGCGCCTGCTGCGCGTGGACGATGGCTGGCGCGGCAACAGCAGACGTTAAAAGCGTCGATGTGCCGACCGCAAGCAGACCGCGTCGCGTCAATGTCATAGCGAAACCCTCCCTCCGTGATCACCGCATTGTTGGCCGTTCGCAAACCAATCGTGCACAAGTCTTCGTGTCCTATGCAAGCGGGCACGAAAAGCGAGTGCCCAGGCGATGCTGGAGAACAGGGGCCTGTACTCATAAATTGTATCGCATAGCGCCGCCAGCGAATGTCCGCTTTTTCTCCGAAAGCGGAAGCGGCCGAACACCGTCGTCATGTCCGCCAAGCGACAAAAGCGGAAATTGCAAACTGCTAGACCTGCATAGTGGTACCGAGCCGGAATTTAATCGCCGCGATGAGTGCAATCAAAATGAAAATCCCTAGCACGACCGCCTGCGTGACCGCGAATGGTGGCTCAGTCTGGGTTGGAGCCAACGCATTGAGAGCTGAGACTTTCACGAAGCTCTGTACGATTAGAACAAAGACGTTTAAGTAGAGCGATGCGACAGCGGTGATCGCAAAAATCCAGCGCCATGCGCCCACTAGGTGCTCTTTATATAGAGCAAACAGCGCAACCGCCAGGATCACGCAAGCGAAGATACCGACGCGCAAAGCCGGCGTGAGGCCGTGAATGGGAAAAAGGAACCCGGTCACGCTGGTCAGCGCCGTGGTGAAAAGAAACAGTGCGGTCGTGACTGGCAACCGATGCGAGGCGAACATCCCGCCTATAACAATTAGTCCAGTCCCAATCGCAACTAGAGTGATGATGACATGAAGAAGCGTGAAAGCTCCGATGGACATCCCTAGGATCATGGAAAGCCCCGCTGCTGGCCTACCCGTACTAAATACTGTCATACAGAGTTAAATCACGCTCTAGTAACGGGGCGCGTAGCGATAGCTCGGCGGCGCGTATTGATAAGCCGGCGGCGTGTAATTGTAGATCGGTCCGCCCGCCCCCTGCGCTTGGGCGCCATAGCCGGCGCGTCGTTCCGCCACCCATGTGCCTCGGCAGGAACCGGCGTTGCCTTGGCCGCGCCACACACCGCCGCCGCGGGTACTATTGAGACGGCCGGAGCCACTGGCCCATTGACCACCAGCCTGCACCGTGACTCTGACCGCGCCGTTCCGCGAAACACTGCCCTGGATTTGCGCTTGGCCACCAGCAGGATTGACCACCATTCCGTTGATGATCTGCACTCCATAACGAATGTCTGGCTGACAGGCGCCGCCACGGGTCGTAATAACTACGCTCCAGTCGCCGTCATAGGGCGTGCGGGCAACGGCCGGAACGGCGATCGTCAGGCACCCCGCCGCGACGGCAAACGCTTGCAAATAGGTTCGTAACCGTTTCGTACGCGCACGGCTGCTGAGAGAACTCGATCTGTTCGTTTTGCTGAGCATTGACGTCCTCCTGCCCAGGCCCCTCGGCCCATTGAACTCCTTTCAGTCGAATTTGTTGGGACAGATCAAACACAAACACGTTACCTGCGTGTTATGAGGTGGCGTGATCAGTGAACGTTGCGGATTGTCGCTGTTTTTTGCGCCGGATTCCTATTGGGCGTGCTCGCCATGTATATTGGGGTGTATCTTTACGCTTGGCGATGATCCGCGCTCACAATTTCACTATTCGCGGGCTCCGACGCCCTTTTCGCAAAAATCGGTTTCCATCCCGGATCAAGTCCGGGACAGGCTTTTTCCAATCGTGCCTTAGCCGCCAGGCAGCGCGAGTTCGGCGCGCAGCCCCCCGATCGGCGCGGTGCCGAGGGTGAGCACCCCGCCATAGAGCCCGGCAAGCTCGACGACGATGGAAAGGCCGAGGCCGGAGCCGGGCTTGGTTTCGTCGAGACGTTGGCCGCGCAATGCGACCTGCTCGCGCTGCGCCGGCGAGAGGCCGGGCCCGTCATCGTCGACGATGATGCGCACGCGGCCTTTGTCGTCATCCGCCGCCGCCTGGTCGGTCAGAACCTCGATGGCGACGCGCGACTTCGCCCACTTGCAGCCGTTGTCGACTAGATTGCCGACCATTTCCTCAAGATCCTGCTGTTCGCCGCGGAAGCGCGCAAGGCCGGGCACATCGACATCGATGGCGATCTCGCGGTCACGATGAAGTTTTTCCATGGTGCGCGCCAGCGCGGTCACGACCGGGGGAACGTCGACCAGCGTCCCGACGACGCCGGAGCGCGCCACAAGCCGCGCGCGTTCAAGCTGCCGCGCCACCTGATCGCGCATAATGTCAGTCTGCTCCAGCACCTTGAGCGCGAATGGATCGCCGCTGCGCGCTGAAGCTTCGTTGACGATGACCGAGATCGGGGTCTTGAGCGCGTGCGCCAGGTTGCCTACATGCGTGCGCGCGCGTTCGACGATTTCGCGATTGGCGTCGATCAAGGCGTTGGTCTCGCGCGCCAGCGGAGCGATTTCCACCGGGAATTCGCCTTGCAGGCGCTCGGCGCGGCCGGAGCGGATCGCGGCAAGGCTCTCGGAAATGCGTGCAAGCGGAGCGAGCCCGAAACGAACTTGCAAAGCCGTCGTCAACAACAGGGCCATGGTCAGAGCGGTGAAGGTAATCACGATCGCGCGATCGAAACTGTGCGTCTCGTCGTCGATTTCCGCGGCGTCGCCAGCTACCGCGATCAAATAACGGCCGTCGGCGCCGAGATCGATATTCCGCTCGACCAGGCGCAGGTCCTGATCTTCCGGGCCCGGCGCGTAACCTTGGCGATATTCGGAATCGGCGCTGGATTTGTCGGGCGGCAACCGTGGCAGATTGGAGTCCCAAAGCGAGCGCGAGGAATGCACTTCCGGGGTTTTGGCATCGAGACGCGTCACCTGCCAATACCAGCCCGAGAGCGGCAATTCGAACAGCGGCTCGCCGATCGATTGAGGAAATTTGTCGCCGGTTTCCTCGGGCGAGGCGACATCCGCCACTAGAGTGCGCAGATACACATCGAGGCGTCGATCGAAAGCGCGTTCGACGGCGTGGCGATAAAGCGTGGATAACGCGATGCCGGTAATGATGAGGATGACCACCGTCCACGCGGTGGCCCAGAGAAACAAGCGAACCGCGAGCGAATTAGCGCGCATCGGGAGGCGTGAGCAAATAACCGAGGCCCCTCACCGTCTGGATGACGTCGACGCCCAATTTCTTGCGAATGCGCCCGACGAAGACCTCGATTGTGTTGGAGTCGCGATCGAAATCTTGATCGTAGAGATGCTCGACGAGTTCGGTGCGCGACACGACGCGCCCGGTATGGTGCATCAGATAGGACAAGAGCCGATATTCGTGCGAGGTGAGCTTGACCGGATTGCCGTCGACCGCGACGCGGCCCGTACGCGTGTCGAGCCGAACCGGACCGCAAGTGAACTCGCTTTTGGCGTGCCCGGCCGAGCGGCGAAGGAGAGCGCGCACGCGCGCCAAGACTTCTTCGAGGTGAAACGGCTTGGCGACATAATCGTCAGCGCCGGCATCGAAGCCCTGAACCTTGTCACTCCAGCGATCGCGCGCGGTCAGAATCAAGACTGGCATGGCGCGGCCGGCCCGCCGCCACGCTTCCAGCACCGAAATGCCGTCCATCTTCGGCAAGCCGATGTCGAGGATGACCGCATCGTAGGGCTCGCTCTCGCCGAGGTAGTGGCCTTCTTCGCCATCAAAGGCGCGGTCGACGACATAGCCCGCGTCCGTCAAGGCGGTCGCGAGCTGCCGATTGAGATCGGGATCGTCCTCGACAACAAGAAGGCGCAACGATTTTGCTCCGCTCAGCGTTCGCCGACCAACGTACCCTTGACGGCGTCGACGGCTATGCGCGCCACTTTGCCATCGTGGGCAAGAACTGTCAGCACGTAGACGAGGCCGTCCTGGCCGTGGCATAGCCGCGCCTGGACCACCGTTCCGGGCATACGGCTTTTGGCGGCATGAATGGCGGCGGCGAGGCGAACGACCGTACCGGAGGCGGCTGCGGCGCGGCGCTCCTTCTGGTCGAGGCAGACACGCGCGGCTTGGCTGTGCTCGGCGTTGGGTAGCTCTTGGGCACGGGGCTCTTGCGCGCGGGGCTCTTGCGCGCGGGGCTCTTGCGCGCGGGGCTCTTGGGCGCGGGGCTCTTGGGCGCAAGCGGGAGCAATCGCAATGGCCAGCGCAAGCAGGGCGGCAAAGGCGAATCGTTCCACAGCGGTCATGATCATAATTATGTGCACCAAGGGCCTATCTGTACTAGGCCCGCGGTGAACCCTCTCTGAACGGCCGATTTCGGGCGGATCGGCGCTTAGGGCCATACTGCGTGTCCAGGCTGGTAAAAGGGCGTCAAACGGCATGGACGGATGGACGAGGAGAGCGAGCCGGTGCATGAGGCGCTTGGCCATCGCTGGAACGGTCGCCGGGCTTGCAGTCATGGGAGCCTGCGATGCCGTACCCGCGATGGTCGGCGGCGCGCAGCCGGCTGCGACAGGCGTCGGGCGCTCGGTGGTGATGATCCTCGGTTCCTATGGCTCCACGAGTACCGCTTGCACCGCGACCGCCATAGGGCGCGACCTTCTGCTGACGGCAGCGCATTGCGTTCAACCTGGCGCAGACTACAAGCTCGTCGTCAGCGAAGTCGGCAATGCCCCTGTCCTTAAGGATATTGCGCGCATCGAACGCGAGCCCCGATTCGAGATGCAGCGGCTTTTCAGCCATCTGGCGACGGCCGATGTTGCGCTGATCAAGCTTGCTGAGCCGCTTCCGGCGCGCATCCCGCCGGCGCGGATCGGGAGCGAAACGGAGACTGTGGCCGTCGGCGATACGCTTGTGGTCGCGGGTTATGGCGACACTGTGCGCGGGGACGGCCGCACCGGAGGCACCGTGCGCGCGGCGCCGCTTGTCGTCACGGGCCAACCGGGAAGTCTCCAAATTAGGCTGGTCGATCCGGCGGCCAAAGGGGTGCGCGCCGGATTGGGCGCCTGCACCGGCGACTCCGGCGCTCCGGCCTTTCGCGACGCGGAAGGCAATCTCACGATCATCGGCGTGGTGAGCTGGTCGACCGGACCGAATTTGAGTGCGGGTTGCGGCGGGCTTACCGGAATAACGCCGCTGATGCGCTATCGCGCCTGGATCGTGGACACCGCGCGCCGGCTTGGTTCGCCGATCGCGCCGTAGAGCATGATCCGGAAAAGTGGAAACCGGCTTTCCCAAAAGATCATGCTTTATCAAAAAACGAGAGCCGCAGTCGATTCATTATAAGTCGATTGCTGCTCTAGGTCCAATGCGGCCGCGTTACGGCGCGGATTCTTCGGTGCGACGAGCTGGACCGTGCAAAGGCCGCTCCTCGACCGCCAGCAGACAGACGAGCGCAATCGCCAAGCATACGGCGGCGGCAATGAAAACCCAATGAAAGGCCGGCGCCAGATCCCCGTGCGCGGCTGCGAGGCTCTCCGGGGATGCGACCCTTGCGCCGTCGCCGCCGCCGAGCACGATGGCGCCGAAAATTGCCACGATGATCGCGCCACCGAGCGTGCGAAAAAAGTTCAACGTCCCGGTCGCGGTGCCGAACTGGTGAGGCTTGACGGCATTCTGCATGAGAACGGTGCTCATGGGATACATGGGCCCGAGACCGCAGCCGAGCAAAAATAGCAAAAGCACAACGCTCATGACCGATCGGGCGGCCGGATCGACCGCGAGAACCAGGAGCGCCCCTATCGCCAAGAGCAGGCCCGCGATCGGAACGCGCAGGTAATGGGTGAGCCACACCATCAACCGCGCCGTGATCAGCGAGCCGACCACCGTGCCGCCCATGAACGCGATCAGCGCAAGCCCCGACGAACTCGCCGTCAGACCAAGCACGGCCTGGCAATAAAGCGGCGTAAAGATCGTGACCGCGATGATGGTGCCGACGCCGAAAAAGGCGGCGCAAGTGATCGTGCTGGTGACTCTGCCGTGCAATATCGCGAGCGGGATGAAAGGTTCGCGTGCCGTGAGTAGTCGCACCGCGAACAGGACCCAGAGCACCGCCGAGCCGGCCAGTAACGCGGCGATGCGCCATGAATTCCACGGGTAATGCGTGCCGCCCCAGGCCAGCGCCAGCATCAGCGACAGTGCGGCGCCGACCATCAATGCGCCACCGATCAAGTCAAGCCGGTGCGGCCGCTCGTTGCGCGGCAGATGCCGCAACGCGCGCTCGGTCATCACCAGCGCTAGTGCGCCGAGCGGCAGGTTGATCCAGAAAATCAAGGACCAGTGCAGATGGTCGGTCAACAGTCCGCCGAGCACGGGACCGAGAATGCTTGCGCTCATGAACATGATCGAGGTCCGGCCCTGCACGATCGGCCGTTCGCGCGGCGACACCAGGTCGGCGATGATGGTCTGCGCGATCGGCAAGAGCCCGCCCCCGCCGATGCCTTGTAGGCCGCGCGCAAGGATCAAAAACCAGATCGTCGGGGCCAGCGCGCAGGCGATCGAACCGCAGATGAAAATGCCGATCGCCCACAAGAGAACGAGGCGCCGGCCATAGATGTCGGAAAGCTTTCCGAAAAGCGGCGTGGTGGCGGTCACCGCAAGCAGATAGGCGGTCACCACCCACGACAAATCGTCGACGCCGCCGAGGCTTCTGCCGATAGCCGCAAGCGCCGGCGCGACGATCGTTTGTTCAAGCGCAGAAAGAAACATCGCCAGCATGATGCCTGCGACGATGGCGCGGACCGTGGCGTGATCGAGCGGCGCTGCGCGCTCCTCGCACACCTCCGGTCGAGCCGCAATTGCCGCCGCCGCTGCATGCGGCTTGCGAACCAGTTCGGCCGAGCCGATATGAGCGACGTGTTCGGGAGAGGCTTGCATGGTCATTCCGAGCTGTCGGCTTTGCTCGCTATTTTGGCAGGCACCGCCCCATTCGGCTTGGGCGCGGCGATGAATTGGCCGCGAGCGCGAGGCTTTGCAACTGGCCTTTGTGCAGACCAGGGGTGCGCGAGCGCGATGGTATATTGGTGATTTGCGCGCTAGCCGCAACGCCTCGCCCGTTTCGGCAATTTCAGCGGCCAGCTGACGATGTAATCCTCCAGTTCGTCATCCGGCACTTCCAGTTCGGTCGCGCGAATGCGGCCGCGTACCGATACACCAGCGGCATGTACCGTTTCGGGGTCGCCGGAGACCAAGGGGTGCCACCAATAGAGGTCCCGGCCCTCGGCGACGAGCACATACGCGCAGGACGGAGGCAGCCAGTTGATGGTCTTGAGGCTTTCGGGCGTGAGCCTCACGCAGTCGTCCACGAGGCTAAGCCGGTTCTCATAGTCGCGACAACGGCAGGTCTGTCCATTGAGCAAGCGACACCCGACATCGGTGTAAAAGGTCTTGGCGGCGCCCTCCTCTTCCTCGAGCTTATTGAGGCAGCACCGGCCGCAGCCATCGCATAGGCTCTCCCATTCCGAATCGGTCATTTCGGCCAAAGACTTGCGGCGCCAAAATGGAACCTCGTCGGCCCCGCTCGGATTTTTCGTCATGATGTCCATCAAGCGCCGTGAGCCTATGCCAAATTTACCCCAAATTTCTATTCACTCTGCCGATCCTGCCGCGCGGTCAATTAACCCATGGCCGGAAACCGAGCGGTTCGCTAGAAAGGCGGGTGGCTTAATACCCGCCGTGCCCCGGAGCGCACAGCCGTGACAAGCATGTTTCCAAAGCCCGGCGAAGACTGGCGCCCCAGACTTAAGCGCTTTCTTCTCGATGTCGATGCCCGGATAGACTCCGCTATATTCCAGAGCGGCAAGTGGGCGCGGGAGGCCTATGAGCGATTTACCGCATTCATGGATCACGCTCATGTCGCCGGCTGGCGGCGTTGGCTGCTAGTCGAACCGTTCTCGGAAATGGCGACGCTCGGCACCGGCGGACTATTTGTCCTGCTCGCGCTCGCAATTCCCGCGTTCCGCCAGACCTCCGACGACGATTGGCTGAAGAAGGCGGATCTCGCGGTCACCTTTCTCGACCGCTACGGCAACGAAGTCGGCAGCCGCGGCATCAAACATTCCGAATCGGTGCCGCTCGATGAGTTTCCGGACAATCTGATCAAGGCGGTGCTGGCGACCGAGGACCGGCGCTTCTACGAACATTTCGGCATCGACGTGCAAGGCATCTTTCGCGCCTTTGTCACCAATACGCAGGCCGGAGGCGTCGTTCAGGGCGGCTCGACGATCACCCAGCAATTGGCGAAAAATCTATTCCTCTCGAACGAACGCACCTACGAACGCAAGATCAACGAAGCGTTTCTCGCTCTTTGGCTGGAAGCGCATCTGAGCAAGAACGAAATCCTCAAGCTCTATCTCGACCGCGCCTACCTCGGCGGCGGCGCGTTCGGCGTCGACGCAGCGGCGCAATATTATTTCGGCAAATCGGTGCGCGATCTGACGCTGGCCGAGGCGGCGATGATCGCCGGTTTGTTCAAGGCGCCGACCAAATTCTCTCCGCTCGTCAATCTGCCGGCGGCGCGCGCGCGCGCCAATGTCGTGCTCGACAACCTCGTCGAGAACGGCTTCATGAGCGAGGGCCAAGTCTACGGCGCGCGGCGCCATCCCGCGACGCCCATCGACCGCGCCGCAGAAGACGCTCCAAACTATTACCTCGACTGGGCTTTCGACGAGATGCGCCGACTCGTCGATACTTTACCGAAATCCGTCACCTCCCGTTCCTTCGTCGTGCGCACGGCGCTGGATAGCAATCTTCAGCGCTACGCCGAGCGCGAGGCCGAGTCGCAATTGCGCCAATACGGCCATGACTACGGCGCGAGCCAGGTCGCCGTCGTCATCGGCGACCTCGACGGCGGCGTGCGGGCTATGGTCGGCGGACGCGACTACGGCGCAAGCCAATTCAATCGTGCGACCGACGCGCTGCGCCAGCCGGGCTCCTCCTTTAAGCCCTATGTCTACGCGACAGCCTTGGCGAACGGCTTCAAGCCGACCTCCGTGGTCGTCGATTCGCCGGTCTGCATCGGCAATTGGTGCCCGCACAATTATTCGGGCGGCTATTCGGGTTCCGTCACTTTGCTTGAAGCCATCACGCATTCGATCAACGTCATTCCGGTCAAATTGTCGATCATGCTCGGCAACGGCAATCCTAAGCTCGGCCGCGCCATGATCGTGCAAACCGCGCGTAATTTCGGCATTCACGCGCCGCTGCCCGATACGCCCTCGCTGCCGATCGGCGCCGACGAGGTCTACGTCTTCGAGCACGCTATGGCTTATGCCACCTTCCCCAATCTCGGCCGAGCCGTCATGCCGCATGCCGCCCTCGAAGTGCGCACCGATTCCGGTCAACTGGTCTGGCGCTTCGATCGCGATGGTCCGAAGCCGAAGCAAGTAATCAGTCCAGAAGTCGCGATCGACATGATCAAGATGATGAACTCGGTGGTCGAAAACGGCACCGGCCGGCGCGCTGAGCTCGACGGCGTTCCGACTTGCGGCAAGACCGGCACCACCAACGATTGGCGCGACGGCTGGTTCGTCGGCTACACCGGAAACTTCGTCGGCGCGGTATGGATGGGCAATGACGACTATTCACCGACCAAACGCATGACCGGCGGCACGCTCCCGGCGGCGACATGGCACAACATCATGGCCTATGCCCACCAGGGCGTCGAATTGCGGCCGCTGCCGGGCCTACCGCCACCCCAACACGCGCCGGCGCTTGCCGACACGTCGTTTAAGGGGATCGAGCAACCGGTGCTGCTGACGCGCAAAGGCACCGAGGCGCTCGTTCATGCCGAGCGCATGCTGGATGACGCCCTCCATGCGCTGACGGTCCGTAGCGCGCCCACCGGATCGCTGGGCGCAATCGACGGCGGCGCAACCGGCAGCGGACCGGTGGGCGCCTTCGAAACGGCTGCCGATCGTGAGATTCCCGGCAACTCGCGCGGCGACTGAGCATTCCGTTCCGCGCGAATAGATTCTAAACGCGATCGACCATGCGCCTATTGTTTGGATCCTGTTTCACTTTCCTGATCGCCGCGGCGATCGGCCTCGGCGCAACCTGGTTCACGCTTACGCACGGTGTTGCGTTCGGCGCGCTGAGGGTCGGAGCGTGGACGGCTTGGCCCAAGAGCGGCTCGGTCGATATCGATCCCTATGCTCGGGCCATGGTCGCGCGCAGCGGTGAATTGCCGACAGGAATGGGCGATGGCGTCGCGTTTTATGCGCGCGCGGACGATGCAGGAAACGCTTTCGACGGCCGTTGCACTTTCGCAATCAGCGGCATGACGCCGACGGCGCGGTATTGGACCCTCACTTTATACGATCCGGAGGGGCGGCTGGTGGCGAACTCCATCGAGCGCCACGGCTTTACCAGCGAGGAAATCGTCCGTGACAGCGACGGCCGGTTCACGATCACGGTCGCGCCGCTCGCCCGCTCCGGCAATTGGCTGCCGACCGGCGGAATTGAACAATTCGTTCTCGTGTGGCGGCTTTACGATACGGCGATCGGAGTTGCCACGCGCACGACAAAGGAAGGCCCGATGCCGTCGATTACGCGAAGGAGCTGCGGATGATCCGCGCGGTCTTGTGGATTCTGGCCGCGATTTTGCTCGGCGGCATCGTGCATCTCTCGACCGTCCTGGCGATGCCCCAGGCGGCGAAGCAAGACGCCTATTCGCGGCTCACCGCGGTAACGCCAGTCAACAAAATGGTGCCGCTCGCCGCGCCCACCGCCGAGGCTGAGATCATGCCATTCATGGATCCGGCGTTCGCCACGGCGGTGTGCCGCTACGATCTGACCGGCGGGGCGCTCAAACTCATCGCGCCGGTCAGCCAAGCCTATACGTCGGTCACTTTCTACACGCGCAAAAGCATCGCCTATTACGCCATCAACGACCGTGCCGCCGGCCGGCGCACGATCGAGCTCGATCTGATGACCGCAGCCCAGCACGCCGAGGTGCCTGAGGAAGAAGACGTCACCGCGGCCGACCGGCTGATCATCGAGTCGCCGACGACGATGGGCCTGATCGTGGTGCGCGCGCTCGCGCCCGAACCCGGTCTCATGCAGATGGCGCGTCAGGCGCTCGCGGCCGCCACCTGCGCTATTCAGCCGGTGCAATAGTCGATCGGTTCGGCGCGCGCTGCGCAGAGGACGGGCCGCGGCCGCGCGACAAACCCCTAGCGCCGTCTCGCGCGCCGCCGGCCGCCGCTGACCGCCGGCGGCTGCTTATGAGGCTCAAGGCCGTCGGCATGTGGATCGGCGTATCGTTCGATGCGCACGACCGGCAGGATGATGATCGTCGCCGACTCATCCGCCGCTCGGCCGAAGCGCACGATGCGCCCCTCGTCCGGAAATTTGATAACGGTGCCCACCAGCCGCTTTCCTCTACCGCCGGCAAGGAGCGTCATGCTCCGATGCCCGGAACCCGACATCCTCTCGATTAAGCGGTATGCAAGGTTAATGGTTCGTAAAGCGGGACCATCATTAAGCGATTGATTTTGCTTCGGTGCGAGATGCATTACGACACGTCCGTTTATGTTTCGTTTTTGCCACGGTGGGCGATACGAGCTTGAGCCACACGCCGGGACGCCGCCAGCTTGGCCCGGTCATAGATCTTGGCCGTCGTGCGTTTGGTGTCGCCGATGGTCTTGGCGACGTCGGCGGTGTCCGCTGCACCCTCCCTCGCCTCGGTGACGCCAGCGGCCCGCATGTCGCGGTTCCAGACCTCCTCGCGGATGCCAGCGATCTTGCGCACGCGCCGCCACACCTCGCCGAAATACCAATTGCGATACGGCAGGGCGGTCTTGGGATTGATGATCAACGGGCCACGGCGCGCCTCGACCGGCACCTTGGCCAGTTCCTCCATCACCATCGGCATCATGCTCAGATCCAGCGTCACCGTCGCACCCGAGGTGAACCGGGTTTTGGACGGCGTATAGCGGAAGATCATATTCGCATCGATCTGCGCCCACATCGGACCGGCCCATTTCGACGTGCCGTCGATGATCAAGGACGGTCTCTTATCGGCCAGCGGCACCCATTTACCGACGACGTCCCACTGCCGCATCGCGCCTTCGAATTGCACGCGTAGGCAAGCGCGGCGGCGGGATGACCGATCTCATGCGCGGCCTTTCTCGCAGCGGTGATCTCGGCGGAGGTTGGTGCTTCGGTGCGCGGCCGTGGGGCCGGGAACCTGATGTCGCGGAGAATATTTCTGAGATCGGCGCAACCGGGCTTGCGACAAGTCGCGGCAAATGTCAGCGCGTTCTTGAGGACGACGATTGCCATGCGAGCGGCCGCGATGCGCGGTTTGCCGCCTTGTTCGAGCGGCGACGACCATTCATCATGCCAGCGGCGAAGATCACGACCGTCGAGCGCATCGATACGACGCGCACCAACCGTCTCAACGATCATGCGCGAATAGATGTCATACGGATGCCGCGTAGACGCTTCCACTTTCTGATACGGGCTTGTCGGGTCGGTCTGCCAGAGATTAATGACACTGCGAACGGTGCCGTCGAAAGTGACGTCATGACCGCGACGCCCGGCTAACCAATCGTTCATCTCCGCCGTCAAGCGACGGCAGCGCGCAATCAGCACCGCCTCATTGTCGGCGAAGAACTTCAAGTTGGCGCGCTTGGTCGGGAAGCCAGCCTTTCTGGCTGCGCGTGTTGCGCGCCAGATCGGCACACCACGATCCCAAACTAACTGCGGGACTTTCGCTTTTGCTTCCATCCCTCGAAGTCCTCTATGCCATCGGGCGCAGGGTAGCAGTCGCCACGATCAAGCCCGTACAAGTGATCGAAGAAAGAGATGATCGCTGGTGTATAGCGACCGCCCATCAGATGATCGATCTTCGGTAAGCCGCGCGCCTCCAGCAGTGGTGCGATTTGCTGCCACTCTTGTCGCCGTTGCGGGCCAAGCAGCCAGGCACCAATGACATCGTCGGCCGCAAACAGCGGCAACGCCTCGCTCGATGCCAACTTGGTAATACGCGACACGTATGCCACCAAAGCGACGTGAAAATGCGGGCCCCGGCTGTGACCTATCCGAGGAACACCGGGGCCACGCTACACGCGCGTGGAAAATTTCATGGGATCTGGATAGGTCAATGTGCATCTTACACCGGGCGAGGTCAAAACGCGTTTAACCGCGTTCCCTTGATTCTCTTGGAAAAAATTAGAATTAGTCCCGCCAAAAATCCCGAAATCTTGTCGGCGACAACTCCGTATACCGCACCGTATGCTGGATATTTTTGTGCCCGAGATACGCTTGCAGTGCCCGCGTATCATGGCCCTTATTCGCACGCGCGAGTACGGCATGTTCATCGGCGTATCAGCGCAGAATCGTCCGTTATGCCCGCGGCAGATCGTCTTCATGCGTAAAAAGCATATCCACCCAGGCGATACCTTGCGGACTAAGGAAAACCTTGACACCGTGTTCACGGCCATAAATTGCGTCCACCTCAGTAAGAAGTTTGTCCATATTTTCTGGCAACAGAAGTGCGGAATCCTTCTCGACGAGCTTCTTTGCTATTTCGGCGCGCTGCATTCCGACGGTTCCTGGCCGGATGTCATTTGGCTCTCCTCGCAGATGCTTCAAAAGTTCAACGTAATATTCCTCGGCGGATTTCCTCGCCTCCTCATCTTGCCACGCGTCCCACTCCTCTTGGGTCTCAAAGCCCCAATATTGCCCCTCGTACTCCGAAAAGATGTCGGTATCGAATGCACGCTCAATGGCCTCTAGGATTTTGTCCGGAGTATTTAAGCCAGCGCGGCGGAGATTGCTAACGAAGCCATCATCATCAATGTAGACCTCCAGGTAATTTCGACCGTCTGTTAGACATTTCCACCCTTCCGTCTTATCAGCCGTCACGTGCTCACGAACGCCAAATTTCTCAAGTCGACCATCGAACAGGTCACGCGCACGAATTTTGTTGGACGGAGCAGGAGCATAATAAGTCGACAATTGCGGTCTCCTCTAGCTATAGGGAACGCATCGAGCAAATAGTCCGGCGTCGGTGTAGCTCGACGCGTACGAAATATTCGCGATAGCGACTGAGTTCGAGGCAAGGACTCATGCATCGCCGCCCTTCCAGGCGAAGGTGGGGTTGCACGTAATAGAAATCGTCGCCGTCTTGCTCGATTTCGGCCTCGTGCTCCCCTGGTGGTACCATAGTCCAAAATTGCTTTTGCATTGTCTTTGCACCTCTTTCTCTGATTAGGCCGTGGAACTAACCTCGAATTGTGTCGCTACGCGATGATTTGGCTTTATTCAACGTTGCTGTCCCTTTGACGTGGAAATTTACCCTAGTAAAGAGGCGACGAGACCTCATCGCGCTCCTTAGCGGCGTATCTGGCGGGCGCTTCCCGCTGAGTTCGGCAACTGGTGGTTCGCACCCTTCAGCACCGCGGTGGCGCGTGCAGGCGGTATCGCGCGATCTGCTCGCTGCCGCCATGCAGCGACTTGAGACCGCCGGCTCGACGCGCTGGTCTCTGCAGAGACCTGCACGCGCAGGCGGCAGAACGCGCCGGCGTGTCCGGCAAATAGTGAAAATGGAGAGTAGCATTCCGCATTTATAGCGGATCGACAGCGCGCCGTAATTTCGAGATAGGTTCTAAGCACTAGTGAGAAACACCCAGGTATTGATCCAACTGATGCGATCGTAATTTTTGCAGTAGGCTTCATTCTCAAGCTGTCGATACGGAAGTGCCGAATTTCCGTTGAGGCGATACGGCAGCGGCGCATGCCATCGGCGGGCATTCCACTTTTCGGCGGACCTTTCTTTTTGGTCTTTTCGCGCTGAGCCGCATTTAATTTGCGTACTGGCGAATGCGCGCGTCAACTATCAAACTTGCTAGGGAGAGAACCAATGCTGGCACTTGCGAAAAAAACGCTCCTTTCCAGTCTGCTTGTGACGTTTGCTCCCGGGATAATTCTGGCTGATCCCATCGAAAAGAAGGGAACCACGCCCTACGTGACCCACTTCATCTTTCGCCCAGTGCAGAGCCTAGAGGTCTCTGGTCTCGGCACAGCCACCTTACTGGAAGCGGTCGGGACTACTCAAAACATGAAGGGAGAGAAGATGCTCGACAAAATGTCAGCACGATGCACAGCCTTAAGTGTTGAATCAGGCCCCAAGAAATACATCGACGGAGCCTGCGTGTTGGCAGACGCCGACGGAGACAAGATTTTCTCGACCTTCGATACCCGCGACGTCGACAAGTCGCAGCCAAGCTTGAATTGCGGCACCCACATCATTACGGGCGGCACTGGCAAGTATGCGGGAATCACCGGGAGCGAGCCATTTGCATGCAATGCAATGCCTTCACTGGCTGGAACGGGTGGCTATACCGCGATGGATATCCCCCATAATACGACGTGGGAGATCAAGTAGTCTTGGCGGCGCGCTTGCAGACAGCTGCAAAAAGTCCGGCAAAGAAGACTGCCGCGTGCCCCTTAGCTGTTGTAAGCGCTCGTGCCTGCTTTGACTGGAGTGTGTAGAAGAAAGGATCAACACAATGAGTGCGTCACTTACCGATTTGATGTTCATTGACGAAGAAGCCTTCAGCGACGAAGTACCCGATGCAGCCTTAGAGATCGCAGCGAGCAAATGCTGGGAGCAAGCCGGTAATCCCTTTACACTTGCATTTTGCTCAGGACTGGACACCTGCCCTTCCCTTCCCCGGACGCCCCCGTCTATGGGCTATGTTGATTGTTGATGAGCCCCGGCTTCGGCCGAGGCTTTTGTGACACGGTGGGTTGCAGTTGGGGCAGCGTTCGGCGCCAAGACAGTCTCTAACGAAGTCGCTTTCGGGTGAACAGCTGCGAATATCCGCTCTCGGGACAATGCCGAGATGAAGCTCTATGACCGCCCCTGGATGGTTATCGCCATCCGTACGAGTTCCGCAAGATTTCGGGCGCCAATTCGTTCCATGACCCAGGCTCGGTGGTTGTCGACGGTTTTTGCACTGAGATTGAGCCGCATTCCGATTTCCTTGCTCGACAATCCCGCGACGATAAGTTCCATGACTTGATGTTGGCGGGGAGACAATGAATTGAACCGGGACCGCAATTGTTCCAGTTCCACCGCATTGCTCATTTGCTCTCGATACCGCTCCACCGCATTTTTAATGCTGGCGAGGAGGCGCGTTTCATCGAATGGCTTTTCGATAAAATCGAACGCTCCCAGTTTAATGGCGGACACTGCCATGTCGATGTCACCATGACCCGTGATCAACACAATTGGCCGATTGAAGCCTCGCGACTTGAGATGGCCAACGAGCTCGAGGCCGGACATGCCTGGCATGCGCACATCCGAAACGACGCAATCGAACTGTGCCGAGCCATCGATGGCCGCCAGAAACTCGCTCGAAGTCGCGAAGCAGTCGGCTTGAAGTTTTTTCCGTTGAAAATAAAGCCGCAGAGAGTCCAGTACCGCGGTATCGTCATCAATCAATGCAACGCGGATTGGATCAGCCATTGTACAAAATCTCTGCGGCTGGAATTGTGAAGCGAACGGTGCCGCCTTTCGCGTCGCGATCCAGCCAAAAGCGGCCGCCGTGAGCTTCGACAATCGATTTACACAAGGACAATCCGAAGCCAAGCCCTTCGGCCTTGGTGGAGAAAAATGGAGGAAATGAATCGGACAAAAGATCGGGCGGAAAGCCCGGGCCGCTATCGGTGACGCGAATCTCGACGAAGTCTGCGGCGGCGGCCGACGCCTCGATAACAATAGCGCGATTGACCGCGTTGATCTCGCCGATCGCTTCGATTGAATTGTGCAAGAGATTAAGGAGGACTTGCTCGATTTGTAAAATGTCCACCTTCACCGGCTTAAGATCGCTCTCTATGACTGTGCGAGGGACGGCATGAATACGATCGAGATCCGGCTGACATAAAGCGAGCGTCTCTTTAATGATGCGCTCGACGCTGTACAAAGCGCGATTACTCGAATCGAGACGAATGAGCGCCCGCAGGCTTCGAACCACTTCGGCAGCTCGCTCGACCTGCGCTACTGCCTTCTTCGCGGTCTCTGCAACCATTGTCCTATCTTCATCTCCTGACGATACCGCGTCTTCGACCAAACGCGTGTAGGTGCGGGCGGCCATCAGCGGCTGGTTCAATTCATGCGCAATGGCGACGGTAAGCTCACCCATACCCGCAACCTGCGCCACACGGGCAAGCGAATCCCGATGCAGGCGTAGCTGAAATTCGGTGCGGCGGCGTTCCGTAACGAGCTCGCCGACGATGAGGCCGGTTGTTGTCAGAATAAGCATGAGCACCTGAAATGCGAGCACGTCGTGACCAAATACCGGGAAAAGCATAACTCCGGAAATTAGTCCGAGCTGAGTGATTAAGATACCGAGCACCGCGCCTTCGGACCCGGAACGCAAAGCCATCCATACAATTGGCAGGAATAAAACATAAAACAATTGGAACCGCTGTTCCTCGGCGTAGCCGAACATAATCGCCAATGCAGCGATAATGGCGGCGAATTGTAGGATGGTTTCAAACGAAATGCGTAAGACGCGATTGCGCGTTAATACGATGAGCACAAAGGGCGTGACGACCATGATTCCGATCATGTCCCCGACCCAGTAGCGAAATGCCGCTGCAGCGAACTCATTTGGTGGGAGCAATCCAGCGAGCACAGTCACTCCCACGAAGCCCGACGCCACGAATGCCGTACTGAGGGCCGCGACGAGCATTAGCAGAATCAAATCCCGCATAGACGGCAAGGCAGAATCAAACCGCAGGCTTGGGCGCAACAACAACAAGACCGCGATCGAATAACCACTGCCGATCAGGGTTACAAACGACAGTTCGATGCTCCATGGCACCGGCGATTGATTGAGGGTGAGATCCGAAAGCAACGGTCCGATAAACAGGAGGGGAATCACACGCCGACCAAAGAGCAGGCCGAACGCGAGGCTCAAGCCGGTAGGGGGATTCCAAGTCGTAATACCAACCGGTCCAGGCTCGACAAAACTGATCCAGTCCAACAGCACATAGCCAGCTAGATAGCCGATACCGGCAATGATCATCGGCAGCGACACAATGCGCAGGTGAGCAATCGGACTCGATTGCATCGTTTTTGTTGGTTCGCTTGTTGTCATTTTGTGATTGTCCCATCCCAACCTGGGGCGGATCAATAGCTGGGTGTTTTTCCCTAGGGCGTACACCTAGGCACATTGACCTGAAGGGTCATCCCGAATTGTCGCGGCGTCGGCCCGCTTTTAAGTAGTTGCCATACAGGAGGGTGACCAATGATGTTTTTCCGAGAGACTACGGAACAGTACGCTCACCGGCAGAATCTCGCCAGATACCGGAAGCTTTTAGCCACGCACCTGACGGCCGAGGAGCGTCGTTTCGTTGAACGCCGCGTAGTGGAGGAACAAGCAGCTCTTCGGCGTCTTTCTGGGAACGCCACGCTCGAGGACATAGCAACCGATGCATCATAATTGACAGGAGGCTGCTCCCACTCCTCAACAGCCACTTGTCAAATGTCGAGGCCGCTAGCGCGTGCCCCCGCATGGCGGTCTCAGCTCTTAGCGAAGGGTATTTTGGCCTAGCGCATGGATTGGGCCGCCAATGTACAGACATCACGTTAAACGGCGCGAATTTATTGCCGCTTTCAGTTGCGTGGTTCTGTGGCCTTTTGCAGCTCCGGCACAACCCGTAGCGATGCCGATCGTTGGTTTTGTTAGTCCGGCTTCGCCCGGGGGCTATCTGCCTCTGTCCGCTTTCCTAAGGGGTCTCGGCGAAGCCGGATTTGTTGAGGGTCGCGATTTTGTGATCGAGTATCGGTGGGCGCACGGACGCCACGAGCGCTTGCCCGCACTCGTAAACGATTTGGTCCAGCGTAAAGTGAGCGTGATCGCCGCGACAAGTACACCTGCTGCGATGGCCGCCAAAGCGGCGAACGTGGCGATACCTACTGTGTTCACGATGAGCGGCGATCCGGTCCAACTGGGACTTGTCTCTAGCATCGATAGGCCAAATGGAAATCTAACCGGCGCTAGGCAGTTTGACATCGAGGCTGCACCGAAGCGCTTGGAGCTAATACGCGAGATGTTTCCCACTGCCACCAATGTCGGTCTGCTTGTTAACCCAGCCGATGCTCTGACCAGTCCGATATCGCGTGAAATGAGTGAAACTGCGGTCGCCCTCGGACTCAAGCTCAGAGTTCTACGTGCGAGCGACACGCTGGATTTGGCAACGGCCTTTAAATCCTTAAGCCAAATGAAGGTGCCGCTCGTAATCGGGAGCGATCCATTTTTCAGCACCCATGATATTGAACTTGGCCGATTGTCGCTCAGCAACCGGATTCCGGCGATTTACCAATATCCACAATTCACCGCTGCCGGAGGTTTGATGAGCTACGGAGGTGATGTTGCGGAATCACATCGCCTAGCCGGTATCTACGTTGGCCGCATTCTCAAGGGCGAAAGGCCGTCTGATTTGCCCGTCCACGAGGTCTCCAAGGTCGAGTTGATCATCAATCTGACGACTGCAAAGACTTTTGGCATCTCATTGCCGATTTCGATGCTCGAACGTGCCGATCAGATCATCCAGTGATCTGGCAAAGACGACGCGATGACCGAGACGGAGGCAATCCTCCTTGCTTGGACAATCATCAGCTTAATCGTGCTTCTCATCCTGCTGCGTTAGCCCCGACGGCGGAAAGCACCCGCGGGTCGCGCTCGGGCATCAATCTCACAATCGCAATGGTAAACGCACGCCGGATTTTATCCGCGGTACGAACGCACGATAAGTATGGCCGCGATTAGGTGTTAGGCCAACGTGATCGGGACGGCACGATGACTACGACGGAAAGGATTTTTGTTGTTTGGGGGATCATAAGCGAGCGCATAGCCGAAACTCAGAATAACCATCCAATTGTCGGCATCGGCTGCTGCGCACGCGCGGCGAGTGGCCATGCGATGGCCGAAGCAGTAACGGCTTCGATGAAATCGCGGCGCCGCCGCCCCAAGGCTCAGGACTACGCCACGATGCAATTACAGCAGGTTTTGCGACCTTCGGAATGGGGTTCAGCAACTATTGTGCGCGGCGCAAATCCCAAAGGCGGACTTCCGGTATGGGTCGATACTGTCGAAAAACGATTTTCCGCCCTGGGGTGAAGAAGATTTTCGTCGGATGACACCCCAGCAGGGAATTTTGATTCAAGAACTCAGCCTTTCGGATTCTGAAATTCTCCATTTCTTGCATTCGGATGGAATGTCATCGACTTTTTCAACAGTATCGGTCATGTGTGGACGGCGCTGCCTTGGCAAGAACTTTCTGATGTTGCTGCAGCATTGGTCGGGTGCGGTCATGTGTGCGGCCAATGTGGCCGCTGGCCATAATGCTATTCGCGGATCGGGTCCCAATCGTAAGCACGCATTCAAAGATGGCTGACCCAAACGGGTTCTCCCGATCACCGGATCGACCTTGTCTGCATTACGTCGTCATGTCCTCGCCAATTCGTTAAAACCTTGAGCTCCTTGTTATCTATGCTGCTATCGGCTTTACCTCCTTGGATTGCCCATTGTCGCATCAGCGCAGTCTCAGTGTTGCATTCTGACGCCGCAGAGTGAGCGCCGTCCACAGCATCATAAGCAGACATTTCGCTATCTCCAGATGATCCCCGAAAGCGGACATCGCGCTGTGTCGCACTAAGTGACGGTTTGGGCCAATAGCACTTTGTGCTTGCTGAAATATGACTACCGACCAGTCGTGACCAACAATCCTCGTGAGGCGAGTGCCTGCGTCAATTGCTGGATCGCGCTCTCTGTCATTGCAAAATTCTTGGCCTTTTCAACGTTTCGAAGAAGGGACTTTAGCGCAGGGTCTCTGTCCCTAATCACCCACCGACACACAAATATCTTGGCATCATAGAGGCTTGCTATTCGGACAGTTTGGCTGGCGCCGGGCAAGTTGGCATCGAAATAGGCGGTTTCCGGAAGTGACATATGCATGCCCCTAGCGTTCTCTTTGACTTATGATCCGCCAGCGCAGTAGCCACAATGGGTCAATTGCAAATGATCCCCGCTATTATTCGCGCGCAAGGTCAATCACGACGCCTTGGGTCACGAGTTACCGAATTGCTGCAACACGCGCCAACCGACATTTCGAGCCAGCGGGCGTCCTGACTAACGCGGATTAATGGTGATTTCGACCACGGCGTCCGGCCCGAGAATCTCGCCGTCAACAGCATGATGCTCCGCGTACCAGTGCCCGATGCCGCGCTTGACCTCGCTGAGAAAGTCGAAGCCACGCTCCTCTGCCAAGTGCCCGAGATCGCAGATCAGGTCTGCGATGGCATGCTCATCACCGGTGTTGCAGTGTCGCTGAAATACAGCGACGGCCTCGGCGGCCCACGCCACGTGGTCGGCTTTATCGGTCATGCTTCCCATCGACTCCGCGCACGCCAAAAACCGGCGGCGCATCTGATACGCCCTCATCTCAGTTGATGCGATCTTCTCAACCCTAATCCTCCTATGCTAATGCGCCTTAATAATAGGGGCATCATCACCGGTAAAGCGGCGTACTAAGCGAAAATCTTCAATTCACATCAACACCCATAAGACAGGCAGGAGGGACTCGTTCGCGTCACATGTATCGCTGTGCAGGCGGATGGGCTACGCTCCGCTATTCACCTATCGAAGGTCTGGAGGTCACGATGGCGAAAGGTCAGATGCGCAGCAACAGAGAAAAGAAGAAGCCGAAGCAGGACAAGAACAAGAAGAAAGGCGCCGAAGCGCCCTCACCGTTCGCCGGCATGCACAGCCAGGTCAAACTCGGCACCTGGTACACGAGCCAATACGGCAAGAAGCACTAGCAGGCGATCACCGCGCCCGCCCTCGGCGTGCTCCCTACCATTTTGGCGACGATCGCGCCAACATGAGGCGGCCTACTTCGGGATCAGGTCAGAAGACAGCCGCACGATAAAGCGGCCTCCCCTTACCTTCAACCCGCGCGTTGACCGTTGTCAGAATGTCCTTTGTTTCTCGCCGCATTCCTTACACATGTACGGCACCCGAACCTGTCCTTGAGCTGCCGA
>Ga0187780_10000195_pt1 | contig 47549 bp, 44 predicted proteins | sample 1015_Q2_SP10_20__FD_132429 | JGI IMG/M metagenome (GOLD analysis project Ga0187780, IMG submission 132429) | Tropical peat soil microbial communities from peatlands in Department of Meta, Colombia - 1015_Q2_SP10_20_MG | ecosystem: Environmental > Terrestrial > Soil > Wetlands > Peat | place...
CCCAGGCCGAAGAAGGCAGCGTGCCCGAGTGAACCAATGCCGGCGTAACCGAGGATCAAATCGAGTGAGAGCGCGAATAGGCCGAGCCAAGCGATTTCGGTCAGAATGAGATGGCGGTCTGGCAACAGGTAGATCGCTGCGAAGGCAGCAAGCCAGAACGCCATTTCGAGTGGATGCCAGCGGGCGCGTGTTGCTAGCCATTCAGTGGCGGTGTGGACGGCAGCAGGTGACGGTATCATGGCCGGCGCCTCACCGAGACGCCGCGCGGGCAAACAATCCCTGCGGTCGCAAGATCAGGACAACAATCATGATGGTGTAGATGACGAAGGACCCGAGGGTCGGCGCATAATATTTACCGGCAACGTCACCGATACCCAGTACAAGCGAGGCGAGAAACGGGCCGGTGATGCTCGACGTACCGCCGACTGTCACCACGATTAGAAAATAGATCATGAATTTGAGCGGAAATGTCGGATCAAGACCCAATATTTCGGCCCCGAGGGCGCCGCCGAGGCCGGCCAAGCCAGATCCGAAGGCGAAGGTATAGGCGAAGATCCGGTTGACGTTGATGCCCAGTCCGCGCGCCACGCGACTGTCGTCGACTGCCGCGCGCAAGCGACTACCGAATCGAGTATAGGTCAGGATGAATTGAAGCGCGACCGTCAGTAGACCACATGTAACGATGATGAGCAGGCGGTAGCGGCCAATGCTAATGCCGAGTACGTCGAATTTTCCTTGCAGTACACTTGGAACCTGCACGAAGACCTGTCCGGAGCCCATAATATAGTCAATCGAAGCGATCGACATGAACACCAGGCCAATTGTGAAAAGCACTTGGTCGAGATGACTTTTGCGGTAGACATGCACATAAAGCGTGCGTTCGAATATGAATCCGATCGCTGCGCTTGCCAGGAAGGCGAGAGGCAACGAAGCGAAGAAGGGAACGCCGAGGTGATTGACCAAGATGACGGTGATATAACCACCAGCCATGGCGAACGAGCCATGCGCGAGATTGACTAAATTCATCAATCCGAGCGTAACCGCTAAACCGCATGCCAGAACGAACAACAGCATGCCGTATGCAATTCCGTCGAAGAGAATAGTTAGCATTTGAAACGTGGTGTTTCCGGTCGGATCAATTCCCTCGGTCGCGCGACAACAGCTGGCGTGAACGATCGCTCAACGACTGTTTAGCCAATGGGGTGTGCGGCGACATGGACGCGCCGCACGCCATCTGCCCAGACTCCTATTTTTTGATCTTGCCGAAATCCTTCACGCTTTCGAAAGTCTGGAACTCCACGTTGTAAAGTTGTCCAGCCTTCTTTTCGACCTTACGGATATAAATATTTTGCACGATGTCGCGTGTTTCTGGATCGATCGAGATTGGGCCGCGCGGGCTCTCCCATTTCATTCCTTTCATTGCTGCGATCAAGGAATCGCCGTCGGCTTTGCCGCCAGTTTTCTTGAGGGCTTCATAGATCAGATTCATGCCGTCATAACCGCCGACTGACATGAAATTCGGGCGGAACCCGTTGGCTTTTTCAAAGGCGGCGACATAAGCCTTGTTGCTAGCGCTCGAATGGTCCGCTGAGTACATATGCGCAGTGACTGTTCCGATTGCGGCATCGCCCATGCCGGGCAGCAAGTCATCGTCCGTTACATCGCCGGGACCGATCAACTTGATACCGGCCTTATCGAGGCCGCGCTCAGAGTATTGCTTCATGAAGGTGCCGCCCTGACCAGACGGTACGAAGATGAAAATGGCATCCGGCTTGGCGTCGGCCGCGCGCTGCAGGAACGGTGCGAAGTCTGGATTAGCAAGCGGCACCCGTATTGCCTCAGCGACTTCACCGCCGGACGATTTGAACCGCTCGGTAAACGATTTTTCCGCGTCGAAGCCTGGCGCGTAATCCGAAACGATGGTGACGACTTTCTTGATTTTGTTCTGCGAGGCCCAGTCCGCGATGATTACCGACGATTGCGGCAGAGTAAAGCTGGTGCGCGCGATGTACGGCGACTTTTCCGTAATGATCGACGTGCCTGCCGCCATTACGAGCTCGACTACTTTTGCCTCAGTGGCGAGGGGTGCAACGACGAGCGCGGCTGGCGTGATTTCAAATCCGGCGATAACATTGACTTTATCGTTGACAATCAGCTCCTGTGCCAGCCGTTTGGTGTTGTCAGGGACACTGGCAGAGTCACGCAAGATGACCTGAATTTTCTTGCCGGCGACCATGTCGCCGTGTTGCTTCATATAGAGGTCGACAGCGGCTTTGATTTGTTTACCCGTCGACGCCTGCTGGCCCGTCATCGAAACGATTAGGCCAATTTTTACGGCATCCTGGGCGAATGCCCCTCCGGTGACCAGCGTGCCGATTGCAAGTGATGCAATCGCACCAATCGTGCTGTTAGATAACATTTGGTTCCCTCCTATTTGAGAAAGTTAGTTTTGGATTTTCAATCAGCTGTCTGCGATCGTGCTTGCCAAGCTCCGGACTTGGCGTTGAGCCCACAAATTCCGGGCGTGCACAGCTTTGCGGATGATCATCGACGCTTTCACCTGAACCGACGCAATTTTGCAAAGTTATCTAAGCTTCCTAAACCCGCAATTTCCTTGATTGAAATCAAGCCAAATGCCGCCCAACCATGGCAATTTGCCCACGCCGCGCGACACCAATATAGCGCAGCGCTGACTTAACAGATTTGTCTTGTTCGGAAGTTTTGAGCCTGATCCTCGTCTTTTCGAGTGACTCGCATGAACGTCCAGCCGACGCCGTTGCCGTTACACGATAGGGAGCAACGGGTTGACATGGTCCTAAAAAGCGTGTGCCGCAGCTGTCACGGCGGGTGTGGAGTATTGCTCCATGTACGTGATGGCGTTTTGTCAAAAGTCGAGGGCGACCCAGGTTCTCCACTTAATCATGGCCGACTTTGTCCGATCGGAACGGTAACAACGGACCTTGTCTATCATCCCGATCGACTCAAATATCCACTCCGTCGCAAAGGACCGCGACAGTCGGGTGAATGGCAACGTATTTCTTGGGATCAAGCTCTCGATGAGATTTCCGAGCGCCTGCTTAGCATTCGGGAACATTACGGCCCAGAGGCGATCGCGCTCGGGACCGGCACTGGTCGGCACCACATTCGGTGGGTATCGCGCTTCGGGCATGCACTCGGCACTCCGAACTGGTGCGAGCCTGGTTTTGCTCAATGCTTTCACCCGAGGGTCAATACTTCGATCCTGACCTTCGGCGATTTTCCGGTTTGCGATTACACCGGTGAAGTGCCACCTGCGTGCGTATTATTTTGGGGTCATAATCCAATTCTATCGGGGCCGGACGGAGAAACACGTTTCAACGTACTTGAGGGACTTGACCGTCATCCGAAAACTATTGTCGTCGATCCCCGCCGTACTGCGCTTGCTGAAAAGGCGGACCTCTGGCTGCAGGTCAGGCCCGGTGCTGACGATGCGCTAGCGCTTGCCATGCTCAACGTCATCATTGATGAACGGCTCTTTGACGAGCCATTCGTCAGCAGATGGACGCATGGCTTTGCCGAACTTGCTGCACACGTAAAGCAATACACGCCGGAATGGGCCGCGCCGATCACCTGGGTCGCCGCAGACAAAATTAGCGCCGCGGCACGCCTATTCGCGACCACAAAGCCTGCAATGATGGAGTGGGGTTGCGCGATCGAACATACACCCAAGTGCATTCAAACGGTGCGGGCCGTCTCGATGCTGCCGGCACTCACTGGAAATATCGATGTGCCGGGAGGCTGGGTTTTCGGCATGCACGGGCTCGGCCGATTTCCAAGCTTGATCGAGAATCTGAGTGCGGATGCGAATGCTAAGCGACTCGGTGGCGATCACTTCAGGCTGCTGGGCGGAGATGGCGCTGATCTACCGGCAGCTCATATCCCGACGTTACTGCGAGCGATGCGCGATGGTGAGCCGTATCCAGTGAAGGCTTTTCTAGTGTTCGGCAACAATACGCTCACGACTTATGCAAATTCGTCCGAAGTTTATACGTCGCTCATGAAGCTGGATTTCATGGTTTGTGCTGATCTGTTCATGACTCCAACTGCGGAGCTGGCGGACATTGTCCTACCGGCCGCTGCGTGGCCCGAATTAGATCAACTCGTCGGACTTCCGACAGTTGCCGCTAATGTCGTCCTTGCTCAGCAGAAAGCGGTACAGATCGGCGAATGCAAATCGGATGAAGAAATGTTCGTTGCGCTGGCACAGCGGATGAGGCTTTCCGTCTGTACCGAACCAGTCAAGAGTGTGCTTGATGCCCAACTTGCGGCTGGCGGTCTCGCCATTACGTTCGATGAAATCAAGGAAAAGGGCTTTATCAAACTGCCCTTTAAATACAGAAAGTACGAGAATGGTGGCTTTAAAACGCCGACCGGAAAGGTCGAGCTCTACGCCACTCGCTTTGAACAGCTTGGTTATGCGCCATTGCCTTCTTACGAAGAGCCTCCGGAAAGTCCGCTGCGCACCCCCGAGATCGCCGAGCATTACCCACTCGTTCTAACGACCGGCGGGCGAATTTCATTTTTTTTCAATTCTGAGCACCGTCAGCTTGCGAAACTGCGCAAGGCGCATCGCGACCCCATGGCGGAAATTCATCCCGAAACTGCGGCCCGATTTGGCATTATCAACGGCAGGTGGATGTGGATCGAATCGCCACGCGGTCGAATACGCCAGAAGGCTAAGGTCACTGACGGGATCGATCCACGCGTTATCCACGTGCAGCATGGATGGTGGTTCCCTGAGCAGTCAGGCCCTGAATACGGCGTGTGGACGTCGAACGCCAACATTCTCACTAGCAATAAACCGCCCTACGATCCCGCAATGGGGACGTATCAGCTGCGCGCACTGTTGTGCAGGGTTGCGCCTGCCAATGCGCCTGAAACCGACACGATAAGTGGTGCGCAAAACTATGGGCCGCGTCATTGAATCCAAACTGACAAAATAAAAATATTGAGTGCATTAGTTTGTTAGATTAATCGAACGATCGGCCTTTGGTCCGTGCGACCGCTTCCAATTGGAAATTCCCAGTCAGCCCGCCGCCGCTCATCAGGCTTGGGTACGCAGTAAGAAAATCAGATTGTATGATATCGAAGGGAACGTCCGCAAAAGCACCGCGATCCCTTAGATACTCCATGTGTCGGCGGCCTGCCTGATCGAATGGTTGAAAGAGCGAATCTGTTTGCCCGTCGAATTCCAGCGGTTTAAGGCCCACGCGGCTGCACAGTGCGGAATCAAAGGCGGGGGTTGCTTTAACCCACCGTTCCGCCAGATAAAGTTCTGTATATGAATGCCAAAGAAAAATATCAGTTTTGATCTTTTCGTAGAGTCGAGGCGACGTCAGATGATTCCGCACGTCAGCATAGCCAACGCGTGCCGGAACACCAATCGCCCGCGCACACGCGGCTAGTAGCGCGGACTTGCCGATGCAAAAGCCTCGCCCGGACGCGAGAACCGCGCTGGCGCGATAGTTCGCCGGGTCCGCAAAGTTGACATAGGGGTCATACACAATCGCGTCACGAATGGTGGAATAGAGTCGCAAAACAGCGGTGCGCGAATCCTTTGCGTGTACCGCGACGTTTTTGGCCAACTCGACGATCGACGGCGCCTCGCTGTCGATGAACGTAGTTGCCGTGATAAACCGGTAATCCATTGGTTTCTTCTACGATGATCGCTGCCTTTTCACGGCGAAATGCGAGCGCCCAGCATTAAGCCGATCCGCGATAAGTGCGCGTTGGGCTAATTTTGGATCACAAAATCTTGCTGATGATCGGTTTTTGACGCTTTGCTTGCCTTGAATTCAGTCAAGGCAAGGTTCTAGCCACTCTGCTAGCCGTTACAGCCAAACTAAGGCTCATAATTGGGAGGTTCCCATGAAGGCATCGCACCCGTTCGGCGTGGCCGCCGTCGTCAGCTTGCTCGGCCTTTTCGGGACCGGTCACCAAGCATCGGCCCAAATCAAAATAGGCTCAGTCCTTTCGGTCACGGGTCCAGCGTCGTTTCTCGGCGATCCTGAAAAGAAAACTTTGGAGATGTATGTCGAAGAAATTAACGCAAGTGGTGGAGTGAACGGCCAAAAATTGCAGCTGATGGTCTACGATGATGGTGGCAATGCGGACAATGCGCGTACGTTCGCCACCCGCTTGATTGAAGAAGACAAAATTGTTGCCATGGTTGGTGGCAGCACTACCGGATCGACTCTCGCGATGATCCCCGTATTTGAAGATGCGAAGGTTCCATTCATTTCCTTGGCGGGAGCCATCCAGATCATCCAGCCAGTTCGTTCGTGGGTTTTCAAGACGCCGCATACGGACAAGATGGCATGCGAAAAAATATTCGCCGATCTAAAATCCCGCAATCTAACAACGATTGCGTTGATCTCGGGCACCGACGCATTCGGAAAGTCAATGCGTGACCAGTGCGTCGCTGTTGCACCTAGCGCCGGCATCAATATCGCGACTGAGGAAAGCTACGGGCCGCGCGATAGCGACATGACCCCGCAACTCACTAACATTCGCAACAAAGCGGGTGTGTTAGCCGTGGTGAATCCTGGATTTGGCCAAGGGCCGGCGATTGTGACGCGCAATTATCGGCAGCTCGGAATTACGTTGCCCTTGTACCAAAGTCACGGCGTAGCCTCCAAACAATTCATCGAACTTGCGGGCCCGGCTGCAGAGGGTGTGCGGTTGCCGGCGGCAGCTCTACTCATTGCCGACAAACTTCCACCCAACGATTCTCAGAAGCCGGTGGTCGTGAACTATTCACGTACCTACCAACAGAAGACTGGACAACCGGTTTCGACCTTTGGCGGTCACGCCTACGACGGTCTGATGATTCTCGTGCAAGCCATGCAACGTGCCAAAAGTGCCGACCCAGCTAAGGTTCGCGATGAGATTGAACGAACCAAAGGCTACGTTGGAACCGGCGGCATCGTTAACATGTCAGCAACCGATCATATGGGTCTCGATCTCTCGGCGTTTCATATGCTGGAGATCAAGGGCGGGGATTGGACGCTCATCCCCGGCACTTGAGATGATGATCGGGTAGATCCAACGGCGTCCTGTCAGCGCCGACTTGCGGCCGCTGTCGAGTCAAAGCCTGACGAGGCCTCCGAGACGATGGCCGAGTTACTGCAATTCGTGTTTTCTGGTCTAACCGTCGGCGCCATCTACGCACTGGTCGCGCTTGGCTTCACATTAATTTATAAAGCATCAGACATCATCAACTTCGCACAGGGCGAATTTGTGATGTTAGGCGGTATGACCGCCGTTTTTCTGACACTTGGCGGCATTTCGCTACCGTTAGCTGCGCTCGTCGCCGTCATTGCAACAACCATAATAGGTTTGGCTTTGCACCGTCTTGCCATCGAGCCGGCACACGGAGCCAGTCCGGTGACCTTGATTATGATCACGATTGGCGCGTCGCTCTTTCTGCGCGGCATTGCCCAAATTATTTTTGATCGGCGTTTTCATAGTTTGCCGCCGCTGCTCGCTGGCGATCCAATTAAAATCGGCGGCGCAGCGATTTTGCCCCAAAGCTTAGTTGTTTTGGCAAGCGCCGTGGTTATCGTGACTTTGCTCTGGGTATTCATCGATCGCACTTTGCTCGGCAAGGCCGTCATTGCGACCGCAGCCAATCGTTTGGCGGCGCGACTTATCGGCGTCGACACCCGGCGCATAGTCGATTTTTCCTTTGCGGTGTCGGCAGCGATAGGGGCAAGTGCGGGAATTCTCATTACGCCCATTGCGCTGACCAGTTATGACGTAGGCACGTTGCTTGCGCTAAAGGGATTTGCGGCCGCGATGCTTGGTGGTATTGGCAGCGCCCCGGGAGCCGTAGCGGGGGGCCTTTTGATTGGATTGTTTGAAGCTCTGGCCGCCGGTTATTTGTCATCGAGCTATAAAGATGCAGTAGCTTTTCTGATCATTCTTGCCGTTTTGATTTTCATTCCCCAAGGCTTATTCGGCCGTGCCAAAATTGAGCGGGTATGAACGTGCGCACGCTCGATAACCGATTGCTCCCGGCAATAGTGATCGCGGCAATTTTTGTTACGTTGCCGATTTTTTTCCCGTCAGCTTACTACTTTCGCATCGGCGCGCTGGTGTTCATGTCTGCGCTGGCTGTCGTTGGTCTCAACCTCCTCATGGGGTTCGCCGGTCAGGTGAGCCTTGGTCATGCAGGCTTCCTCGGTATCGGCGCGTATTCAGTTGCTATTGGCCCTGTTCATTTCGGGTTGCCTTCGTGGCTTTCCCTTTTTGGCGGGGCAATTCTTTCGGGCACAATTGCGTTCCTGGTAGGCAGGCCAATCCTTCGACTCAAAGGACATTACCTCGCGGTCGCGACGCTTGGATTCGGAATACTCGTCGCAATCGTACTGACCAACGAGGCGAACTGGACCGGTGGTCCTGATGGCATGAGCGTCCCTAAGCTAGTGCTGTTCAGCTGGCAGGTCCGTAAATCGGAGGTCTGGTATTGGATTGCCGGTACGACTCTCATTGGCGGCATGGTGCTCGCGCTTAATTTGAAGGAGAGTCCGACCGGTCGCGCGCTGCAGGCGATTCATGACAGCGAGATCGCAGCGTCTGTGCTTGGCATTGACGTAACACAAAAAAAATTGACGATCTTCGTAACTTCGGCCGTTTATGCATCGGTCGCTGGGTCTTATCTTGCGCTTTTCAATGGTCATGTGACGCCGGATTCGGCTGGATTTTTGCGTTCAATCGAATTGGTCACCATGGTTGTGCTGGGCGGCATGGGCTCGATTGTCGGCTCTCTCGTTGGCGCTGCCATGCTCGTTGTGTTGCCGCAGGTGCTTACGATTTTTCATGAATACGAGCAGGCACTCCTCGGGCTCATCTTAATGGTTTTTATGATTTTCTTGCGGCGAGGCATCGTACCGTCTGTCGCTGCTACGTTTGTTGGATTGCGCAAATGATCATTCTGCAAACCGATCGGCTGTCCATTGCCTTCGGGGGGCTATGGGCCGTTGACGAAGTGAGCGTCGCTATCGAGGCCGGACAGGTGTTTTCTATTATTGGCCCGAACGGTTCAGGCAAGACCACGCTCTTCAACCTGATGTCGGGAATCTATACCCCAGATGATGGAAGCATTCGTCTGGCGGGTGAAATCGTGACCGGCCTTGCACCCGACCAACTTGCGCGGCGGGGGCTATCGCGGACTTTTCAAAATCCACAAGTGTTCTCGCAAATGTCGACGCTAGAAAACGTTATGGTCGGTCGCCACCGGCATGAGCGGACGGGGTTTCTTGCCGATTTACTGCATTGGCCGTCGGTTGCGCGGCAGAATTACGTGACGCGCGACGCTGCTCTTGCGGCGCTTGCCCACGTTGGCCTCGCGGATTTTTATGATCGACCAGCAGGTTCGCTCGCTTACGGTGCGCTTAAACGCCTCGAAATTGCGCGGGCACTGGCGAGTGAGCCAACGGTGCTGTTGCTCGATGAGCCGGCCGCCGGCTGCAATCCTGTCGAGACGCAAGAAATCGACGGCGTGATCCGCTTCCTCGTAAAGGGCGGAATTACCATCGTTTTAGTTGAGCACGATATGCGCTTGGTCATGAATATCTCCGACCGCATCCATGTGCTGGCAAGCGGACGGACGCTCACTGAGGGCACGGCCGACGAAGTACGGTCCAATGCGGCGGTCGTTCAAACATATTTGGGTGATTCGCAGGAGACACTTCGTGCTCTCGATTGAAAACGTCAGGAGTGCTTATGGCCGTATTGAGGTGCTGCACGGCGTGACGCTGCATATCGGTGCCGGTGAGATCGTCACGTTGATCGGAGCGAACGGAGCCGGAAAAACCACGTTGATGCGAGCCATTTCTGGGGTGCAGCCAATTTCCGACGGAGTCATCCATTTTGAGAATGTTCCGATAGAGCAACAGCCTGCGCATGCGCGGGTAGCATTTGGCATCTCGCAGGTACCAGAAGGCAGGCAGGTGTTTGAACCTTTGTCTGTTAAGGACAATTTGCGGCTTGGCGCGTGGCGCCGCCGCGATGCCAATCTCGAGCAAGATCTCGCACGGGTCTACGCATTTTTCCCGATGCTGGAAGCGATCGGGAAAATGCCGGCGGGTGCTTTGTCTGGCGGGCAGCAGCAAATGCTCGCGATCGGCCGCGCTTTGATGGCAAAGCCCCGATTACTTTTATTGGATGAGCCGTCGATGGGTTTGGCCCCGACCTTGGTTGATCAAGTGTTTTCGGTGATCCGCGCACTCAAAGGCGACAGTCTTACAATCTTGCTGGTCGAGCAAAATGCGCGCGCTGCGCTTTCAATCGCGGACCGCGCCTACGTGATGGAAACGGGAAGGGTCACGCTAAGTGGGACCGCAGCGCAAATTCAGGCCGATCCTCGCGTCAGGGAGGCCTACTTAGGTATTTAAAAACCGCCTGAGGATTGACGTTGATCAAGCCGATCGAACCGGAAGTGAATTTAACTACGGGTCTATTGCGATCGAATATTGAGGAGGATGGAGATGAAGGAAAGCCTTCGTCCGGGTGTATCGCGGACCAATCGCATCAAGATTGATCGCGACCGTACAATCGGATTCATGGGCGAGGAGGGTCGAGTTTACGGCACCCCATGGCTTGTGCGCGATATTGAAATGACTTGCCGGCAGCTGTTGCTTGATCATGCCAGCCCAGGCGAAGACTCAGTTGGCACGGATATCGCCATCAAGCATCTTGCGCCGACATTGCTTGAAATGTCGGTCGAGATCACGGTGACTGTGGCCGCCGTTGAAGGACGCAGAGTCGTATTCGAGATATCGGCCAAGGATGACATCGAACAAATCAGCGCGGGTACCCATGGTCGCTTCTTGGTGGACGTCAACAAAACCATTGAGCGCCTGAAAACGAAAGCGGCCAAGCTTGTTGGCACTAGTTCGGGATAAGGATATGCCGAGCAAGCCAGCGCACGATGAACGATCTGTCTCGACCTATTGCTACCAGTGTGTCGCTGGGCCCGATTTATTGAAAGTACGTGTCGAAGACGGCATTGCGACCGAAGTATCTCCAAACTTTGACGCTGCAACCGTGCATCCCGCGGGCGGCAAGGCCTGCGTGAAAGCCTTTGGATTAGTACAGAAAGTCTACAACCCAAATCGGATTCTACATCCGATGAAACGGACAAATCCCAAGAAAGGCCGCAACGAAGACCCCGCCTTCGTACGCATCTCCTGGGAAGAGGCTCTATCGCTCGTCGTTGACAAGTTGAATGCCATACGGGCGAAAGGCCTCACCGATGAAACCGGCTATCCACGTGTGGCTGCAAGCTTCGGGGGCGGCGGCACGCCCACCGCCTATATGGGAACCCTCCCTGCGTTTTTGGCGGCGTGGGGGCCGATCGATATGAGCTTCGGATCGGGGCAGGGTGTAAAGTGCTATCATTCCGAGCACCTTTACGGCGAACTGTGGCACCGCGGCTTTACGGTTTCGCCAGATACGCCACTTTGCGAATACCTCGTTTCCTTTGGCGCCAATGTCGAAGCCTCCGGTGGGGTATGCGGCGTCAAGCGCCATGCGGACGCACGCAAGCGCGGTATGAAACGCGTACAGATCGAACCTCATCTTTCAGTCACGGGAGCGTGCTCGGCCGAATGGATCCCAATCAAGCCGAAAACGGACTCGGCATTCCTATTCGCAATGATTCATGTGTTCCTGCATGAGCATTTGCGTGATCGGCTCGACCTGCCATTCCTCAAACATCGTACGTCGTCGCCCTACCTTGTCGGACCGAACGGCCTGTTCATGCGCGATCCGAATACGCGTAAGCCGCTGGTCATGGACGGTGCGACCGGTCGTGCAGTGCCGTTTGACACGGTCAACATCGATCCAAAGCTGGAGGGATCGTTTGTAATCGACGGCATCGAGGCGGATGCTGATGGTGAAATCATCTCACACAGCGCTGTCATGGCCGGTCCGGCATTCACGCGGCTTGTGAACCACGTGAGGGAATATTCGCCGGAGTGGGCGGCGCCGATCTGCGACGTGCCTGCCGCTACCATCCGTCGTATCGCCAACGAGTTTCTCAGCCACGCGCGCATTGGTGAAACGATCGAGATCGAAGGCGTAACATTGCCGTTGCGGCCCGTTTCGATTTCCCTCGGCAAGACCGTCAACAATGGCTGGGGCGGTTATGAATGCTGCTGGGCGCGGACTCTCATCGGCTGTCTGGTAGGGGCACTCGAGGTGCCCGGCAGTACACTCGGTACGACCGTTAGACTTAATCGACCCGCCGATAATCGTTGGTCAAGCGTCAAGCCAGGCCCGGATGGATTCATGAAGTATCCCATGAATCCAACCAGCAAGAATGAATGGATTTCGCGCCCGCCAGCGCGTAGCGCGCACCGGACGTTGGTGCCTCTGGTGGCCGACTCCGCCTGGAGTCAGGCGCTCGGGCCGACTCATCTCGCTTGGATGATGCAAAACGAGGATTTCGAAAATCTCCCGGCAGCATCGCCCCCCGACATTTGGTTCGTTTATCGCACTAATCCGGCAATTTCTTTTTGGGATACCAAAGCGGTCGGAAATGCAATCGCGCAATTTCCATTCACGGTCTGCTTTGCTTATACGCGAGACGAGACTAACCATATGGCCGACCTGCTGCTGCCGGACTGTACGGACCTCGAGGGTCTGCAGCTGTTACGCATCGGCGGTACTAAATATGTCGAGCAATTCTGGGACTACCAAGGTTTTGCTTTGCGTGCTCCAGCGGTGCCACCGCAAGGAGAGGCCAAGGATTTCACCTGGATCGCCACCGAGCTTGCGCGCCGCGCCGGTTTAATCGAAGCGTACAATTCGGCGATCAACCGTGGTGCCGCGGGCGTAAGGCTCAGTGGCAAGAATTATGATTTCTCGCTCGAGCCAGGAAAAGTCCACGACGTGGAGACCATCTGGGATGCCAGTTGCCGTGCTGCCAGCGCCGAGATTACCGACGGAGCAGAATCTGGGGGACTGGAGTGGTTCCGCAAGCATGGCTTTCGTGTGAAGCCGTTTCCACGGCTGCAATGGTACCTTTATCCAAAGCTCGTCGAAGAAAGATTGCGGTTCGAGCAACCTTATCAGGAGCAACTATTCCGCGTCGGCAAGGAGCTTGGGCGGCGTCTACACGAACAAGGCATCCATTGGTGGGACAAACAGCTCAGCGAATATGAGCCGTTGCCGCGATGGCACGATCTTGAGGGGCTGTGGGAGGACGCGCTCGCGAGACATTTTTCCGTACACATCGCCGATTACCCGTTTTGGCTAATTACCGCCCGCAGCATGCAGTACTCGTGGGGTGGAAACGTTGGGATCCAGATTATCAAGGAGGTTGCGGACAACGTTGCCGGTCATGGCCGTGTCGTAATGAATCATGAAGCAGCCGCGCGCCTCGGAATTGCTGATGGTGATCTTGTGGATGTCCGCTCGCCGCTCAACGACACGAAGGGAAGGGTCATGCTGTGTGAGGGTATTCGTACCGACACAGTCCTGATGATCGGCCAATTCGACCATTGGGCGACGCCTTACGCTAAGGATTTCCATGCGCCTAGCATGAATGCGCTGGTGCCGATGCTGCTGGATCTGACCGACGCCACTGGCTCGAGTGCCGATCTTGTCAAAGTCCAGGTTACGCGGCTGGGGGTTGCTCCATGACGCGCTGGGTTATGGTGGCGGATCTTGAACGCTGTGTCGGCTGCCAGACGTGCACAGCTGCTTGCAGACATACCAACGCCACGTCGCCGGCGGTACAGTGGCGCAAAGTGCTCGATATCGAAATCGGCAACTATCCAAAAGTTAGTCGCGTATTCGTCCCGGTCGGATGTCAGCACTGCAATGAGCCACCCTGCATGCACGTCTGCCCGACGACGGCGACACGCCAGCGCGCGGATGGAATCGTCACGATTGACTATGACGTCTGCATTGGCTGCGCCTACTGCGAAGTCGCGTGCCCATATCAGGCACGCTTCCTCGTGCACGAACCACATTTTGCCTATGGTCCAGCCATGCAGAACGAGGTCGAACGCGCCGATGCATCACGCGTCGGCGTAGCGCAGAAATGTACATTCTGCTCAGACCGAATTGATTTCGGCGTGGAGAACGAGCTTGTCCCTGGCATTGATCCACGCGCGACGCCAGCTTGCGTCAACGCCTGTATCGCGGATGCCTTACATTTTGGCGACATCGACGATCCGAACAGCAACATTTCGCGGCTGCTGCGCGAGCAGAAAAGCTTCCGCATGCATGAGGAGCTCGGCACCGAGCCGGGCTTCCACTATGTTTATGGCAAGGCGAACGATATTGAAGCGCTGGCAGACCCGATGGCACTGCCCAGCGTTTCGTCAGGTAGCAAAATTCGCACGCGTGAGGTCGAGCCGGCGCTGCAACAGCACTGGGACTGGAAGGCTGCCGGTAACTTCATCTGCGGCGGTATTGGAAGTGGCCTATTTTTCTTCGGTGCAATTACGAGCCTCCGTTATGGCGAGGTCAGAGTGCTTTGTTGGCCGGCACTTGGAATTGTTGCGCTCGGCTTATTTCTAGTGCTGCTCAAGATTGGGCGGCCATTACGGTTCGCCTATGTCTTGCGACAGCCGCAGCGGTCATGGATGGCGCGTGAGGCCTGGATCGCGACCGTACTGTTCCCATTGGCGGCATTGGCCCTGATATCTGGCATGCCAGGTTTGCTCATCGGCGCGGCCGCTGTCGCTTTGTTGTTCCTATGCAGCCAGGCGATGATTCTAAAAGAGGCTAAAGGCATCCCCGCCTGGCGGACAATGTGGATTTTGCCCTTGATGGTCGTGACCGGCGTTACGGAGGGAAGCGGCCTTTTTCTGGCAGCTATTGCTCTATCACCGAGGCTGTTGGCTTTGGCCCAGGTGATTGTCGGAAGCACCATAGTCATGGCTTGTCTGCGCGCTTGGATCTGGCGCTCTTATCTTATGTCGCTCGCCATAGAGAGTGCCCCGACGCGCACGCTTTCTGTACTGTATGGCTGCGGAGCGTGGTTCTTCACCCTTGGCCTCGCATTGCCTTCAGCGCTGATCATCTTAGGCTTGATTGAAAAGACAGCGGCTGCACCGGCGTTCGCCGTTGCCGGGATTAGCGTCGTGGCTGCGGGCGGGCTTTTGAAATTTATTCTGGTGACCCGCGCTGCTTTCAATCAGGGTTTCGCGCTCACCCATACGCCGGTCCGTGGTTCCGGTATCGCAGGCCCCCCAGTAAAGCCCGGTTGGTCAACTTCGTAAGAGAAAGACGGAGATTGTCATGCGCAGCCAGACTGCAGTCAAAGTCTCAAAAACATTCATGTTCAATCCCGATGTGGAAACGATGTCGCGTGACGGTTTGACCGCGCTGCAGACCATGCGGCTGAAACAAACGCTGGAGCGCGCCTATACGAATATTCCGCATTATCGGAAGAAATTTGATGCTGTCGGCGTAAGCCCAACCGATTTCAAGTCGCTTGCTGACATTTCACGGTTTCCATTCACGCTCAAAAGTGACCTACGCGACAACTATCCATTTGGCATGTTTGCCGTGCCGCGCGAGCAACTTGTCCGCGTCCACGCTTCGTCAGGGACGACCGGGAAGCCGACCGTTGTCGGTTACACGAAGGACGACATCAATACATGGTCGGATTTGATGGCGCGTTGTTTCGCCTGTGCCGGTGCGCAGCCGGGGGATATCGTGCACAACGCCTACGGATATGGGCTGTTCACGGGCGGTCTCGGCGCGCATTACGGAGCAGAACGGCTTGGATGCACGGTCGTGCCCGTGTCCGGAGGCGGCACCGAACGACAGGTGACGTTGATTAACGACTTCAGACCTCGTGTGCTGTGCGCGACCCCGTCCTACGCACTCAATATTGCGGAAATCGCCCAAAAAATGGGTGTCGACCTGAAGCAGTCATCGCTGCAGGTTGGCGTGTTCGGTGCGGAGCCGTGGAGTGACGCCATGCGTCGCGACCTCGAGTCACGCCTCGGCTTGAGTGCAGTAGACATTTACGGCCTGTCCGAAATCATGGGGCCAGGTGTGGCCTGCGAGTGCCATGACGTCCGGTCAGGCTTGCACGGCTGGGAAGATCATTTCCTGTTTGAGATCATTGATCCTGAAACGTTGCAACCGCTAGCGATGGGGGAGACTGGCGAGTTGGTAATCACGACATTGACGAAAGAGGCGCAACCGATGATTCGCTATCGCACGCGCGACATCACTCGCCTTAGCAATGCGCGCTGCGCGTGCGATCGCACCCATGTCCGCATTCTGCGCGTCACGGGTCGAAATGACGACATGCTGATCATACGCGGAGTCAACGTCTATCCTTCGCAAATTGAAGCGGTCTTAGTCGGTTTTCCTGGGCTTGCCCCACATTACCAGATCATCCTAACGCGCGACGGCGCCCTCGATTCAATGACCGTAGAGGTCGAGCTGTTACCTGGGTTCAGCGGCGATCGTACCCGCAAGGCCGATGAGGTCACTCGTCATATAAAGTCGTTGATCGGCGTGACCTGCAAAGTTGTGGCCAAGGCGGAAGGCGACGTTCCGCGATCGCAGGGCAAGGCCGTGCGGGTGGTGGACCGACGCAGCAAATCAAATTAATTAGTTGAATCTCGGCGCGCGGCGGGCATGCGCACGCTCAGACCATCATTCTTGCGAGACAGGAGGGTCAAGATCTTCGGCCCAGGACTCGCCCGGCTGCGGATACCGCCGCAACAGTCGATGCACGAGATTGACGTGCTCGGCTTCCTCCTCGACAAGTTCGGCCGCCATCGCTTTGACCTTCGGATCCTTAGCCGTCTCCAAAATAGACGTGAAGTAAGCAAGCGCGCGCTCTTCGCCCTTAAGCGAGAGCTGCAATGCGTGCCAAGGAGTCATTAGGTAGTGGGCGGAACCAAGATCAGCTTCTTCTGGACTCTCGCCCCGTTCAAATTTTGCGATTTGGCGTGCATGTGCAGCCACGTCGAAATCGCCAGCTAGGCGCCGGATTTCGTTGCCATGAATGCCTTCCGCGCGGGCCAAATCACGGAATATTTTGACTAACTCACTGTTATTGTGAATCTCCATTTGGTCGGCCAAAAGGTTGTAGCGCTCAACCGCATCAATTTCGATTTGATAGGCGATCGCAAGCAGATCGTTAAGGCTCGCGACCTTTGGGCTGCTCGCCAGTTTGCTCATAGTTCAAAATCCTTCTCTAGTTCCGACAGATCGATGTCGGTCGCGCCAACGGCAGGCTGAAATGGTGCGCGATTGCCGCGGTAGAGGATTCCCAGGTTAAACCCATCGTCGGTCATGATCCTGCGCGCCGCTTTGCCTGGGTCAGTGGTAGCAGCGACGGGGGCGGGGTGTACGAGGTCTTTCCAGCCCTTTTCATCAGGTCGATAGGTCACACAAGGACTGAGGATTTCGACGAACGAAAAACCTGGATGCTTGACTGCCTCTGCCAACACGGCAGCAGTTTCGTTCGGCTCGCCGGAAAAACAACGGGCGACGAAATTTGCGCCGGAGGCAAGCGCGACGACCAGCGGATGAAATGGTCGCACGCCAGTTCCCCCGGGTGACAGTGCGGTGTCGAATTCCGGTTCCGTCGTCGGAGATGGCTGACCTTTGGTCATGCCGTAAATACGATTGTCCATCACCACATAAGTCATATCGATGTTGCGACGACAGGCGTGTAAGAAGTGATTGCCGCCGATGGAGTAGCCGTCGCCGTCGCCGCTGGCGACCACGACTGTAAGATTAGGCCGTGTCACTTTTAACCCGGCTGCCAGCGCCAAAGAACGGCCGTGTACGCCGTGAAACCCGTAGCAATTCGTATAAGCAGGAATCCGCGACGAGCAGCCGATACCGGAAATGACAACGATCTGCTCCGGAGGCAAGCCCAGTTGAGCAAAGGCGCGCGTGAACGACATGAGCACGTGATAGTCACCGCAGCCCGGACACCAGATTGGCTTGATATCGGATTTGTACTCAGCGGGCTTGTGCGCGAGTCGCGTATCAATGGCCGACATCGCTAGCTCCATTCCTTAATCGCACGATGGATTTCGCCGGCCATGATCGGCAGCGGTCCCGGACGATTAAACACGCGCACCGGCGCTGGCAGGTCGTAGTGGGCTCTGAGGTAACGGTGGAATTGGCCGCTATGGGTTTGTTCGACAATGAGGATGCGTTTGACACCGTTAAGCGCGGCTTTCAGCCGTTCAGGCTGAGCCGGCAATAACAAGCGCGGTGCAACAAGACGAGCATCAATTCCATCAGCAGCCGCGCGCTCGATCGCTTCGCGGGCAGAATTGGTGACGGATCCCCAGGTTAAGATAGCGAGGTCGCCGGTGCCCTCGGAGACCGCCCAATGATCGCCGAAATTGAATTGTTCGAGTTTGTCACGGCGTTTATCGAGCTGAGCACGGTGATCGCCCGCGCCACTCGTTGGAATCCCGCGCTCCGAATGAGTGAGGCCGTCTGCGGTGTATTGGCCACCCCGTGTTCCCGGGATCGCCATGGGGGAGACCCCATTCGCTGCCAGAGCGTAACGTTGGTATGCGCCAACAATTTCCGTCGCGGTTGTCCGCGCGCCGATGAAAGCTACATCTGCAGGCCGTTCAATCGCGGCGCGTGCCTGCCCGATGAATTGATCGGATAAAACAATGGCCGGGGATTGCAGTGTCTCGGCAAGATAAGTTGCCCACTGTGTCGTGAACATACAATCGCTGACCGATTGCGGCGCGAGTACGAGATGGGGCGCGTCGCCATGCATACCGTAAACGGCGATATTCAGGTCAGCCTGTTCGGATTTTGTGGGGATACCTGTCGATGGTCCGCCGCGCATGACATCTACGACGACAATTGGGATTTCGGCGGATGTAGCGAGGCCGAGCGCCTCGATCATCAAGGAAAGACCTGGGCCGGAGGTCGCGGTCAACGCCGGCGTGCCGCCAAACGAAGAGCCGATGATCATGTTAATCGCGGCGAGCTCATCTTCGGCTTGAAGCAGAAGGCCGCCAACCTTGGCAAGATTGGGTGCTAACCACTCGAGGACTTCCGTCGCAGGCGTGATTGGATAGGCAGCAGCAAAGCGGACACCGCCGCGAATGGCACCGAGAGCAGTAGCCTCGTTACCCGACAGCAGCCAGCGTCGACCGACATTTGGCTTCGGAGAGGCGAGCTGCTTGTCAAAATTGATTGTTGCCGCAGCATCAAAGCCAGCCTTTATCCCGGCTTGACTCGCCTCGATGACAGCCGCCCCCTTGTCCATGAGGCGTTTCTCGATCGGCGCCAAGAGCTGCTCGATCGACAAACCCAGCAGCCGGCCAGCGATGCCGAGCGCAATCATATTGGGGCGCCCATCAGGGATGGCTTTCGCCATGTCCTTCATCGAAACGTCAATGACCCGTGCGCCGGACTGCGCCACCAATGGCGGCAAATCGCCGCCGCGGGGGTCGCTGATTACTAGGCTATCCGGCTCGATCTTGATTTCGGCGCCGAAGCGATGGGCATTTAGCCAATCGATGCCAATCAGAAGGTCAAAATGGTCGGGCAGGCACTCGACGCGGTGACTGGCGAGCCGGAGCAGCCCTGCTGCTTCGCCGCCACGAATCTGGGGGCCCAGGGTGCGGGTAAATAACCCATGCCAGCCGGCGACGCAGGCCGCTTCGAGCAGGGAATTTCCCGTGGTCAGAGCCCCAGCGCCGCCGCTGCCAACGATCGCAATCGAAATGCTCGGCGACGCTGTCATGGGTCTTACTTGCTCTAATCGGGGCCCGGATCCGGCCAGTATGTATTTAGGTACTAAAATACGTTTTTTTTCGCTTTTCCTTGACCTTGATCAAGGCACTCCGAGGGTCGACGAAAATAATAGATGGCGCGCATTTTCGGCCCGGCATTGCTGGGCTGGGCGGCCTCGCTGGAGAGCACGGGATGGGAACCAAGTTGGTCCGGTGGATGATGACAGGCCCGGGCAAGCCCTTCATCCCCATGGAGTTTGATGCTGGTCGCTTAGGCTCCGATGAAGTCTTGGTCGAAATCGCGGGCTGCGGGGTCTGCCACACTGATCTTGGCTATTATTACGACGGTGTGCGCACCAAGCACGAACTGCCGCTCGCCCTCGGCCACGAAATCAGCGGTCATGTTGTCGATGTCGGCGAGGATGCTCTCTATTATACCGACCATGCGGTAATCGTTCCAGCCGTTATTCCGTGCGGCCACTGTGATGCCTGCCAGCGCGGCAAGGGGACGATCTGCCCAAATCAGAAAATGCCAGGCAACGATATTCATGGCGGCTTCGCCACGCACATCGTCGTGCCCTCGCACGGCCTGTGTGTCGTTGACGAGCACCGTTTAGCGGCGGCCGGAATTGAGCTGGCAGATCTTTCTGTGATCGCCGATGCGGTGACAACGCCTTATCAGGCAGTGGTGCAGGCCGGTGTCGCGAAGGGAGATCTCGTTGTCGTCAACGGCGTTGGCGGCGTTGGCGGGTATGCCGCTCAGATTGCATCTGCGCTGGGCGGCATCGTTGTCGCAATTGACGTGAACGATGAAAGGCTCGCTGCCATTACCGGCCAAGGTGCGATGCTCGCTCTGAATTCCAAGAAGATGACACCACGCGATATCAAGGCGGCAATTCAAGCTTTTGCAAAGGAGCACGGTCTACGCCAAAGCGAATGGATTATTTTTGAATGTTCCGGCACCCGCGCTGGCCAGGAAACAGCCTTCAGCCTCCTCAATCATGGCGGAACGCTCGCCGTCGTTGGGTTCACAATGGATAAGATCGAGATACGGCTTTCGAACTTGATGGCATTCCATGCGCGGGCGATCGGAAATTGGGGTTGTCCGCCAGAGCTTTATCCTGACGCTTTGGAATTAGTGTTGAGCGGGCGCGTCAAAGTCACGCCATTTGTTGAAAAGCATCCGCTGAACGAAATCAACCACGTATTCGAAACGGCGCATGCCGGCGCATTAAAGCACCGCGCCATTCTCATTCCTGCTTCGTGAGGAGAATCTAATGACAGTCCGAGCAGCTCGCACGATCGCCGCAACAGCTCCTGAGGTCAAAGATCATAATCTCGTTAGCGATGTCGCGCGTGAAAGCATTTCGAAGAACGTGCACTACGAGAAGCGCCCGGTGAAGGGCACCGATGGCAAACCAGTGGCTGGGTTATTCAATGCGTGGATCACGCTAGACAACCCAAGCCAATTCAACTCGTACACGACCGATATGGTCAAAGCGACCATACTAGCCTTTCGTGCTGCCAGTGCGGCCCGCGACGTCGTCGCAGTAGTTTTCACCGGTGTCGGCGATAAAGCGTTTTGTACCGGAGGCAATACCAAGGAATACGCCGAATACTATGCCGGCAATCCCCAAGAATACCGAGGCTACATGCGGCTATTCAACGACATGGTTTCGGCGATCATAGGCTGTGACAAGCCGGTTATCTGTCGCGTGAACGGCATGCGCGTCGGCGGCGGTCAAGAAATCGGCATGGCGTGCGATTTCTCGGTTGTGCAGGATCTCGCACGCTTCGGGCAGGCCGGACCAAAGCATGGTTCAGCACCGATTGGCGGGGCGACCGACTTCCTTCCGTATATGATCGGCTGCGAGCAGGCGATGGTCTCGGGCCTACTTTGCGAGCCGTTCTCTGCGCACAAAGCGTACCGCCTCGGCATTGTTTGCGAGATAGTGCCGGCGCTCAAAATCGACGGAAAGTTCGTTGCCAATCCGCTGGTATGGACTGATCGATTCGCCGATGAGTATGGACGCATCGTTCATGGCGAACCTAAGACAGGTACGGCGGCTGCCGAGGGTCAAGCACTTCTGAAACGCGGCACGATTGACCTTAGTTTGCTCGACGAACGGGTCGAGGCGCTGTGCACCAAGTTGCTCTATACCTTCCCTGAATGCACGACCAAGACGATTGAGGAATTGCGTAAGCCCAAACTCAACGCTTGGAACAACAATAAGGAAAACGCACGCGATTGGCTGGCTCTCAACATGATGACGGAGGCGCGCGCCGGTTTCCGCGCGTTCAATGAAGGTACGCGCGAAACCGGACGTGAAATCGATTTCGTAGCTCTGCGCAGGGCGCTCGCCGAGAACCGGCGTTGGAGTGACGAGCTCACCGAAAGCATCATGCCGCAGGCGAGGTAAATGGCTATGGATGCGCCGGTCAAAGTCTGGTTTGAGACGGAGGGGCGGTTACTGCGGTTGCGACTAAGCCGACCCAAGGCCAATCTTATTGACGCTGAAATGATCGCGGCCTTGGACCAGGCTCTGACGGAGCATGCGAGCAAAGCTGAGCTCGGTGCCGTGATTCTCGATGCCGAGGGGCCGCATTTTAGTTTTGGGGCAAGCGTCGAAGAACATCTGCCGGACCAATGTGCGGCAATGCTGCAAGCGCTTCATCGATTGATCATACGCATGGTCGAATTTCCGGTGCCGTTGTTGGTAGTCGTTCGTGGTCAATGTCTCGGCGGCGGCCTCGAGATTGCCCTCGCCGGCCATCTTATATTTTTGGCGCCTGATGCGAGCCTTGGTCAGCCAGAAATGAAGCTCGGGGTATTCGCGCCGGCCGCATCCTGCCTATTGCCGGAAGTCATCGGGCCCATGCGTGCCCTCGATCTTTTAGTATCGGGCCGCAGCATCACTGGTGCCGAAGCGAAGACGATTGGCATTGCCTGTGAAGCAGCTGCGGATCCGGAGCACGCCGCACTCGCGTATTTTGAAGAGCATTTAAAACAGAAGAGCGCGAGTTCCTTGCGCTACGCCGTCGAGGCAGCTCGACTCGATTACGTGAGGCGGGTCAAGGACAAAATTAGTGCGGTCGAAGAGCTTTATCTCGACAAACTCATGGTCACCCACGATGCGGTGGCTGGACTAGAGGCCTTCATCGCAAAAAGGGCACCGCAATGGCGGCACCGTTGAATTCGTCAGCTACTGCCACCGTCGTCGCTCGCGCGAACGCGCTGTTCGAGGACCTTTCTTTCACCTCTGCGCGCCAATGGAAGGCGGCGAAACCCGGTCGCAAGGTCATCGGCTACATGCCGATCTATGTGCCAAGGGAAATTATACACGCGGCGGACATGTTGCCGCTCGGCATCGTTGGCGGCGGCGATCAGCTCGAAGTAATTCATGGCGACGCCTATTACCAAAGCTATATCTGCCGTATTCCACGTTCCACCATTGAGTTGGGTGTCTCGGGTCGTTTGGATTTCGTAGATGGCATGCTGTTTCCGTCAATCTGCGATGTGATCCGCAATCTGTCCGGAATGTGGAAATTGATGTTCCCCAATGTCTATTCGCGCTATTTCGACGTCCCGCAGAATTATCAGGACGACACGGGAGGAAATTTTTATATCAACGAGCTTACCGAACTCAGACATGACCTTGGCAAGCTTCGCGGCCAGCCGATCACAGACGACGAGATTCGCCGTTCAATCGCGGCCTACAACGAAAATCGTAAATTGGTTCGCGATCTCTATGCGTTCCGAGCAGAACAGCCTTGGCAGGCGCCTGCGGCCGAAGTCTATCTAGTGGTCCGCGCAGGTCTCGTGCTGCCGGTCGAAGATCACTCCGCAATGATACGCGACTATCTCGCGGCGGTCCAAGCCGAGGAGCGGCCGAAGCGTGACAATTGCCGCATCGTGCTGACAGGGACGTTTTGTGAGCAGCCGCCGCTCAATTTGATAAAGTCACTCGAGCTGTCCGGTTGTTATGTCGTGGACGACGATTTGTTGCTGGTTACGCGCTGGCTTATCGGCGATGTCAGTGCGGACGGCGATCCATTACAAAATCTTTCACTTGCCTTCTTACATCATTCAGAATCCACAGCAGCCAAGTACGAACCGAATCAAAAGGAAAAAGGTCAACATCTCGTCCGCGCAGTCAAACGCAGCGGCGCAGAAGGCGTAATTTTCGCGGCACCCAGCTTCTGCGATCCGGCGCTGCTTGAGCGACCAATGCTTCAGCATGTGCTGAAGAGTGCCGGTATTCCCTACATTGCGTTCAAATATGCGGAAAACTCCGGCCAGATGCAGCCAATTAGGGAGCAGGCCGGCACGTTCGCCGATTCAATCAAACTATGGAGCGCGGCATGAATACGGCCACCAAGATCATCACTTCGCGGGCGCCGGCTAAAGAGATCGTTAAAGATGCGTCCATGTTGAAACAAAAGGAGATGATGGCCGCGCACTATGACCGGTTGACCAGCGCGCCCGACACTGGCGCCAAAGTCGCGGCAACTTTCGTTCCTGGCAACCTCAATGAATTAATCATGTGCTTTGATCTCGTGAACAATCTGCCTGAGGTCAATGCCATCCAGAATGGGCTGCGTCGGGTCAGTGGCAGCTATGTTCTCGAGGCCGAAAAGATCGGTCATTCGGAAGATGTTTGCACATATGTAAAGTCAGACATCGGCATGATGGCCAAGGGCAACATTGCTCCCAACGGCAAGAAATTTCCCGATCCCGACGTCTTATTGCTGTCGTACACGGGCTGCTTCACTTTCATGAAGTGGTTCGAACTTCTGCGCGAGCAATACAAGTGCGAAACGGTCATGTTGCACACGCCGTATATGGGCGACGGCAAGATCACCAAAAACATGGTCGACTATATGGTGAAGCAACTAAAAGACGATGTGATCCCCACGCTCGAGCGTGTATCCGGCGTCAAGTTCGATATCGATCGGTTGCGGGAATATTTGAAGAAGTCGACCAAGGCGGAAGACGATCTCGTCCGTGTATTGCAGAGCGCGAAGACCAAACCGTCGCCCATCGATGCTTATTTTGGCGGCATCTACTATATCGGCCCGATTTTCGGTGCCTTCCGTGGTACCGAGGACGCCATCGATTATTACCGCTTCCTACGTGAGGAGATCGAGGACCGCCTCGCCAAAGGTCAGGGACCGGTCACGCCTGATGGTGACATGGGCAAGGAGAGATATCGGTTAGTCGTAGAGGGGCCGCCCAATTACACGAGCTTCCGCCAGTTTTGGAAGATGTTCTACGACGAAGGCGCTGTCGTCGTCGCATCGAGTTATACCAAGGTTGGTGGCGTGTACGATTTTGGATTCCGCCATGACCCAGACAAACCGCTGGAAACGCTGGCTGAATATTGCCTTGGCGTCTACACGAACCGCAGCTTGCCGATGCGCATCGACATGCTGGTCAGCTACATCAACGATTATGAGGCGGATGGTCTTCTGATCAACTCGATCAAGAGCTGCAATAGTTTTTCGGCGGGACAGCTATTGATGATGCGAGAGGTCGAGAAGCGCACGGGCAAGCCGGCAGCGTTCGTGGAATCCGATTTGGTTGATCCTCGCTATTTCTCGGCGGCGAATATCAAGAATCGCCTCGAGAGTTATTTCCAGATGATTGACCAGAAACGTGCGAGCGCCGCCGCGGCGGCATAAGGAGCTATGCATGCAGACTTTCGTCGGCATCGATCTGGGCTCGACAACGACCAAGGCCGTTCTCGTTGACGAGCAAAGCAAGGTGATGGGTCACGGCATCACCAATTCGCGCTCGAATTACGAAACTGCTGCACGTGTCGCTAGTCAGGAAGCCCATGTCGATGGACAATTTACGCTTTTCCGCAGGGCGCTCACGGACGCCCATGCGCAGGTCGAACTCGATACATTTCTTGGAGCGCTAGAACGTGCTTTTCGACTTGAGCAGTTTCTTGAGCAGCTTGACGATTTGGAGCAAACCTGCGTCAGCCAGATTAAGGGCGAACGTTTCGCAAAGGTTGCATCGGGCGTAAAGGATGCGCTTGCCGAGGTGTTCCGGTGCTTGCGGGAGGAGGCCCCCGAACTTTACACGCCGGGCGCCAAACGCAAATCTGACTTTTTCCGGGATATTGCAGGGTCGCGCTATCATGCGCATGCTGAAAAGGTTGCGCGCGATGCCAGCCTTTCCTACGACTTGCTTCTTAATGTCTATGACAAGTCGATCATCGAGGTCGAAAATCGGCCGCCGGCAGGCAAGCTAAGCGATAAATTCCGGCGTGCTCTCGGCCGCGTGCTGGCAACAGAACCATCGGTGAAGTCGGCAGCGGCCGATATTCAGAAGATGATCGAGGGCGCTCTCGCCATCGATCTCGAAGAAACCTATCTCGTCGGTACCGGCTACGGCCGTGTGACCTTGCCGTTTTCCAAGGAGCATATCCGGTCTGAAATCCTGTGCCACGGGCTCGGCGCGCACATGATGTATCCGCGAACGCGTACCGTACTCGACATCGGCGGTCAGGACACCAAAGGAATCCAGATCGATCCAAACGGTATCGTTGAAAACTTCCAGATGAATGATCGCTGTGCTGCCGGCTGTGGCCGCTACCTCGGCTACATCGCCGATGAGATGAATATGGGATTGCATGAACTCGGTCCGCTTGCCATGAAATCGGACCGGCCTGCACGCATTAATTCGACCTGTACCGTATTCGCGGGTGCTGAATTGCGTGACCGACTCTCACTCGGTGAGAAGCGAGAGGATATCTTGGCTGGATTGCACCGTGCCATCATTTTACGGGCAATTTCCATTATCTCGCGCGCGGGCGGAATTACCGATGAGTTCACCTTCACCGGAGGTGTCGCAAAGAATGAAGCAGCGGTGCGGGAACTACGAAAAGTCATAAAGGAGAATTACGGAGACGTGACCATCAATATCAATCCGGAGTCCATCTATACCGGCGCACTTGGAGCAGCAGAGTTTGCGCGCAGGGCGCATTTTGGACAGGTGGACGGAGGCAAACAATGAGTATTGCAGCAGGCATCGATATCGGCACCAGCAACATCAAAGCCGCGTTGTTCAAGGTCGAAAACGGCGAGGAAACTTGGTTGTCACGCTACACGGTGCGTATTCGACAACGTGATCCCATAGAACTCGCCCGTGTCGTCTACGATGCGGTGCTAGAAGACGCAAAACTCAAGCCCGAAGAAGTCGATTATGTCGCAACCACGGGCGAAGGCGAGAGTGTTCCATTCCACACCGGTCACTTTTATTCGATGACGACGCATGCGCGCGGCGCGATCTATCTCGACCCTGAATCGCGTGCGGCACTCGACGTTGGCGCGCTGCACGGCCGTGCGATCCTGATTGATCAACGTGGCAAAGTCCTCAGCTACAAAATGACGAGCCAATGCGCCTCTGGCTCGGGACAATTTCTTGAAAACATTGCGCGCTATCTCGGCATCGCGCAGGAGGAGATTGGGTCGCTTTCACGCCGAGGTGAAACTCCTGAGGTGGTGAGCAGTATATGCGCGGTGCTGGCCGAGACAGACGTAATCAACATGGTTTCACGCGGTATCACGACTCCCAACATCCTTAAGGGAATTCATCTCTCGATGGCGGCGAGGTTGTCGAAATTGTTGAAATCAATTGGCGCGCTCGATGGCGTCGTGATGGTGACCGGCGGTCTTGCGCTCGATCCAGGGCTGGTCGCCGCGCTTGAAGAGGACATTTCGCATATTAAGGACATGAAAGTCGCGATCCGTAGCCATCCGGACTCGATATATGCCGGCGCAATCGGAGCGGCACTTTGGGGAGCGTTTCGTTTTGAAAAACTTGCTGCAGTTAGCCGTGTGCCGCGGGCAGCCTGATGTAAGGAGATAGCGCTATGGCCTTAATGATTATCGAATCATGCACTGCATGTGACGCTTGCGAGCCCGTCTGCCCAAACAAAGCGATTACTGCCGGTAATCCGCTCTACGTTATCGATCCGATGAAGTGCACTGAATGCGTTGGCGCTGAAGATGAGCCACAGTGCAAGCTAGTTTGCCCCGCCGCATGTATCGTCCCCAACCCGGACTGGAACGAAACGAAGGAAGATTTGCTCGCCAAGTACCAACAGCTGCATGGCTAAAACGAAACCCAGGACTTTGGTTGATCTTGCTTGTTGAGGGCGTCTATGAACTTTAGCAACCGAATATGTCAGACATTACATGAGGAGCACGTTGCAACGGTTACGCTATTGGAGCGGCTCCAGCAATTGCTGATAAACAGGAGAAACAGCGGACCGCCAAACACGAGCGACCTTACTGTCGCGCGCTTGCTGACAGATCTGGCGAGCGGTCTAGGGAGAGAGATCGATCGTCACTTCGCATTCGAAGAAAATCATCTGTTCACCTATCTCGCGGAGATGGGCAACAGCGGCATTGGCGCTCAGCTGACCGCCGAACATCGGGTCATTCTTCCACTTGGTACACGTGTCGCTGAGATCGCACGCGCGGTCGCTGGGCGCGCTTTCACGCCTGCGGAATGGGATGAATTCGTACGTTCCGGGCGCGCGCTTGCCGATAATTTGATCCCACATGCACAAAAGGAAGACATGGCTTTGTTGCCGATGATCGAGGCCAACATGGATCAGGAAACCGAAGCGCACCTTCATCAAGAATACCTCGAGACAATATGAGGGTCGCATGAATATCGCTGCCGCGACCAAGGATACGACCGTCCGCCCATTGCGACCTTCCGATCTCGAGGAGGTCATCACCATTGATTCCAGCCATATGGGTAAGTCGCGCCACCGTTTTTTCGAAAAACGACTAGCCCATGCCAAGCAGCACCCCGAAGATTTCATCCAGGTCGGAGTTACCCACAACGGTGCGCTAGTCGGGTTCGCCTTTGCTCGCATTCTACGAGGTGAATTTGGGCGCGAGCAGACTGCCGCCACACTCGACGCGGTCGGAGTTGCGCGCGATAGCCAGGAACACGGCGTCGGCCGCGCATTGATGGATGGGCTCACGGCGGCGATGCGAGGACAGAAAGTGCAAATTCTGCACTCGCAAGCCGAGTGGATGAATCACGGGCTACTAGGTTTCTTCGCTGCGTCTGGTTTCGGCTTAGCACCGCGATTGGTGCTCGAACGGTCTGTCCTGACACCGCTGGCCGAACCCGTTGGAGATGAGTGACGACGGAACAAGGGATGACGGCTATGGCGCGAAGTACCCACATTTCGATCCCAAAGCACGTGGGTGAGGCCGCGGAGGTTAGTTATAGCGGCCAGCCTGCCCCAGATTACGGGCCTCTTGCGCGAGATCGAATACCAGTCCGTTCGATGTGCGAAGGTGACCTGCGTGCGCTGGTCGCGATCGATCGGCGGATTACCAGTCGCGACCGCACCGCATATTTCAAACGCAAGTTAGCAGATGCAATGACCGAATCAGACGTCCGCGTGTCCTTGGTTGCCGAACTCGACAATGCGCCGATCGGATTCATAATGGCGCGAGTCGACCTCGGGGAATTTGGCCGGGTCGAAACCACAGCAGTCATCGACACGATTGGTGTTGACCCAGACTATCAAAACCGTGGGGTCGGCCGCGCCCTAATATCCCAGCTGCTGACGAACCTTGGTACACTGCGTGTCGAGAAGGTGCGTACTGAGGTTGACTGGCAGAATCACGGTCTGCTCGCTTATCTTGATCGCAGCGGTTTTTTGCCCTCGCAGCAGATTTGTTTTGAGAAAACTCTTGAGGTGACCAGTGCTCGCTGAATCAAAATTTGCCTGCCAGCCACGCTTTAATTTTCGTGGTCATCGAGCCATTGTCACCGGAGGTAACCGGGGCATCGGCCGGGCCATTGCCGATGCATTAAGCGATGCTGGGGCACAGGTATGTGTTTTTGATGTCGACACGTCCGATCCCGGCGAAAAGCTTCCGCACCAGTTTGTGCATGTCGATATTGCGGACAGTGCTGCAATCAGTGCTGCCATAGCGGAGCTTCCAGACGCCCCGACGCTGCTGGTTAACAACGCTGGTATCACTCGTGACCGGTCCATTGCGAAAATGCGCGACACGGAATGGTCGGCAGTGCTCAATGTCAACCTCACGGGCGCTTTCAATATGATCCGTGCCGTTGCTCCTCGGATGGCGAGTCAGGGGTTCGGCCGCATTGTCAACATCACTTCGATCAACGGGTTGCGAGGAAAATTTGGTCAAGCCAATTATTCTGCAGCTAAAGCGGGGCTGATCGGTTTAACAAAAGCGGCGGCGAAAGAGCTTGGGCCGAAAGGTATTACCGTGAATGCAGTTGCTCCAGGTATGGTTATGACCGACATGGCGCGTGCGCTGCCGAAGGAAATTCTGCTTGCCGCGTTAGACGAAGCAGTTCTTACTGAGCTCGCTGAGCCGCAAGACATCAGCAACGCAGTATTGTTTCTATTGTCGGATGCTGCCTGTCGCATCACCGGCGAAGTATTACGCGTCGATGCGGGTCAATATATTTGAGTGTACGAAAATCGGAGATAGTACTCCCAGGCAATGAATAGCAGTACCGCGATTAAGGTCCGGCGCGTGCAGCGTGCCGATATTGCCCAGATTATTGCGCTCGATGCGCGAGTCACGAAGCTCGCCAAGAGCGACTATTGGAAGGACGTCTTCAACCGCTACGGCAAACGACGATTACACGAGCGCTTTTTTCTGGTTGCGGAGAACCATGCCGGGCGGACGGAGATACGCGTAGTCGGCTTTATCATCGGTGAAATTCGCGCGTGGGAATTTGGGTCGACACCATGTGGTTGGATATTTGCGCTATCAGTCGAGCCACAGATGCGGCTGCAAAATATCGGGACTTGCTTACTGGAGGCGATCGCAAGCGAATTTAAAAAGGCAGGCATATATAAGATGCGAACAATGGTGGCGAGTGATGCTCGTCTTCCTCTATTGTTTTTTCGCAGCGAAGGGATGATGGCCGGCCCTTATATCCAGCTGGAGAAGGATCTCGATTGAATGAGGTTTCTGCGCAGATGAGGCTGCCATGAAGCTGCAGACTTCCACCCGGCTTGCTATTTTTGCGATTCTGGAATTGACCGGGCGAGATGGCGTTCAGCTATCTGTCGCTGACATCGGCGAGAAATATGGTGTTTCCAGCCATCACCTGGCCAAAGTCATGAACGTTATGAGCCGCGCGGGTCTCGTTCGCTCGGTCCGCGGTGCGGGAGGCGGATATCAGTTCATCGGCAATGCAAAGCGAACGACATTGTTGGACGTGGTCCAGCTATTCGAAGATTCGAGCACCTTTGAGCAGGACGCCGGGACAGCGGATGCAACGTCCGAGGGCCGGGCGTTGCGGAAGATCTTGAACGAAATCGATGAAATTGCCCGAGCAACACTTGGCTCGGTGACCATAGCTACGATGCGGAAGCTAATAAGCGGCGTTGATATGATGAGTCCGCGTTCAAGGTCGTCTCTGCCGCGCCGACGCAGCGGGTCGCATCGTTAACCGCGGCCACAGTGTGCGCTGCAACATCGAAAAGCGCCGCCCTTATTGATCAATATCAAAGCCAGTCGATTGATCGGTATCTTGACTGAACTCCTTCGCTTTTGAGGGGCTTCCATGCCTTCAAAATTGACGGCCGGAGATCTGCAGATCATTTCGCGGATTGCAGTATTTCGGGGACTGAAGGCTGAATCCGTTGAACACATCATCGCTCCGGCGACAGCAATCGAGTTGCGTCCACATGAGTGGATCGTTCGCCAAGATGAGCCCGCTACGGCATTTTTTATTGTCATCGACGGTTGGGTGAAACTTTATCGCTGCACGCCCTCAGGTGAAGAAACTGTCATCGAACTTATGACAAAGGGACAAAGTTTTGCGGAGGCCGCCGCGTTTACCGGAGGCCGCTATCTGTCGACCGTTGAAGCGGTAAGTCACGCGCGGGTTGGACGCATTCCAGCCGATCATATTGTGCGGTGTATCCGTCAAATGCCCGATATCGCATTAGCGATGATTGCCTCGATCTCGCAGCATATGCATCATCTTGTACAGCAGGTTGAGCATCTCAAAGCCCAAAGCGGCGTGCAGCGAGTGGCGGAATTTCTCACCTCTCTGTCCGCAGCGGAGCAAGGTCAATGTGCGTTGGCGCTGCCGTATGACAAAGTTCTTATCGCCAACCAACTCGGGCTGACGCCCGAGTCACTGTCGCGCACTTTTGCAAAACTGAAATACATCGGCGTGACGGTCGAAGCTTCGCACGTAGTCGTAAAAGATATGGCCAAACTGCGCGCACTCGCCGCAGATGAACGCAGCGCAGTACGCGGCAGTTTACGGGCGGTGCGTTAACGCATGGCCGAGAACCCCATGCAAGTGTTGTGCCCAGCAGGGTGGGCCCCACCGGTCGGCTATTCCAATGGAATTAGTGTTGCGGCGGGCCGTGTTGTGTTCATTGCGGGCCAAGTTGGCTGGGATGCCGATCAGCGTTTCCATAGTGAAGAGCTCGTTCCACAGTTCGAACAGGCGCTCAGGAACATACTTGCGATCCTTGCGGAAGCAGGAGGGATGCCGAACCACATTTGTAGAATGACGGCATATTGTATCGACAAGCGCGCTTATCTTGCCGGGCGGCGCGAACTCGGACGGGTTTGGAAATCGCTTATGGGAAATCATTACCCGGTCATGAGCATGATTTTTGTCGCTGATCTTCTTGATGAACCAGCGAAGATCGAACTAGAGGCAACGGCCGTTATCCCGTAACGCAATTTGATCGCTACGCTTGAAAAATTTGAGAAAGAGGTGTGAGGATCAAGCCGTGCGTTCAGAAAACAATTTTTCAACCAATCGTCGAGCTAACGCAGCACCCGCGATTCGCCGATAATTGGCGGACGCAATTGTGGTTCGCATGGGCCGAACTTGCTTTTGAACGAGCCGGTCGATCTCCTGCAACAATTTCTCGTCAACCGGTCTTCCGGAAAGGCCTTCGGTGCCAGCCAGAAGGAAGGGTCGAGAATTCGTGCCCGTTAGCGCGATGCGAAGCAACTTAACATTTGGTCCGGCAACGGAAAGTGAAACGGCGACGCCCGCTAGCGGAAAATCAATGGCGCCCCGCTGCCGCACTTTTGCATAAGTCGACGGAGGCGGATTTGATGGAAGGCGAACAGCTACAAGAAGTTCGCCGTCTGTCAGAGCAAGATGAGCTTTGCCGTCCTCAATATAGAGCTGTTCTAAAGGTATTCGGCGCTCGCCTTGAGGGCCTTTGATGTCGATCTCGGCACCGAAAACAAGTAGTGCAGGCGCAAGATCGCCCACAAAGGCAGCGTGGCAGCGTTGTCCTTGTGGCGCGACGTGACAAATGCTCCCGCGGCCTTTTAGACAGTAAGCATTTGCTTTTCGCCACCACTCACTTTGGTTGTAATAGACGCAGCGTGTATCCAGACATAAATTGCCGCCGACGGTTCCCATAACACGGTGACCCGGCGCGGCAATGGCTTCGGCTGCTTGCGCAAGAGCGCGATAGCGGCTGGCAATCTCATCATGACGAACAATTGCTGCAAGAGTGACGCCTGCTCCAATTGTCAACCCAAAGTCATCAGTCGTGACTTTGGCCAGTTCTTGGATTGTTGAAATGTCGACAAGCAAATCCGGACAGGAAATGCCACGCCGCATGTTGACGATGAGATCGGTTCCTCCGGCAACGTAGCGGCTATCCGGTTGAGTGACGCGTGCTGTTATTGCTTCTTTAACAGTGCTCGGCCGCACAAGACGAAATTCGGCTAATGAAGCGCTCATGACGCAGCCTCAAGCGCATGAGCGAGTCGCGTCCGCCGCCGGCGTTGGATCAATGCATCCATGATGCGGTCAGGCGTCACCGGCAGTTCATCAATATCGATATCGATAGCGTTGGCTATCGCGTTGACTAAGGCGGGTGGAAAGCCAGCGAGGGCACCTTCGCTTGCTTCTTTAGCCCCGAAGGGTCCGAATGGATCGTGGCTTTCCACGATGTGCACTTCGATTGGTGGAGATTCCGCGATGGTAGGCATGCGATATTCAATAAAGCTCGCATGAGCCGGCAAACCTTCAAGGTAGCGAGTTTCCTCGCATAGTGCTTGTCCCATACCCATCCATACGGACCCTTGAATCTGTCCCTCCACGGCCAACGGGTTGATGGCGCGCCCGCAGTCCAGGGCAGTCCAGACTTTTTCGACGGTGACGGCGCCTGTTGTCTCGTCGATATCAACTTCCACGACTTGTGCAGCGTAGCTGAAGCCCATCGTTGAACCGACAGCGCCACCCTTATGACGGCCTCCTTGCGCCTCCGGCGGACAGGTAAAGGTTCCGCTGACGGTAATTGCACCGCGATCGACCAGCGCGGCTTTCACGACTTCATTGAAGGGAAGATTCGCTTGCTGACCACTGTCGATGTGGAAAAGCTCGCCGGCTATCTCGATATCGTCGGGCCGGGCATCAAGTTTACGGGCCGCCGCCTCCACCAGGATTGACTTGAGTTTTTTTGCCGCATCGATGGCGGCGTTGCCGACCATAAAGGTGATGCGGGAAGAATAAGCTCCGTTGTCTTTCGGGGTTATGTCGCTGTCCGCCGCGATCACTCTGACGCGATCGAGAGCCACGCCAAGGGTTTCCGCAACAGAGATTGCCACCATGGTCGAGGAGCCTTGGCCAATATCGGCCGCACCAGTCAGAGCCGTGATGCCACCATCAAAATCGAGCCGGACGTTGACAACCGCGTGCGGTTCTCCAGTCCAGTGAATAGGTTTGGCTGCGCCGCTTACATAATGCGAGCATGCCATGCCGAGTCCTTTTCCCGCCGGCAACTTTCCGATGCGGTCGCGCCAACCGCTCGCACGCTCGACACGTTCGAGGCACTCCGCCAGCCCATAACTATTAATCATCAGATCGTTCAGAGTGCGGGTTGGCGCATGAAGAAGATTGGCGCGCCGCACAGTAAATGGGTCAAGTCCAAGGTCGCGCGCCATGCGGTCGAGCAAGCATTCGAAGGCATGGCGCGTATCAACGGATCCGTGACCGCGCATAGCGCCGCACGGCGGTAGGTTGGCATAGACTCGATATCCGTCATACTTGATTGCTGGAATATCATAAAGTCCTTGGAGTAAGGCGCCCGCATATAAGATTGTGACGATGCCGTATCCGGCATAGGCGCCGCCGCGCTGCACAACTTCACACCTGCATGCAGTAATTTTGCCGTCGCGACGCATTCCGATCCGCAGTGTCATGTCCGTTTGTGGACGCGCACGGTGAGTCAAAAACGTCTCTTCCCGACTCAGTTGCATTAAAACTTTACCAGCGGCCGTCCGAGCCAGAAGCGCCGTTATGATTTCAAAATTGAGAACCTCTACGCGCGCCCCGAAGCCACCTCCAATGAACGGCTTCACCACATGAATGCGCGAGGGATCCATCTCGAGACATCGTGCGAGTGTGAGATGGAGGTAATAGCCGACTTGAGATACCGACTGTACGGTAAGCCTCGCCGTTGTTGGATTGTAGTCAACTAGGCAGGCATGCGGTTCAATCTGCGCGTGATTGACCTCCGCGCAACTGAACTTCTCTTCACGAACCAAATCAGCAGCCGCAAACCCTTCTTCCAAATTGCCAAATTCATGATGAACTTCACGCTCGAGATTCCCGGGCTTGTTATCATGCAGCAACGTAGCATCCGGCGCACGCGCTTCCTCCGATGAGTAATACGCGGGCAATCGGCGTAGCTCTAATTCAATGAGATTGATGGCGCGTTCGGCGGTTTCCGCATCAGCAGCAGCGACAGCCGCGATGGGCTCGCCACGATATCGAACTCGCCCGCGCGCTAAAGGATATTCATTCATGGCTACCGGCAGGACGCCATAGGTGAACGGACAGTCGTCACCAGTAACGACTGCAACGACACCATCAAGGGCGCGCGCTTTTGAAACATCTAACTTCATGATTTCGGCGTGACTAACCGGACTGCGAAAAATTCGTCCGACAAGGGCTCCGGCATGATCAAGATCCGCGGTATAGCGGGCGCGGCCCGTAACCTTTTCGATGCCATCAATAAGGGGCACACCTGGGCGCGAAAGCCCGCCATGTGTCATCAGATCAGCGGTCATGAGCTTGCCCCGCTGCCGCCCTCACGGATTCGATGATTTTTACGTAGCCTGTGCATCGGCAGAGATTGCCAGACAACGCAGCTTTTATTTCATTTTCAGTCGGCGCCGGATTGCGTCGTAGCAAGGCTTCGGCCGCCATGATCATGCCTGGCGTGCAGAAACCACATTGTGTGCCGAGCTTCTCATGGAAAGCACGTTGCAATCGGCTTGGCCGGCCCTGTGTTGTCAGACCTTCAATCGTTTCGATGTGGCGGCCTTCGCAGCGAACGACCAGCGTGATGCAGGACGGGACTGCCTCACCATCAATCAGGACCGTGCACGCGCCACACTCGCCGCCATCGCAGCCCGACTTCACGCCGGTGAGACGCACGGTTTCGCGCAAATAGTCGATCAATAATTCTTGATCGGATACCGCATCTTCGCGCCATCGATTGTTGAGCTTTAGTCTCAACAGACGTTTTGGCTGCGGGACCGGCGCGCGCATAATAGAAAAATGCGCCGTTTGACCGGATGCTGCCATGACAAAAGTCAAGGAAAATCGCGGCTTATTAACCTGACCGAAGTCAAGGATTGTAACGGCTTTAGACTGTAATTTTTAAAAAACAACAGCGAGTGCTGGTGATGGCGCTTCGCGACTACAACGCTGCCGTTGATTTCGTGGATCGGAATGTCGCCGAAGGACGCGGCGATAAGACCGCTTTTATCGATCCGGCACGCAATATGACTTACGGGGAATTGCAAGATGCAACGGTGCGCATTGGCCCGATGCTGGCGCGCATGGGCATCGAACCAGAAAGTAGAATTGCGCTCGTCCTGCTCGATAGCGTCGATTTCCCAGTGTTGTTCTGGGGCGCCATCCGGGCTGGCGTAATTCCGGTTCTGATCAATACGCGTCTGACGGCCGACCAGTATCGCTACCTTTTCGAAGATTCGCGCGCCAAGGCCGTTTTTGTATCAGCCGCACTGCTTCCGGTCATTCAGGAAGCAAGTAAAGACCTGCCCCATCTGAAGACAATTATTGTCGTTGGTGGAGGTCCGACATCGGTGCCGCGACTAGACATTCTTTTGGCGGCCGAGAACGAAGGCGCAGCCCCAGCGAGGACCAGTGCCGATGAAGTTGCGTACTGGCTCTATTCGTCTGGCACGACCGGAATGCCGAAAGGCGTGATGCATGTTCACTCGAGCCCGTCGCAGATGGCAAAAAACGCTGGGCTGTGCCGCATTGGCTATCGAGAAGATGACGTCGTGTTTTCAGCGGCAAAGATGTTCTTTTCGTATGGTCTCGGCAATGCGGTCTTCTGTCCAATGTGGGTAGGAGCGACGTCTGTATTTTATCCCGAGCGACCAACTCCCCAGACGGTATTCGAAGTGCTGCGAGGTTATCAGCCGACGATGTTTTTTGCTGTGCCGACACTTTACTCGGCGATGCTCTCCGATCCCGAATGCTCAGAGGAGCAGATTCCAAGCCGACTACGGCTTTGTTTTTCCGCCGGCGAGCCGTTGCCTGTTCACATCGGTCAAGGCTGGAAGCAGCGCTTTGGACTCGACATCGTGAACGGTGTCGGCTCGACCGAGATGGGACACCTTTTTCTGACCAATCTTCCGAACGCCGTAGAATACGGCACGTCCGGTGTGGCGGTGGACGGCTACGATCTCAAGCTCGTCGATGAGACAGGAAATGATGTTGTCGACAATGAAATGGGGGAGATGCTGGTCTGTGGTGATTCTGCGGCCAACGGGTATTGGAATCAGCGCGAGAAAACGCGCAACACTTTTGTCGGCAAATGGACCCATACCGGTGACAAATACGTACGGCGCAAAGATGGAGTGTACACCTACTGCGGCCGCACCGACGATATGTTCAAGGTCAGCGGGATCTGGGTTTCGCCGTTCGAAGTCGAAGACGCATTGCTCAGCCACCCCAAGGTCCTTGAGGCAGCCGTCATCCCTGCAGAAGATGAGAATGGCCTTATCAAGCCAAAAGCGTTTGTAGTACTGAAAGATCGCCGGGAAAACGATGGTAGTCGCGCGCTGTATGAAGAACTCAAGGTACACGTCAAGCGTACCGTCGGTCCTTGGAAATATCCTCGCTGGATCGAATTTATTGACAGCTTGCCGAAGACGGCAACCGGAAAAATCCAACGCTTCATGCTGCGCGGCAAAGATCTCAATCCGCGTGGCGGAGGTGGCTAATGCCGAAGCCGCCGTGTTCACATTTTCATTGGCCCTTCTTTACCGAAGGCCATCTTCAATTTGCCTCCGCGCTTGCTCATTGGGCTGACATAGAGATTGGCCAATACATCGATCACGCAGACGTAGATAAATCTTGCCGAGCGCTCGTTGCTGCTTTGGGCAAAGCAGGTTGGCTGCGCGCTGTTGTGCCGGCAGCATATGGCGGCTTGTCGGAGAAGCTTGATGTGCGCACGCTTTGTGCTGCTCGCGAAGTTCTCTCCTGGTACGACAGCCTCGCCGATTTTGCCTTCGGCATGCAGGGCCTAGGGACCGGCTCGATATCCTTGTTCGGCAACGATCAAGCAAAGAACAAATATTTGCCGCCGGTTTGTAATGGATCTCACATTGCAGCTTTTGCGCTCTCAGAACCCGAGGCCGGCTCAGATGTCAGCGCGTTGGCTACGACCGCCACTAAGGACGGGCCGGCACATGTCCGGATTGATGGTATCAAGACTTGGATCTCCAATGGCGGAATTGCAGATCACTATGTGGTATTTGCCAGAACCGGGGAGGCGCCAGGAGCTAAAGGATTATCGGCTTTTATCGTCGATGCAGATACTCCAGGCCTGGAGATCGCCGGTCGGATAGACGTAATTGCTCCGCATCCGCTCGCCACCCTTCGCTTCAACGGCTGTCGAGTGCCGATCGCAAATCGGCTTGGGGCCGCAGGCGATGGGTTCCGGGTCGCAATGGCGACGCTCGATATCTTCCGCTCTACAGTCGCAGCGGCAGCGCTCGGACTTGCGCGCCGCGCCTTCAACGAAATGAGCGATCGAGCAGCAACGCGCAAGTTGTTCGGGGCGCCGTTGGCAGATCTCCAACTAACACAAGCCGCGATCGCCGATAGCGCGATCGATATTGATGCTGCCACCTTGCTTGTTTACCGCGCTGCTTGGGAAAAAGATCGAGGCACACCGCGCATTACGCGTGAAGCATCAAGCGCAAAGGCATTTTCGACGGAGATGGCGCAACGGGTCATTGACCGTGCCGTGCAGCTGTTTGGTGGGAACGGCGTGCGTGTCGGCGTCAAAGTCGAAGCACTTTATCGCGAAATTCGTGCCATGCGTATTTATGAGGGCGCGACTGAAGTGCAAAAGCTGATCGTTGCAAAGGAAGTGATGAAGGCACGTGAAATGTCGCAACGCGAGGCGGCCGAGTAAACGCAATGCTGCTGACCGAGGAACAAGAACAGGTTCGGGTGATCGCACGCAAATTCGCGCAGCAGTCTCTACTACCTCATTCAGCAGAATGGGACAGTAGAGCGGTTTTCCCGCAGGAGGCCCTGCGCGAACTTGGGAAACTCGGCTTCATGGGGATGACCGTGCCCGTTGAATGGGACGGCGCCGGCTCCGACCACGTCGCATATGCGCTTGCGTTGGAGGAAATCGCCGCCGGGGACGGGGCGGTCTCGACCATTATGAGCGGCCATAACTCCGTTGGCTGTATGCCCCTCGTCGAATACGGCTCGGTTGAGCAAAAGGAAAAATATCTGCGGCCGATGGCACGTGGCGAATTGTTGAGCGCTTTCTGCCTCAGCGAGCCGCAAAGCGGGTCAGATGCTGGCGCTATCCGAACGCGCGCCGAACGCCGGCGGGGCAGCTACGTTCTCAACGGCACAAAGCAGTTCATCACGTCAGGCAAAAATGCTGACGTTGCTTTGGTGTTTGCGGCGACCGATCTCGCTGGTGGGAAGAACGGAATTAGCTGTTTCATCGTTGAGACCAAGCAGCCTGGCTATTGCGTCGGCCGTGTTGAAAGCAAGATGGGGCAGCACGCGTCTGACACCTGCGAAATACGTTTTGAAAACATGGTCGTAGAAGAGAGCAACCGGTTAGGTGCCGAGGGGCAGGGCTACCGCATTGCGCTTGCGAACCTCGAGGGCGGCCGCATAGGCATTGCTGCTCAGGCCGTTGGTATGGCCCGTGCGGCATACGAAATAGCGCTCCGCTATGCGCAAGAGCGCCAAAGCTTTGGCAAGACAATCATCGAACATCAGGCAGTCGCCTTTCGCCTCGCAGACATGGCGACCGCACTTGAGGCGGCACACCAGCTCGTTCTTCATGCGGCCGCGTTGCGTAGCCAAGGATTGCCCTGCCTGAAGCAGGCATCGATGGCGAAGCTATTTTGCACTGAAGCGGCTGAACGTATCTGTTCTGATGCCATTCAAACAATGGGCGGCGCCGGTTACATGACCGACTACGGCGTCGAGCGTATTTTCCGGGCTGTGCGGGTAAGCAAGATTTATGAGGGCACTAACGATATTCAGCGCCTCGTTATCAGCCGCGCCATCACGGGCAACGAACAGCAAGTACGGTATAACTGAGATGTTTTTGACTAGCACAAAAGAAGCCGTCACGACACTGACGCTGAATCACCCTCCGGTTAATGCGATCAGCGAAGAATGGCTGCAAGCGTTCGAGACGAAGCTCGATCAGTTGGTCAAAGGCCCTCGCTTCACTGTTTTGCACATTCGCTCTGACCAGAAAGTGTTTTGTGCGGGCGCCGATCTCAAGGAAGTTCGCGCGCGCATGGAAGCTCCCGATGGCGCCGATCGCATGTATGCTTATGTGGCCAGCATTCAGCGCCTTTATTCTCGGATCGAGCGTTTGCCGCAAGTCACGCTGGCTGAAATCGGCGGCGCAGCGATGGGTGGCGGCCTCGAACTAGCGCTAGCCTGCGATTTGCGCATCGCCGCGGCTGAAAGCAAATTGGGGTTGCCCGAGACCTCACTCGGACTGATCCCGGGCGCCGGCGGAACACAGCGGCTCACCCGTGTATGCGGCCAAGTGGTCGCTGCGCGTCTGATCCTCGGTGCCGAGATCATCGATGGTGCGGCCGCGGAAAGGCTCGGCGTGGTCCATTGGGCTGTCCCGCGAGCCGAACTTCAGCGGCGTGCCGCCGAAATCGCGCAACGCGTTGCGAATCTCTCGGCTGCCGCGCTTGCGGCCTCCAAGGCGTGCGTGGCAGCCGCCGTTCCTCAAAATCGGGGCGGCTATTCCGACGAATTAGAATACACCCGGATGTTGCTTAGTGACGCCGAGACGCGCCACCGCGTCGACGCATTTCTTGGCCGTTCGGTTGGGTCTTCGAGGTAGGTCACGACGGGAGGGCAGCGATGAAATTTGACGACAAGATCGTATTAGTAACGGGCGGCGCTTCCGGCATCGGCAAGGCCACCGTGATGGCATTTGCCCGCGCTGGCGCAACTGTAATCTGCGCCGACGTCAATGATGCCAAGGGCCAAGAATTGAAAAAGGAAGCCGCGGGCACCAATCTGAAGATCGATTTTTTTGTCATCGATATGAGCAATTCCGTTTCGATTCGGGCCACCGCTGCAGAAGTGCTGAAAAAATATTCGCACGTCGATATCCTGGTAAACGGTGCAGGGTGGGGCGATATCCAACCTTACATTGAAAACTCCGCGGATTTCATCAACCGCGTGATCGCCATCAACCTCACAGGTCCGACGCATCTGACGCAAGCTTTGTTACCGCCGATGATCGCTGCTCAGGGTGGCAGAATTATCAACATCGCCAGCGATGCCGGCCGTGTCGGCAGCAGTGGCGAGACGGTTTATGCCGGTGCGAAAGGCGGACTCATCGCCTTCACCAAGTCCCTGGCGCGGGAGGTTGCTCGCTATTCTATCAACGTTAACTGCGTGTGCCCGGGGCCAACCGATACGCCGATGCTCGCGACCCGGTCGGAGAAATTGCGTGACGCTTTCCTTAAGGCGATTCCGTTTCGGCGCTTCGCAAAGCCGGAGGAAATCGCCGACGCAGTCGTGTTTTTCGCCGGTCCGCAATCGGACTACATCACCGGTCAAGTGATGAGCGTCAGTGGCGGGCTCACTTTCGCAGGTTAGCATATGCAATTGGACGCTCGTCTTAAGGCTCACACGCCGATGAAAAAATGGAGGCATCAATGACCACAGCCGTAATGGCTAAGACCGTAGCTGGCGATGATACCGCAAAGCGCTTTCGGCCAGCCGAACTCGATTTTTCCAATTTCAAACCAAAGCATTTCCTCTGGAAGGTCGACGGCAAAGTAGCGACCATCACGTTGAACCGCCCAGAGCGCAAGAATCCGTTGACGCTCGAGTCCTATGCGGAGCTGCGCGATCTATTCCGCAACCTGACTTATGCCGACGGCATCAAAAACGTGGTAATCACCGGTGCTGGCGGCAATTTCTGCTCCGGTGGCGACGTCCACGAAATCATCGGCCCGCTGGTTGCGATGCAACGCAAGAATGATATGGCGGGGCTGCTTGCTTTCACGCGAATGACGGGTCAGCTCGTAAAGGAAATGCGGGCATGTCCGCAGCCGATCGTTGCAGCGGTTGACGGCATCTGCGCTGGCGCTGGCGCAATCATCGCGATGGCCTCAGACTTGCGCATTGGAACGGCGCGCAGCAAGGTCGCATTTTTGTTTGTGCGCGTGGGTCTTGCCGGGGCCGATATGGGAGCTTGCGCCATATTGCCACGTATTATCGGACATGGTCGCGCATCTGAGTTGCTCTATACCGGCCGCTCCATGGATGGCAGCGAAGCCGAACGCTGGGGCTTCTATAACAAGCTGAGCGAACCGGAGACGCTGCTCGCTGACGCTCAGGCGCTAGCGAAAACATTGGCAGATGGTCCGAGCTTCGCCAACTCAATGACCAAGAAATGCTTGCATCAGGAATGGAATATGGGCGTTGAGGAGTCCATCGAAGCCGAGGCGCAGGCACAAGCGATCTGCATGCAAACCAAAGACTATGAGCGAGCTTACGAGGCTTTCGTCGCTAAGCAGAAGCCGGTATTCCAAGGCAACTGATAGCGATTGAAATTCAACGCATGATTGATGACTGAACGAAACGATTGGCAAGTGCAGCGACGATCCATCCATGCATGGATCAAGAAAGGAAATGCACGATGCTATCTAGAATAACATTCTCGTTTATTCTTTTCGGGCTGACGCTGCTTCTCAGATACGCTCGGTGGCGTTATCCGCATTTCGCGCTGCGCTTGAAGCAACACAATCTGGTCGCACAGATTGAAGCCCGTGATGAGGGCACAGGACGCTGGATTGCCCTCCATAATGGCGCGATCACGTCAGGTGCCGGACGACATTCGAAGCCGGATATCAAGCTCTCCTTTAAGAATGCCGCTACCGGAGCATCGTTGCTGACGCCACCGATCAATTGGCTGCATCAGATTAATGCGCAAAAGGATTTTACCCTGAGCATCGATGGTCCCGAGGACCTGACCAACTGGTTCGCGCAGATCCTGATGGCAATGCAGACCGTGCATTGGCAATTTGGCACCCCGATGCCGGATGGTTCGACCCGTTATTGCAATATGACCAACGGCGGTCCGGTCTTCATGACCGTCAAGGATGGCAAAATCATCCGAATGACGCCAATCGATTTTGATGATACCGATGCAGGACCGTGGACGATAAGCGCGCGCGGCCTAAAATTTACGCCGCCACGAAAGACGACACTTGCACCACATGGTCAGAACGCCAAATCGATCGTCTATTCGCCGGATCGGCTGCTCTATCCGATGAAACGCGTCGACTTCGACCCTCGCGCAAACCGCAATCCACACAATCGCGGCAAGTCGGGATATGTGCGCATATCATGGGAGGAGGCGATCGATCTCGTTGCCAGCGAGATTAAGCGCTGCAAGCGCGACCATGGTCCGGGCGCGATCGCCATGTCACATGGCTCGCACCACACCTGGGGCAACATCGGCTACTACTTGTCGGCGCTCTACCGCTTTGCAAACGCGGTCGGTATGACACGAGTTCATCACAATCCAGACTCATGGGAGGGTTGGTATTGGGGCGCGGTGCACCACTGGGGCTATACGCTGCGCGTCGGCCAGTCGGAGACCTACGGAACGGTCGAGGACTGTCTGGAAAATTGCGACATGATCGTATTCTGGGCCTCAGATCCTGAAAGCACATCCGGCTCATATGGCGCGCAGGAAGGCACCGTACGCCGACAATGGCTGAAAAATCCGAAACTGGGAATCAAGGTTTTTCACGTAGATCCGTACTTTAATGCATCGGCGCAATTCTTACCTGGCAAGTGGTTTGCACCGCGGCCAACGACATCGGTCGCCATGGCGATGGCGATCGCTTACGTGTGGATCAAAGAGAATCTCTACGACAAAGACTATGTAAGGACGCACACCGTCGGCTTCGACAAGTGGAAAGCCTATTTGCTTGGCGATGAGGATGGGATTCCAAAGACACCGGAATGGCAGGAGAAAGAGACCGGTGTCCCCGCCAAAGACGTACGCGCGCTTGCCCGCGAATGGGGAAGGAAACGTGTCTATCTTGCCCCGGGTGGGTGGGGGAACGGCCATGGCGGCGCCTGCCGCAACCAAACGGGCATCCAGTGGGCACGAACCATGGTGTGCCTGGCCGCGATGCAGGGCCTGGGTAAGCCCGGCATCAATATGGGCAACCTGCAATGGGGTTGTCCGCTCGATTTCCAGTTCTATTTCCCCGGATACGCCGATGGGGGGATGTCAGGAGATTTAGAAAATACATCGATGCCGATCGAGCTCTATCAGCGCATGCCGCAGCTGCCGAGCATGAATTCTAGCTATCAGCGTATTCCGCGCATCTTCATGCCCGAGGCAATCGCCGACGGCAAAGCCGAAGGCTGGCCATGGATCGGCAAGTCGATCGAACACCAGTTCGCCAAGTTTAGCTATCCGGCTCCCGGCCATGCCCCGGTGCGGATGCTCTATAAATACGGCGGCTCGATGTTGGCAACTATGAACAACACCAACCGACATGTCCGCATGTACCAATCGGACAATCTCGAGTTTGTGGTCAATCAGTCGATCTGGTTCGAAGGCGAGGCTAAATTTGCCGACTTGATCCTGCCAGCCTGTACCAATTTCGAGCGCGTTGACATTTCAGAATGGGCGGGGCTTGGCGGTTACGGTCACCATGGCCAGCAGCAGCTTAATCACCGCGTCATCATCTTTCAGGCGCCTGCAATTAAGGCGCTCGGCGAGTCGAAGACAGACTACTGGATATTCACGGAAATCTGTAAACGGCTAGGTCTTGCCAACTACTTTAACGAAGGCTGCAACGAAATTGATTGGGTAAAACGACATTTTGACGCTTCTGACCTTCCGAAGGTCATTTCCTGGAAGAAGTTTATCCGACGTGGCTACTACGTGGTGCCTGCAGAAAAAGAACATCTACGGGCCCCAGTATCGTTTCGTTGGTTCTGGGAAAACCGCAAAAAAGACGTCCCGGAAGCGCAGCCATTGCCCTCCGATTACACCGAGGAGTTCCTACGCGGCTTGCAGACACAATCGGGCAAACTTGAATTTGATTGCAACAGTCTCAAACGCTTTCCTGATCCCGAGCGGCCGCCTATCGTCAAATATGAACCTTCCTGGGAGGGGCCGCATTCAGGCGAGCTATTTGAGCGCTATCCACTTCAGCTGCTTACACCGCATTCGAAATATTCGTATCACACGCAGGGTGATGGCAAAGATTCCTTTCTGCTCAATATCGAAGACCACCGAGTCAACGTCGATGGGTATTACTATTGGATAATCCGCTTAAATGTGGACGACGCGGCAAAGCGCGGCATTAAGAAGCACGATCTCGTTAGGGTGTTTAACGATCGCGGCGCCGTAATTTGTGCGGCTTTGCCGACCCAGCGCCTCGCGCGCGGTGTCTGCCATGGTTACGAATCCTCTGCAGTCTATGATCCGATAGGTGAGCCTGGAAAATCCGTCGATCGGGGAGGCTGCCTCAACCTGTTGACGCCCGAGCGCACGCAAACCAAGACTACACATTCGCTTGCCGGCGCTAACGCGCTAGTGCAGGTGGAGCTTTGGGACGGCCGCTCTGAGCACGTTTCTGAGGCATTCGCAAAGATGCGCAAACACGGCGCTAAGCGCGGCAAGCACGAGTCCGTGGGTTTGGTGCCGGCGAAATAATCAAACGAGGTAAATCCATGGACAAATGGAACATGATTATCGATGTCGCCGAATGTACAAATTGCAATCTGTGCACGCTCGCGACCATGGATGAGTACGTCGGAAATACCTTTCTAGGTTACTCCGCGTCGATGCCAAAGCATGGTCACAAGTGGATCAATATTCTGCAAAAGGAGCGCGGGCAGGTACCGATGCTCGACATCGCCTATGTCCCGACCATGTGCAACCACTGCGACAACGCGCCATGCATCGCTAAAAGCGGCGGGGCAGTGACAAAACGTGACGATGGCGTCGTGCTCATCGATCCGGTCAAGGCGAGAGGCCGCAAGGATTTAATCGATGCTTGCCCCTTTGGTCACATTTGGTGGAATGAGGAACTGCAGTTACCGCAGGCTTGGACCTTCGATGCCCATCTTCTCGATCAGGGTTGGCGACAAACTCGCGGTCAACAGTCATGCCCCACTGGCGCTATGCGCGCAGTTTGCGTTACGGACGATGCGATGCAAAGGCGGGTGGTTGAAGAAGGACTTGAAGTATTAAAACCTGAATTGGGGACAAAGCCGCGCGTTTACTACAAGAATTTGCATCGGTTTACGAAATGTTTCATTGGCGGCTCTGTATCGGCTGAGGCAAATGGTCTTGTTGATTGCGTCGAGGGAGCGACCGTACGTCTGTTCAAAGACAATGCCGTTATTGCGGAAACTGCGACTGATAATTACGGCGATTTTAAATTCGATCAACTTGACGAGAACTCAGGTAAGTACGTCGTGGAGATATCGAATGGAGCGACACCGAAGACAGTCACCGCGCATCTCGGCTTGAGCACAAATCTCGGCGAAGTCAGAATTTAGATTTCGATCAAGCGAATGCCAGACCCCTCGACGTCTCTTATTTTTCCGCAGCTCGGTGGTGCCTATCAAACGCTAATTCCATGGGTTGAATTGCTGTTACGCGTTGTCGTCGGGCTTGCGCTGGTGCCGCATGGGCTTCGCATGACGTTCGGATTTTTTCCCAATACGGGGCAACCCTTACGAAATATCGGAATGCTCGCGAATTATTTGGATAAGCAAGGCTATCGGCCCGGCAAAGTGTGGGCGTTTGCGATTTCGATAACACAGCTCATCTGCGGACCGTTGCTAGCCGTTGGTCTATTGACTCGCCTTGTTGCATTGCCTGTCTTTTTATTCCTGCTGGTGACAAATATTGAGCGATGGCGTGTCGGCAAATACTTCTGGAATCAGCTGGGTCTGGAGTACACGTTGATGTGGACGGTCGCGGTCTTTTATTTTCTTGTACGCGGTGGCGGAACCTACTCGTTTGATAAGTTCGCTATGGGGTTCGAATTTTGAATTGTATTTGTTCTTGATATCTTGCGACTGAATAATGCTTAGAAGAACGCCTGGATGCCGGTCTGCGCGCGGCCGAGGATCAGCGCGTGGATATCGTGCGTGCCCTCGTAGGTATTGACTGTCTCGAGGTTCGCGAGCACGCGCATCACGTGATATTCCTC
>Ga0187780_10000196_pt1 | contig 47182 bp, 43 predicted proteins | sample 1015_Q2_SP10_20__FD_132429 | JGI IMG/M metagenome (GOLD analysis project Ga0187780, IMG submission 132429) | Tropical peat soil microbial communities from peatlands in Department of Meta, Colombia - 1015_Q2_SP10_20_MG | ecosystem: Environmental > Terrestrial > Soil > Wetlands > Peat | place...
ATCTAAGCGGGAAACCCACCTCGAAACGAGTTCTCCCTTGAGAGCCGTGGTAGACCACCACGTTGATAGGCCGGGTGTGTAAGCGCGGCAACGCGTTCAGCTTACCGGTACTAATCGCTCGATTGGCTTGAACGCTCTCATTTTCAGTGCTCATCGGAAATCAGGTGTCAGTAATCAGAGATCGGATTACCGACCTGATGTTCGACGACAATAAAGCCCAGTTTGCTTCAATCAGGAATCACTAGTCAGTGGTTAGCGGCCAGATCGGCAATCAAATTTGGAACTGATGCTGCTCTGATTACCGACTACCGATTTCTGATTTCCGTTCTTGGCCGGCCTGGTGGTCATAGCGAGGAGCCTCTACCCGATCCCATCCCGAACTCGGCCGTCAAAGTCCTCTGCGCCGATGGTACTAAGTCTCAAGACTTGGAAGAGTAGGTCGCTGCCAGGCCTGCCAAGGACGGAACATTTCAATCTCCTCATCACAATCTCCTCATCACAATCTCCTCATCACGATCGTAATGCAAAAAGCCCCGCGTATCTCCGCGGGGCTTTTTTGTGAAGCAATTCATTTAAACCCCCGGAAGTTCTGCACTAGCTTGCTTCGTCGCAAATGCTCCTCGCAATGAGTACGCGTCCTGGCTTGGCAAAGCTCGGGCGCAAAGGCGCGCCGCGAGAAAACGCCGCCATTCTGCAAACGGCTATGGCCGGTGGTGATGAGGTGACGGGCACTTGAGAGCACGGGTACATCCGCTCGCCATCGCCTGGCGCCTATCCCCGACCCGATCGGGCATGACCCGGCAATCCCGCAGCTTTGCAGTTGGCGAATTCCGTGCAAATCTCGTTCGGGCTACCATCGCCCAGCACCCAGTACACCACGAGGAAACCCGCCCATGCCCACCAATCGCGTGTACCGCATCGGCGTCATTCCGGGCGACGGCATCGGCAAGGAAGTGGTGCCGGAGGGTGTGCGCGTTCTCGAAGCCGCGGCGAAGAAATTCAGCTTCGAATTGCGGCAGGACAATTTCGATTTTGCCTCATGCGACTATTACGAAAAACACCATCGCATGATGCCGGAGGACTGGAAGGAAAAAATCGGCCGCCATGACGCGATCTTCTTCGGCGCGGTCGGCTGGCCGGCCAAGATCCCCGATCACATTTCGCTGTGGGGGTCGCTCATCCAGTTCCGCCGCGAATTCGATCAATACGCCAATCTTCGCCCGGTGCGGCTGATGCCCGGCGTCCCGTCGCCGCTTGCCGGCCGCAAGCCCGGCGACATCGATTTCTGGGTTGTGCGCGAGAATACCGAAGGCGAATATTCCTCGATCGGCGGCCGCATCTTCGCCGGCACCGAGCGCGAAGTCGTGGTGCAGGAGACCGTGCTGACGCGCATCGGCGTCGATCGCGTGCTCAATTTCGCCTTCGAACTCGCGCGCAAGACGCCGAAGAAGCATCTGACCTCGGCCACCAAGTCGAACGGCATCGCCATCACCATGCCGTATTGGGACGAGCGCGTTGAAGCGGTGGCGAAGAATTTTCCCGACGTGAAGTGGGACAAGTACCATATCGACATTCTCGCCGCCTTGTTCGTGCTCAAACCCGACAAATTCAACGTCGTCGTCGGTTCGAACCTCTTCGGCGATATCCTTTCCGATCTCGGCCCGGCCTGCACCGGCACGATCGGCATCGCGCCGTCCGGCAACATCAATCCCGAACGCAAATTTCCTTCCGTGTTCGAGCCGGTGCACGGCTCGGCGCCCGATATCGCCGGCCAGGGCATCGCCAATCCGATCGGGCAGATCTGGTCCGGCGCGATGATGCTCGAACATCTCGGCGAACCCGAAGCCGCCGGCGCCATCGTCAAAGCCATCGAGAAGGTGCTCGCGGAGCCGAAGCTGCGCACCCGCGATCTCGGCGGTTCGGCGAGCACGGCAGCCTGCGGCAAGGCGGTGGCGGACGTGCTTGGATAGCGCATCCCGAAAAGCGGATAAGCGTAATGCCGATTTACCCGTATCTGTTTTGGGTTAATGCATGACCCTGCGCATTTACGGCGTCGCCCGCACGCGCGCGTTTCGCGCTCTGTGGATGGCGCATGAGCTCGGGCTCGCCCACGAGCATCTGCCGGTCGAAATCGGCGACGCCGGCGCGCGCGCGCCCGAATTCCTGGCGCTTAATCCCAACGGGCGGCTGCCGGTCATCGCCGACGGCGATTTCGTGCTGTCGGAATCGCTCGCGATCACGCTCTATCTCGCCAAGAAATATTCGCCTGGAAAGCTCTATCCCGCCTCGGTCGAAGCCGAGGCGAGGGCCTGGCAGTGGAGCTTTTGGGCGATCGCCGAAGTCGATCGCGGCGTCAATATCTGGTCGCTGCATGCGGTGCGCCTGCCGCCGGCGGAGCGCGATGCCAAGCTGCGCGACGAAGCGCTCGGGGTGATCGCGCCGCCGTTCAAGGTGCTGGATACGGCGCTCGCGAAGAATCCTTATTTGCTCGGCGCCGAATTCACCGTCGCCGATCTCAACGTCGCCGCGGTGATCAGCCGAGCCGCCGACATGGATCTGTCGGCGTGGCCGCATCTCAAGTCCTGGCTGATGCGCTGCCTCGACCGGCCGGCGGCACGCGCCGCGCTTGCGCTCAAGACAAAGTCGGACAATGACACGCCGGTCGAAGTGACCAGGCGTATTGCGCGGATCAACCGGCTGTGACGGCAAGGTCCGGCCCGTTCGATCCCGGCCAAGCGCTCGGCGAAGCGGTGGCGTTGCATCGGCAGGGACGGCTGCACGAGGCGGAGAAAATCTACGCGCGCGTGCTCAAATCCGTGCCCGGCCATTTCGACGCGCTCAATCTCCTCGGCTCGATCAAGGCGCGCCAAGGACATTTCGGCGAGGCGCAGCGGCTGTTCGGCGCGGCGGTGAAGGCCGATCCGCGCGCGCCGCAGGCCTGGAGCAATCTCGGCCAGACTCATTACGCGCTCAAGCGCGCGCCGGAAGCGCTCGAATGTTTCGACAAGGCGCTCGCGCTCGCGCCCGACGACGCCGATATCCTCTATCAGCACGCCAATGCGCTCTTGAGCTTGGACCGGCCGCGCGAGGCGCTCGCCGAATTCCAAGCGGTGCTGGCGCGCGCCCCGCAGCATATCGAGGCACGCATCAATAGCGGATTGGCCCAGGCGGCGCTTGGATCGAGCGAATTGGCGCTCGCTGAATTCGACGCCGCGCTCGCGCTGTTGCCGCACCATCCGATCGCGCATTTCAACCGTGGCGTCGTTCTCCTTCAACTCGGCCGCTATGCCGACGCCGTGGCCGCCAACGATCGCGTCCTTGCCGTGCTGCGCGACCATATCGGCGCCAGGCTCAATCGCGGCCGCGCGCTTTCGCAGCTGCGGCGCTTCGACGAGGCGGTCGCGAGCTACGACGAGGTTCTGGCGCGCGGCAAGGACCATGCGGATGCGCATTTCAATCGGGCGCTGGCGCTGCTCACGCTCGGCGAATATCACCGCGGCTTTCAGGATTACGAATGGCGCTGGCGGCGCACCGGCATGCCGCCGCAAAAAGGCCGCGGCCGGCCGCCGTGGCGAGGCGAATATCCGCTGCACCGCAAGACCGTGCTGCTGCACGCCGAGCAAGGGTTGGGCGATACCATCCAGTTCGCGCGCTATGTGCCGCTTGTTGCCGCAGGCGGCGCCACGGTCGTGCTCGAAGTGCAGCCGGAATTAAAATCGCTGCTCGCGGGTCTCGAAGGCGCCGCGCGGATCCTGGCGCGCGGCGAAGCGCCGCCGCCGTTCGACGCGCATTGTCCGCTCGGCAGCCTGCCGCTGGCGATGAAAACCGAACTCGCAACGGTGCCGGCGCCGATTCCTTATCTGACCGCCGATGCGGAGCGCGTGCGGCATTGGTCGGCGCGGATCGAAGCGCTGCCGCGGCCGCGCATCGCCCTCGCCTGGTCGGGCAATCCGGCGCACGAAAACGACCGCAGCCGGTCGATCCCATTCGCCACGTTGGCCCCGCTGTTTGCGCTGCCGGGAAGCTTCGTCGGCATTCAGCGCGATATTCGCGACGCCGACGCCGCAGCGCTTGCCGGCGAGGCACGGCTGACGCATCTCGGCGGCGCGCTCGAAGACTTCAGCGATACCGCCGCCGTGCTTTCATTGTGCGATCTTGTCATCACCGTCGATACCGCGCCGGCGCACCTTTCCGGCGCGCTCGGCCGGCCGTTATGGGTGCTCGTGCCATTCGCTCCGGATTGGCGCTGGACGCTCGGCGGCGAGACAACGCCTTGGTACCCGTTGGCGCGGTTGTTCCGCCAAACTTCGCTTAACGATTGGGATACGGTCATCGTTCGCGTCGCCGATGCGCTGAAATCCCACCCATTCTAGAGCCGCAATCGTTTCGAACTGAATCGATTGCGGCTCTAGATATTTGATGAGGCATGATCTTTTCCGAAAACCGGTTTCCACGTTCCCGGATCATGTCCCAGCGCCGGCGTGTGCACGAGGCCGAACAAGCCGGATTGCTAGGCCGGAACAAATCGGGCTAGCATGAACGCGGGCATGCGCTGCGACGAGGCGCGCCCGCCGGATTGGGTGAAACGGGGATTCGGCGATGGAGTCGTTCCTAGTCTGGTTCCTGAACATCGTGCTCGGCGACGATTTCGATCTGATGCTGACGATGTTCATCCTCGTCGGCCTGGCCGAATATTTCTTTCCGGCGCAACGCATCCCGCGCAGCCATTACGCGCTCGATCTCGGCTTCGCCTTTGTGAATGTCTTCGCGGTGGGCACGATCGCGCCATTCTTATCGCTCGCCGCCGCCTATGGGATTCAAAAGGTCGGCTTCGGCTTCATCGATCTGCGCGCGCTCGGCTTCGCAGGGATCGGCGGCAGCCTTTTCGCGCTGTTCGTCGGAACGTTGATTTGGGATTTTCTGCAATATTGGCAGCATCGCGCCGAGCACGGCAGTCAAGTGCTCTGGCAGCTCCACGTGCTGCATCATTGCGACGAGCACACGAACGTGACGACCGCGGCCCGCCATCATGTCTTGGAATTCGTTCTGGCGCCGGTTTTCGTCACGGTTCCGACCGCGATCCTGTTTCAGGTCCCGCCGGTCACGATCGCAATTCTTTCGCTTATTCCCTATGCGTGGCTTTATTTCACGCATGCCAATATCAATCTCGGCTTCGGTCCGTTTTGGTGGTTGCTGGTGAGCCCGAACTACCATCGCGTTCATCATTCGCTGAGGCCAGAACATATCGACCGGAATTTCGTCAATTGGTTTCCGGTCTGGGACATCCTCTTCGGCACCGGGGTCGCCCCGCGATGGAGCGAATGCCCCTCGACAGGGGTCGCCGGGGTATCGGTGCGGTCGCTCCGCGACGCCTATCTCTTGCCGCTCAAGGGCTGGCGGCGGATGCTTTTACGACAGGTTGGCGACGGGCTTGCGCGCCGGCCGCCGGAAGAGACGCTACCTTCGGCGTGAGCTTTCGGCTGCGGTGGATAAGTCGGCGTCAAACAGCGGATCGCGTGGGTAATCTTAAGGCCATACAACCGGAAAGAGCCGCCGATTGTTGCAAATATATCATCCTGAAAAAATTCTCGAATTTTGCTCGTGCGAAGCCACTACTATGATTGCCAACATACAAATCTTGGATTGTCATCGTCGTGCGAAGTTTACGTGCTTCGTAGGATTTTTTCTCGGTGCCGCTTGAAGCGCGCCGGGAGTGGGGGAGAAATCGACGATGATAAGAACTCTGTTGCTCGTGGCGGCTCTATCGACGGCTGCGGTGACGCCCGGCTGGTGCGGCGCTGCGCCGGCGCCACGGCCGACGCCGCCACCCCAGATGCAGCCTTCCTGGTTCAGGTGCGGGGCCTTGGGTTACGGGTGGAATGATGATTTCCGCCTTTAGTCTCATCGTGTGCGGCGTGTGGGAGTGCAACGCCACCCACAAGGAAATGTCTAACCAAGAGGCGATGTTTTCCGCGGTCGTTCCATTCGGCTGCTTCTGGTGGCGGCAGCAATACCGCAACGACCACGGACCGACCTGTAGCAGTTACCGCAAGCCTTGAGGCTTAAACTTTTTCCGGATCATGCCATAGGCATTCGATGAGGCATGATCTTCTCGGAAAACCGGTTTCCACTTTTCCGGATCATGCCATAGGCATTTAATGAGGCATGATCTTCTCGGAAAACCGGTTTCCACTTTTCCGGATCATGCCATAGTCTGAACGGAGCCGACGGAATGGCAGAGTCATGATCTGACCGAGCCATGGCCGACCGGCCCGGACGACGGTGTGCATGATCTACCTGCAGGTGATCGTCGGGGGCCTCCTTCTCGGGGCCGTCTATGCCCTGTTTTCCTCGGGTCTCACGCTGATCTGGGGCATGATGAATTTCATCAATTTCGCCCATGGCGAATTCGTCATGCTGGGCATGTATGTCGCCTTTCTGGTCGTTGTCTGGCTCGGCGGCGGCCCGCCGGTGTTTAGCATCGCGGCGGCGCTCGCTTTATTCGTGCTGGGCGTCGGCGTTTATCTTGCGCTGGTCCGCCACGTCATCCGCGGGCCGATGCTTGCGCAAATCCTCTCGACGTTCGGCCTCGCGCTTCTTCTGCGCTACACGGCGTTTTGGATTTTTTCCGCCAATTTCGTCACCCTGCCGCAGACCTCGCTCGCCGGCACGATCAAGCTCGGCGGCCTGTTTCTTCCGACGGCGCAGCTCGTCACCGGCATCGTCGCCATCGCGCTCACGCTTGCGTTGCACCTCCTCCTGACCCGCACCACCGTCGGCAGCAAGCTTTTGGCAGTTGCGGAGGATCGCGCCGCGGCAATGCTGATGGGAATTCGCCCCGATCGCATGCAGATGCTGGCTTGGGGGCTGTCCGCCGGCGCCGCTGGGATCGCTGGGGCATTGATGGCGACGGCCTATCCGTGGTCGCCGTCGGTCGGCGAGACGTTCGGCCTCATCGCCTTCGTCGTCGTCGCGCTCGGCGGCTTCGGCAGCGTGCTCGGCTCGCTCTATGCCGGATTGATCATCGGCTTGATCCAGGCGATCTCCGCCTTCTGGCTCGGCGCGATCTACAAGGACATTGTCGTCTACGCGCTCTTCGTCGCGCTGTTGTGGTTTCGGCCGCAGGGCCTGATGGGCAAAGCGTGAAACGATCCTTGCCCGCACGCCTGCCGGTCGTTCTGCTCGCGGCGGCGCTGCTGCTTTATCCGCTGATCTTCACCGGCGCCTTCTATCGCGATATCGGCGTCACGTTTCTGCTCGCGGCGATTTCGGCCTCGGCCTGGAATATCGTCGGCGGCTATGCCGGCCAGGTCTCGGTCGGCCACAGCATGTTCTTCGGCTTGGGCGCTTACACGCCGCTGCTTTTTTACTCGCTATGGGGGTGGCCTCCCATGGCCGGAATTCCCGCAGGCATCGCGCTCTCGATCGCGCTTGCGCTCGTCGTCGGCCTGCCGACATTCCGGCTGACCGGACACTATTTCAGCATGGCGACCATTGCGGTCGCCGAACTGATCCGGATTTTCACCGGCACCTGGGATTTCGTCGGCGCCGCGATCGGATTACAGGGCCCGGCAACCGCGCGGGGCTGGTGGGACCTCACCTTCCGCGGTGAGCTGCCTTACTACTACTTGTTCCTTGCCGTGCTTGCGGTTCTGCTGGCGGTAACGAGCGTGATCGAACGCCGGCGCTTCGGATTATATCTGCGCGCGATCAAGGCCAGCGAGCGCGCCGCGCGCAGCCTCGGCGTTCCGGTGCGGCGGACCAAGATGAAGGCACTTGTGCTCTCGGCCGCGTTCACCTCGATCGCCGGTTCGCTTTACGTCATCAAGACCGGCTTTATCGATCCCGACAGCGGCTTCGGCATTCTCATTTCCGTGCAGATGGTCATTGTCGCCGCGCTCGGCGGCGCCGGAACCCTGTTCGGGCCGCTTATTGGCGCGCTCATCCTCATTCCGTTGCAAAGCGCGACCAACACGTGGTTCGGCGGCGGCGGATCGGGACTGACTTACATTCTCTACGGCGGCATTATCGTCTTGATCGCGCGGTTCGAGCCGGGCGGCTTATTCGAATTGTGGCAACGTCTCGCGCCGGTGCTGCGCAATGCTTTCCGCAATCGCCGCCAAGTCTGGGGCCGCCATGTCTGAGGCCTCTATGCCTGATACCGCCAAGCTGCTCGACGCAAAGAACGTTTCTAAGAGCTTCGGCGCATTCCGCGCCGTGGCCGGCGCCGATTTGACGGTGGACGAAGGCGACGTTATCGGCCTCATAGGACCGAACGGCGCGGGAAAATCGACTTTCTTCAACTGCCTCGCGGGCGAAATGATGCCGAATACGGGGCGGATCGTGTTCAACGGCGAAGACCTCACTCGCGCTTCGCCGGAAGCGCATGCGCGCGCCGGCATCGGGCGCACCTTTCAGGTGCCGACGACGTTTGCGGATATGTCGATCCTCGACAACGTGATGGTGGGCGCTTTCCTCCGCCATCCGCATCGCAACGATGCCCGCGACAGAGCCCGCCATGTCGTCGAACTGACGGGCCTGCGCGCCGAACAGCCGGCGCGTACGCTCGGCACGCCGGGCCGCAAGCGATTGGAGATCGCCCGCGCGCTCGCCACCGAGCCGCGCCTGCTGTTGCTCGACGAGTCGCTTGCCGGTCTCACGCCGGCGGAATTGCAGGAAGCGATTGCGCTCATACGCCGCATCCACGAGAGCGGCGTCAGCATCGTCATCGTCGAACATATCATGGAGGTGATCATGACTCTCACCAAGCACGTTCTGGTCTTCAATCAGGGCCATGTCATCGCCAGCGGCACGCCGGATTCGGTGGTGCGCGAACCCGCCGTCATCGAAGCCTATCTCGGGCGCAGTCATCGTCATCCGGGCAGGGGTCGAAGTTGAGGAACCGATTGTTGCGACAATGACCGAGCTTACCGTCGAGCATCTCGAAGTGCGCTACGGCGATCTCGTCGGCGTCGCCGATATTTCGCTTCGCGTCGAGCGCGGGCAGGTCGTCGCGCTCCTTGGCTCCAACGGCGCTGGCAAGACGACGACGCTCAACGCCATCGCCGGCCTAGTGCGCGCCTCGGGCGGACAAATTCACTGGCGCGGCGAGCGCATTTCCGGACAGCCGGCTTACGCGATCGTCAGCAAGGGGCTGGCGCTGTCGCCGGAAGGCTGGCGGCTCTTCGTCGGCCAGACGGTGGAGCAGAATTTGCGGCTCGGCGCCACCGCGCTTGCCGATCGCACCCGCACCGACGCACTGTTCGAACGCGTCTATGCGCTGTTTCCGCGGCTCGCCGAGCGCCGCCGCCAATCGGCCGGAACGCTGTCGGGCGGCGAGCGCCAGATGCTGGCGCTCGGCCGCGCGCTGATGAGCGAACCGCAATTGCTGATGCTCGACGAACCGAGCTTGGGCCTGGCGCCCGCCGTCGTCGAGGCGCTTTACGAAACGCTCGGAGAGCTGCATCACCAGGGGCTGACGCTGTTGCTCGCCGAGCAGTCGATTCCGCTGGCGTTAAGCCTTGCGAATTACGCCTATGTGCTGCAAACCGGCCGCATCGCGCTGGAAGGTCCCGCGGCGCAGCTTAAGCGCGACGAAAACGTTCAACAGATTTATTTGGGAATGAGGGCGCGATCTGGGGCATGATCCGTTCAGATTGAATCGGCTGTTCACTATCCGCTCGTCCCCTCCGCTTACGCGGGAATGAGCGGAGAGTGGATCGACTCGATCGGATTGCGCTCTAGCCTCGCATCCGTCCCGTTTCCGGGCCCTAATTCCGGCTCTCGATGAATGCGGCGGCCTGTTCGATCGCCGATTTGCTGCCCGGCAGGCCCGCGAATTCCAAGAGCAGCGGGCGTGACGTTCGGGCGCGGCGAGCAATTCCTTGTATCGTGTGACGGGGTGAGGTTTCGGCGTGGCTGGCAGTTGGCGTAGTATCGCAATGGCGGCGCTTGCCGTGCTGCTCGGATCTCCGCTGCAGGCGCAGCAGCAACAGCCCCCGCAGCAGCCGGCGGCGCAACAACCGGTCACATGGGACCGCTTGCCGCGCATGCAGCTCGAGCAGATGTTCGCCGGCCCGCTCCAAGACACCGTGATCCAGCGTTGGCGCGATCCGCAGACCGGAATGGTTTGCTACCTTTATTTGCCGTTCACGGTCGAGCACAGCGCGAAAACGGCGACGGGCACCGTGCAATATGGCGCCAATACGATCGGGTCTATCAGTTGTCTGGAAGCGGCCGAACCCAAAATAGCGGCCCGCCAAGCGGAGCCGCCTGCGAAGAAACCGGCGCCGCCGGCCCACCCTCCCGTTCATCCGACCGCGGCCGAGCCGTCGAGCCGGGAATGAGCAGAGAACGCTTCGATGTCTTAGCCTTCATCGGCCGCGCGCGAACCGAAACGTCCAGCCGTCATTGCAGGAATACTGATAATTGAGCACCCAGAATAAATGCGGCAGCGCGCCGGATTTGAGATTTTCGACGATCGGCGGCAACAGCATTTCATAAATCGGTCCGTGCTCCCGATCGAGGAGCTTCAACCGGATTGGATAAATGCCGTCGATCGTCTTTTCGTCGCGAACGATGCAGAACGCCATTTCGTAGGGAGGAACCACAGGCCATGTCGCGACGTCCAAGCTATAGGTAAAGAACCGCGTCCCGGGACCGACGGCGATCGCTTCGCGCGACGCTTCGGCGATATCCTTCGGGTCGGGCGCCGTGCCGGGCGTGGCGACGATCTTCTTCTTCCAAACGAGCAGATTGTACTTGCCGTCGTTGAGCAGATAGATGCCGATGCCGTCGGTGAACGCATCCGGATTGACGACGCCGTCGCGGCGCGATTTCCAATCTCCGGGGCCGAGTAGGAGCGCGGTCGCTCCTCCCGCCATGAATAAAAGAAATCCCCCGACAATGGCCGCGATCAATCCGCCTCTGGCGCGCGGCAACACGGTATCCTCGCCTTCGCTGCGTTTCTGGTCGGTTTTGCCGAACATAATTTGATGCTGATTTCAATCCGCGATTCGCGCTAGCGCGCGTGCTCCCACAGCGATTCGAGCCTGTGGCGGAACGCTTTGGGCCGTTCGGAAAATAGACGATGCGCAATGCGAGCGGCGCGCTGCACCAGCGCGGTGGAACGTTCGGTGCAAGCCGGCGTCAAGCGCGAACGCCAGCGCGCCAGCGGCTGATGCGGCGCGGTCAGCCGCTTGAGCACTTCTAGGTCCTGGCAGCGGCCAAGGCGTTCGCGCAGCCGCTCGGCTTCGTCGATCCACATTTGCCCGAACCGCGGCCAAAGCGGTTCGATCAATTCCATCTGATAGCGCAAATCGACGACGCGCTGACGCAGCGTGTGCAAATCGGCGGCGTCGGCCGCCGCCCAGTCGTCCGGAATGCGCCGCCGCGCCGCGCGATAGCCGGCGGCCAATTGCGCCGCGATCGCGCTGAAGTCGAACGGATCGAGCGGCCACGATTCGATCGCGGCCGCCGCGGTATCGAGCCAGGCAATAATGGCGTCGCGCAGCGCCGGGGTGAGCACCGCCTGTTCTTCGCTGGCGCGTAACGCTTCGATGCGGCCGCGCACGGTTGCGTTCGAGCGCTTGGATAGGACCAGGGCCCCCTTTTCGATCAGCCCGTCATAGGCGTTGAGCGCGGCGGCACCGTCGCGCGCATGCGCGAGCGAACGGGCATGATCGCGCGCCTCGCGCCGCCAGCGATCCGCATCCGGGACGAACGGGGCCAATAGCCGCATCAGCGCACGCCATTGCTTGGTGGCGCGGCGGAAATCGTGCACCGCGGCCTCGTCCGTGCGTTCGGGGTCCGCCAGCGCGCCGCGGGCTTTGGCCAGGATATTGCCCGCGATCGCGCGCACGGCCGGGCCGATGGCCGTGTTGGGCTGCAAGGCGGGTTTAGCGCCGATTCCTGCTTCTATGAGTGCGTGCATGACAGCGCGGGCAGTTATGGAAGCATAATACGACGAAATATGTGCCGTCCGCACTTCCCTTCGCAGGGGGGGCTTGCTACATGATCCTCTATAAAATCGGGCGTTTGGCGCGGGGTGGAGCAGCCCGGTAGCTCGTCAGGCTCATAACCTGAAGGTCGTAGGTTCAAATCCTACCCCCGCAACCAAATTCACCTAGCGCCGTCAATAGATTAGCGCAACGTCGATTGCAAAGCCGCGGCTGGCGCTTTTTGGCTTCAAGCTGGTCCGCTTCATCCCAACTCGTGCCCGCCGATCGTGGGCACATGGAAGGCACATGGAAGCCACATGGCAGCGGTCAATGTTCGCTTGGCGTTCTCGTGAATAATGTCGTGGCGATGCGATCCATTGTTCGCTTGTGATCGTCACTCGGAAACAAGTGCCCGTAGCGATCCATCGTCACTTGCAGCAATGCGTGACCAGCGAATGTCTGCACCGTCTTTGGCGACGTGCCAGCTTCAATCCAAGTTGAAACGGCGACGTGCCAATTAAAACATTTTGATTTTGCCCCTGGCGAAGGGCGGAAGGAATTGCCGCTTAATCAGATTGTCGTGTGGCCCGAGTAGCCGTCATAGCTATTGGGAAAGATTAAATCCTCCGCGTTCGAATATCCCGATTGCAGCTTCCAAGCCTTTAACGCCGACACAAGTTGTACAGAGAGCGGAACACTTCGCACTCCTGCTGCGCACGTTGTGAGGGCACGCCAAAACCTTCCGCGTTGTCGGCGCCGATTTTCTTGGTCCTCTCGTGGCAGCGCCCCGACATCGTGATCATCTAAGACTGACCTTGCGCATTTTACCGCTCCTAGAAACGCATCGTTATCCGCGTTCTGAACGGTTTGGTATTTGTCTTGTCGAATTAACCAACGAAAGATGGTTGTGTTTTACGCACGATTGCTGGAATAACCAACAAAGGGAGACGTCAGTGAAGTCAATCATCAAGCGGTTCGTTCGCGATGAGTCGGGCGCGACCGCCATCGAATATGGCCTCATCGCGGCTGGCATTTCGGTGGCGATTATCGCCGCCGTGAAGACCACCGGCACAAACTTGAACGCCACGTTCACGGCTGTTTCGAACGCTATCAAGTAATATTGGCTCCAATCGCCCACCTAAGCCTCGGTCCTACTCGTCGCCGGGGCTTTTCCTTTTGGCCAACAACTCACGCAGATTCGCAAAATCAGCCGCGATCCTGCGCGCTTAATCCCGGCTGAGCATCTTCGCCGCCGAACGTCGTCCCGCCTTACGCGAATGGGTCGCGCAGATTGCGTTAGATCAAAGCCTTAATTTACGCTCTGCCTTAATGGGCAGTTATGGCCGTCGCGTTTATCTATCGCTGCCCGAATACGGGCTTAAAGGTGCAGGGCCGGATCGCGGAAGATCCAACTGAACGCCCTGCTGAAAATTATGAACCTGTCACCTGCACGGCTTGTGGGCGCGTACATTTAGTAAATCCAAAAAACGGAAGGGTATTGGAGGCCAGAGGGTAGTTTCGCCACAGGCGGGCGCTAAACATACCGACACCCGCTCACGACCGTAACCGGAAGTGAGAAATTGGCTCCAAGGCATCCTCGGAGCCAAGTCCAATTCACACCTCGTGTTAGATCGCTATGACGCTCTCGCCGCTTTTGTCTTAAGCGCAGCCGCCAATTGGCCCATGAGGTAGCCGAGTATGGCGCCCAATATGGCCGAGACGACAATGAGGAAAAGCGGATTGGAGTTGTTCGGGGCGGTTAGCGCGCCCATCGCGCCCGCTGACAACGTGTAGCCGACCAAAGCAGCATAGCCATAAACGTTGGCTGGGACGCAAGAAAGTAGATCAGCCGACGCCACGATAACGAGAAAGAAGACGGTGATGCCGACGATGATCGCTGGCCACACCACACCCAGTTGCGGCATCGGAACGTTGGCGATTATCCAGAGCGCAATCCAAGCGATCACGGCGCCATAGATCATGCCGACGATGGTTTTGGTAAGTGCTTTAGTGTCGCCGCCTGCAGCGAAGAAGCAGCCTGCAGCGATGAAGCCAACCCACACAAGTGTGTAGCCGGCCAAGGGGCCGAGCGCGATGAAGGCCCAAATGCCGCCAAGAATGGCGACACTGACTGACAGTGCCAGTAATTCAGACATGAACGTTCTCCCGGGCTGTTGTTAGGAGCACGTCCAACTTCAGAGGGTTTTTCGGAAGTGCCCCTGTAAAAAATCATAGCATATATTCTCGCACGCCGGGTCCTTCTTCGAATTAGAGCTACACACTTTTTTGCCCGCCGCTGTCCGTCACGACAAAGCAAGCGGACGTTTCTTCAACGGACCAGGGGGCAGGGAAGCGGCGACTATCAGACTTTTTACCGGGCATGATCTTTTCCCGGAAAAGTGGAAACCGGTTTTCCCGGATCATGCTCTATTGCGCCAGGCGCCACCGGCTTGTCGCGCTGACTGGAACGCGCTGGCGCTGCAACGCCGCCGCCGTCACGTTGGGCCTGTAACGCCAAGTTGCGACCGGCGGGCCGGATCGCTGCAACAGACTTGGCTTGCGCACGCGCCGTTTGCATGAAGCGATCGCTCACGCAGCCTTGACGTCGATATTCTTCGCAGGCTCTTGAGCCTCGAGCTTTTTGGGCAGTGTCACAGTCAGCACGCCCTTCTTGAAGCTTGCTTCGATCTTGTCCGGGTCGACGCTCTCCGGCCACTTTCACTTCGATGCTCTTCTCGTCCATGCCGGGCAGGTCGACAGCGATTTCGTATGCTTCTCGCTCTCGACGACGTCGACAGCCGGCATCGTCGGCCGCGCCATCTCGCGCCGGCCGCGGCAAATAGTGTCGTCGATCGGCCGGAACCCAGAATTGGTGCAGCGCTGGCGAAATCAATCGCTTGCGTCAGGGGGTTTGACCGCATGCTAGGGCGATAATAAGTTGATATCCGTTGTGGTGTCGGTGTGAAAATAATGCTTTCGGGGCGAAAAAAAGCACACGACGGAGTCGCGTCATATGAAAGTGAAATCAGCTATTTACGAGCCGCCCAGACCCGGTTTCCCCCATTTGGCGGTCACGCTTACGCCGAACGGCGTTAATGTCGTTACGGCGGCCAATCATACCGAGGCGCGGGCGATTATTTCACAGCAGACGCGGCAGCAAGCGCCTAAAGACGGGAACAACGAGACGTTGCATCCGGATCAGGTCTAAATCAGCCATCGCCGCCGCCATTGCGCTGTCATCGCCAAAATAGCGGGATCAGCCTCACCCACCTCATGCCGTTGCCATCGGCGGATTTTTCTTGCGTCCTTTAGGGCGCCGTAGGCAGGCGACGTAACCCACGGCATATCGATATTTTCGCTTATCTGGAACTTTTCGACGTGTCGCATCGCGTAACGCGGACGCGACCCGCCGGAGTTCGGCAATATTTCGTGACGATCCGCCGCGCCCGTCGCGCGTGGCCTGTGACCCGGAAACCACGCCTTATGAATATCTCGCTCCGATAGAGATTAAGGCAACCGAAGCCACAAAAAGGAACCCCAGACCCAGTACGCAACTCGGGTTGGGGTTGGGGAGTTTGTTGCCTCTTAGGCTTCTAAGCTGGGCGGCCAGTCGGGGGCGCGGCCGCCCAGCACGGCCTGATTGCAGGCTATTTAGTAACTGTGTAGGGGCAAGTTCAATGCGCGCAAGAAAGGCAGCCAAGGGCGGAACAATTGCTGCTTCGGTGCCGATCATCGCACTTACAGCAGTGTGCTGGGGGTCGGTATTGGCAGCGGTTGTTTGGTTGGCGTACCGGCTCTAGCCAAACGAAGAAATGGGAAATGCCAGTGCGTATTGATCACGCGCAACGATAGCGTCACGGCTGCTGCCGTTTTTTTATTGGAAGTCGTCCATGAAGATCGAGAGGCTTGAAGGTTACGAGGAAGCGACGAAGGCCTTGGCGCTCGCCGTTGCGGGAGTGATGGCCGTTTTGCTGATCTTCGATTCAATCATGCTGCTTTTGTATTGAGTTAGCGCGGTCTGCCGTGCTTGGTCCTGCCAAAAAAGCGAAGACTGAATGGTAGCGGATAAAGCGTCGGGCTGCCGCATCGCATGATCCGGAAAAGGCCCGACCCGGACCCCGATCCGCGGGTTGAAACCCTCTTTGCGAAAACGATCGCGCCCCGTCAAACATCTGGCGCCACGATCTACTTAGTGTGAAATGCTTGCGCTCTAGCGCCAATTGAACAGGTAGTTGAAGCCGACCGTCAGCATTTGGAGGTCACGATTGCTGGTGGTTATAGTGTCACCGTTCGGGAAGCCCGCGACACCAGCCGGCACCGTAAAGCTCGTATTGGTTAGACCGAGGAAATCGTATTCGACTTTGGCCGTCCAGTTGGGCGCAAAAGCATATTCGACACCCGCTCCCACCAGCCAGCCGCTGTTGCTATTGCTATTCGAACCGCTAATCGAGGCGCCGGTGGTCACATTGGCGAGCGTAAAATCGTTGGCTCCGACCCAGCCGGCGCCACCCTTGGCATAAAACAGCGCATTCTCAGCCGCAACAACGCCGACCCGCGCCGCCACGGTCGTTATCCATCTGTCGTTAACAGAGACTTGGAAAACATTCCCTCCATTTGGCGGAATGGCAATGGCGTCACTTTTATTATTGTGATCCGACATCCAGTCGAAAGTCGCTTCGACGCCGACGACAAGCCAGTAGTTAATCTGATAGTTGGCGCCGATTTGGCCGCCACCTGTGAACACGGTGCTTTGTGAAACACCGCCGGAGAAGGTATTACCCAAGCTATCGGTGAAGTCGCCTCTTGGGGTCCACGCAGCGCCAAGATTGCCACCGATGTAGAAGCCCGTCCAACTGAATGGTATGTAGGCTGGAATTGGCGGCGGCGGGGGCGGTGGCCGTCCCAGGTCGGCGGCATTTGCGATGCCGGTCATACCCAGCGTCGTCCACGCAAGCGTGGCTGCACAAAGCAATCTCCGCATACTCGTCGTCCCTTTCGCACCCCACTGCTTGAAAACAGTTTACCACCGAAAGCGTGCGGGGGTCTTAAAGTGGGATATTACGAAATCGAATTTTCTGGACCGTTGTAAAATCACAACAGAAAAGCCCGTTCGCGCCTCGTCGTCTTTCGCCGTCTTTAGTTTGGCGGCCAACTCGAATTTTGAGGGCTCCCGAATGGGGCACATCCGCTCAAGCCGAAGGCGGTAACGCGATCACTGCTTACCAGTAAGCGGCCGCCCGCAAACGAACGCGCGATGGTCGAAAAGCTGCCCGAAATTCTTAGCGCCTCGTTAAGTCACCGAGGGTGATCTTCGCCATGTCCCTTGCACCGGGGGCACCGCCGCGCGGCCTTGGCGGCTCGGTCGGCCCATTTCCCGCACTCCCGATCGAGTCGCCAACTGTCCTAATGCGTGGGTAATCGCCGGAAATTAATCGCTTCGCAGGTCTTGATCATCGGCTGGCCTAGCCAATCGACGCTCCTCCAGATCCTTTGACAGCAGCCGATAGCTGGCGTTGAACGCAAAGCAGCGCGAGAACAAGGCCATAGTCGCGACGCTTACGACTTACGTTCTCGTGCCGGCTTCGGTAGACGTCCGTTTTGTGGAGCAACGACATGGTGGCCTCCAGGATTCTCGATCAGGAGCATTTGGCACCCCACCAAAAACATATGCACCGTCGAAACGATGTCTGTATCGTCGGTCACAGTGGTTTACTTGCTGCCGACGGCAGTTTTATTTCACCGCGATGACAAACAACGATTAGCCAACGTTGATCACGGCTTCCGCCTCGTCTTTTCCGTGTGGCGCCGAGATCTTTGATCCAAGTCAAATCGTTCGTGCCCGGCACTGGTAAGCGCAATCGATGGTTGACAAATATACGGCCCCCTCACTGCTGCGGTCGGCGCCGGGCGGGCGGTTCCATGTCATGGCCAAGCCCGCGGGCTCGACCTGCAATCTCGATTGCAAATATTGCTTCTATTTGAGCAAGGAGACGCTGCCCAACGGGCCCGGCACGGGCCAGATGAGCGACGAGACGCTTGAGCTTTTCATCCGGCAATATGTCGGCGGCGTGACCGGTCCCGAAGTGGTATTTTCCTGGCAAGGCGGCGAACCGACCTTGCGCGGCCTCGATTTCTTCCGCCGCGTCGTTGCCCTACAGAAGAAATATCGCAAGCCCGGCCAGCGTATCGAAAACGACCTGCAGACCAACGGCGTGTTGCTGGACGAAAAATGGGCGGTATTTCTGAAGGAGAATCGCTTCTTAGTCGGCCTGAGCATCGACGGCCCGCGCGAGCTACATGACGGCTTTCGAGTCAACAAAGGCGGCGCGCCGACCTTCGATAAGGTAATGGCGGCGGCAAAGCTATTGCGCAAATTCGGCGTGCGCTTCAACACGCTGACCTGCGTACATCGTTTAAACGCCTCGCGACCGCTCGACGTTTATCGTTTCTTGCGCCGAGAGCTTGACGCCAAATACATCCAGTTCATCCCGATCGTGCAGGCGAGGGGATTTGAAATCACGGCGCCGCAGCGGTGGGACACCGCGCGGCTGCCGCTCGTCGGCAGCGCCGAGGCGCGGCCGAACCATCCCAATTCCGTCGTCACCGACTGGTCGGTCGATCCCGAAGAATACGGATATTTCCTCTGTTCTGTGTTCGACGAATGGCGCCGCAAGGATTTGGGCAAGGTCCTGGTGAATCACTTCGAGACGCTGGTGGCGCAGCATCTCGGCTTGCCTTCGCAAATCTGCATCTACAATGAATTCTGCGGCAAAGGCGTTGCGCTGGAGCATGACGGCAGCGTCTATGCGTGCGACCACTACGTCTATCCCGAGTATCGCCTCGGTTCATTGCAGGAAAAGTCGCTGGCCGAAATGGTGTTCTCCCCGGCCCAGGTCAAATTCGGCTACGCCAAATCCGAGACGCTGACGCGCTATTGCCGCGGCTGCGCCTATCTCAAGGATTGTTGGGGCGAGTGTCCGAAGAACCGACTGATCCGGACGCCGGACGGCGAGCCCGGCCTCAATTATCTCTGCGTCGGACTGAAAAAATTTTACAAGCATGCGCTGCCCGAAGTAGAGCGTATCGTCAGTGAAATCCGCCGGCAGGACAGCAGCCAGCGGATTCATTGAGGCGCGCTCCGGAGATCCGGTGCGGATGATAAGGGACAACTCGCGAACGTGCCACGCAAGCCAGACCGCGCCGCGAAGGATAGTCAAAAAGGCATGCTGGTAGCTGTCTTGACGGTAGCGTGCCTGCTTTTCGCGTTCGGTTCCATCGCTCAGGTTGTCGCCGAAGGAGAGTTGTCCGCGTTCGATCGTGACATCATTCTAGCCTTCCGTAACCCAGCCAACCCAACCACCCCGATCGGCCCAGCGTGGGCTCAGGAGGCGGCTCGCGACGTAACAAGTCTCGGCAGCATCATAGTATTAGTGATAATAACCTCTGCGGTTTCAGGCTATTTGTTTTTGGCTCGCGCGCATGCGGCAGCTTGGTCGATGCTCGTGGCTGTGACCGGCGGCATCGCGCTTAACGAGTTGCTCAAGTTGGCGTTCGTTCGTCCCCGCCCTGATTTCGTGGCTCCGGCAACGCGAGTTTTCACTTCAAGTTTTCCAAGCGGCCATGCCTCGCTGTCGGCCATTACCTATCTGACGATAGCGGCGCTTCTGGCGCGAAGCCAATCCTCCTTCAAAATCGGTCTCTACTTCATCGCGGTGGCGGCGTTTTTGACGATGCTTATAGGCATGAGCCGCATATATCTCGGCGTTCACTATCCAACGGATGTTCTCGGAGGTTGGTGCATCGGCGCGGCTTGGGCGATAGGCTGCTGGGCGCTGACGGCCTGGCTTCTGCGTCGCGATCAAATCGAGACCTCCAGTCCTGTTTAACAACTCGACGTAACCTCGCGAGTTTCGTTTGGCTGTTGATGAATCATGATATCGCGCCCGCTATCGAACTTGAGGCCAAGTTGCATCCTTAACGGTAAATCCATCCATTTGCAGGCGGCTCTTGCGCATATTGCGCGCATTTCAGGCGAGTTCGGCGTGGAAACGCAGGTCGTCGTGACTAAGCGCGGCGATGACGTTTCGTCCTTGGCCGCGCGCGCCTTAAGCGAGCGCCGTCAGCCGATCGTGGCTGGGGGAGGTGACGGAACGGTCAACGCCGTTGCCGGCCCGCTCGCGGGCGCCGACACCGCGCTTGGTGTTCTTCCCATGGGAACGTTGAACCATTTTGCCAAGGACGCCGGCATTCCGCTGAACCTTGAAGCTGCGGTCCACAATCTCTTCACTGGCCAGGTCACCAAGGTGGACGTGGGAGAGGTCAACGGCCGGATATTTGTGAACAATTCGGGCGTGGGCTTCTATCCCCATTTCGTGCGCCAGCGTGAGGAACAGGAACGCCATGGGCACGTTAAGCGAGTGGCGTTCGTACTCGCTCTAAGGTCCCTGGTACGGCGCTATTTTCGCCTGCGCATGAAGGCACACATGGAGCGGGAAGAGGCGTTGGAACACCTGACTCCTTTCCTATTCGTGGGCAACAATCGATACCGAACGTCGGGCTTGGAGATCGGTACGCGGCCTCGGCTTGATTCCGGCCGGCTGTGGGTGTGCACGGCGCCAAGCCATGGCCGCCCGAACATCGCAAGCGTGGCGCTGAAGGTCCTCGTGGGCCGTGAAACCGAGCAAGAACTGAACGTCTTCGAAACGGAGGAGCTTTGGGTAGAGCCCGGAACCGTACGGGTCAATGTATCCACCGATGGTGAAGTGAGTACCATGAATGCGCCGCTTCACTACAGAATGCGGGCCCGGGCACTCGCCGTTGTCGTGCCCGTGCGAGCCGTGCCACCAGCGCAAAACGGTTCTTAGCGAAAATACAACGCGAAGTACGCGGAAATGCACGATCCCGCCGCCGACATTTGACCTAGATCGATGTGCGGGGAACGCCTTTTCTCGCGAAGGGTATCGCGTGGGACATTATTAAGAGCGAACCGGAGCGCGATTTCAGCTCGCTCTTTGATGATCTGCTCCGGCTCAACGAGCGGTTAAATGCCGGTGAAATGATAAGGCAGGTGACAATCCCATTGGTTGGTCGGGATTTGGTGTTTCGGCAAGTTGGTGCGCGGTTGTCCAATTGACAGGTATCAAAGTGTCTAAATGTCGTTGATTTGGATCAATGCGCGGACTTACGCCTGTTTTTCAATCGCAACTATCGCATTGGGAGAGACCGTCATCATTAAACGTACCGATCAATTTTGCGAAAAGCGTTAGGCGCGGGATCGACGCCATAAGCGGGAGGTAGGATATGACCTTGGGCGATGTCCAAGTGCAGGTCGAGATCCCCCACGAGATCGTCCATTACTGGGGATGGTTTCTGGCGTTCGGGATCGGTGTGCTCATCTTGGGCATCGCCGCCGTTGTTCGCTCCGTCGCTGCGACGGTCGTTTCGATGCTGTTCTTCGGCTGGCTATTGGTGTTGGCCTCAGGCCTTGAGGTCGCCCAAGCCGTCATGGTGGGTCATTGGGTGGGCTTCTTCCAACACCTGTTGGCGGCAATTCTCTTCGGAATTGTCGGGCTTTTGATCGTGATGCGACCGGTCATCAGCGCAGAGGTGGCGACCATCTTCATGGCGATGTTTTTTCTCGTTGGCGGACTATTTCAACTGATCGGTTCGGTGGCGGTCGCGTTGCCCGGCTGGGGTTGGCAGGCGGCGGATGGACTGCTCACATTTGTCCTGGGTTTGCTCGTCCTGGCGCAATGGCCGGCCTCGGGACTTTGGGTGATCGGCCTCTTTGTCGGCATCGATCTGATTTTCTATGGAGCGACATGGATCGCGCTTGCCCTCGGACTGCGCACGATGTGAAGACCGACGAAAAACATAAGAAAACGGGGCGCCGGGCCCGAATACCGTCATGGTCCAAATAGGCAGGAGAGTGTCATGGCTGAACCAATTCTCCGCGGTGCCGCGTTCTCGGAATATGAACCGATGATCGCCGTACTCGCTCGGAACTGGTGGGCGATCGGTCTTCGGGGCGTCATCGGGATTTTGTTTGGTCTGGTTGCCCTCTTTCTGCCTGGCGCCACGATGCTGTCGCTTGTCCTCGTGTTTGCAGTCTATGCCTTCGTGGACGGTTTATTCGGAATTGTCAGCGCGGTCCGGGCAGCGCGTGAGGGTGAACGCTGGGGCTATCTCGTGCTGGAAGGTCTCGTGAGCATCGCCGCCGCCGCCATTGCCGTGTTCTGGCCCGGAATAACCGTGGTGGCCTTCGTGTTTCTGATCGCCTTTTGGGCAATCCTCACCGGCATATTTGAGTTGACGGCGGCCTATCGACTAGAGTTTATCGACGGCCGCGGGTGGCTGATTTTCGGCGGCATCCTCTCGGTGCTCTACGGCGCATTGCTGATCGTGGCGCCGATGATCGGAGCGGTGGTGTTGACCTGGTGGTTAGGCGCCTATGCGCTGGTGTTTGGCGTGTGTCTCGTTGTGCTGGCTTTCAAGCTCCGGGCCCGACTGGAGAGGCACCAGCACGGTTCAGCTGGCCAACCTGTCACCTAAGAGGTGACGGCGCAATTTTCAGTCGCTTGTCGATGCAGCCGCAATGAACACCGCAGTCCCGCAGGCCCCGCCATCGAACGAGTCACGGCGCGCAAGCCTTTGGGTCAGGGAGCTGCCATTCAGTCTTGTATTGATACTGACCATACTTGGCGTCGCCTATACGAGTTTCTCGAAGCAACTGATCGTCGGTTATTGGGAAATTCTCGCGCCGATCATCGGGCTGGTCTGCATTGCCTACGGATGGCGCACCGCAAACGATCGCGCCGAGCGATTAAGATTGATCGGAACGCAGGCGCTGCACTGGCTCGCGTTCCTGGTCGTGATGAATTTGCTGTTGTTGTCGAGCGTTCAAAGGGTTTTTTCGTCAAGCGCAACGGGACTGGCGGTCTTTACACTGCTGACGCTTGGCACGTTTTCGGCCGGCGTGCATGTGCTGTCCTGGCAGATCTGCCTTCTTGGCCTGATCATGGCGCTCGGCATCCCGGCAATTGCTTGGATCGAAAATTCAGCCTTGCTCCTTGTGTTGATCGCGGCCGGTATTTTGGGAATTGTTGCCGTGTTTTGGTGGCATTGGCGTGAAAGCCTTGAGAATTCCGAATTTGCCCGGTAGCCGCCCAAGCGATGGAACTGGTCACCGAGAGACCGAGCTGAATCGGCTCGTGGCCTTGGCTTCCAGGATCAGGCGGAGATCGATGACGCCATTCGCATCGCGCTACTTCCCGGCGTCCGGCAACAGTAAATCTTCTTCGGCGAGCAATTCACGCAAATCGCCGATCGCCTCGATGGCGTTCTCCTCGCTCGCTACCGTCTTGAGGCGATGCCACACTTCGCGCCAAGGCGCCGGCCGGCCGAGCCGCATCGCCTCGCCGACATAGTTGCGCGCCTCCCCAAGCGTCGTGAGCCGCCGCGGCTTCGGCGTACTCTTGACGATTAACGGCGGAATGACCGGAAAGTCGTCCATGTGGAATTATAGCACGGAAAGAGCCGTTAGAGTTGCATCCCGCCGATCGCCCCGCGTCCTCGGATTAGGCATAGCTGCGGATCATCCATCAATATCCGGCGCCTCGGTCGACCACGTTCTCAAACGGAAGGCCGCGTTCGAATCGTTCGATTTGTTTGAGCATATTTAGAGCCATCGAACGCGCATCCGAAAGCGCCGCGTTGTGCGGCGTGACAGTGATTTTGGGATGCGCCCACAATGGGCTTGTGCCGGCGAGGGGTTCGGTCGCAAAGACGTCGAGCGTTGGGGCACTGAGGATGCCTTCATCAAGCGCGTCGACGATATCGGCATCGATTTGCAGCTTGCCCCTCCCGGCATTGATGAGAACGGCTCCGCCGAGGGCGCCATCGCGCTTGAGCTTACGAAATAGAGCGCGATTGAGAATTCCTTCGGTCCGCGCAGTGCAAGGCAACAGAGACACCAAAATTTCGGTTCGAGCGAGAAACGCGTCGAGATCGCCATCGCCATGAAATGTTTCAATGCCGGGAATGCGCGTTGCGGTACGACTCCAGCCTGCAACCCTAAATCCGATCCGCGACAAAACATCGGCCGCGTCCCGGCCGAGGACACCCAGCCCCATCACGCCTACGGCAACCTTGTTCGCGGCGGGTTCGTCGTGATTGCGCCATAGCCGCTGGCGTTGCTGGGCGTCGTAGAGCCGCAGCCGGCGGTGCGCGATCAGCACATGCAGCACGACGTACTCCGTCATCCGCATGGTCATGTCGGGATCGACCATCCTGACGATCGGAACGTCCGGCAGCGACGTATCGCTCGTGATGTGGTCGACGCCGGCGCCAAGCGACAATATCGCTTTTAGGTTCGTGAATTTTGCCAACAAGCCTTGCGGCGGCTCCCAAACGCAGGCGTAGGCAATGTCCGTCGGATCGCCGACGCAATCGGGCCAGAGCCGAAAGTCTCGCGTGGGCGCAAGCGTGCGAAACTCTTCGCCCCACGCGTCCGGATTCGAATCGAGAATGGCAATCAGAATTGCAGGCATGTGATGCTGCTTTGACTTGAAAGGACCGCTAGGCCGACATCTGGAAAAAATCCATCAGCGGAACAGGAAAACGACGCCTAAAAATGCCGCTCCGGCCGAAAGCAGCTTCGTCCGTAGACCGCCGCCTTCTCTAAGCAGAAAGTGGGCGGCAAGAATCGTGAGAAGAGTGTAGACTTGGTAGAGCGGGTACACGGTCGAGACGTCCGCGTGGCAAATGCGTGCAACAGCGCATAAGCGACCAATGCGTTGATCGCTCCGACTCCCAGATTCGCAAAGTTAAGGTCGCGAGCGAGGCGATAAGCCGTAGCGATCCGGCTCGGCTGCAGAATAACGATCAGTAGGGTCGGGACGATATAGCTCCACAACTGAATCATTGCAGGCGCGGTCAGCGCGGTGAGCTTTTTGTCGGTGAGAAAGCCGGCCGCGCCGGCAACGATGGCGATCAGTTTGAACATTAATCCGTGAGGCGATGCTCGGCCGAAGGATGTGCCGCGGAGCGAGATTCCGCCGACGATCAAGGCGGTGCCAAAGAGTTTGCCGATTGTCAGCGGCTCGGCGAAAAGCACGATGCCGCCAAAAAAACCAGCACGACCTGAATTTGCATGAGCAGACTGGTTAAGCTCACCTCAACCTGCTGGTACGCGCGGGCATTGAATAGGTAGGTGAAGAACCAGAACACTCCCGAGAGGAGCAGCAGCAGGAATGTGCCGCCCGTCATTTTTGCGAAGTGCGCGTCGCCCGACAAAAGTACGAGTGAGATCAGTACCGCGGCGAAACTGTAACCGAGCAGAAACTCCCAGTACTGCGATATTTTCGACAGGTAGAGGCGATTGAGGAGCTGCTCGGTGGCTTCCGCCACTACGGCGATTCCGATCCAGGCCGGCCAAGACATGTCAGAGAGCGCTCTCGATATGGCCCCGGTTCCGGCCGGGCGTGCACAACGGCTTTTTGCCGGTGGCGTTATTCCGCACCATCATGATTCCGCCGGGTCCGAGAAAGCGCCTTGCATCGCGCGGACTGATAGGAGGACGACTGAAACCGGTCAGGCAGCGTGGCCGCTTCTGATGCCGAATTGGGAGACGTAACGGCGCAACGCTTTGATCAGAGCATCGTTCTCGGCGGCGGTTCCGACCGAAATCCGCACATGCTCCTCGAGGCCAACGACAGTTGTGTCCAAGACGCAGATGCCGTGGGAGTCGAGAAACCGCACGAGGTTTTGGCTGTCGGAATGTCGGATCAGGGCAAAATTGCTGAAGCCCTCACCGACGCCAAATCCAAGTTCCACCGCTGCCGATTGAATGTCTTCCCGGCCTTGCGCGATGCGCGCAGCGTGATCGCTCACATATGGATCGCGTAAGACGGCGCGAATGGCTTCGAGTGCGACGACGCTGATGTTGCAGAACCATTGGCGATTCTTGATCGGCGCCATGTTTGTTTCGGCGCCGAACAGCAATCCCAATCGCAGACCCGCGAGTGCGAAGGCCTTCGATAGGGATCTAAATACGAAGGTCCGCTCGTCGATCCGAGTCGATACGGGTCCGTTCGCCGGAAAAGTCGATATAGGCCTCATCGATGAGAAGCTTGCCGCACTGGTTCTGCAGCCGATCCAACACTCTTTCGCTAAGCACTGCTCCGGTGGGATTGTTGGGATTGGCCAGCATGACGAAGTCGTCTCTCCCGAAGCAACCGAGAGCCTCTTCGGGGTATTTCGAAGCGTTCGTCGAGCCGGATCACCTGGTAGTGCACGTGGTTAAGTTTCAGTCGGGCCTCATATCCAAGGAATGTCGGCTCGAATATCGAAAAGCGCATGTTGGGAAACGATTGGATCAGTCGATCGATCGCTTCATCGAAGCCGTGGGTGATCGTCACCTGCCCGGGAGCGACCCGATAGAACTTGGCGACGTCTTCAATGACTTCCGCTTCTAAACCTACCGGATATTCATGAAGACGATCGAGCGCCGAGGTGATCTTGGCCTTGACGCGCTCGGGAATCGGATAGTGGCTTTTATTTAAATCGAGATGTATTTTTCGACGATCGCGTTGAAGGTAAGGACCGGTATGCATCAAATTATCTTCACGATCGTCGTTCGCTGTTGCGCGTAATTCCATGTTTCCCCCCAGCCGGTCCCGGTTTCACAAAAAATTACGCAACACAGCAACGCGTCGAATCATGTTGAGAAAAATCGATATCGCGTTGTAAAGATTTTCCGTGACGATGAAGTAAATAACAAAGTGAGAATAACTAATCGGTTTTTGAGAAAAATTCCTGTTTGTTTTCTCACAGTGCGGACTCTGCCGAACTGCGGCCACCGCCAATTTCTCTGCTGCTCACATTGGTGCAATGACTATTGATTTCCCGCCGATCGCCTCGTGCGCTCAATGAGCCTGCGCGGCAACGCGATCGAGTCCGAGTTCGGCAACGATCGTTTCGACAATTTCGCGTGGGTGCGGAATAATGGACGCAACCACGGGATGTTCGTCGGCCTTCGGCTCCTCCAATACCTTGAACTGGCTGTCGAGGAGCGCCGGCGGCATGAAATGATCGGCGCGCGCGGCGATCCGGCGCGCGATCAGGTCGCGGTCGCCGTTGAGGAAAACGATGCCCACATCCCGCCGGTCGCCGACCAGAATGTTGCGATAGGCGCGCTTGAGCGCCGAACAGGCGACGACGCCATGCCGGCCGCTAAGCCGCGTGTCGTCGATCCAATCGGCGATGGCGTGCAGCCACGGCCAGCGATCCGCGTCGTTAAGCGGCTCGCCGTGATGCATTTTCTCGATATTCGATTGCGGATGGAACCAGTCGCCGTCCTCGTAAATCCAATGCAGACGGTGCGCGAGCATCGACGCGATAGTACTTTTGCCGGAGCCGGAAACGCCCATCACCACGAGCACGGACGGCCGCGGTCGTGCTTGCGCCTGCCCGCTCAAGCTCATGCTAATTCTCCGGCGCTGCGGCGCGGGCGACGAGCCAGATCAGTTCGCCGTTGGAATAAGCGCGCTGCGCCGGCAGCGTTTTATTAAACGGCGCTTCGCCCGCCAGCACGCGCGTAAGAATTTCGCGTTTGTCTCGGCTCTCGACGAGGAACAGCATTTCACGCGTCGACGCGAGCGCCGGAAAAGTCAAAGTTACGCGCGGCACGAAAGGCTCCATGCCGGCTCCGGGCACGCCCACGACCCAGCGCTCCTTTTCGTCCAGCGCAGGGGAATGCGGAAACAGCGAGGCGGTGTGGCCGTCGCCGCCGAGACCCATCAGCACAAGATCGAAGAGCGGGACCGCCGGATCGAGCGCGCCGGCGCCGTAGAAGCGTTTGAGCTCGTCCTCATAAAGCCGCGCGGCGTCCTCTGGGCTCTTTGTTTCGGTCGCGATCGGATGAATATTCTGTCGCGGCGCCGGCACGCTAACGAGAAACAGCCGCCACGCCATGCCCATATTGCTCAAAGGATTTGACAGCGGCACGAAGCGGTCGTCGCCCATGAACCAGTGCACGCGATCCCACGGTACGATGGCGCGCCATGGCTCCTGCGCAAGCAGGCGATAAAGACCTTCGGGACTCGATCCGCCGGTCAGGCAGACCGCGGCGCGTTTCTGAGCGGCGATGCGATCGACGAGCCGCTGCGCGGCGGTTTCCGCAAGCGCCGAGGCATCCGCGACCACGATGAGTTTGCGTTCGATCTCGGCGCCCATGTCGCGAACTCACGCAATCGGCCGCCAGCGGCGCCCGTCACGGGCCAGAAGCTCATCGGCCTCCGCCGGGCCGTCGCTGCCGGCGCGGTAAGTGGCAAGATTCCACGCAGACGAGTCACGCCACGCATCGATGAATGGCTGCACCACGCGCCATGCGGCTTCGATGCCGTCGGCGCGCGGATAGAGGATGGCATCGCCGGTCATGCAATCGTAGATCAGCGTCTCGTAGCCGGTCGCTGGCGGCGTATCGAAATAGTCCCGGTAATTGAAGGTCATGCTGACGCCTCCGATCACGATCGAAGGTCCGGGGACTTTGGCGTTGAATTCCAGCCCGATGCTTTCGTCCGGCTGAATCCCGATGACCAGAAAGTTCTCCGACAGCCGATCGACCGGCGTATCGCGGAACATGGCGATCGGCGCCTGCTTGAATTTGATCGCCACTTCGGTCTGCTTTGCGCGCAACGCCTTTCCGGTCCGCAAGTAAAACGGCACGCGCGCCCAGCGCCAGTTGTCGATCATCAGCTTGAGGGCAACATAGGTCTCCGTGGTGCTGTTCGGATTGACGTCCTTAGTCTTGCGATACGCCTCGACGGCATGATTTTCGACGTAGCCGTCGTCGTACTGCGCGCGCACCGAATTGCGCAGCGCCTCGTCGCGATTCTGCAATTGAATGGCGTCGAGCACCTGCGCCTTTTGGGCCCGCACGGCGTCGGCGGCAAAACGGGACGGCGGCTCCATGGCGATGAGCGATAAAAGCTGAAACAGATGGTTCGGCACCATATCGCGCAGCGCGCCGGTGGAATCGTAATAAATGCCGCGCTGCCCGACCGTCAGCGATTCCGCGACCGTAATCTGCACGTGCTCGATGTGGTGACGATTCCAAATCGGCTCGAATAATCCATTGGCGAAACGCAGCACCAGGATATTTTGGACGGTTTCCTTGCCGAGATAGTGGTCGATGCGGAAAATCTGATCCTCCTTGAGAATGCCGAGGAGTTTCCGATTGAGCGCTTGCGCGCTTTTAAGGTCGGTGCCGAACGGTTTCTCGATGACGACGCGCCGCCAGGCGCCGTTTTCCTCGCACGCCAGGCCCGACCGCCCGAGATGACATCCGATCGGCGCAAAGCCGGCAGGCGGCGTCGCCAGATAGAACAAGCGGTTGCCCCGCGTGCCGCGCTCATGCTCGATGCGCGCAAGTTCCTTGCCGATCTTTTTATAGGTTTCGTTGTCGTCGGGATCGCCTTGGACATAGACGACGCAGGCGAGCAGATGCTTCACCACGCGCTCGTCGAGCGGCCGCGCAATGAATTTCGTCAGGCTTTCGGCGAGGCTCTTACGGAACGCCTCGCTTGAGGAGGCGCTGCGGGAGACGCCGATCAAGGCGAAGGCCTTCGGCAGGAGCCCGGCGACAGCGAGATTGTAGAGCGCCGGCACCAAAAGCCGGTGCGTGAGATCGCCCGACGCGCCGAAGATAATAAGGCAGCACGGATCGGCCGGCCGCGCCTTCGCGGTTTTTACCGTCATGGCGGTTCGGCGCTGCGATGGATTCTGGGTTCGACATGCGAACCGAAGCCTTTGCGCATCGCCGACAATATCTTCTCCGCGAAAGTATGGTCGCGGCGCGAGCGGAAGCGCGTGTAGAGCGCCGCCGAGAGCACGTCGGCGGGAACCGCCTCTTCGATCGCGGCCATGATCGTCCAGCGGCCTTCGCCGGAATCCTCGACCACGCCTTCGAAGCCCTCGAGCTTCGGGTCGGCTGTGAGCGCGCTTGCCGTAAGATCGAGCAGCCAGGCGCTGATAACGCTGCCGCGGCGCCAGACTTCGGCGATGTCGGTCAGATCGAAATCGAAACGCTCGTCTTCCGGCAATTTGTCGGAGTTGGCGTTCTTCAAAATGTCGAAACCCTCGGCGAAGGCCTGCATCAAGCCGTATTCGATGCCGTTATGCACCATCTTGACGAAGTGGCCGGCGCCATGCGGCCCGGCATGAATATAGCCATGCTCGGCGCGCGGATCGCGGCCGTCGCGGCCGGGCGTTCGCGCCAGATTGCCGATTCCCGGCGCCAGCGCGCGAAAAATCGGATCAAGGCGAGCGACGGTTTCCTTGGCGCCTCCGATCATCATGCAATAGCCGCGATCGAGCCCCCAGGTGCCGCCACTCGTGCCGACGTCGATATGGTGGATTTTGCGCTCGTTGAGGAATTTGGCGCGGCGAATGTCGTCTTTCCAAAAAGTGTTGCCGCCGTCGAGAACGACATCGCCGGGTGCGAGGATTTTCCCAAGCGCGACGATGGCGTTTTCGGTGATCTTGCCGGCCGGCAACATGACCCACACCGCGCGCGGCGGCCGCAAGTGTTGCGCCAGCGTTGCGACATCGCCGGCCCCGGTCGCGCCGTCGCCCTTAAGCGATGCGACGGCCTTGCTGTCGCGATCGTAAGCGACGACCTCGTGTCCGTTCCGGATCAGGCGGCGCGCGATATTGCCGCCCATGCGCCCAAGCCCGATCACGCCGATCTGCATAATGCACTCCTCGAATAACGGCGTTATCGTTTCGCTTTGGCGAGCGCGATAAACCTCGATTAGTTTCGGCCGTTTCTTGCAATCTGCGCCACGGCGGCAGTCATGACCTTATCGGTCGTAAAACCGAATTTCTGCATCAGATCTGCGGCGGGCGCCGAGGCGCCGAAACTGTGCATGCCCAAGATCGTGCCGCGCGCGCCGGCGTAGCGGTCCCAGCCGATCACGGCGCCGAGTTCGACGGCGACGCGCGCCGTAATTTTCGGCGGCAGAACCTCGTTGCGATAGCGTTCGTCTTGTTTTTCGAACAGTTCCCAGCTCGGCATGCTGACGACGCGCGCCGCTATGCCTTGGCGCTTGAGCTTTTCATGGGCTGTGACGCAGAGCTGCACCTCGCTGCCGCTGGCGATGAGGATGACGTCGGGGTTGTCGGCGTCGGCCGTAACGTCAGCCATGACATAGGCGCCGCGCGCAAGGCCTGAAGCCGCGGCATAACGGCTGCGATCGAAGACCGGCAGCTTCTGGCGGCTGAGCAAGAGACAGGCGGGTTCCTTCTTCAAGCCGAAAATAACTCTATAGGCCTCGCGCACTTCATTGGCGTCGGCGGGCCGCAACACGATCATGTTCGGGATGGCGCGCAGCGCGACGAGCTGTTCGATCGGCTGATGCGTCGGACCGTCCTCGCCGAGCCCGATCGAATCGTGCGTGAAAATGTAAAAGACCGGCAGTTCCATCAGCGCCGCGAGCCGGATCGCGGGGCGCATATAATCACTGAAAGTCAGGAAGGTCGCGCCGAACGCTCGCAGTTTCGACAGCACCAACCCGTTGACGATTGCGCCCATCGCGTGCTCGCGCACGCCGAAATGCATCGTGCGGCCGCCCGGACTATACGGCTCGATCGACTCGGCATGATCGAACTTGGTTTTGGTCGAAGGCGCAAGGTCGGCCGCGCCGCCGATCAGCCAGGGAATTTGCCGGGCGATGACGTTGAGGATCTTGCCGGACGCATCGCGGGTCGCCATGCCCTTCTCGTCGGCGGCGAAGGCCGGCAAGTCCGCGTCCCATTTTGCCGGAAGCTCCCCGGCCAGAAGCTGCGCAATTTCGCCGGCGGCCTGCGGCTCGGCCCGCTCGTAGGCAGCAAAGGTTTTACTCCAATTCTCCCGCAACTGCCGCCCGCGCCTGCCGATGACCTCATCGAAGCGGCTATAGACGCCGTCAGGAACCAAAAATTGCGCATCTTCGGGCCAGCCATAGAAGCGCTTGGTGAGCCGCACTTCCTCCTCGCCGAGTGGATCGCTGTGCGCAGCCGCGGTATTTTCTTTATGCGGCGCGCCGTATCCGATGATGCTGTCGACGATGATCAGGGTCGGACGATTGTCAGTGCGGCGGGAGGTTTGCAGCGCGCCCGCGAGCGCCGCGGTGTCGTTGGCGTCGCGGACGCGTAGCACGTTCCAGCGGTAGCCCCTGAAGCGGGTTTCGACGTCCTCGCTGAAAGCGAGATCGGTATGACCTTCGATGGTGACCGTGTTGCTGTCGTAAATCCAACACAGATTGCCAAGGCCGAGATGCCCGGCGAGCGAGGCAGCTTCGCTCGCCACGCCTTCCATCAGATCGCCGTCGCTGCAGATCGCATAGACGTCAAAGTCGAATAAAGTGAATTGCGGACGGTTGTAGCGGGCACCGAGCCAGCGCGATGCGATCGCCATGCCGACGCTGTCGCCGCAGCCTTGACCGAGCGGGCCGGTGGTCGCTTCGACGCCGGTGGTGCGGCCGTATTCCGGATGGCCCGGCGTCACGCTGTCAAGCTGGCGGAAGTTCTTGATGTCGTCGAGGCTGACCGCGGGCTTTTCGGTTATTCGCGATCCGTCGACGCGGCGCACGCGGGCGAGATGCAACAGCGCGTAGAGCAGCATCGAGGCGTGGCCGGCGGAAAGCACGAAACGGTCACGGTTCGGCCAGCGCGGATCGCTCGGGTCGTAGCGGAGGAAATCCTGCCACAATGTGTAGGCGACCGGCGCCATTCCCATCGGGGCTCCGGCATGCCCCGATTGCGCCTTTTGCACCGCGTCGATCGCCAAAGTGCGGATCGTGTCGATACACAAAAGGTCTATATCGTCTTGTCGGTAAGATCGCGCGGTTTGGGAAGCAATGCGATAGGCGGAAGGAACTTCGCTTGCCATAACGGAACGCTCGCCGGCGGGACGAACAAAACTTCCCTCCCAAACAAACGAGCCAAAGTGGCCGGAGTTCCATGGCTAATGCCGGCGGCAACGGCGGTTTGGTTGCGATCGGTCGAGGCCGGCCAGCCAAACGTCAATCGGCCGACGCCAGGGGCGGGGCCACCGTTTCGAGCGGTTTGCGTTCGGCGGCAACCGCCCAGCGGCTCGCGATCAACGCCGCCAAAATCATAAGTACGGATCCGGACAGATAGCCGACAAATACGCTCGCGCGCGAGCCGCTTTGGATCAATACACCGAAGAAAAACGGGCCCATAATGCCGCCGATGCTGGTGCCTATGGCGTAGAATATCGCAATCGCAAGCGCGCGGATTTCGAGCGGAAATGTCTCGCTCACGGTGAGGTAGGCCGAACTCGCCGCCGACGAGGCGAAAAAGAAGATCACCGTCCAGCCGATCGTTTGCGACGTCGCAGTCAGCGCATCGCGCGCAAACAGGGTGCCGACGGCGGCAAGCAGCACGCCGGACGTTGCATAGGTGAAGACGATCATCGGCTTTCGCCCGACGGTGTCGAACAACCGGCCCAGCATGACCGGCCCGAGAAAATTGCCGGCGGCAAAAGGCAGGATATGCCAGCCGACGCGATCCGGCGGGACGCCGTAAAAATCCGTCAAGATGAGCGCGTAGGTGAAGAAGATCGCATTGTAAAAGAACGCTTGCGCCGCCATCAGGCTGAGCCCGACCAGGGTACGCTGGCGATGCTCTCGGAACAGAATTCGCGCCACTTCGAGGAGCGAGGTGTGGCCGCGCATGCGAAGCCGCAGGCGCGGCAAGTTGGCCGGCGGCAGAACGTGACCGCGCCGGCGCAGGTCTTCGTCGATGTCGGCTACGATCGCTTCGGCATCCTTGACGCGGCCGTGGGTCATGAGCCAGCGCGGGCTCTCCGGAATCCAGAAACGCATAAGAAAGATGAAGAGCGCGAGCACGGCGCCGGTCAAGAACGCCAAGCGCCAGCCGATGTCGGGGCTGATGATCGCCGGGTTGAGCAACACAATCGCGCTGGCGGCGCCCATCGCCGCGCCCATCCAGAAACTGCCGTTGATGATGAGATCCGTCCAGCCGCGTACCCGGGCGGGCGTCAGTTCCTGAATCGCGGAGTTGATCGCGGCGTATTCGCCGCCAATTCCCGCGCCGGTGAAGAAGCGAAATAGCGCAAACGTCGCCACACTCCATGACAGGGCCGTCGCCGCGGTTGCGACGAGATAGACGGCGATCGTCGTGAAAAAGAGCTTCTTGCGGCCGAGCCGGTCGGTCAGCCAACCGAAGATTATCGCGCCGAGAACGGCCCCGGTCAGGTAAAAGCTGCCGGCCATGCCGACCTCGGCATCGCTGAAATGCAGGCTTTGTTTGAACGCGCCCGCGAGCGAACCCGCCAAAGTCACTTCAAGCCCATCGAGGATCCAGGTCACGCCAAGGGCGATGACGACGAGCGTATGAAAACGGGCCCAAGGGAGACGGTCGAGCCGCGCCGGCACATCCGTTTCAACGATCTGCACTGGTTTCGATCAAGCCGATGAAGGTTCGGAAAATGAGTCTGGCGCGATCGCGGCGTCAGCGTGAAATCGCGGTTCGCCCGCCTCGATTGTCCGGGACCGGCAATCTGAGAACCGTCGCCGTGGAACGCGGCGCGGAACGGCGGGCTTCCGTGAGCGCAACCACGAAATCGGAGAACCAGGCCTGGATCGGCCGCGACTTCAATCTTGCGATCATCGTCTGCCAGCGCTCGCGGCGTTCGTCGCCTGACATGACCAAGGCCCGCGAAATGTTCCGTGCGATGTCGTTGATGTCGTACGGATTCACCAGGAGCGCAGTGTCGAGTTCCTTCGCGGCACCGGCAAACTGGGACAGAATCAGCGCGCCGGGGTCGGCGGGATTTTGCGCCGCGACATATTCCTTGGCGACGAGATTCATCCCGTCGTGGAGCGGCGTCACCAGGCCGACGCGCGCCAGCCGATAGAATCCGGCCAAGGTCGATTGGGCGAAGCCCTTATTCAGATACCGGATCGGCACCCAATCGATATCGGCATGCCGGCCGTTGATTTCGCCGATCAAGGTCGCGAGCTCTCGCTTGAACTCGCCGTAGGCCGCGATGCGGCCGCGCGAGGGCACAGCGATCTGCAGAAGACAAATCCGATGGGCCCAGCCCGGCTCGGTTTCCAACACGCGATCGAAGGCGCGCATGCGGTTGGTGATGCCTTTGGAATAATCGAGGCGATCGACCCCGAGCACAAGCCTCGCGCCCCGCAGGCTCGCGCGCAACCGAGACACTTCGGACCGGTTGGAGGCCTTGAGAGCCCGCGCGGCAAAATCGTCCGGATCGATGCCGATCGGAAAGGTCGCCAATCGCGTGCGGCCGTATGCGGAGGTGACAAAACCGTTGGTCACGGCAAGTCCGAGATCGTGCTTAAGGCCTTCCTCGAAATTTTTCCGGTCGTCGTCGGTCTGAAAGCCGATCAGATCATAGGCCAGCATCGCCGAAACGATTTCGCGATGATGCGGCATGCCGAGCATGGTCGCGCGGTCGCTCCAGGGCGTATGCAGGAAAAAGCCGATCGGCTGCACGATCCCTGATCGCCGCAGCTCGGCGGCCAGCGTCAAGAAATGATAATCCTGGACCCAATAGATCGTGTCGGGCTGCGCAAAGCGGATGAGCGCGCGCGCCATGAAGGCGTTGACGGCCCGGTAGGATTTATAATCGTCGTCGGTGACGCGGATGAGGTCCGGCCGCGAGTGCAATGCAGGCCATAGAGCCGAGTTCGAGAAACCCTCGTAGAAGCCGGAATAGTGCGCCGCCGGGAAATCGACGGTCGCGATGGCTCCGGCGCCAAGCGATTCGATTTCCGCAAAAGATTCCTTGGCAGGGTCTTCGCACAATCGACCGCTCGATCCGATCCAGATCGCGCCGGATTCTTTCACGACCGGCAGCAGCGCGGAGGCTAAACCTCCCGGGATCGGCTCATTGGCCTGCGTTGGCGCAACCCGATTTGAGACGACCACCAGACTCATAGGAATCCCTCCATCGGAGCGATTAACGCGCGGCGAGTAGTTTTGTTCCGGTAGTGGCAACCGTCGCTCTCTCGCGTCATGGTTGTTAAAAAAATCCATGGCCGCGATTGTCGAACGTCGATTGATCGACGCGAGTGCGAAGGCGCGATGCGTCTTCATCGATCGACGAGTTCCCGGAGCGGAACTTTCGCGTGTAGATTTTGTTCATTTCAACGGGGCGATAGCGGGCGTGCGTCGCGCACGCTGCGATGAATTGCCGGAGAAGACGCGTGCGCGCACTGACGGTCGCACCGGGCGTGCCCAACTCAGCGCGGATCGACGAGGTGCCGGAACCGCCGGCGGCCGACGGCAGCGTACTGGTTCGCAGCTTGGCGCTCGGCATATGCGCCACCGACCGCGAAATCGTCGCGGGAGATTACGGCGCGCCCCCGCCCGGGCAGCAGCGGCTCATTCTCGGCCACGAATCGCTCGGATGCGTGGAAGAGGCGCCGGCGGATTGCGGCCTCGACGCCGGCGATCTTGTCGTTGGCATCGTGCGCCGTCCCGACCCGGTGCCGTGCGCGGCGTGCGCCGTAGGCGAATGGGATATGTGCCGCAACGGCGAATACACCGAGCGCGGCATCAAGGCGCGCAACGGCTACGGCGCCGAGCGATTTCGCATCGAGCCGCAATTCACGGTCAAGCTCGATCCGATCTTGGGCATCCACGGCGTCTTGTTGGAGCCCGCCAGCATCATGGCCAAGGCCTGGGAGCACACCGATTATGTCGGCCGGCGCTCGAAGGCTTGGCAGCCGCGTACTTTGCTCGTCACCGGCGCCGGACCGATCGGCCTGCTCGCGGCGCTGATGGGCGCCCAGCGCGGTCTCGATGTCCACGTTCTCGACCGCGACACTGGCGGCGAGAAGGAAAGTCTCGCGCGTGAACTCGGCGGGACCTATCATTGCGGCGACCTCGACACGGCCACGCATTTGAGGCCCGATATTTTGATGGAATGCACGGGCGCGCCCGCGCTGATCGCCGGCGTTCTCGGCCGCACGGCGCCCGCAGGCATCGCCTGTCTTGTCGGCATTGCCGCGCCCGGACATCAATGCAAGCTCGACATCGGATCGATCGATCGAACGCTCGTTGGCGACAACGATCTCGTTTTGGGGAGCATCAATGCCAATCGCCGGCATTTCGAGGCGGCGGCCGAAGCGCTGCGGCGGGCAAAACCATCGTGGCTCGGCAGGCTCATTACCCGCCGTGTGCCGCTTGAACACTGGCGCGAGGCGTTGCACCAAAAAAAGGGCGATATAAAAGTCGCCATCGATTTTACCTTGTGAGCGCGATGAGCGGCCGCATCGAAGACTATGCGCTCATCGGCGATCGCGAGACCGCCGCCCTGGTCGGCCGCGACGGTTCGATCGATTGGCTGTGCTGGCCCCGCTTCGACTCCCATGCGTGTTTTGCCGCGCTGTTGGGATCGCGCGACAACGGACGCTGGCTGATAACGCCGTGCGGTGAAAATGTCTGCGTGCGCCGCCGTTACCGCCCCAACACGCTGATCCTCGAAACGAGCTTCGAGACGGATGATGGGGCGGTCACGCTGATCGACTTCATGCCGCGCCGCGACGGAACGTCGAGCATCGTGCGGCTCGTCGTCGGCGAGCGCGGCCGCGTGGCAATGCGTTGCGAACTTATATTGCGGTTCGGCTTCGGGCTGATCGTGCCTTGGGTCACGCGTCTCGAAGACGGCACGCATCGCGCCATCGCCGGACCCGATATGACCGTGCTGCGCACGCCGGTGCATTTGCGCGGCGAGAACTTGACGACGGTCGGCGATTTCGTCGTCGAGGCCGGCGACACCGTTCCGTTTGTGATGACTTATTCGTCGTCGATCGAGCCGCCGCCGCCCGCGCTCGATCCGCAGGCATTGCTCGAACATACCGAGAGATTTTGGACCGACTGGGCGGCACAATGCAGAAGCGCCGGTCCGTGGTCCGAGCTTGTCGTTCGCTCGCTGATCACGCTTAAGGCGCTGACCTACCGGCCGACCGGCGGCCTCGTTGCGGCGCCGACAACATCCTTGCCGGAACAGATCGGCGGCACGCGCAACTGGGATTATCGCTATTGCTGGCTGCGCGACGCCACGCTGACTTTGCTCGCTTTGATGCATGCCGGCTTCCACGAGGAAGCGCTCGCCTGGCGGGAATGGCTGTTGCGCGCGGTTGCCGGCAGCCCCGCTCAGGTTCAGATCATGTACGGCATTGCCGGCGAGCGTTTTCTGAATGAATGGACCGTGCCTTGGCTGCCTGGCTACGAAGGCTCCGCACCGGTGCGAATCGGCAACGCCGCCTATGGCCAATTGCAACTCGACATATTCGGCGAGGTGATGGACGCCGATTACCAAGCAAGACGCGGCGGCCTAACCGCGACCGAATTGGGCTGGAACGTCCAATTGGCTCTCATGGAGCACCTGGACCGCGTCTGGACGAAGCCCGACGCCGGCATATGGGAAATTCGCGGCAATTGGCAGCATTTTACCTATTCGAAGGTCATGGCGTGGGTTGCCGTCGATCGGGTCATCAAGAACGCCAAGGCATTCGGGCAGCAAGGGCCGCTCGACCGGTGGTGCAAAATGCGCGAACAGATTCACAACGATGTCTGCACGCGTGGCTTCGACGCCGAGAAGGGCAGTTTCGTCCAGTCCTATGGTTCGAAGAAACTCGATGCGAGTCTGTTGCTTCTGCCCAGCGTCGGCTTTCTGCCCGTCAGCGATCCGCGCATCGCCGGCACCATCGCGGCGATCGAGCGCGAATTGCTCGTCGACGGATTCGTCAGGCGTTACGATACCGAAGATCCGCCGGACGGCTTGCCGCCGGGAGAGGGAGTTTTTCTCGCCTGCAGCTTCTGGCTGGTCGATGCCTATTTGCTGCAGAATCGCCGGCGCGAGGCCGAGCACCTGTTCGCGGGGCTCGCTGGCCTGTGCAACGACGTTGGTCTCCTCAGCGAGGAATACGATCCGGGCTCGAAGCGGATGATCGGCAATTTTCCCCAAGCCTTCACTCACGTCGCGCTGGTCAACAGCGCTTTCAATCTGACGCGAGACGCCAAGCCCGTTCATCAGCGCGCGCGGGTGCAGGTGACGAAGGCCAGGACATGATCCGCAGAAGGCCCAACTCGATCAGCGCCAGTAGCGGTCTTCCCAGCTTCGCGACAGCCGCATCGCGGTCAGGATCAGCCCCGCCATCGAATAGGTCTGGGGGAAGTTTCCGCACAAGGCGCCCGACTTGGGATCGACATCTTCCGAGAGTAGCCCATACCTGTTGCGATGCTGCAGGGCGTCCTCGAACAGTTCCTTGGCGTCGTCGCGGCGCCCGAGCGACCACCAGGCGTCGATCAGCCAGAAGCGGCAGATCAGAAATGCCGTCATCGGTATGCCGAAATCGTCCGAGCTCGTGTAGCGCATCACGTGTTTCTCGCGCACGAGCTCGCGCTCCATTGCGGCGACGGTGCTGCTGAATCGCGGATCGTCGGTCTCGATAATGCCGAGATCGGGCAGGAGCAGAACGCTGGCGTCGAGATCGTCGGAGCCGAATGCCGCGGTGAATGCGCCGCGTTTCTCGTTCCACGCCCGCGCCAGAAGTTCCGTATGAATGGGATCGGCGACCGCGTTCCAATACTTCGCGCGCGCGTCGAGGCCGAGCCTCGCCGCGATAGCGGCGAGCCGGTGGCAGCCCGCCCAACACATCGCAACGGAGTGCGTGTGGACGCGCTGCCGGCCGCGATATTCCCAAATGCCAGAATCCGGCTCCAACGCCAGCTTCGCGGCGCGCGCGCCGAGCGTTTCCAGAAGTTGAAACAATCCTTCGTCGCCGGGCCGCGGCAGGCGGCGATCGAAAAACATCGGCATCGCGGCAAGAATGATGCTGCCATAGGTGTCGTGCTGAACTTGGCCCGACGCGGCATTGCCGATACGCACCGGGCCGTCGCCGCGATAGCCCTCCAGATCCGGCGCGGTGCGCTCTTCGAGCGAATTTGTCGGCACGACGCTGTACACGGGCCGCAGCGCCTGGTCAGGGTTGGCGGCAAGGCCGAGCGTGAACGTGATGAAGTCCTCCATGGTCTGCGTCGCGCCGACACGGTTGAGCGCTTTGACGACGAAATAGGCGTCGCGCAGCCAACAGTAGCGGTAGTCCCAGGTTCGGCCCGAGCCGGGCGCCTCGGGAATGGACGTGGTGTGCGCGGCGATCACGCCGCCGGTTTCCTCGAACGTGCTGAGCTTGAGCGTGATCGCAGCGCGGATGATGGCCTCCTGCCAGTCATATGAAATCGACAGGCTGCGCACCCAATCCATCCAATAGTCGCGCGTGCGGTCGGCGAACTCGCGGCACGTGGTGGTGATTTCGCCGGTGAAAGGCTCGTCGGGCCCGATCACGAGGTGGATCGGGCGGGTCAGAACGAACGGCGCTTCCTGCTCGATCAGCGAGAGCGGAGCGTCGCTGGTGAGCCGAATGACCGTATCGGCGTTGATATAACGTATATGATTGCTGCCGACCGAATGCTGCCGAAACGGCCGACCGTAATTGTGGGTGGGCCGCACCCGTATCGTGATGCGCGGCAGTCCCGCGATCGGTTCGATGATTCGGAACAGTTGCGGCGGACGGAAGACGCGGCCGTATTGTCGAAAGCGCGGCGCGAAATCCGTGATCCGAACAACTCCGCCGCGCCGATCGGTCAGCAACGTGGAAACGACCGCTGTATTGCGCAAATATTCGGACTGGAAATCGACTTCGTCTTCAAGCACGACGTCGGAGTAACCCTTCTCTTCGCCGCCCGCCAGCAGCCGGCAAAAGATTGGGTCGCCGTCGAAGCCGGGAAAACACCACCAAACGATGCGCGACTGCGGATCGATCAGTGCTGCGGTACGACCATTGCCTATCAGCGCTAGATCAAGTCCATGATCGTTCATTGCATGGCGTTAGCTTCACCGCCGGCGATCGTTGCAAGCCAGTCGCGCACGGCGGGAGGCCCCTCAAAATATCCGTCGACGACGCCAGTGGCGGCGCCGACCGAGAATGCAAAACCGCCGAATTCTGGCATTATTGCGAACACGGACTCGTCGGTCGTGTCGTCGCCTATGAAAATAGGGCGGCGCCCCGCGAACGGGGGATGTTTCATCAGGCTGCGTACGCCCGTGGCCTTGCTAAAGCCCTGTTTCTTGACTTCGAGCACATATTTTCCGGGAAGGACTTCGATCGAAGGCTGGTCGGCGCAAATCGCGGCCACCGCTTCCCGCACGGCGGCTTCCTTTTCCGGCGCCAATCGGTAGTGCAGCGCAATCGCGTAGTCCTTGTCCTCGACGATGATTCCATGACCGAGTTCGGCGACGGCGTCGAGCTTTGTCTTCAGGGGCGGCTCGAGCGTGAGCGTCGGGCCGCTATCGCTCTCGTCTCCGGGTATAAGGCGAAATTCCGCGCCGTGACTGGCTATTGCGGGAAGCCGCAGCGGCGCGAACAGCCGATCGACATCGTCCAGCGAGCGTCCGCTGACAAATGCGAGCGCTCCGTCGGTCAATACGCTCAGCCGGCCGAGCGTGCCGCGCAAGGATTCCGGCACCACGACATTTTGCGGCACCGGAGCGATGTCCAAGATCGTTCCGTCGATGTCGAGCAAAATGGCCACATCCCCGAGACCGGGAATTGGCGGCAATGCAGCAACGGTCATGGCGATTTCCGCGTCGATTCGGCCCGAGCCTTGGGGAAACGGACTGGGGAAGGTAACACGCCCCCGACAGTAGAATGTCCGGGAAGGAACTCGGTTCCCGATGTTTCCTATTTGTCCCCCTCGGATTTAAGTCATTTTATCGGGGCGGCAAACGGTACTTCTGCCGCAGGTCCCGTCTTTGTTCCTGTTCCGGCTCCGCGCTCGGGTTCCGCACGATCTGCGTACTGGAACGAACGAGCGATAGCCGACCGAAACGATCGGGGTCACCTCGCCAGCACAGGCCGGCTCGGCAGTGCCTGACCAAGCGAATCGTGAATCACACGACCCAGCGCTGAAATCTGATACGGCTTGCGCAGGACGGGAAATTCCGGATTGCTGTCGAACACCTTGGCATATCCGGTAGTGAGCACGACCGGAATATGCGGATAGCGCGCGACCAGCATTCGCGCCAGCGCCAGGCCGTCGGTCTGCCCGGGCAACACCACGTCGCTGAACACGAGATGAATTTCCATGCCGCAGGCGAGCAGGTCGAGCGCCGCGGCTGCCGTATCCACTTCGGTCGTCCGGTAGCCGAGTTGCTCCAGCAGCGAGACCGTGGCTTTCCTGACATCGGCATTGTCTTCGACGACCAGGATGGTTTGCCGGCTGCCCGCGGCATATTCCGCGTCGTCCTTTGGCGAGGGAGCGGCAAGGGTGGCGGCGTGGCTGCGCGGCAGATAGATGGTCACTTTGGTTCCCGCGCCGACTTCGCTGTTGATCGATACGGTGCCGTCCGACCGCCGCGCAAAACCGTAAACTTGCGACAATCCGAGGCCGGTGCCCTTATCGGGAGCCTTGGTCGTGAAGAACGGCTCGACCACCCTGGAAACGAGATCGGGCGCGATGCCGCTGCCGGTGTCGGCGACGCTGAGCGCAACGAAATCGCCGCCGATATCCTCCGGCAGATCGCCGGGGCGAAGATGGACATTGTTCGCCGCAATGGTGATGCGGCCGCCTTCGGGCATGGCGTCGCGGGCATTGACGGCGAGATTCACCAGCGCCAGTTCGAGCTCCGACTTGTCGACACGGATGGGCCATGTCGAATCGGGAACGTTGATCTGGAATTTAATGTTGACATGCATCGAGCCGGCCAAGACGTCGCGAATGGCGTGGACCGTCTCGGCGGGATTGATCACGGTGGGGCTAAGCGGCAGCGTGCGCGAGAACGACAACAGCTGTCGCGTCAGGTTTTCGCCGCGCGCCGCCGCCATTTCGATGGCCTGCAAGGCGCGGATGTCTTTTGCGTCATGCAAACGCTGTTTCAGGCCCTGGGTATGGCCGCTTACGATCATCAGGAGATTGTTGAAGTCGTGAGCGATGCCGCCGGTCAATTGACCGATCGCATCCATCTTCTGCAAATGCGCGGTCCGCCGCTGCGCCCGTTCGAGCGCGGCGGCCGCCTCCTTCTCCGCCGTGACGTGCCGTCCGGCAATGTAGATCAGTCCTTTGCTCTCGGTCATGGTCCACTGCAGCCAGCGCCACGATCCGTCCTTGTGCCGAAACCGGTTCTCGATGCGCGCGGTGGGCACGCCGTGCGCCAGCCGGCCGAGTGCCGCCATCGCCGCCGGTGCGTCATCGGGATGGCGTAGTTCGCTCACATGCATGGACTTGATCGCGTCCTCGGTCCATCCCAGCAATCTCGTCCACGCCGGATTGATGCTCAGGAAACAGCCTTCGAAATTGGACACGGCGAGCAGGTCTTCCGATACGTTCCAGATGCGGTCGCGCTCCAGCGTCCGGCGCTCGACCTCGTCCTCGAGTCTTTCGCTGAGCAAACGCAGTTCGGCTTGGATGTCCAGGCGCGCTTGCTCGGCTCGCATGCGTTCGAGCGCGAAACCAAGCTGGCGCGCCAGCGTCAGCGCAAGTTCTATCTCCTCCGGATCGAACTTTCTGGACGCATCGTAATAAACCATGAACTTGCCCGTGACCCTGCCTTCGGCCATGAGCGGAATGAAGGCGAGAGCGCCGATGCCTTCCTGTTTCACGATCGCCTTGATGCGCAGATCGAGTTCGGCCCCGTCGATATCGGTCATGCAAACGGGGTGGGGATTCGTCTCGCCTGGCGTCCATGGCGAATGTCCGGTCGTGGCGAGCCGATAAGCGTCCGACAAGCCGCGCCAGGCGACAAAACGCATCACGCCGTCGCGGTCGCAGCGTAAGATCGAAGCGCGACTGCAGTGCATTGCGCCCATGATCGCATCCAAGCCCGCTTCGTAGACGTCTTTGACGGTTTCCGCGCGATAGAGCCGATTGGTGAAGCGGTAAAGCGCCGCTTGCTCGTCGGCGCGGCGCCGCACCAGCGCTTCCGCGCGTTTGCGCGCCGTGACATCGCGCGCGATCTTCGAAGCGCCGACAACCGTGCCGTGCTTGTCGCGCATCGGAGAAATCGTTAGCGAAACGTCGATCAGCCGGCCGTCCTTGCAACGCCGGACGGTCTCGTAATGCTCGATCCTTTCGCCGCGCCGAATCCGTTCCAGGATTCGCGGCTCCTCACGCTTAAGATGAGCGGGAATGATCGACGTGATCGGCTTGCCGATCATCTCCTCGGCGGTATAGCCGAACAGATGCTGCGCGCCGGGATTCCAGCTGACGACGATGCCGTTGAGATCCTTGCTGACGATCGGATCGTCGGCGGATTCCACGATGCTGGCAAGTTGCCGGCGCGCCTGCTCGCCGCTGCGCTGATCGGTGACGTCGAGAAGCGAGGCGATCCACCCTCCGACATTGCCGTCGGCGTCCAGTTCAGGCCGGTAGGCGATGGCGAGATTGCGTCGTCCGCTATGGGGGAACTCCAGCTCGCATTCGAAGTCCACGGGCTCGCCCCGCAAGACGATATCGATATACGGCCGTAACGTGTCGAGGCCGCGCGCGCCGATGACTTTATCGATTGTTTGGTCGAGGACTTCGTTTCTTCCGCGGCCGATAAGATGCGCGTAAGCCTCGCTGACAAACCGGTAGCGCAGATCGCGGCTACAGCGCACCAGCATGAAGGGCGTGCGATTGATGACCGATTGCAGCTCCGCCTCGCTGGCGCGCAGCGCTTCTTCGGCGCGCTTGCGCTCCGTCAGTTCCTGAAAACTACAAACGGCGCCGTCGACGCCGCCTTGCTCGTTCTTAAGCGGCGCGACATTCATCAGCACCGGAACCTGCGAACCGTCGGGCCGTTCGATAATGAGTTCCGCGCTTATCACGGGCTCGCCGCTGCGCAGCGCGACGGCGACCGGCGCCGCCGCGAAGTGAAGCGGCGCGCCTTCGGGCGTATAGCGGCGGAAATTGCCGGTGGAGGTCTCGTGCGGATCGCCGAGTCGTGGCGCCCGGCCCCACAGGTCGATGGCGCGCCGGTTGTAGCGGGCCAGGCTGCCGTCGGCGCGGCAGACACAAAGCCCGGTCGGAATGGCATCGAGTGCGCTTTGCTCGATCGCGATGAAGGCTTTAAGGCCCCCTCGCGTTGCGGCGGTGTCGGATGTTTGGCCAGTCATCACACGCGTCCCCGGCACCATCGCAACGCCCCGCCATCCGGAAAGTTCCTCATACTTTCAATCTCTTGCGTCCATAATCCTTGCGCGCGATTGGGGGTAGGGCAGAGGCCATAGGCCGCGGCGGGGACCGCCGGGGAAGCATCCGAAACCGTCGCGGCCGTCCACTTTGCGCCTGCAAAAAATCCCCGCCCGCATTTACCCGGTTTTTGATGAGGCATGATCTTTTCGCAAAATCGTTTTCAACCCGGATCGCGTCCGAGGCAGGCTTTTTCGGATCATGCTCCAGGAACCGAACCATGCGAACCGGCATTTATTGCAAGATACCCAGCGGCTTTGGCCCTGCGGGGAGGCCTTATGGAATATATTCTAGCACGTCGCGAACTTCGCAACGCTTTGGAGATCGGCGGTCCGTCGCCGGTCGACAGCGTACAGAAAATGTGGACATCGGCCGGTCAGACCGCAACCATCGGTGTCTTTCTGATTCTGTTCGGCGCCTTTCTTTATGTCGGGCGCGCCATCCTGTTGCCGATCCTCGCCGCCGCGGTGATTGCGCTGACGCTGGCACCGATGGTCAAATCGGCCAAACGTTTCGGCATCTCGCCCTGGATTACCGGCCTTCTGATTTTGCTCGTCGCTGTTGGCGGCGTGAGCTTGGCGGTAACCACCCTCGCGGGGCCGGTAAGCGAATGGATCGGCCGCGCTCCCGAAATCGGCGCGTCGATCAAGCAAAAACTTTCGGTTTTCGATCAGCCGCTCGCGGCGCTCCAGGAGCTCGAGAACACATTGTTCGGCGGCGACACGACGCTGAAGGTCAGCGCGCCCGCGGCCAATTACGTTCTGCCCGTTGTGGCCTTTCTTACGCCGGCCGCGGGGGAATTGCTGCTGTTTTTCGCCACCTTGTTCTTCTTTCTCGTCGGCCAGATCGAGCTGCGCAGTCAGCTTGTCTCAATGTTCGGCAGCCGCGATGCCAAGCTGCGCTTTCTCAAAATAATGCGCGACGTCGAGCACAATCTTGCCGGCTATTTGAGCGTCGTCACGATCGTCAATGCCGCGGTCGGAGCAATTGTCGCGCTCGGAGCCTGGTTCTTTGGCTTTCCCGATCCAATCATGTTCGGGTTGCTTGCGGCAGTGTTGAACTACGTGCCCTATATCGGCCCCGCGCTGATGGTGCTTGTACTGTTCGGCGTCAGCCTCATCACGTTCGCCTCGCTCGGCCGAGCCGTCGTCGCGCCGCTCGCTTTCGTTGCGCTGACGGCCATGGAAGGACATTTCATCACGCCGATGATTGTCGGCCGACGCTTCACGCTTAATCCGCTTTTGGTATTTCTCGCGATCGCCTTCTGGACCTGGATGTGGGGGCCGTTTGGGGCCTTCCTCGCCGCGCCGTTGTCGATTATTCTCCTCGTTGTCGTTCAGCATCTATTCCCGATCGACGACGTGCGGCTGCCCGAGTGATCGGAACTTTTTAAGCTTTGGGAATTTATTCGAGCAAACCGGCATCCCCACACCTTCGGAGTAAGAGCCATGACTTCGACCTCGACTGTTTCGCAGAATCTTCGTGAGACGACGAAAGACGCGCGTGAGGGCGCCCGCGAAATCAGGGAAGCCGCCGCCACTGCGTCGAAAGACATTCAGGACGATCTGCAAGCGCTTCGCGCCGACTTCAGCCGGCTCGCCGCGCAAGTTGGCGACATTCTCGCCAATAGAGGCGCCGCCGCCTGGCAACGCACCAGCTCGCAAATCAAGTCGAGCGTCGATGGCGCCATGTCCGATGCGCAGGAAAAAGGCCAGGAAGCGGCCGACGCCATGCGTGAAGTGTCCGACAGTCTCGTCGCCGCGATCGACGATTCGCTTAAAAATCGCCCTTATACGACGCTCGCCATCGTAGGCGGGATCGGGTTTTTGTTGGGCGCGATGTGGCGTCGTTAGCGTTGGCGGCGCGATATTGGCGGCTGTTAGGGCATGATCCGGAAAAGTGGGAACCGGTTTTCCGAAAGGATCATGCCTCACCGAATAGGGCATGATCCG
>Ga0187780_10000198_pt1 | contig 46981 bp, 41 predicted proteins | sample 1015_Q2_SP10_20__FD_132429 | JGI IMG/M metagenome (GOLD analysis project Ga0187780, IMG submission 132429) | Tropical peat soil microbial communities from peatlands in Department of Meta, Colombia - 1015_Q2_SP10_20_MG | ecosystem: Environmental > Terrestrial > Soil > Wetlands > Peat | place...
GGTGAGCCCGGAGCCCGAGCGATGATCGCGCGTTGCGACCCGCAAGGAAGCGGCGAGAGCAGGTCAGCAAGGGTCTAAAGCGAGCTACTGGCCGAGAGGAATGAGATCAACATCACCTCGGGATTCTTAATGTCTGCGGCAGGCTCCCCCAAAACTATACATTTTAGACGCGGCTTCTCGCGTCTTTTTTTTCCGACCGCCACCCAACCGCCTGCCGGGAAATGTTGGTATTCATTGGCCAAGGCACACCCTTGGGCAGCCGATAACCAAAGGCCCGGCGACGGTCTCGCCCTAAGGGCCCGCCGTGACTTCCAGCTGCTTGCTTTGCAGGCGTGCCCGGTAGATCCGGTCCTTCACCGGTACCTCGGCTACTCCGTCCACGTGCACCACGTAGCTGCCGTGCGGCAGCGTGTCGCCGAAGGGAATCTCGAATTCATCCGCGCCGCTTTTCAGAGGAAAATGCTGGTATCCGATCGCAAACGCCCTTCCATACTCATTCACCGCCAGCACGATGAAAGTGAAATCGAAATCATCTTCCGTACTGTTCGAAACCGTCACCAGTCCGTCTGCCCGATGGCCCGTGATTTGCACTTGTTTAGACCACTTCAGCAGCAGCGGCGTGACCACGTGCAGGACAAATTCGCGGCTCACCCTTTGCGGCGGCCGGCTGCTGTCCCGCACGCCCACGGAGAACCTGTAGTCCCCCAGGATCGCGGGACTGCCGCTCAACTCTCCCTCGGGACTCAGCTTCATGCCCGCCGGCAGCACCCCTTTTACGATGGTGAACCTGGCGGGCGCAGTCCCGCCCTCCACGACAAATTGGTATCGGTACGGATGCTTCGGCGATGCCTTCGGCAATGTCGCTGGCGCCAACGCCAGCGTCGCCTCTTCGCTCGCCTCCTGTGCAGCACACCTCCACGAAACCGTTACGAACATCGCTGCCGCCGCCACGATCATCCCACAAAAAGAAAGCGTACTATCTCTGATAGGGCGCGTTTTCACAGGGTTCCTGCTCATCCTCGGAGCTCGCTGCCATCGGTCATTGCGTCAAGCTGAATTCTGCAATCTGCACTTCGGTATTCCTCAGCGCTGGAGCCCGCCCCGAGTGAACGGCCGTGGAGCCCTGACGCCCGCTTATGCTAAAGCTGTTGCCGTTTCCCGAGCAAACCCTCAAAGACCGCCTCTCCCTGCCGGTCGAGCGCAAACGCCTACGACCCCGGTTGAAAGTCTGCCTCGAAAACCGGCTCCAATATGAGCTTGAGCGCGCCTTGCACCACTCTGTCACGGATAGCAGGAATCGACAGGACACGAACTTTTCCTCCGTCCTTCGGTATTTCCCGCCGTCGTGCCTGTAGCGGTATATACGCACGTTTGATCAGTTCGTCCCGTATCTGCTCGAGGAACTCCTCCACGCCTTGCGCCTCGATGGCCTCGAACGTCACCCCGTCAACCCCCGGAGCGCCATTGTTCTTCTTGGCCAGCGTATACGCCTCGCGTAGCGTCTCCATCTTGCAGACATGGACGTACAACCCCCAGAAACGCCAGGACGGTTCAGCCTTCGCCTTGACGTCTATGCTCCTCCTCAGGTCCTGCAAACGAATGGGTGGGTTTGTCATCCACCCTTGCCTCCCGTTTTGTCGGAGTCGTTACAAACAGCAGGGTCCCTTCGCTCCCCCGGCATTTGCCCGGCTTCATCGCTATTGCGGACCCATCCGCCACCCTCTCGCCTTCAGCCCACTTCCCGGGTTCCCCAGTTATAGGGCCTACCTTGCTCCAGCGATTTCGCGCCGGGGCGAGGAGGGCTTCTCCAGTTGCTCGGCATGTCCTTGTCATCGTGCCGTCGCTTCCACCCCGCCGAAGTGAGATAACCGCATCGGTCAGATTTCGGCTATCCCTGTTGCCTTCACCCTACAGTTGCAGGCTCGGCCTTCGGAGCTTCTCACGTTCGAGGCCACATCCGCGTTCATTTTCATTACGGCCCGATGACTCGCACGTCTCCCACGGAGATCGTCCGTCGATAGGCTTCAGAAATTCGGTTTTCCTCCTCTCTGCTATCCAAGCTACGGGGCCTCCGACTCTTGCCCCGGCAGGTTTGTTCCCTGCTGAACATGCCAGCCTTCGCTGGACACACAACTGTGCGTGAAGTCTTTCTTTGAAACCTTTCCACTTTGAAACCAGAGTCGGGGCAGTCAAGGCCCGTCAGAGCCGCAACCCTCGACGGCCTCGCACGCCTAGCGCTAAGCTAGAGTAAGCGGAGGAGTTCATGCATGCGTGCGGCCGTCGACAAACTCTGGCCTGAGATCCACTGGATCCAGGACTCCAATCTCCGCGAGCAAGTCACGCTCACCTGGATTAAGGCTCTCGAACGCAGTCCACTCCGGCCCGACGACCTCAACCGCATCCCCTTCACACTGCTGATCCCCAATTGTCCGATCACGTTCATGGAGCACAAGCGCTGCGTCGTTCATATCGCGCGCAAGAGCGCCGAAGCCATGAACGAATTCATGGGCCGCGCTCTGCCGGTGAATCTGGACACGGTCATCGCGGGCGCCGTCCTTGCGGATGTGGGCAAGCTCCTCGAATACGAGCTCGGCCCAGACGGCAAGGTCCGTCAGAGCGAGCGCGGCGAAGCCCTCCGTCACCCCTTCACCGGAGTGGCGCTGGCGCTCGAATGCGGCGTCCCTGACGAAGTTTGCCACATCATCGCTGCCCACGCCGCCGAAGGCGATCAGGTCAAACGCACCACCGAAGCCTTTATCGTCCACCACGCCGACTTTATGGCCTACCTGCCCTTCAAAAATGCAAAGAACGTAAAGGTGAAGAAGTGACCGCCGCATCCAGGCTCGTCCATACGCACGTGAGTGGGCCAGACGTTGCCAATGCCCGTCTTGAGAGCCGCATCCTCCAAGGTTGCCATTCGCAGCGACGCGAAGGACTGGTTTTCGGTCTCGGCCTTCCCCATCGCGCCCCGCGAGCTGTACTTCCTGCCCGAGCACTCCCTGGACGACCCACGGCTTGTTTCTGCCTGCCAACGACCAGCGACGACGATCATCCAGCGACTGTCTTTAGGAGCCACCTTGTCCGCTAAGGAAACCCCAGCCAGCCCAGGAACCATCACCGCGAGGATGGCCCAATGGGCCGCCTCCCTTGAATACAAGCATCTCTCCCAGGACGCCGTCTACCATGCCAAGCGCTTCCTGCTCGACTCCGTAGGCTGCGCTCTGGGCGGGTACCGGCAGCACGACGTCAAGATCGCGCTCGGCGTGCTCGACGAAGTTGCCGGACCCGGCCCCGCCACCGTCATCGGTACGGGCAAGCGCATCGATCCCGTCTCCGCCGCGCTCGCCAACGCGCTGATGATCCGTTGCATGGACTACAACGACATCTACTGGAAGCAGGACCCCTCCCATCCCTCCGACATCTTTCCCGGCGCTCTGGCGGCCTGCGAGCGCGCCAAGGCCGACGGCCGTGAACTCATCGTCGGTTTCGTCCTCGGCCACGAATTCGAAATGCGCCTGTGCGAAGCCGCTTTCCCCGGCATCCGCGAGCGCGGCTGGCACCACGCCACCCTCACCGCGTTCGTCTCGCCCTTCGTCACCGGACGCGGACTACGCCTTTCCTGGCAGCAGATCCAGCACGCCGTCGGCATCTCCGCCAGCTGCCACTGCACCCTCGGGGCCGTCACTGCCGGTAAGCTGACCATGATGAAGAACACCGTCGATCCCATGGCTACGCAAAGCGGCATGTTCGCCGCCCTGCTCGCCGAGAAGGGCTACACCGGCCCCGAACACGTCATCGACGGCAAAGAAGGCCTGGTCCACTGCTTCGGTCCTGAATGGAAACTCAACCTGCTCACCGACGGCCTGGGCGAGTCCTGGCGCATCACCCAATGCGGCATGAAATTCTTTCCCACCGAGGCCCTGACCCACGCGCCCGGCTCCGCCGTGCTCAGCCTCGTCAAGAAACACGACCTCCATCCCGACCAGGTCGCGAAGATCCAGATCCGCTCCCTTGCACGCGCCGCCGACATCCTCTCCGATCCCAGCAAGTACGACCCACACACCAAAGAAACCGCGGACCACTCTCTGCCCTACGTCATCGCCGCAGCTCTCGTCGACCGCCAGGTGACTCCGGCGCAATTCGAGATGTGGAAGATCATGGACCCTACCATCCGCGCCCAGCTCGGCAAGGTCGAAGTCATCGCCGACCCCGAAATCGAAAAACTCTTTCCCGCGCTGCAGCGCGTGATCGTCAACCTAACTACCACGGACGGTCGCAACTTCACCGAGCAACTCGACTATCCCAAGGGCGACCCGCGCAACCCGCTCACCGACCAGGAAATCGAAGAAAAATTCTCCTCCCTGGCCGACGGCGTCCTATCGCCCCCGGCCCAGAGGAAACTGAAAGATGCCATCTGGAACTTGGAAAAAATCAGCTCGGCCTCGAAACTCATGGCCCTGATGAAAGCCGACGGAGGCAGCAAAACGGCCGCCGCGAAAGTGAGTCTTGCAGCGAAAACAAAGCCTCGATCCAAACCGAAATTACAAGGAGCAACAAGGCGCAGAAGATAACGGCAGACAGTGGGGGCATGAAACGGCCTCGTCCGTGCCGACCAGATTCGAGCCCCGGGAAGGGCGTAGCCAGGGAACCCCAGCGCGGCAGCGCCGGGTGAGTTTGGCAGGGATATTCAGGTTCCGAAGGGACGGCCGGGAAGTGGAACCACCCACAAATCACGCATGACAGACACGCACCCACAAACCAAAGCCTTCGGCTGCATGTTGCAAATTTCCGCTGGCCGAAGCATCCGGTTGTGCCCTTATGAGGACATTCAACTACGCGCGTTGACTGCGGTGGCGGTTGCACCTTGTTCCCGGCCTGCTTATCCTTGGTTCCATCACCTTGACCTTTCCCATCGGGGACGCCAGACGCGGCGGCCTCCCACTTCGCATGGCTGCATGCGTGTTGCTCCAAGGAATTTAGTACGCCCCCGGTGGCATCATCTATTTCATCCCTGGCGGAGGGCGCTCGGGTAGCACAGGCGGAGATCTCCATGCCCCAAACCATCACTGAAAAAGTCGCCCAGCAACACATGACCGAAGGCCCCAACCGCGCCCTGCGCGCAGGAGACTTCCTCTCCGTCTGCCCCCACCGCGTCATGACTCACGACAACACCTCCGCCGTGATGAGCAAGTTCAAGGGCATCGGTGCAAAGAAGATTCACAATCCGCGGCAACTCGTCTTCGCCCTCGACCACGACATCCAGAACCGGGACGAATCCAACCTCAAGAAGTACCGCTCCATCGAAGCCTTCGCCCAAGAACACGGGGTCGATTTCTACCCCGCCGGTTCCGGCATCGGCCACCAGATCATGGTCGAGCGCGGCTACGTCATCCCCGCCTCCTTCGTGGTTGCCTCCGATTCCCACTCCAACATATACGGCGCGCTCGGCGCGCTCGGCACCCCCATTGTCCGCACCGACGCAGCCGCGGTCTGGGCCACGGGAGAATTCTGGTGGCAGATTCCCCGCTCCATTCAAGTTACGCTGGAAGGCAAACTCCCGGAAGGCACCACCGGTAAGGACGTGATCATCACCCTCTGTGGTCTCTATAACCACGACGAAGTGCTTAACGCCGCCGTCGAATTCACCGGTCCCGGCGTCGCGTCCCTCTCCATGGACGCCCGCCTCTCGATCTCCAATATGACCACCGAGTGGGGTCCTCTGGTCGGCTGGTTCCCCGTCGACCCCACCACCATCCGCTACCTCCAAGGCGTCCACCAGCACCTCAAAACGGCGGGTGTGGAACGGTTCACGGAAAAAGACCTAGAGACCTGGGCCAAGACCGCTCCCCGTCCCGATCCCGACGCCGTCTATGCCGCCAAGATCACGCTCGACCTCTCCCAGGTTGCACCCCACGTGTCGGGACCCGACACGGTTCAGGTCATGCAGTCCCTGGCCGAGATCGAGAAGAGGAAAGTCGCCATCCAAAAGGCCTACCTGATTTCCTGCGTGAACTCCCGCGTCGAAGATCTCGAAGCCGCTGCGAAAGTCCTCGCCGGCAAGAAGGTTGCCCCCACGGTGAAGTTCTATCTCAGCGCCGCCAGCCAGTGGGTGCAGCAGGAGGCGGAGAAGCGCGGCGCCTGGCAGACTCTGCTCGCGGCCGGAGCCCATGCTCTGCCGCCCGGCTGCGGTCCCTGCATCGGGCTGGGCGTCGGCCTGCTGGAAAAGGGCGAAGTCGGCATCTCCTCGACCAACCGCAACTTCAAAGGCCGCATGGGGTCCCGCGACGCCCAGTGCTACCTCGCCAGCCCTGAAGTGGTCGCTGCTTCAGCCGTCGCCGGATGCATTTGCGGCCCGCACGAATTTGCCGCCCGCGAGCCCGATCGCGTCTACACCGAACTTGCCCCCGCAGGAGCCGGCGCAGAAAAAGTCGAAATTCTCAGCGGTTTCCCCGAGCGCTTGCAAGGCCGCCTGGTCTTCATGCCGCAGGACAACGTGAACACCGACGCCATCTACGGCAAGGACTATACCTACCGCGACGATATGAACAAGGAGATGATGGCCAAGGTGGTAATGGAGAACTACGATCCGCAATTCGCCCGCCGCACCCAGGCCGGCGACATCATTGTCAGCGGCTTCAACTTCGGAACCGGATCAAGCCGCGAGCAGGCCGTGACTTGCCTTAAAGCCAAGGGAATCCCTCTGGTCGTCGCCGCAAGCTTTTCCCAGACCTACCTGCGCAATGCCTACAATAACGGCTTCCTCTGCGTGGAAGTCCCCGAGCTGGTGAAACGCCTGAACACGCGGCTGGCGGGTGAGATCGCCGCGAAAGAAAAAACCATCATCCCCGGCGACGTGATCGACGTCGACTTTACCTGCAGCGCGATCACCTGGCGCGGCGAAGAGTTCGCGTTCCCCGCCCTGGGCAGTGTTCCACAATCTTTGATCATCGCTGGCGGGGTGGAGAACCTGGTAGCGAAACGCCTGGGATTAGGGTAGGGAGTACCTTTTCGGTCGTGTCCCCGGCCGCCCTTTATGGTTCATCCCTTTTCTTCGGTGTGGCCCTGATTCAAACGGCTTTCTAAGGAGCTTATAAATGTCCAAGCACACCGTTGTAACCATGCCCGGAGACGGCATCGGCAACCAAGTCCTTCCCGAATCCCTGCGGGTGCTCGCTGCCGTCGGCTTCGATGCCGATTATGTTCACGCCGACATCGGCTGGGACTGCTGGTGCAAAGAAGGCAACGCCCTCCCCGATCGCACCATCGCTCTGCTCGCCCAACATAAGCTGGGCCTGTTCGGCGCCATCACCTCCAAGCCCAACCAAGAAGCCCAGGCCGAACTTCGCCCTGAACTCCGGGGCAAGGGTTACGTCTACTACTCGCCCATCGTGACCATGCGCCAGACGTTCAACCTCGACATCTGCATGCGTCCCTGCATTGGCTTCACCGGCAATCCGCTCAACTATATCCGTAAGCGCACGGACGGCGGCTTCGAAGAGCCCCAGATCAACACCACCGTCTTCCGCCAGAACACCGAGGGCATGTATGCCGGCATCGAATGGACCAACCCGCCGGAGATAGTCCGCAATGCGCTCAACTCCCATGCCAAGTTCAAACCCTTCGCTGCCGTGCCCGGACCCGACATCGCGGTGAGTGTCCGCATCATCACCCGTCCGGCCGCCTGTCGCATCATCACCGCCGCCTTCGAATACGCGAAGAAGAAGAAGTTCAAAGGCGTCACCATCTGCGAGAAACCCAACGTCGTCCGCGAAACCTCCGGGATGATGGAAGAAGTCGCCAAGGAGGTGCAGAGGAGCTACCCCGACATCCAACTCTGGAGCACGAACATCGACGCCCAGCTCATGTGGCTCAATAAGAATCCTGAAGACTACAACGTCATCGTTGCCTCGAACCTCTTCGGCGACATCCTCTCCGACGCCTTCGCCGGACTGGTCGGCGGCCTCGGTTTCGCCGCCTCGGGAAACATCGGCGACAGTGTCGCGGTCTTCGAGCCCACCCACGGCTCCGCCCCGAAATACGCCACACTGAATCCTCCGATCGTCAACCCAATCGCCATGATCCTCTCCGCCGCCATGATGGTCGAGCACGTGGGCGACACCGCCAAAACCGACCGCATCCGCAATGCCGTCGCCGCCGTGGTCGAGGAAGGCAAAGTCCGCACCTATGACATGATGCGCATACCCGGCGGCGCCAAATCCATCCGCCAGGGCGCAGCCTCCACCACGCAAATGACCGACGCCATTCTGGAGAAATTGAAATGACCAGGAGCTGCCCTATTCATGGTTCCGGCGCTGGCCTCACCTTTGTTTCCTTTGTGGTCCGAGACTCCCGCTGCTTTCTGGGTCCTCTGTGGTTACCTGGATGAACCACAAAGAATATGCAGGCTGACGAGTCAAATGCCGTAACATAGTGCATACCTCGTGACTCTTGGTGTCCTTTGTGCCTGAGATTCATCCGATGACGGCCACCAAAATGTCCGCCGAAGCCGGCCGCTGGGGCAATGACATCCGCTCCGACGTCCACGTCGCCATCGAACCACGCGACTCCGGAGGCATCGAGCTCGGCCTGGAATCGCGTGTCGCCGCCTATTACCGTGACGCCATCCTGGCCCAGGCCCGCCAGGTTCTCGACGGCCTGGGCGTCCAGAACGCCCGCGTCGCCATCCACGACGAGGGCGCTCTTCCTTTCGTCATCGCGGCGCGCATGGAGACCGCGGCCCGCCGTGCCGGCTTGGCTGGCAACCAGAAGGCGCTGCCTGACAAGATCGCGCTACCCCCGCCCTCTGCCAAGGACCGCCTGCGGCGCTCGCGGCTGTACTTGCCCGGCACCGAGCCCAAGTTCTTCGTCAACGCCGCATTGCATGCGCCCGACGCCATCATCCTCGACCTCGAAGACTCGGTTCATCACGCGCAGAAAGACGCCGCCCGCATCCTGGTTCGCAACGCGCTTCGAGCCGTTGACTTCGGCGCCTGCGAACGCATGGTTCGGATTAACCAGCTCCCGCTGGGCCTGGAAGACCTGGCCGAGATCGTCCCCGAAGCCCCCGACCTCATCCTCATCCCGAAAGTTGAGCACCCCGGGCAGGTTGCACAGGTGCACAACATGATTGATGAGCTCAAGGTTCGGCACCAGGTCAACCGCCCCATCTGGCTGATGCCCATTCTGGAATCCGGCGCGGGCATCGAAAACGCAGCCGCCATCGCGGCCGCCACCGACGGCGTCGCCGCCCTCACCATCGGCCTCGAGGATTACACCGCCGATCTAGGCGTGGTAAAAACCGCCGAAGGCCGCGAATCCTTCTATGCCCGCACGCGCCTGGTCAACGCCGCCCGCGCCGCGGGAATCCAGGCCATCGACTCGGTTTTTAGCGATGTCGCCGACATGGACGGTCTCAGGCGCTGGGCTGAGAACGCCCGCGCTCTCGGCTTCGAAGGCATGGGATGCATCCATCCCGCGCAGATCCCGGTCATCCATGCCGCCCTCGCTCCGTCTGCGGCCGAGATCGAAAAGGCGCGGAAGATCGTCACCGCCTTCGGGGAAGCCACCCAACGCGGCCAGGGCGTCGTCAGCCTCGGCTCGAAGATGATCGACCCCCCGGTCGTCCAGCGCGCCCTGAAACTCGTCGCCCGCGCCAAAGCCATGGGCCTGGCATGATCGATCTGCATCCTTTGTCGATTTGTCCTTGCGAGAGCAGCCAGGAATCCGCTTTTTTGTCCAGGACGGTCATCAGGACTTCATCGGCGAAGTTCGCCCGGCGCGTGGCACCCTCGTGCCCTTGGCGAGCGCCAGGCATTGCCTCAACCATGGAGAATCCAGCCTCGACAAGCGGTGGGTCCGTCTGGATCTCGATGGTGAAGATGTCTGTGAGATCTGACTCATGCCCGAACGCGTAGAACTCGCTCACAACGCTGCTCAGCGCCGCGTCCCCACCATGGTCAACGGCAAGCCGCAGATCCCCTACCTCGGGGTCGGCAAGTATCAGCCTCGTGGCCGCAAGCAGGCGCCGCCTGTCCGTTCCAGCAAGGACTACCCTGAAAATGGCGACAAGCGCCTGCCGGATCTCGAAACCGCCCTGCGCAAGTGCGGCCTGCGCGATGGCATGGTCCTCTCCACCCATCACCACCTGCGCGACGGAGACAGCGTCGCGCTCCCGGCTCTCGAAGCTGCCGCCAAGATGGGCATAAAAGATCTCCTCTGGTTCCCCAGCGCTTCCTTCCCCTCACAGCAAGGCGCCATCGACCTCATGGAGAAAGGTGTCATTCACCACATCGAAGGCTCCCTGAACGGCCCCCTCGGCGATTACTGCACGCAAGGCAAGATGCGCGGCATGGGGGTGCTGCGCTCTCATGGGGGACGCTGGCAAGCCATCCAGGACGGCGAAGTTCACGTTGATGTCGCCGTCATTGCCGCTCCAACTGCCGACTCCTTCGGTAATGCCGACGGTTCCCATGGCAAGTCCGCCTGCGGATCTCTCGGCTTCGCCCTCGCCGACTCCGTTTACGCCGACTCCGTCATCGTGGTCACCGATCACCTCGTCCCCTTTCCCTGCCTCCCTTGGCAGATCCAGGGCAACAACGTCGACTATGTCGTGGAAGTCGCCTCCATCGGGGACCCGGCAAAAATCGTCTCTGGCACCACGCAAATCACCCGCTCTCCCGACCGCCTGCGCATCGCCGAATTGGTTGCCCGCTTCCTGCGTGAGGCCGGCATCATGAAGAACGGCTTCTCCTTTCAGGCCGGAGCCGGGGGCATCGCTCTTGCCTTCGTCGATTATCTCCGCCACCTCATGAAAGAAGACGGGGTAAGAGCCCGATTCGTCCGGGGAGGCTCCACGAAATATCTGGTCGAACTTCTGGCGGACGGACTGACCGACTACATCCTCGATGGTCAGACCTTCGACCTCGACGGCGTGGCTTCGATCGCCTCCGACCCCCGCCACGTTGCTACCTCGCCCTTCACCTCCTACAACTACCACGGCAAGGGCAACTTCGCTTCCATGGTCGACGCCGTGGTCTTGGGCGCCACCGAGGTCGACGTCCACTTCAACGCCAACGTCGTGACGCACTCCGACGGCCGCCTTCTGCACGGCATCGGTGGCTGGCAGAACTGCCTTTTTGCGGGATGCTCCATCCTCGCCGTCCCCTCGTTCCGCGACCGCATCCCGGTGATCGTCGACGAAGTCACTACCCTCACCGGACCCGGGGAGATGGTCGACGTGGTCGTCACCGAACGCGGCATCGCTATCAACCCGCTCCGCCAGGACCTGCTCGACGTCGTCAAAGCGTCCAGGCTCCCCATCCGCCCGATCCAGGACATTAAGTCCGAAGTCGAAAAAATCTGCGGCGGCAAGCCCGCCCGCGCCAAGTCCGGCGACCGTCCCGTAGCCATCGTGAAGTGGGTCGACGGCACGGTCCTCGACACCGTCTGGCAAGTGGCGTGACCGCGCCCTTGTCCGCCTGACACTCCGGTCCGCATCGACGCCGTACTCGTCGAACGGGCTCGCGTGTTCTGGCTGGTCACTTCTGCCCCAAGCCTGTCCTCTGACTTCCGCAATCGGGCTTCGCTAAAATAAGGCGTATTCCCGTGAAACGTTACCTTCTCGTCCTCTCCGCTCTTGCCCTCGCCTTCGGTTGTACCCGCCAGGGGCCCAAGCCTAAAGCTGTCCCTTTCACGCCCTCGGCTATCCAGGTTGAGGTCAAGCCTGGCGGCCCGGTCATCCTGACTACCTCCTCGGCGGAATTTAACGTTCAGCCCTCGGGCTACATCCAGGCCTCGCTCCTGCGGGCTGAACACCCCCTGACTCTTGACGAGCCCAGGCTTGGCACCCCCACCGACAGCAACTACGTCATCCGTGATGACCAGGAACTCCACTTCACGCTCGCCTTCGACCAGGCGAGCGTTCTGGAATCGGTCGGGCAGTTCGGCCCCGGCAAACGGGTCGAGATTCCTGGCCATCCCCTCGGGCCCTCGGGCACCACGATCGAGGCCATCCTGACCCTCGAAGCCTATGACGCTTTTCCCAATCTCCTGCTCTCCACCGTGGCCTACAAAAACACCGGCTCTGATGATCTTCCCATCGACCGCGCCATCGAACAGCAACATCGTTTTAACGCCCACATCGCGGATTCCCTTGCCCGCCCCTGGGAGATGTGGACGTTCCAGGGCTGGCGCTACGACTCGGCTACGGACGACGTCTTCCGTCTGCCCCGTACTTTCTCATCCCCCAACGATCCAGACACGCTCGTCCAGGGCCGCTTCTCTGGTGGTATCCCCATGGTCGCGTTCTGGACTGGCTCTGTAGGCGAAGCCATCGGCCACGTAGAAACCATTCCTCTCCCGGGCTCGCTCCAATTCAAAATCGCCCCCGACGAACGCATCATCGCCCAGCTCAATATCCCCGGCCACATCCTCAAGCCCGGAGAGACCTTTTCCGCTCCACGCAGCTTTCTTGCCGTCTACTCCGGCGATTTCTACCAGGCCCTCCGCATGTGGTCCGGGGTGCTGCAGAAGGAAGGATCGACCCTGGCCAATCCCTCACCCGAGGCCTACTCCGCCGGCTGGTCGGGCCGCGCATACGAGTCCGGGGTCACGCCTGCTCAAATGCTGGGTGCTATTGCTGGTCTCAAGGAACTCGGCATCAGCCGCGCCACTCTCGACGGCCGCTGGTTCGATGCCTACGGCGACTGGAAACCCCGCCCGGACACCTACCCCGGCGACGCCATCAAGCAACTGACCACCGCGTTCCACAAGCAAGGTCTCTTCCTGCATCTAGCCTGGCTGCCCCTGGGCGTCGAAGATGGTCAGGGCAAGCCCGGATCGCACGCCATCGCGAACATCGTCCAGCAGCATCCCGAGTGGCTCGTCCTCGATCAAGATGGCCAACACGCCCGCACCCAGCGCGGCCTCGCCTTGCTCTGCCCCGCCGTCCCGGCCGTCCTGGCCTACCACGGACAGCTGGTTGAACAATTCATTCGCGACTGGGATTTCGACGGCTTGCAACTCGACGCTGTCGCTCGCGTTCCTCGCTGCTACAACCCCGCGCACCACCATTCTTCGCCGCAGGATTCCGTCAATGCCCTGGCCGACCTTTACAAGGTGATCTGCCAGACGGCACGGGTCCTCAAACCCCGGAGCGTCATCCAGGAATGCCCGTGCGGCGCATCCCCTTCGCTCGCCTCGCTGCGATTCAATGATCAGATCGTGGTGGGCAAGACCGCCAACGCTGCACAGCTCCGCCGCCGCATTAAGATGTACAAGGCCCTTTTCGGTCCCGAAGCCCCCGTCTACGGCGATGACCGTGAGCCCTTCGACCCCGTCGGCGAACCGCGGAGCGAGTCCGGCGAGGATTTCGCCGCCATCATCGGAACGGGTGGCGTGGTCGGCGTCCCCTTCGACTTGCTGGAGCCAGGCCCGCACTCCTCCAGCGCCACCGCTCAGCAGCGCGAAGTTGCAACCAAAAAGTGGATCGCCCTTTACAACCAGAAGATGCTCTCGAAGGGCACCTTCCTCGGCCTGTACACCTATGGCTACGACATCCCCGAGGGTTACGCCATCGCCAAAGACGGCAAGATGTACTACGCATTCTTCGCGCCGAAGGAAAATACGCCGTGGAGGGGACAACTGCAGTTACGTGGCCTGAAACCTGGCCGGTACCAGGTCACGGACTATGAACGGGGCAGAAGCTACGGCACGGTCGAATCCGGCATCGGCAAAATGCCCCACCTCGCCGTCGACTTCGCCGCTCACCTGCTGCTGGTAGCGAGCCCTTAGTTCCGCCGTTCTTGTTGAGGATTCTGGGCCTCACGCCGGCATCTTGCCGGCGGGGCGTGCCGCCGCTCGGCGTTGGGAAAGTCGGCCTTTATCTCCGGAACGACCGTCGGCGACACCCGGTCACCCAATGAGCCGGTCCCCGGATGACCCGATCACTTCAGCCGTATGCGCCGCGCCCTTGCTGGCGCTGATCCGTGCTTGTGCCCACACCACCAGCCGGTACCCGAGCAGCACCGCGAGTAGGGCAGCGTATTGTAACGGTTTGCGGAGATCCGCCTTGACCAGCCAGATGTAGTGGATGACCCCTGCCAGCGCCGTTGCGTAGATCAACTGGTGCAGCCGCTGCCACCGTTTGCCGCCCAGCCGCCGGATCCACCCCGCTGTCGAAGTCACGGCGAGCGGGATGAGCAGCACGAATCCCAGGAAACCTATGGTGATAAACCGCCGCTTGCCGATGTCGGCGAGCATCGCGTGCCAGTCGAAAAACTTGTCGAGCCAGATGTAGGTGGTGAAATGCAGGCAGGCGTAGAAGAATGCAAACAGCCCGATCATCCGCCGCAACCGGATCAGGGAGTACAGCCCCGTCAGCTTCCGCAGCGGCGTAAGGCTCAAAGTCGCGAGCAGCAGGATCATGGTCCAGTCCCCCGTCGAGTGCGTGATCACCTCGATCGGGTTCGCCCCCAGCATCCCCGCGTACCCCTTCCACCCCAGCCGCCCCAGCGGCACAAGGCACGCGAGAAATACCGCGACTTTAAGCAAGCGCATCTTCATCGGTAATGGATTCGAGCCCGAACGTGAGCCGGCTGCCGGACAGCTCACGACTGGTATCCGGGCGTACCTCTCAGCGGCGCAACCTGGGCCCATCGCTCGCCTTCAGGCGAGGAAGAGTAGCTTTCAGAGTGACAACCTATCGGACACTCTTCAAGTCTCTGTGCCTCCGCCTGTGCGTGACGGGTTCTTCCTCTCAGAAATTCTTCTTCAAATCCATGCCTGCGTACAGACTGGCTATCTGGTCGTACCCGTTGAACATCAGTGTAGACCGCTTGAAGAACTCCCCGAGCCGTCGTTCGGTGGCCTGGCTCCAGCGCGGGTGGTCCACATGCGGGTTGACATTCGAATAGAACCCATACTCGTTCGGCGCCGCTTTCTGCCAGCTGTTGAGCGGCTGCTTGTCGGTGAAGCGGATGCGCACCAGCGCCTTCGCGCTCTTGAACCCGTACTTCCACGGCAGAACGATCCGCAGCGGCGCGCCATCCTGGTTCGGCAGCACCTCGCCATACATACCGAAGCAAAGCAAGGCCAGCGGGTGCATCGCCTCGTCCATCCGCAATCCCTCTAGGTAAGGCCAGTCCAGCACGCGGCTTCTAACGCCCGGCATCTGCTTGGGATCGGCCAGGCTGGTGAACTCGAGGAACTTCGCCGATCCCAGGGGCTCCGCCTTGCTTACCAGCACGCTCAAGGAGAAACCTATCCACGGCACCACAATCGACCATCCTTCCACGCAGCGGTGCCGGTAAATTCGCTCCTCCGGCGGAGCCAGCTTGATGATCGTGTCTACATCGAGCGTCTGCTTGTTTTTCACCAGACCATCGATCTTCACGCTCCAGGGTTGCGTCCGCAGGTCCCGGGCCAGGCCTGCGGGCTCGTATTTGTCGGTCGAAAACTCGTAATAGTTATTGTAGTTGGTGACGTCTTTGTAAGGCGTGATCTTCTCCGTCGTCGAGAACGGACTCGTCCGGACCCCTTCGATCTTGGCATTCGCGCTGGCCACCGCTTGCGGCTCAACCACATCCCGCAGCCACTCCCCAGCTAGCGCCGCCGCGCCCAAGCCTGCCGTTCCGGCCAGAAATTGCCGCCGGTTCAGGTAAAGCCTCTTAGGTGTAATTTCCGAAGAACGGACATCCGCGGCCTGTTTGATTAACATGAAACGAGACCCCCTAGGCATTCGTTACCGCGCTGTGATCTCTGCCACCGAGCCAGCCAACGGCAGCTGAACGCCCCGCTGGACTGCTCTAGCCAATCCCCTTCTAGAATAGGACGCAGATCTTCCCTAAAAGTTGCACGAGTGAAGTTGCTGTATAGCGCGGGCACCGTTCGTCCGCCTTGTGTCGGGCCTGATAGGAGCAGGATTTGTACTGGAAACTCCGCAAGTGATTCGATTAATAGCCGCCCGCGGCACCTCGAGAGTACCAGGGCCGCTCCGGCTGACAGCGTCATCCGAGGTCGCACCGAAAACCAATAGCCAGGGGCGACCAGCTAGTTGGTCATCCGCTCACCGCTGAGAATCTCGCGCACCTTTCGCGACAGGGCCTGCAGGGTGAACGGTTTTTGCAGGAATGCCGTTCCCGGTTCCAGGACGCCATCGTGAATAATGGCATCCTCGGTGTAGCCGGAGAGAAAGAGCACTCTGATTTTCGGCCAGTCTGCCGTCACCCGCGTGGCCAACTCCCGCCCGCTCATGCCCGGCATCACCACGTCGGTGATGATGATGTCGATGGCGCCCCGCTGCTCTCTGACCTGGCGCAGGCCGGCCTCGCCGTTATCCGCCTCCAGCACCTTGTATCCGCGCGCCAGCAGGGTTTCGCGCACCAGTTGCCGAACCGACTCCTCATCCTCCACCAGAAGCACCGTCTCCGAGCCTCCGCCTGCGGCCGATGCCGCCTTCACCGGCCCGCTGTGGGCGGCAGCATCCATTACCCGCGGCAGGTAAATGCGGAAGGTCGTTCCCTGGCCCGGGGAACTGTTCGCGAAAATATAGCCGCCGCTTTGCTTCACGATGCCGTACACCGTCGACAGCCCCAGCCCCGTCCCCTTGCCCTTTTCCTTGGTCGTGAAAAAAGGTTCGAAGATCCGCGACTGCGTTTCCTTATCCATCCCCGTGCCCGTGTCACTCACCGACAGCATCACGTAATCGCCTGGCGGGACCAGGCGGTGCTCCAGCCGCGCGCCCTCGTCGAACCTAACCTGGCTGGTCTGGATCGTGATCCGCCCTCCCGCCGGCATCGCATCTTTGGCATTCACCACCAGGTTCATGATCACCTGCTCCAGTTGCCCCGCATCCGCCCGGGTAGGTCCCACGTTGGGCACCAGCCGGGTCGTAAGCTCGACGTTTTCCCCGATCAGCGGTCGCAGCAGGCGCTCCATGTCCGACACGATGGCGTTTAGGTCGACCACTTTGAGCTCCAGCATCTGCTTCCGGCTGAAGGCCAGCAGTTGTCGGGTGAGCGTAGTAGCCCGGTCTGCCGCCTGTTGGATCGCCTGCGCCTTGGGGTAGAGATCATGCTCCGGCTTCAGCGCCTCCAACAGTACTTCCGTGTACCCGCTGACCACGAGCAGCAGGTTATTGAAGTCGTGCGCCACACCCCCGGCCAGCCGTCCCACCGCTTCCATTTTCTGCGCCTGGCGGAACTGCTCTTCCAGCGCCCGCCGCTCGGTCACGTCCTCCGCGATGATCTCCAGCACTTTGTCCGGCTCGTCCCCGGCCGTCACCGCCCGGCCGCTCAGCCGCACCGTGATCGCGGTCTCATCCCGGCGTTTCCATCTCACTTCGATCCCGTCCAGCCGTCCCTTCTCGTGGTATTCGTCCATCAGCCTTATCTGTTCCTCCGGCGCCAGGAAAACATCTTTCTTGGCATCCAGCTGCAGCACTTCCTCCGCGGACTCGTAGCCCAGCATCGTGATCAGCGCCGGATTCACGTCCAAGAACGTCCCCTCGACACTGGACCGGTAAATGCCGTACACCGCGCTGTGGACCAGCGAGCGGTAGCGCGCTTCCGACCGCCGCAGCGCCTCTTCATTCCGCTTGTGGTCGATCGCGCTGGCTACCTGTTGCGACACGAACCGCAGGATTTCCTTTTCCCGCTCTCCGAACCTGATGCCTTCGTCGTAGCTCTGCACCGCCAGCACCCCGAACGTGTTCGTGCCCACCCGCAGCGGCACTCCCAGCCAGTCCACCGACGGCGCTCCGATCAGCTCGACCTCGCCCGCCTCAAGCAGCTGCTGGAACACCCCCGGCGTCGCCAGAAGGGGCTGGGACGTTCGCAGCACGTACTCGGTCAACCCTCGTCCCATTCGCTTGCGACCGGGCGCAGGATCCACCTCATCTACAAAGTAGGGAAAGCTCAGCTGCTGCGTCCCCGGATCGAGCAGCGCGATATACAGGTTTCGCGCGTAGATCAACTCCGCCACGATGTTGTGCGCCGCTGCATAGAAAGCCTGCAGGTCTCCGGCCGAGGAGGTCTTCTCTGCGATCCGGTACAGCGCCGAACTGAGCGCTTCCGCATTCCTCTGTTCCTGGATGTCCCGACACTGTACGTAGGCGCCAACCAGCTCACCCCCGGCCAGCACCGGCACGCAGGAAACCAGCAAATCCATCACTGTGCCGTCCTTGCGGCGCCGCTTGGTTTCCAGTGTCACTCCTTGTCCCTGCCGGACGGTCTCCCTGATCCAGTTCGCCTCCGCCATGCGGTCCGGCGGGACCACCAACGAGTCCAGGGTCTGCTCCAGAGCCTCCTTGCGCCGGAAGCCGAATATTTCAGTGAATTTGTTGTTGATCTGCCTCAGGCAGAAATCCGGGTCAAGGATGGCGATCGCGTCCGGCGAGAACTCTACGAGGCGTTCCAGAAAGGCCTGGTGAATCGCGGCCTGTTCGCTGCTCCCCTCTTCGAGGCTTCTTGCACTGTCTGCCGGCGGAAACAACCTAGGCGGAGCCCCGCGATCCAGCGCTTCCTTAAGCTCTTTGGCGCGCAGTAACTCCTCCGATTGCGCTGGTCGGGTGACCCCGTCACCCATGAGCCGATCCCCTTTCGGAGCCGGCCTGGGAGGGCGAGCAATCGTTTTCCCAGACACCGGTCCGACGGCGATTCTAGCTTTCTCCCTGATTACCAGAAAATTACGGAGGTAATTCGATTCAGAAGCAAAGCCAACTCAGATCCCAGACCTTGGACCTGGGCACCTCAAAAACAAACGCCCTATTCCCCCGCCAGCATCGCACAAGCCCGTTCGACCAGGGCCCGCTGTTCGGGTTTCATGGCAAGAAACTCAAACCCGTAATACAGTCCGTCGCGGTATCGGGCGATGGCACGCACCTTCACCGGATATGGGCTCACCGGCAGGGAAAACTCGAGCGACACGACGTCTCCCACCTCCAGTTCGCCGGTGAGCGTGGCCCCGATCCCGTCCCGGCCCAGTTCCCGCGATCGGCCCCAGTAATAGCTCACCGTACCCTCCCGAAAAACCTCCACCGAGATGCGCACGTCAATCGTGAATCGCGGGTACCGCCGCGTGTTGCGCACACTCGGCTTCCGCTCCGGCGCTGCTCGGTTCATAGGCGTTCCGATCCCTGGAGGACTGACTGGACAGAATGGCGGCGCGCCGCCCGCTAATTCCCGTGCAGGGGATAGCCGGGCCCCAGCGGCAACTTGCCGCCAATCTTCACCACTTCTACCGCGCTGTTAATGGAATAGACATCCACCAATCCCACCGCCCCGGGCGTCGATGCCACGCGCTTCACCACGTCTGCATCGGAGTTCACCACGATCACCGCCGGATGATTGATTCGGCCGTGATTGGCCGCCACAATCAGAGCGTTGACCGCTTCCGGTGTCGTGCCGTAGACCTTCTCCACTACCAGCTTCATCTCCGGCGAAGCCGGGTCCCGCATGAGGAGCACCACCGGCCTCCCGTCCGGCCAGCGATCGGTCTGACCTTTGCAGATCCTCACCAGTTCGGCCATGGTGATGGTGGTAACCCCGTTCCCTTTGTTCGAGACCAGGGCGAGGTCGCTGGCCGAGGCCAATCCCGACCCGCTCAGCACCACCAGCGCAATTGTCAACAGACGTCGCAAGCCTGTGCTCCGTGGTCTGGCGGCACCACCTCAGCCCGATTCTCTTCTAACTCGCCATGCCACTCAATTCCCAGAAAGACCATGTACCACCAGAGACACGGCACAAGCAGGGGGCCTCGCCCGCGTCTGGGGCGAATGCTCCGCCTCCTTTCCCCTTCCACTTTCCGCGTATACTCAACACCCGGAGTCTTGCGGAGTCTTGCCGTGCCACATACCCCCGCCATCAGCCGTCTCCTCGCCTGCCTTGCGCTTCTGCTCTGCGCTTGGCCTCTCGAGGCCCAGAAGGTTACCGTCGAGTACAACAAGCAGGAAGACTTCTCCCGCTACAAAACCTACACCTGGATCAAGAACGAGACGTATGCTCGCCCCGTGCTGGCCGCTATCATCATCGGCTCGGTGGACAAGGAACTCCAGGACCGCGGCCTCAAAGAAGTAGCCAGCGGCAGCGATCTCATCGTCAGTATCTATGGCGCGACCGACTCCGACCTGCGAGTCACCGTTACCCCCGATATTTATTACTTTCCCCCGCTCTATGCCACCACCTGGTGGACGACGGCCATGTATCGCCCGGGCACCAGCACCGCGATTTATGTCCAGACCGGAACCCTAGTGGTTGATCTCGCTGACCCCCACAGCAAGACCCTGAAATGGCGCGGCATCGCCAAAGGCACCCTCGACCCATCCCAGAAACAAAAGTCCGCGGAAACCGTGGAAAAAGCTGTTGCTAAGATGTTCCGCCAGTACCCCGTCCCTGCCCAGAAGCGATAGAAGCCGCTGGTAACTCGACGCTTCACCGTGCGCAGCTCTGCAACTTTTTCCCTGCCGCACCCGTATCCTAGAATGACGGCAAAGCCTCGGGAGGCTGCCATGTTCTGCAACCGCTGTGGCGCCCAACTGAAACCCGGGTCCAACGCCTGCCCCGCCTGCGGCAAGCTGATCGGTGACCCTGTCGCACCCACCGCCCAGACCCGACTGCAGCGCCACCTGCGGCCACTCGGAATCTCTTGGATGATCCTCGGTGTCATCTTTCTGCTCAAGGCCGCGGTCGTGCTGGTGATGAGAACCGCCCTGCCTTCTGTCATGTTCGGAGGCGACCGGATGGTCCACATGTTCGGTCCCGCCGTGCTGACCCTGGTTGGTTCCGTGCTGCTGCTCATCGGGGTGGGAGGCGTCCTCACCGGCCGGGGCCTGATGCGGCACGAGCACTGGGCTCGCATCTCGGCCCTGCTCCTGGGCATCCTGGCGCTCTTCCACCCCCCGCTGGGCACGGCCCTTGGCATCTATACCCTTTGGGTCCTGCTCGCCGACGAAGGGGGAGGGGAATACGATCGCATCGCCCGCGCCGTCTAGCCTTCGATCCCGGTCGCCTGTAAGTGGCAGGGATCACCGCCGGTGCGCCCTATTAATCTAATCCTCACCGAGGAGCAGTTGGCCGACATCGAGGGCGCAACCTTCCTCCCCAACTTCCTTGCCGCTTGAGCCGGTCATGTGCGGCCACGGAGCGGAGACCTGCAACCCCTCGCCACCCCAGACCGGTGCCTCAGCCGTTCTCGCACTTTCGACCCCGCTTTCGGATCTCCTTCCTGCCCGCCCCCTGCAACATCTGCTCCAGCTTCCCTGCAGCCACCTCGAGCGATCGCACCTCCTCGGCCTGCGCCGCCTCCCGGCGCGCCTGCTCTTCCGCTAACGCATCCGCCAGTATCTGCTCCAGTTTCTCGGCAGCCGTGGCCAGCGCCTCGACCTCCTGCGCTGGAACCGGCTTCCGCCCCTCCTCTTCCGCCTGGAAGAAACCAGCAATCCGCTCCCGCAGCTCCTGATCCTGATCATTCCCGTCACTCATGCCGATACCCAGTGCCCCCGCACTACAATCGGGCATTCAACTGCGAAGGCCCGGAACAAAGTTCTTTCCATTGTAAGATCCTCCCCGGGAAAACGGTCCCGGAGGTTCATCGTGAAACGAGCCCAAACTTTCGTCGCGCTCGCCGCCCTCCTCTCGGCTACTCTGGTTGCCGAGTACCATCCGCCGCTGTTCCTCGCCCCAGGGTCACCGCCGGAACGCCGAAGCCCCCTCGTACTGGCACTGCACTGCGATACCGGAGACTGCGCTTTGCTTACCGGTTTCCCCCAGACTGCCGGAATGCGCAGCGGGTTCGTACGCCTGACGCCGGGCGCGTCCGTCGGCTGGCACTCAACCGACACGAACGAAGAGCAGCTTGTGATCCTGCGCGGGCGTGGCGGGGCGCAGATCGCCGGCGAACCAGACCGTGCCTTCACCGCCCCCGCGGCGGTCTACATACCTCCCGCCACCCGTCACAATGTGCTCAACACCGGAACCGAGCTGCTCGAATACGTCTACGTCGTCGTTCCTGCGGCCAGACCCTGAGCCCCCGTGCCTTCCTGCGGTGCCGGTTCCACCTGCCCTATATCCGATCCGGTGCATTGCACGCGGGCTAACAAATCGATTCAGGCGGCCCGCCCGACGTTCGCGGGCTCCGAACACAGGGCGTTCAGCGCCCTCCGATGTGCATAAATCTAGCAGTGGATCAAATTGAGATTCCGGATGGGCACAAGGGTGGGTCCCGAGGTGTTCACATTCTGCGAGGGAGGAGTCCTATGCCATCATGCTGAATTTCTGAATCACGAACTTCCAATCAGAATCCCCGTCATGAAGACCAGCACTCCGCCCAGGCCCACCTGCACGGCGGCGGACAGCGCTGGCGTGTCCATGTAGCGGCTGCGGATCCAGGTGATCGCCCCCAATTCGGCCAGCACCACGGCCACGGCGATTCCGAACGCCACCCGGAAGTCGTGGATCAGGAAGGGCAGCGTATGGCCAATCCCGCCTAGCGCGGTCATGGCGCCGCACACCAGCCCGCGCAGCCAGGGGTGGCCACGACCGGTCAGGCTGCCGTCGTCGGAGAGCGCCTCGGCAAAGCCCATGCTGATGCCGGCACCAATCGAAGCCGCCAGCCCCACCACGAAGGCGTCCCAGCTGTTGCGTGTGGCGAAGGCAGCCGCAAACACCGGCGCCAGCGTCGAGACCGATCCGTCCATCAGGCCCGCCAGGCCGGGTTGTACGATCTGCAGCACGAACAGACGGCGGTTCGCTTCGTCTTCGGCGTGTTTGGCTTCGCCGCCCAGCTTTGCCTTGCCCAGTTCGTCGGCGCGCTCTTCGTGATGCCGTTCTTCGCTGGCCAGGTCGTCCAGCAATTGCCGGATGCTGGCATCCTGCGTGCGCCGTGCCGCTTTCTCGTAGAATCTGCGCGTCTCTATTTCGATCGCGCTGGCCTGCTTGCGCACCGTATCCAGGCCCAGGGGCCGCACCAGCCACACCGGCTTTCGCTGCACAAAGCCGCGCACATCCTGCCGCCGGATAAGCGGAATATGCTCGCCGAACTTCTGCTGGTACAGCTCGATCAGCCGCCGCCGGTGGCCGGACTCCTCTTCGCGCATCCCGTCAAAAACCGCCGCCGACGCGGGAAAGTCCTGGCGCAACCCTTCTACGTAATCCGCGTAGACCCGTTCGTCTTCCTCTTCCAGCGAGATCGCCAGCGCCAGCACCTCGCGTTCCGTCAGCTCATCGAAGCTTTTCATCGTTTGCCCCGGGTCGTCTGACCGCGTCTTTTGCAGCCAGGCGTTGGCTAAGACTGTAAGGCCGCTGTCCCACCCGGCAAGCTACCGGCACTGCCCGACTCCGGCAGCGAAAATCGACTTGCGGTTAGCGTACTAGAGTACCAGCGAGGGAGATGGTTGGGGAGCGCCTTCCCACAACCTCCGCTTTCCTCCCTCGGTCTTTCCCCGTGTCTTTAGAATCAGTCACAGCCGACCCTTGGGTTCCGTTGACACTGGCCGCCGGCGCTTCCGCAATCCGCAATCTGACTTCAACGATCTGACTTTGCCGCGAATGGGCATGCGTTCGGGGGTGAGGGAGCGCCCCTTGGATTAGAATCTCCCCGGCCTGCAAGTCCTTCCCCCCACTCATGCCGTATCGGATCTCTGCTAACATTCACTTCCGAATGCCGAGTAAGGCAGCCAGCAAGAAGCGCGCGTCCAAGGGAAAGCCCATCCACGACCTCCGGCCCGGACCGGAACTGGTCCTCATCACCGGTATGAGCGGATCGGGCAAGGCCTCTGCCCTGAAGGCCTTCGAAGATCTCGGCTACTACTGCGTCGACAACCTCCCGGTCGATCTGATCCGCCGCTTCGCGGAGCTGGCCGTGCAGTCTCCGGAGATCCGGCGCACGGCTCTGGTTGTGGACGTGCGGGAAGGTGCCAAGTTGGAAGGGCTCCCGGCGATCCTCAAGTCGGTGCGCCGCATGATCCCCACCCACGTGATTTTCCTCGAGGCCAGCGACGCTGCGCTCATCCGCCGCTTCAGCGAAACCCGCCGCCCGCATCCCCTGGGCGCCGACGCGCCGGTGCGCGCCTCGCTCAGCGCTGAACGGCGCCGCCTCAAGACCATTCGCGCCATTGCCGACACCGTCATTGATACTTCCAGGTTCAACGTTCACGAACTGCGCGCTTACCTGACCGAACGGTTCCAGAAGAAGTCCTCTGACAAGAACATCCTGGTTTCCTGCGTGAGCTTCGGCTTCAAGCACGGCGTTCCCGAGGATGCCGACCTGGTCTTCGACGTTCGCTTCCTGCCCAACCCGCACTTCGTGCCCGAGTTCCGCGCCCTCACCGGGCGCCACCCGCGCGTGGCCAAGTACATCCGCTCCTTCCCCCAGAGCCGGGAGTTCATCAACCGGATCTCGGACCTGCTGGTCTATTTGCTGCCGCACTACGTGCGTGAAGGCAAAAGCTACCTCACCATCAGCTTCGGCTGCACCGGAGGGCAGCACCGCTCAGTAATGATCGCAGAAGAAGTCGGCAAGCACCTGTGTAAGGCCGGTTACCGGGTTAAGGTGGATCATCGCGACAGCCCGCGATAGTGCCTACTGAGCGAGCCATCGTTTCAGATGTCTTCTTCACGCCGGGGGAATCGGTCACGCGGCACGAACCATCCTCCACTCGCCCGGCGCCCTGCCGCTTATGCTTCCCCTCAGCCCACCCGGAGTTCACGATGGACAGCGGTGAGAGGGATACAAAGTACGGCAGTCGCCTCGGTTTCGCTCCAGCACTGTTCGATCTTGTCAGGGACGATCAGGCTCGAGCAGCCCAAGCTTTGATCACGACTTGCGCGGGCGAATGGGGTCGTCGACCGAGCGCCGCAAAAAGATAAGAACGAGAAACGGCGAATGAGCCTTGATCTACGACCCGGGCGTAGCGGTGCTGCGCCCGGGTATGCTGAGACGTGAAGCGCCGGCCTCACCCTTCGCAAGATTAGGGTCGGATCTGGCCGACGCCATGCGCCCAGACTATCCGGTTTGTTGACCCCGGGGCCCGAAGCCGCTTCTACGGCGCTTCAATCAGTTCCATTCTTCCGTCACGAGTCCGGTGCAGGACCATGACCTTGCCCTTGGGGTCGCGGAAGACGAAGACGTCACGGTCGCGGAGGTGACATTCTTTGATCGCTTCCTCCAGGGTCATGGGGCGCAGCGCTACAGACTCGGTGGAGTACTCCAGGTGTACCTCGGTGGTCCTAGCCACGGCGGGATACTTGTGCACGACTACCGGTACGGTGGCGATTTCCGCGAGCCCTATGGCCGCCTGCACCTCAGGTTGTTCGGATTTGCCGTTCCACTTCTTGTGCGACTTGCGCTTCTTGGAGATGATGCGGCTTTTGTACTTGAGGGCTTGTTTCTCCAGGTGTTCGAGGGCCTCGTTGACGGCCAGCATCATGTCGTTGGCCTGGGCCAGGCCGACGATCGGGCCATTGCGCGGGCTGATAGTGATTTCCGCCTTGTGACGGTGCTTTTCGACGGCCAGGATGACCTTGGTCTCGAACTTGTCTCCCAGAATTTTGCGGATCTTGGCGAGGCCGGTTTCGACCTCCTTGCGGATAGCGGGTGTGATTTCGTACTGCCTGCCGGTGTACTCGACGTTCATTGAGCGCCCTCCTGGTTTCGTCCCTCCATGATCTGGGCTCAAACAACCGGTGTTGCAGTGGCGGGGGACCTTTCGTGTCTAGGTTCCACGGTCAAGCCAGGCTGTGGCATGGTCCGTGGTGACGGCTCTCCTTTCTGCCGGGGTTAGGTTTTCACCCGGCGCTGGTGTGTGCTGGGGATACGCATGTCTTCGCGGTACTTGGCGACGGTTCGGCGTGTGACCTGGATGCCCTGGGACTGCAGGATGCGGGTGATCTGCTCGTCGGTCAGCGGCCGCGACGGGTCTTCGTCCTCGATGAGCTTCTTGACGCGCCGCTTGAGGATCAACAGGGAAGTGTTGCCTCCCTCCGGGCCCTGCACGCTCTCGGAGAAGAAGTAGCGCAATTCGAACACACCCTGCGGGGTGTGCGCATACTTGTTGGCCACAGCCCGGCTCACGGTGGAAGGATGCACGCCGATCTCCTCCGCCACTTCCTTGATCATCATGGGCTTAAGCTGATCGATGCCCTGCTCGAGGAAGTCGCGCTGGCGGGCGAGGATGGAGTAGCACACCTTCATGATGGTCTGCTTGCGCTGCTCAATGTTCTTGATGAGCTGAATGGCGCTCTTGTAGCGCTCCTTGACGTAGTTGCGGGTCTCTTTGTCGTTGCCATCGCGGCTGAGCAGGCGCTTGTAAGCGGGGTTGAGGCGAAGCTGGGGAACATCCTCGTCATTCATCAGGCAGAGCCACTCGTCGCCATGCTTGACGAAGGCGACGTCGGGCTCGATGAGCCGGGCCGGCACTTTGTTGTAGCGCAGGCCAGGACGGGGATCGAGCGTCTTGATGAATTCCAGCGCGGTCGCGACCGCCTCCACCGGACGGCTGATGGCGCGGCCAATCTCTTTGTACTGCTTGAGCTGCAGGGCACGCAGATGCTGATCGACGAGGGCGATCGCATCGGCGACAACCTGGGCGGTACCGTCGCCGTTGACACGGTGTTGGGCATGTTGCTGGTGGATGTAGCGCAACTGATAAAGCAGGCACTCGCGCAGATCGCGGCAGGCCACGCCCGGCGGATCCATCTGGCGCACCAGTTCGAGAGCTTCGTGCAGCTCGGCCAGCGTGAAGTAGGCTTGGTACGCCGGCCGCGGAGCGGAAGGCACCGTGGACTGGAGGGCGGGAGCTGGTGCGGCGGCCGTCACTGCTTCGGGGGCCGTCCCGATCTCGCCCGACTCGAGCTCCGCAGGCGTGGACCAGTCCGGAGAGGCGCTTGCTGAAACCGAGCCCTCTCCGCGCGCCAAGGCATCCAGGCCAAGGGCGGCGGCGTCCCGGAGGACGCTCTCGGCCGCAACTGCATCGACTTCTGGTGCGGCGGCAGGAGTTACGCCCATGAGCTCCTCGTCAGAGGCGATGAGGTAGCCGTCTTCGTTGAGATTCCCGATGATGAGTTCAGCGGCTTCGTGGACGGCGGGCGACACCGAGATCGCCCCTAGCTGCCAGGTCAGATGGTCGGTCAGGTTGCCGGGCTTGGAGAGAAAATTCTCGAACGACGGCCGCTCGATGTCTTCCATTTCGCCCGGGCTGCGGTAGCCGGGATCGAGGTAGTCCTGGAAAAAACGGTCAAAATCGATCTCCTCGAAGGGATCCTTTTTTTCGACAGCGGTGATGGGGTTTTCTTCCGTGGTGGCGGAGGTGACCCGATCCCGCTCCTCCTCGCGGCGGCCGACATCGTCGATCAGAGGGACAGCATCTTCCAACTCTTCCAGCACAGGGTTCTCGACCATTTCGGCATTGATCATGTCCTTGAGCTCGAGCTTGTTCAGCGCGAGCACAGACACCATCTGAACCAGCCCCGGAGTCAAGATCTGCCGCTGGGACAACCTGACGTTCAGTTTGTGTTGCAACAAAACCATGAGTTCGCTAGTACTTTCCTATTTTCAACCATCGGCGCGGTGACCGGATGTGACGTTGGTACCGTGGACGCATTCGCCGTGTGCCGGCCAAGAATCAACCGCTAAGGACGCGAACAATCACTGGGGAGAGAAAGCTTCGAGTCCAGCCCTTCATGCTTTCCACGCCACCGTGCTCGCGTTGCACCCACATTTCGCGGCAACAGTAGCTGCCTAAAGCGTTTGCGGGCGAGAGCGCCCGCGACTACACCAGCGAGAAGCTCTCGCCCAAGTAGACGCGACGGACCTCGGGGTCGCTGCCCAGCGCCTCCGGGGTGCCGGTGCGGAAGATGCGCCCCTCGTTGATGATATAGGCGCGATCCGTAACCGAAAGCGTCTCGCGTACGTTGTGATCGGTGATCAGAACCCCGATGCCGCTGGCCTTGAGATCGGAAATGATCTTCTGCAGGTCCAGGACGGCAATGGGGTCGATCCCGGAAAACGGTTCGTCCAACAGAATAAACGTGGGATTGATGCACAGGCAGCGGGCGATTTCGACCCGGCGCCGCTCTCCGCCTGACAGGGCGTATCCGTGGTTGTGGCGGATATGCTCCAATCCCAACTGTTCGATCAGCTTCTCCATTTTTTCCCGGCGCTCGTGCCAGGAAATGGACTGCGCCTCCAGCACCGCGAGGATGTTCTCCTCCACGGTCAGCTTGCGAAACACCGAGGGTTCCTGAGGGAGATAACTGATGCCATACTGACGGGCCCGCAGATACATGGGCACCTCAGTGATGTCTTCCTCGTCGTAAAGTACCCGGCCGGTGTCGGGAGGTACCAGACCGACGATGGCGTAGAACGATGTGGTCTTGCCGGCGCCGTTAGGACCAAGTAATCCAACGACTTCACCCTGCTGGACGCGCAGGCTGACGCCATTTACAACGCGACGGCCCCGGTAGGTCTTGCCAATCTCGTCGGTGGCCAGGCTATGCATTTAACGTGCCACTCGCGTTTGTGTGACTGCCGGGGAGGTCTCTCTGCCCTCGACCAGCACCCTATCATCGCGATTATAGAAAGTCAACGAAACGCCCGTAATCTTGCCGTGTTCGGCATCAAAAATGCTAGGCGGCCCGCCGGTCAGGACGAACTTGTCGGCCGAGGCGGTGTACACCAGCTTTTCTCCGGTTGCGCGGCGCGTCGGACTCTGCACCACAACATCGCCCTCGGCGACGATGTGATCCAGCTGTCCTGGGCCGCTAAGTGCTTGTTTTCTAGATAACTGATTGCGGGGAAGGAGAAAGGCATCGATCATCTTGGCGGTCATGTTGACGTCGGCTCCCCTGGCCAAAACATCGCCTTCGAAGTGGGCGCGATGCTCGTCATCCGTGTAGGTAAGTCGGGTCGCGGTGATGGAAACGGGGGTGGCATTGCCTTGCTTGTCCACCTGCACTAGCACCGTAGAGACGGGCTGACCGTTGCCATCAGCTACGACTGACCGACGGTCATGGTCGAATCGGATGGTGGGCGCCTCGACCACATTGTCGTTCTGCCACAGCCGAGCATCTCCGGTGTAGATGGCGACGGAGGGAGTGCGGCCCGCAGTCATTCTGGAAGCGGTTACGTGGATGGGCGAAGCGGACGCGAGCAGGGCGCCGTTGGGTTGTTCGCGCAGGTCGCTGTAGGTGCTCTTGACGTCGCCCTCGGCGAAGGCATCGCCGGTCGCTCGGTTCATGCGCAGGATCCGAGCCGTGGTGGTCATGCCCTGGTCGGTAATGCGCGGAGAGCCGGTGAGGACGAGCATCTGGTCGGCGGGCGTGTAGCGAGCGCGCTCGGCCCAGGCCTGGAGTTCTCCGTCTGAGTAGGCGACGTTGCCTTGCTGCAGGACGGAGTCAAACTCGCCGTGCGGAGTAAAGGCTGCCTGCAAAGCCTGGCTAGTGCTGACGCGGTCGGGCTGGCCGGGAGTTGTGCTGACAATCCTGGCGCCGGGAGCGCCATGCACCGTGGACAGACGGCCGCTCGCGTCGAACTTTGCCTCAAACTCGCCGGCCGTGATCACGGTTCGCTGAGGCGAAGATGGAGCCGGCAGGATCGTGATCTCGGCGGCGCCGTTGGTCAGGGCCCGCTCCAGATGCCGTCCCCCGGCGACAAAAAAGTCCATGGCGAGGGCGGAGACCGCAACCGTCTGCGCCTCTCTTTGGGCGGCAGTTGAGGTCGGAGGACGCTCGATCAGCTTCACATTCTCGGCCGCGTGGGCACGGCGAAGCTGGTTCCTCCCGGAAAAATCCAGGGTGACGCGCCCGGCAGTCGCCAGAAAGGGGCGGGGACCCTCGGCATGAAGCTCGACCTTGCCGGTCAGTACAGCACTTTCGAGCAGGCTCTTGTCACCGATGAGGAGGTCCGCCTGCTCGGCGCGAAGGTGCGCAGGCGAACTTCCGACTGTCTCCAGCTGCACGTCGCCGGTGGCGAGGATACGCTCGACCGTGTTGTTGTCGCGCAGGAAAAGCGCAGCCTTCTCCGATTGAACCTGCTCCGCCCGCTGGGTGAGCTGGGGGCGATCCAAGACAATCTGGTGCGGGTTCTTGGTGAAGACGGCGCGCGCCGCCGTCACTGTGGCGGGCGAGGCGCCGCTCAGCACTAGCTGCACGCGCGCGTCGAGAGTGAGCACATTGTCCTTCGCCGCGTAATACGCGCCCCTGGCCGAGCCCTTAGCCTGAGGCATCTCAAATTCGACGCGGGCGCGGGTGAAGGCATCGCCGGTCCGCTGGTTGAAGACCAGGTCGCGGGTGAGGAGATGAATCGGGTTCTTCAGTTCAGTGGGGATAGACTGGTCGGGATTGACCAGGCCCTTGGGGTTGGCCTCCAGGTCAATGAGGACCTCGCCTTTTGCGGTGACGTCGCCGGTGCGAGCATCGAGCTCGAAATCATTGCCGTAGATGTGATCGTAGCGGCTGGAGTCGCGGCCATAGAGGAGGATGTTGACGTCATGTAACTCGGCGCCGCCCTGCTTGAACTGAACTGCCTTGCTCGCCGTAATGGTGAAGAGCGTGCGCCCGTGATCGGACTTGGAAACGCGGAAGCCCTCGGCGGTTTGCTGAATGTCCAGTTCCATCTTGCCGGGAACTTCGTGCAGAACATCCTGAGTCTGACGGCGAATGTGGACATACACGCCTGCGATGGCCACGCCGAGGACGACCACGGCGAACGCCAGCCAGCGACGCAGGATGCGAGTCTCGAAGGGCACTGATTTCAGTGTAACGCCAGAGGGCGGCAGGACGTTAAAAAGGCAACCACGGCAGGCAGGAAAACACAGGGCAGCCGTTGGCTGTCAAGATCGGGGGATTGTGGATGGCAGACGCCCGGTGCCGAGCGTTAACCAAACTCGAGAAACGCAGGGCCGGCCCCTGTCTTAACGCAGAGCCCACGCCGAGACAGGCCGCGCAGGAACCCATCCTAGAACTGATTTTTTTTGGCCACAACCGACTTGAGCGCGCTCGCGCAGAAGTCGCGCAGGGAGAGCTCCAATCCCCCAGCATCGGGGTGGTCGTTGCGGCCGATGGTGAAGGCGATGTCGAGGGTATCGCCGGCGAGGAGCTTGGCCTCCTCGAGGCATTCCGCCATGTGCCAGCCGAGGGCGTCGAAGGTGACGTTCTTTCTCCAGTTGCCACGAGTTGGCGGTTGGCCCCGGGGAGGCATGGGGCGGGCGCGCTCTTCGATGGCGGCTCGGGATTCGAATCGCGAAATGGCGGCGCCATCCGGATGACAGCGCGGAGTGGTGAGAACGGCTTCGCGGCTCATCTCGTTCTGCCGACCGGCAGGCGGGGGCGAGGATTCAAGCGCGGCGGCCAGCTTCAGCTTAACGTGTTTGTCCTTGAGAATTTTGGGCGGAGCCAGCAGACGCACGGCGCGGGCGGCGAAGACCGGCTCGGGATTGCCCTGGCCAAAGGGTTCCAGCCGCTCAAGAACGCGGTACAGTTCGGGTGTGACGGCGTCGAGCGGGAGTTCGGCGTCGAGGTGGAGGCAGGGCTCGAAGTCGGCAGGAGTAAGACGCACGCGGGCATACTGGTCCAGGCGGGCGCGCAGTTCGGGGACGCTCTGCGAGGGAAGGGAGAAGCCGACGGCGTGCGCGTGGCCGCCGTACCGAGTGAACAGGTCGTGGCAGGATTCGAGCGCGTCGAGCAAGTGAAAGGCCTTGATGGAGCGGCCAGAGCCGTGGGCCTCCCCGCTGCCATGGGAGACCACCAGCGCGGGGCGGCCGTAGCGCTCGACGACACGGGTGGCGGCGATGCCAATTACGCCGCGATGCCAGCCGTCGCCGTCGATGACGACGCAGTGGGCGTCACGCAGAGAAGGGTCCTGCTCGAAGCGGTCTTCGATGGCGGAGAGGATGCGGCGCTCTTCGTCCTGGCGTTCGCCGTTGAGCCGGTCGAGGCGGGCGGCGATTGCCTTGGCGCGGGCAGGATCCCGGGTGCTGAAGAGTTCGATTGCGTCGCGGGCGACGTCCATGCGTCCGGCGGCGTTGAGGCGCGGCGCGATGCGGAAGGCGATTTCGATCGAGGTCGGAGGGCGGGTGGCGGGGACCTGCGCCACTTCAAGCAGGGCTTTGAGGCCGGGGTTTACGGCGCGGCGCAGCGCATCGAGGCCGAGCTTGGCGAAGACCCGGTTTTCGTCAGTGAGGGGTACGGCGTCGGCGATGGTCGCGATGGCGACCATCTTGAGGAACGACATCAGCCGGCGGTTGGGATCCTTATCCGGAATGCGCTTTTCCATCAGGGCCTGGGCAAGTTTGAAAGCGACGCCGGCGCCACACAGCGCCTTGCAGGGATATTCGCAGCCGGGCTGGTTGGGATTAAGCACGCTCAGCGCTCGGGGTACGCCTTCGGGGCCGGGAAGATGGTGGTCGGTCACGATGAGGTCGACACCGAGGCGTTCGGCGGTTTCGGCGGCGGCCAACGCGCGGATGCCGGTGTCCACGCTGATGATGAGGCGAATGCCGGCGGCGGCAGCGCGCTCGATGACGTCGTCCTGCATGCCGTAGCCTTCGCGGATGCGATGCGGGACGTGGAAATCGGCGCCACCACCGGAGAGTTCGATGGCGGTCTTGAGGATGACGACGGCCACGGTACCGTCAACATCGTAGTCGCCGTAGATGAGGATGCCTTCTTTGCGCTCGATGGCCGCATGGAGGCGCTCGACCGCTGCGCTCATGCCGGACATGAGATAGGGTGAGTGCAGCTGGCCGAGTGACGGCAGTAAGTAGCGCGTGGCGGATTCGAGATCGCCCAGGCCCCGCATGACCAGGAGGCGGGCAAGGATGGAGGCGAGGCGAGGATCGCCCTTCAATCCCAGCGCCTCAGTCGAGCATAGGGACCAGGCGAGAGCGTCGACTTCTGCTTGGCGGACGAACTTAGTGAGCCACTGCATCCATTCCAGAATGAATCAGCCGCGCCAATCACGCACGACGAAGTGCAATTCACAGTGCATTCTATAGTGTTTGGAAGATCGGGTAGATTGTCAGCTCTCGCAGCTCCGATCGCTTCGCCGGCACAAATCTGCTTCCGCTGTGTTCTCTCCCGGAGTTGCCAAAAGAACTGATCCAAACCGCGGTTGTTGACCTCCGGGTCACGACTGCGTTCGGTCTATCGACCACGCCCCGATCGACCAACCATGTCGGTCTTGGCGGGTAAAAACCCAGGCACCCTAGGAGGCGGACAGGAGTCCCACTCCGGTGCAGCCGATTAGGGTTATTCGTCTTCATCGGGGCCGGATTCGTCGATGGGGATGCCGCCGAAGTCTTCGACCAGGTCCAAGAGGCGCTGGTAGCGGTCATACCATTCGGTGCTGGCTTCATAAAGGAAGACCGAACCCTGGTAGGCCCAGCCCAGTTGTACGAAGCCAGTCTTGCCGACATAGGTGCGCAGCCAACGGGCATCTTCGAGATCCTCGTCGCTGTCATATTCTGCGCTGGAGATGCGCTGGATCAGTTCTTCCAGGTCCTCACGTTTGAGCCCCCAGGAATCCATGGTGAGGAAAGTGACACCGGCGGACTTGGCCAGTTCGACGAAGTCTTTCCAGCCGTCGGGATGCTCCTCGTCGCTCTTCCACATGATGCACTGGACTTCTTCGTAGTCCACATACCCGTAGAAGCGGCGCATGCCATGGCCTTCGATGAAGGCGATCATGTCGTCCTTGAGACTGGTCAGGTCCTCGGAGGCGGCGGGCATACAGGGCTCTCAGTGAATATGCAATTGTAAGCCTTTTTCAGGGAGGGAAGCAGTTCTCAAATGGTCTCTGGGGCGGACCCGACCCTCGCAGCCTTCGTAGACGCGCCTAAGAGCGAGTCCGGAGAAGCGTTCCCTGCGATGGCCGGGCGCTCCGTGGGCCTGTGCTAGACTATTGGTTTCGCACAGCGCTTCTGATCGATCATGCTCTTCTCCAAGGACTATGTGGGCTTCCTGGCTCGCGAACTCACGAAAAAACTGATCGCGGGTGAGTTCATCGAAACCAAAGATCCCGCTGCGGCAACCGAGCGAGTGCACTTGGCGATGCTCGAGGAGCTGTCGCTGGAGGACCGGATCAACGATGAGGTGCGCGTCATTCTCGAGGCCTACTCCGACGAGATGCGCCGGACCGGGGCAAACTACCAGGAGATGTTCCGTAAGGTGAAGACGGAACTGGTGAGGAAGTACAGGGCAGTGTTGTAGGGGGGGCGGGCCTGAGTCGTCGGTCGCCGGTCAGCGAGCGCGCCCGCGCGACGCCGCGTCACAGTTTCCCTAAGACCCGAGACGTGGAGTTTTGATTCCCACCGCGAGGTTTTCTGTTGCGATTGAGCCGCGACAAAGTGAATAAGGTTGCCCACGTCATTACCGACGCGTTGGCGGAGATGCCGCAGGTGGACTTCGTTGAAGACCGCAACACCATCCGGCTGGAGACTCGCAAGATCCTCGAAGAACTGCTGACCCAGGAGGCGAAGATCGACCAGACGGCACGGCAGAAGATCGAAAGCCAGAAGCGCACGATTCTCGAAGGCAGCCAGGAGTGGGACATCCTGTACCGCAAGTACTACAACGAAGAAGTGAAGAAGCTGGGGATCTGAGAGGCAGCGGGTAGCCGGGCCTGGATAGGTCAAACTTCTCAGGACCTCACACCTCGGACTTCAGGGGTCGAGCTGACCTCAGAGCACAAACCACAGGCCGGCTGCTGGTTGAAAGCAGAGTCGATGGGCCCGACAGCCGCAATCCCGCCTGCCGGAGAGACCCTGGACGTGCCAACCGCCGCAGTTCCAACCTAGCGCGTCGCCTCCGGGCGCGGTCCGGCTGATCCGCAAGCAACTCCGGCGCCGTGGTTTTTCTGTTTCCCGGCTTCCCGGTTGCAGCGGTTACCGGGTCCGCCATCTCGAACTCGGCGCAGGGACGCCGGAAGACGTCAGAGCCCGGCCTGGAGTTATGCCGTCCGCCCCCAGGCCACGCGGGGCTCCCCCGACGAGGATCCGGTTTCGAGTTGTCGCTCCCTTTGTTCCTGGCAGCGTAGGCAGCAATTGGTCCAGGGTAATGCTTCCAGCCTGCGGGGCTGGATATCTTCGCCACAGACTCCGCAATTCCCGTAGGTGCCCTCGCGGATGCGCTCCAGCGCACTTTCGACGCTGCGGAGCTGGTTGCGGCACTGGCTGCCTTGCAGATAAAGTGACTCCCGAACCAGATGACCGACGGACCGATCTGCGATGTCCATGGGCGATTCCACATCCATCTCACGGGCCTCGTTGCCCAGACGAACCAGGGTCCGGAACGCCTTCTCGCGACAGGCTTCCAGCTTGGCCTGAAGGCGCTGGATGTCTGCTTTTGTGATGTTTCTCATGATTCCTCCCATCCGGTGACGATGCGAACGATTACGCCTCCTCCAAGACCGCTTGCGGCCGCTCGCAATGCCGCAAGTGGGCGTCAAAAAAGCGCAAGAGAAACGGAGTCTGGTTGCCGACCCCGGTGAACAACAAAATGGGGACGTCGGGCCTGACGTGTTTCATCTCCGCGCGGATCGAGCTTCCGGTGGCATCGGGGAGGTCGTATTCCAGCAGGACGCCGTCTATGTGCGCAGTGGCCAGCAGGCGAACGGCTTCAAGGCCGGTGGTCGCCGCCATGACCTCGTAGCCTGCAGCTTCCAGCATTTCCTTCAGCGCGCCCATGTATTGGGGATGGTTTTCGACGCAGAGAACTCTTAGGAGGTTCATTGATTTCACTCTTTCATCCCGGCCCGGGACTTGACCGGCGCAGGCCGCGACCGGCCTGGGGCAACGCCCGTCCGGGATCGCGGGTTCCCGAAGCAGAGTGCGGGAAGGGCATGGAAACCGTGGTTTGAGGCGGCTTGCCCCCTCCCGCCTCCCGGAGATCGCGACGTATCTGTTCTTCCCGTTTGAGGGCCTTGTGCAGTTCCCACAGAATTAACAGCAGCTCATCGGGATCTCTTGCCTCGAGGGCCGCGGTGCACAACTCTCTCCAGCTCTTTCCGTTTTTTCCCGCCATGGGGGTTTCCTCCTGGACTTCATTTCCTCGTCCGCTAACGAACCGTGGATGGCGCAGCCGAGCGCCAGAGAGCGAGGCTCGTCACGGCATCCCTGTAAGCAAGCTGTGCCGGGAAAGGAGAATCGAACGACCTAAGCCAAGGGAGGTGGGCGGTTGTAGGGCAGACGGTTGGTTACGGTTTCAACAAGCGGCTCCGTAGCCGTAACCGGGCGGGACGACGCCGTAAGAGGCGGCACGGCCAACGGGGAACTCGGAGGGGGAGCCCACCGCGAATCCTCATGGTCAAAGTATTGCTTATTACCATGGCCTGCTTGCGCGACCAGGTTTGAGTGGCCGAGAGCGTGGGGAATCCTCGGGGGAACACCGCAAACAAAAAGCAGGCCCACGACCGCAACAAACACGATCAGAACATGCTTGGCATCCCCCCGGTGGCGGTTTTCCCGGATTGTCCCCACCAGGGACATGAACCACTCCATCCAAAACTTGATGACGCGAACACCCATTTGGTTATCCCGAGGTATGTTTTTCCCCCGGACCATGGTCGGTGGGAGCCGGGGGGTTCTCGCTGCTCGGTCAGGAAACACCCGCAGGGCGGATGCCCCGTCAAGGAGATTTCACTTCTAGCTGCATAACCGGGCGGGGGTCGCGGCAAGCCCTCTCATCGGACCGGTTGGGCAACAGGCATGCGCAGAACGTCGTCCCCCTGATGTTCGGCATCGATGCCCAGGGCATGCAGCTCGCGAACCGCAGGTTGCACGATACGCAGGAGACGATTCAAGCCGGTCGCTGCCTGGACGGCTTCTCGGTTGCTGTTCTCGGCGGTGCCCCGCTCCAGGATGGATTGCCACAGCGTTTTCTTGCGGGGAAAGACCACGATCGTTACTTCATCCTTCTCCGGGATGTTGACGGCCTTCTTCGCCAGCTTCAGCGCGGTGTCGAAGCCGCCGAGCTCATCGACCAGGCCAAGTTCCTTGGCGTCTTGGCCGGTCCAGATGCGGCCCTTGGCGATGGCGAGCACCTTGTCCATGGGCAGTCTGCGGCCCTCGGAGACCTTGCCGGTGAAATCGGCATACACCCGATCGAGGAAGGCCTCGAAGCGCTGCCACTCAGCGGGTGTGTAGTCCTGGACGCCGGTCCACATGGTCGCGTTGGAGCCGTTGTGAACTTCATCCCAGGTCAGGCCGATCTTGTCCCAAAAACCGCGGCTGAGGAGCTTGCCGCTGAGTACACCGATCGAGGCGGTAATCGTGCCCGGCTGGGCGACAATCTTGTCCGCTCCCATGGCGACGAAATAACCGCCGGAGCCGGCCAGATCGCCCATGGAGACGATGACCGGTTTGCCGGCTTTGCGGGCGTTGACGACTTCCCGCCATATGGTGTCGGAGGCGACGTAGGAGCCGCCCGGGCTGTCCACGCGGAACAGGATGGCTCTGACATCCTTGTCAGCCACAGCGGCCCGGATCGCCCCCGCCACGGTATCCGAGCCCATGGTGAGGGAGTCATTGGCTGGGTTGTAATCGCTCTTGCCCCGAGCTACGCCGCCCGCCCCGTAGACCAAGGCCAGGGTCTGGCCGTGCTCGTGGGGGCGCCCGGCGCGGTCGAGATACTTGTCGAGGTAGAGTAGCTCGGCGTCGCCTCCGGCCTTCTTTCGGGCCAGATCGTAGACTTCGTCACGGTAGCTCAGAGCGTCGACCAGCCTGGCGTCAAGGGCCTCTTTGCCCAGATAGGGCCCCTTGTCGACCAGCGCCTGAAACTGGTCAGGAGGAATCTGGCGGGCGGCACAAATGCCTTCTTTCATCTGGGCGAACCAGGAGTTGGTAACCCTCTCCACCGCTTCCCTGTGCGCAGCCGTGTACTTGGATTCGGTGAAGAAATTGAGGGCGTTCTTGTATTCGTAGCGCTGATCGCCGTGGAAGCGAGTGCCCAATTTCTCCAGGGTGCCTTTGATAAAAGGGCTTTCAAAGATCAGGCCGGTGAGGCCGACGTCGCCTGAGGGCTGGAGATAGATCTGGTCGAAAGCGGTGGCCAGGTAGTAGGAGCCGTTGCCTGGTCCGAACTCGCCAAAAGTCTCCGCGAAAGCGAGGGCAAACTTCTTTCGGGCACGAAAGCGCAGGACGGCCTCGCGCAGTTCCTGCACCTGCGCCATGCCCATTGGGACCGCGCCGATGCGGGCCACCATTCCCTTGACCCGGTCATCGTCGCCGGCGCGGTCCAGGGAGTCGACCACGTCACGCACGACGGCGCGGTCCTGCAGGGAGAACTTGGCCGTGGTGGTCTCGGGAATGTCCTCCACCATGGGCTGTTCGAAGTTGGCTTCGAGGATGGTGGTGGAAGGCACCTTGCCCTTGCGGCCGATCAGGATCATGATGGCGAAAAGGATGGTGACGAGGTAGATAGCGCCGAGCACGGCGAGCACACGAACGATGGCTCGTTTCATGATAATTCTCCCGACTTCAGGGTGGAGCGATGAGTCTAGCGCGAGAGGGGCGGGGAATCCACGAAATCAGCGAAATAGTCAGAGGCACGGCCAGAGCCGCAGGTTTCGATCTCGCCGGCATCTCCCCCGTGCGCGATTTCTCCGAACTTGAATATTTTCCGGAGTGGATCGCGGCTGGGCGCGCAGGAGAGATGAAATATCTTGAGGCGCGGGATGTGGACGGGCGCCTGCAACGAAGGTCGCTTCGGGCGGTAGCGCCCTGGGCCCGCAGCGTCGTGGTGGGCGCGATCAATTACAACACAGAGCAACCGTATTCGAGCGAGCCAGGGGACTCGGGGCGGGGGTGGATCTCGCGCTACGCCTGGAGCCGGGAGGATTACCATGACTCTGTGATGCGCAGGTTGCGGGTGGTCGAAGCGAAGGTGCTGGAACTTGGGAGCGAGGGCCGCCAGGATACTGCCCAGACGGCCGGCAGCGCGCCGGCACTACCAACCCGGCCGGAGACGTTGACGCGATGCTACGTCGACACCGGGCCGCTGGTTGAGCGCGTGTACGCGAAATATGCCGGGGTGGGATGGATCGGAAAGAATACCTGCGTCTTGAACCAGAAGATGGGGTCGTGGCTATTCCTGGGCGTGATTCTTACTTCTTTGGAGCTGGAAGCCGATCTGCCCGCGCCCGACCGGTGCGGAACTTGCACCCGCTGTCTGGATGCCTGTCCGACAAATGCGCTCGTGGGCCCGCACCAGCTGGATTCGAACCGGTGCATTTCCTACCTGACCATCGAGAAGCGCGGGGAGATACCTGGGGAGATGCGCGGGGGGATGGGCCGGCATGTGTTCGGGTGCGACATTTGCCAGGATGTCTGCCCCTGGAACCGGAAAGCGCCAGCCACCGGGGCCCCCGAGTTTCAGCCGCGTGAAGGTCTGGTGAATCCGGCGCTGGAATGGCTGGCGGAGATGACCGCGGACGAGTTTCGCCAGAAGTTTCGTGGATCTCCGGTGCGGCGGGCGAAACTGAGCGGGCTGCGGAGGAATACCGTAATCGCGATGGGAAACAGCGGGAACCGTCAGTTTGTGGGGAAGCTGGAGAGATTGCAAGCGGATGCAGACCCAGTTGTGGCAGAGAGTGCCAGGTGGGCGCTGAAACAGGTCTCGACTAGCTCTTAGATGGAGGGCGACCGCTGGCGGCGCGGTGGGCTGTGGGCGAAGGAAACTCGGAACGAAAAAGCTTAAGACCCAGATCCGAATCGTCGCTCGTGAGCCATTGAAAGCTCGCAGCCCCTGCTCGGAGCGCGGAGGGCTTCACGTGATAGCATTTTCCTAACCGCCCTTGCGCGGCTCGCCATGGGTCGCTTCCTGATTCGCGCCAAACGTGCTCCGCTACGCTTCCTTCTTCTGGGCGTGGTGTGTGCGCACCCCAGCATCCTGCTCGCCGGCGAACCGCAATGGCAGGAGATCCGTTCCCCCCACTTCGTCGTCATCACCGATACGGGCGAGAAGCGAGGCTCGGAGATCGTGCTGCGCTTCGAGCAGATGCGTGCCATATTCGGGCAACTGCTTTCGCGAAAGCGGGTTAATATGCCCGTGCCGCTCACCGTTTACGCCCCACGCAGCGACCAGCAGTATTACGCCATGGCGCCCCAGTCCACGGCAGCGCCCGGATTTTTTGTTCCGGGAGAGGATCACCAGTTCATCGTTCTGAACGGCATGGAAGGCGAACCGTGGCGCGCAGTCGCTCACCAGTTTGCGCACCTGCTCCTCAACTACAACTACCCCCCGACCGAAACCTGGTTCGATGAAGGGTTCGCTGAATACTTCGCGTCGATTCGCCTTGACAACAAGCAGGTGGAGATCGGCGGCGACCCCGAAGAGGTGCCGACGGGCCAGGCTGAGACAAATCAGTCCGTCCAATCCTCGCTGCAGCTTTTGAGCGGGCAGACCTGGCTCCCCGTCCCGGCCTTGTTCTCCACCCGGCAGGACACCGCCAACTACCAGGAAAGCTCGCACCACACGCTCTTTTACGCGCAGTCGTGGATCACTATGCATTACCTGCTCAACAGCGACAAGATGAGCGAGACCGGAACTTACTTCGAACTGGTCGAGAACCGGAGAGTGCCGGTAGCAGACGCGATCCAACAGGCCTACGGAATGGGCGTCGAGCAGTTCGCGCAGGCGGTGAAGGATTACGTCCATTCCCTTGCCCAGGGGAATCGGTCTGCGGCGGCGTCCGCTGGGGCGCCGGGGAAGGCTCCCGGCGTCCACCAGATGGCTGCGCCCATGGGACCGGACGACGTTCAGATCACCGCCAAGCCGGTGTCCGAGGCCGATGCGCGAGCCCGGCTGGCCGAGGTGATGCTGCGCCTCCCCGAGCGTCGGGAGCAGGGTCTCGAGGCGCTGCACGCCGTGCTCGATCTGAAGGACAAGCATGACCAGCCCGTCGACAACGAGATTGTGCACCGCGCCCTGGCCTGGGCGCACATGCAGCGCAACGAGTTCGAGCAGGCCGCACAGGAGTTGGGAACGGCAGCCGGACTGAATCCGCAGGACGTGTGGATTCGCTATTACCTTTCCCTGCTGAAATACAAGTCGGCACAAGCGAAGAACACGGAGATACAGGGCCTCGCCAACATGATGCAGGACCTCAAGGCCACGGTGGACTGGTATCCGGACTTCGCCGATGCCTACTACATGCTGGCCGAAGCCAGGTTGGAGGGAGGTGGGACGGCTTCCGCGCTCAACGCGATTTACGCGGCCATCGGGCTGAGTCCGCGCAACCAGCAATACCTGTTAACCCTGGGCCAGATCCAGGAGACGGCAAAGAACTGGGATGCCGCGCATACCATTTTTGAGCAGTTGGCCTCCAGTCGCAATCCGCAGATTGCGACGGCCGCCAGGAAACGACTGGATGAATTCGCGAATTACAAGAAGTATGGGGTTTCGACGCAAGGCCTGGCCCGAGCACCGCAGGCGTCGCCTTTCGACGAATTGGATCAGGAAGCGCAGCGGCGTGCCCAGCAGGCCCAGGCGGCCGGGCCAGACCTGCGTCCGACCAAGTTTCTGAAAGGTCGGCTGGTGGGGGTGGATTGCTCGCAGCCTCCCGCCGCGGTGCTGACGGTCGTCTCCGGCGCAAGGTCGTTCAAGCTGCGCACCGCGGACTATAAGGCGTTACTGGTGATCGGAAGCGACGGGTTCTCCTGCGAGTGGACGGAGCGGACGGTGTTAATCAACTACAAGGCGGGCGGGGGAGCGGATGGCGACCTGGTCTCGGTGGAGGTGCAGTAGCTCCAATTTCCTATTCCCGGTTGGGAGTAGTGGTTTCTGGTTGTCGATTTACGCGCGTGGCCAGTAGCCGTTTAACCCAACACGACAGGCGACCGTTCTCTAATGCGCAATCTTCAGAAAAAACCCTCCCGGGGGGAAGCCGGGAGGGTTCAAGAACGGCTTGGGGATTGGGCTAGACGCGAACCACGTTGGCTGCCTGGAAGCCCTTGGGTCCCTTGAGCAGGTCAAATTCCACAGTTTCGCCTTCATTTAACGTGCGGTATCCGTTTTCCTGGATTGCGGAAAAATGGACAAACACGTCTTCGCCAGTGGAGCGCTGGATAAAGCCATAACCCTTTGCCCCGTTGAACCACTTCACTGTTCCCTTCTCTCTCACAGAGAAACTCCTTTCGCCTCAGCGCGAAGAATTCATCCCTCGGTTCCCTTGTTGAAGCTCCCGTTCTACGGGAGCCCCCCCTCAAGGGAGTTCGAGAGACCAGGTCGCGTTGCCGCCGGGGGAGGATGCTTCTGCCAACACAAAAGGCTTCTGCGTTTCGCGACGCGCAAAGAGAACACGGCGCGAAGCCCAGAAGCCCGGGATGATGGCGCGAATTTCGACCACCCAACACACAACTGTCAACCTAGACCTCACTGCCTAACTTCCGGCAGTGAGCCCCAGATGATATTCAGGTCAGTGCTTCTTGGCAAGAAAAAGAAATAGGCGAAGCCTCGCATGCTCATGTATTTGGCCGTTCTGGAGTCCCACCTTGAGATGACCTCTGGTCACGTGTCCGTTCGCGCAGTGTTTGCTAGGATGAGACTAAGAGTTCCGTGCCAAAATCCATTTCATCCACGTTTGCCGAGCCATCGCAAAGCCGGCAGATCCGAGGCGGGAAGCACCCGTCACAATATTCAGGGCTGGTCTTCTCCACGGTTCGCTACCTTCTGCGCACCGAGGTGCACACCTTCGCCTTTTCCGTGGCCGCCAACTCCCTGCTTTCGTTCTTCCCTTTTGTAGTGCTCCTCATGACGCTGATCCGGCGCATCTTTCATTCCCGCGTGATGTACGACGTGGTCGTGGAGTTGTTGCGTGATTATGTGCCGGCAGGACAGGACTTCCTCATCCGCAACCTGAATGCTCTGGTCGAGGCACGGCACCGGGTACAGATTTTCTCGCTGGTGATCCTGCTGATCACTTCGACCGGCATATTCATGCCCCTGGAGGTCGCGCTGAACCGCATCTGGCGGTTCCCCGAGAACCGCTCCTACCTGGGCAACCAACTGATTGCCCTGGGGTTGGTGTTCTGGTGCGGCATGCTGGCGCTGCTGTCGATCGGCCTGACAGCGGGCAACGTGGCCCTCCTCGAGGCCCTGCTGCGCGGGCATGGTACCGGATTCGTGCGCTTCGTAGGCTTCCTGATTATGAAGGTTTTCGCCATTCTTTCCAGTATTGCCATCTTCTTCCTGGTCTATTGGCTGCTACCCAACGGCAAGGTGCCTGTGCGTGCCGTACTGCCTGCTGCAGTCATCATGGGACTGCTCTCGGAGGCGCTGAAGTACGCCTACATCCTAGCCCTACCTTGGCTGAACTTTGCCGAGGTCTACGGGCCGTTTTCTCTCTCCGTCAGCCTGATGTTCTGGGCCTTCCTTTCCGGACTGCTCTTGCTGACGGGAGCCCACCTGTCGGCGCAACGGCACTTGCAAGGCTAATCGCCGTCGTCACACCCTTACGCCAGTGAGGACACCGTCAGCTGCCGGGCTGGCGACTCCAACCTGAAGCAGTTTGGCGACAGGACTTCCCTCCCGAGCAGCCAAATCGGCCCTACGGGGCGACGCGCGACGCGGGTTACTTCTTGATCCACTGATCGACCCACTCGTTGACGGTCTTGTACCAAAGCTGGGAGTTCTGCGGCTTCAGCACCCAGTGGCCTTCGTCGGGAAAATAGAGCATCTTCGAGGGAACGCCCAGGCGCTCGAGAGTGGTGAACAACTGGAAGCCTTCGCTGACGTCGAGCCGGTAGTCAAGCTGGCCGTGGATAACGAGAGTCGGCGTCTTGAAGCTGGTGGCGGCCAGGTGCGGCGACCACTTGTCGTAGAGGGCGCGGTTGGTGTAGGGCGTGCCTTTGAACTCCCACTCGTTGAACCAGAGTTCTTCGGTGGTGCCCCAGGCGGAGGTCGCGTTGAACATGCCGTCGTGCGTGACGATGCACTTGAAACGGTCACTGTGGCCGAGCACCCAGTTGGCCATGTAGCCGCCGTAGCTCGCGCCCAGCGCACACTCCCGGTCTTTATCGATGAAGGGGTAGGTCTTCTCGGCGTAGTCCAGACCCTTCATCAAGTCTTCAAAGGGCGCACCGCCCCAGTCCCCGTTGATGGCGTCAATGAATTTCTGCCCGTAGCCGGTCGAGCCGTGGAAATTGATCATGACGACCACGTATCCGTTGGCTGCGAAGAGTTCGGGATTCCAGCGGTAGGACCAGTCGTCGCCCCACGCCCCCTGCGGCCCGCCGTGGATGAGAAACTTCACGGGATATGTTTGCTTGGGATCGAAGTTGGGCGGCTTGACCAGAAAGCCCTGAACCTTCTCGCCCTTGGCGCCTTCGAACCAGAAGGATTCCAGCGGCGACATGGAGATCGGGGAGAGGACGTGATCGTTGAGGTGGGTCAACTGCCCAGGGTCCTTGCAGTTCGGAGAAGGGGAAGGAAGGGCAACACAACCGTCGAACGGGTACTGCGTAGCGCGATAGATTTCGTTGGGGTGTCGCAATGACATTCCTGTTGAGAGCAGAGTCTTGTCCCTGGTAAACACCAGATCGTCGTAGAATCCACTCAGCACTCGCTGAGGACCTTCGCCACTCAAGCTGACCCGCACAATGGGGGCCGCGCCGCTCTCTTCCGCGGTAAAGAAAATCCAGGTCGAGTCCGCGGCCCAGGTGAAGGTGCCCACCCAATGGTCAAAGCTTTCCGTCAGGTTCTTCTTCTCTCCTGTTTTCCGATCGTATAGCATCAGGCGGAAACGGTCGCTCTCGTAACCGGGACGCTGCTGCGCGCGGTAAGCGATGTAGTTGCCGTCGGGCGAGTACAGTGGCGTCGAGTCGCTGGCGGGATTGTCGGCGGTGATGTTCCTGGTCCGGGACAGAACCTGCGCGGACGAAGCGTCCGCCTCGAGGTGAACCGGGACGATCCACAGGTCGTTGTTCGTCGAGGTGGCTTCGACCCGGTCGTGGTTCGAGGTGTAGCAGATCTCCTGGCCGTCGGGCGAGAAAGCGTAGTTATCCTGGCCGCCGACAGAGAACACGGGGGCGTCGTAGTCGCCGGGAGTAAGATCGCGAGGCGGGACACCCGGGGCTCCATCCGCTGGAATGACAAAGATGTGGCTGCGCTTGCCACCTTTGTAGGCATTCCAGTGGCGATACAAGAGGTGCTCGAAGATCATGGCTTTGACCTTGGATTTTTCGCGCTCCTCAACCTTCTTGGCGTTGCAGTCCTGTTCTTCAGCAGCCGTGCCCGCGCACTGGGGATAGACGTCCGAGACGAACAGGATGTTCTTGCCGTCGGGCGACCAGAGTTCACCGCTGGCCCCGGTCGCGATGGCGGTCAGCGGGTGGGTTCGGGAGACCGTACCGGAGACACCGTCGAACTCGGTGACCCAGACCTGCGAGGCGCTTTCCTTATTGGAGATAAACGCGAAGCGCTTGCCGTCGGGCGACCAGCGCGGTCGGTCGGAATCCTGACCGGGGATCAGGGCATGCTCGCCCCCGACCGGGGACATGTCCGTCGCTCCACCGACGGTTGCTCCCAGCGGAACGATCCAAACATGCGGGATTCTCGTGTTGGCCTCGAGACTGACGTCCACTACGCTGAACAGCACCCACTTACCGTCGGGCGAGGGCACGGGCTCGCCGACTCGCTTGAGAGCCATCATGTCTTCGAAGGTGAAAGGATGTTTTGTCTGGGAGAACGCAGGAGAAATGTAAAGAATGGTAAAGCACGCGAGAGGTAGAAGACGGCGCATGGAACCTCCGGGGAGGAAACCGTAGTGTAAATCACGCAGCTGCCGGCCATCCGCTGAGTGCCCAGCCCAAATCCGCTAAGAGCTGTTCGACTGGGGCGTGCTGAAGCCTGACAGTCCAGATTTTCTGGCAACCCCGAGGCCATCTCGCTCGTCTAAAGAGGCAGGCAGAAACTGCAGCTTCCCTACTCCCCGGGCTCCCTGAGCGGAGAGGGTCCGGGGGTAGGAAGGCGGCAGAGAAAGCCACTGACCTCCCGCGCCGATTTCCGCTACACTATTCCAATGCAGATTGTGCTGCGATTCCAAGGGTTACTAGCGGCGTGCCTCGCAGCTGGATTCTGGATGGCGCCGGCATTCGCCCAGGAAGGGCCGCTCGACAAGTCCCAGCCGAAAGGGATCAGCCCCGACGAGATCATCCAACGTTTCGCCGCCAAAGAAAAAGAGTTCAAAGAAGCGCGTGACATGTACACCTACCGGCAGGATGTAAAGGTGCAGACCCTCGACGGCAACACCGTGGATGGCGAGTACCGCGAGGTGTTCGATGTGACCTTCGACGATCAGGGGCACAAGGTGAAGAACGTGGTCTTCGCCCCGCAGTCAACCCTGGTGCGTATCGGTATGACCCAGGAAGACATGGACGACATCGAAAACCGGCTGCCCTTCGTGCTGACCAGCGATGAGATCCCGGAATACAACATCCTGTACGTGGGCTTGCAGCAGGAGGATGAACTGCACTGCTACGTGTTCGAGGTCGCGCCCAAGCAGATCGTCGGCAAGAAGCGCTACTTCCAGGGACGCATCTGGGTGGACGACCGCGACTTCCAGATCGTAAAGACCTACGGCAAGACAGTGCCCGACATCCGCAAGAAGAAGGGTAACGAGAACCTGTTTCCCAGCTTCACCACCTGGCGGGAGCAGATCGACGGTCGGTACTGGTTCCCCACCTACACCAAGGCGGACGACCAGCTGCACTTTTCGATGGGCGACGTGCACATCCGCGAGGTCGTGAAGTACACCGACTACAAGCGCTTCGGAGCCCGAACCCGGATCACTTACGAGGGCAAGCAGTTGCCGTCTCCCGAAAAGGGCCAGCCTGGCGACAAGCAGGACAGCAATCAAGCGCAGCAGAAGCCGCAGCACTAGCCCGCTAGCTACGCGCTTGGAGCGCCCAAGGGCGTGGCCCTAGTCCGGCCGACTCCCAACCCTGGGTTCGCGGCTCAAGACTCAGTAGAACAGATACTTCCTCCACTTATCATCCGAC
>Ga0187780_10000199_pt1 | contig 46866 bp, 50 predicted proteins | sample 1015_Q2_SP10_20__FD_132429 | JGI IMG/M metagenome (GOLD analysis project Ga0187780, IMG submission 132429) | Tropical peat soil microbial communities from peatlands in Department of Meta, Colombia - 1015_Q2_SP10_20_MG | ecosystem: Environmental > Terrestrial > Soil > Wetlands > Peat | place...
CCGGCCGTCCGAAGGGCCACTACGGAGGGAGGGCGTTATGGCATGGAGACCGATTGTCGTGGGGGTGGACGACACACCCGAGTCCCGCGCGGCGCTCGAACTGGCGGCGAAGATCGCGTCGGCCGCGCCCGCACCACTCGTCGCGGTCCACGCGATTCCCGACCTCTGGCTTGTCGGCGGCCTGGACCAAATCCCGCCTCTCCTTCCGGAGGTGCGGGACATGCTGATGCGCGACACGCAAAAGCGAGTCGAGGGCATCGTACGCGAAGTGGTGCCGCCGGCCATCCGGCCCCGGCTCGAAGTGCGGGCCGGCGCGGCGGCGATGGCGCTCGCCGAGGTGGCTCGGGAGCGGAACGCGGAGCTGGTCGTGTTAGGGGGCAGGGAGCACGGACCGCTCGCGCGGGGATTGGGACGGAGCACGGCGCACTATCTCGTGAGGACGCTGGACGTTCCGGTGCTCGTGGCGGGGCCGTCGCACGGGCCCATCGGGCGGGTGCTCGTGGCGGTGGACGGGTCGGACGCGACGGCTCCGACGCTCCTCGCCGCCGAGCGGCTCGCGAAGGTGCTGGGCGCGCGCATCCGCATCGTGTTCGTGGTGGAGCCGCTGCGGTTGATGTATATCCCCGTCGCGCCTTTCGACCAGGCGGGGTTCGAGCAGCGCTTGCGTGACGCCTTCGATCGGGCTGTGGCGTCGCTTCCGGTGGCCGTTCCCGAAGAGCAGGTCGTGCGGCGCGGCGCGGCCGCGGAGACGATCGCGGAGGAGGCGGCATCGTGGCACGCGGACCTGCTGGTCATGGGCTCGCACGGCAAGGGTTGGATGGACCGCATGCTGGTCGGGAGCACGACGGAGCGACTGTTGAACGTGCTGCCGACGTCCCTGGTCGTGATTCCGACGGGGACCCGGGCGCCGCGAGTCGAGACGCCGCGGCGGCGCCCGCGCAAGCGCACGCGGCGGGCGAAGGCGGCCCGATAAGGAGCCTAACGGGCGCTGCTCGGGGGTACCTACCGGTGCTGGCGCTCGCGTCCGTCATCATCCCGACTCAGGCGCGGGGCCAGAGCGGAGCGCTGAGCGGCCAAGCGTCAATGTGGCTCCTGTCCAAACCGGACACGGCGCCCATCTCACAAGCGGGGCTGCGCTACATCCCCGAATTGGCGTTGCAGCGACCTCTATGGGACAGCACGGCGGCACAACTCGATCTTTCGGTCAACACGTTCGCGACGGGAGCGTACGGAAAGGGACGGGCTTCACAATACGATGCGGGCATGCGCCTGTATCGGGCCTGGCTCAATGTGGCGACTCACACGTTCGAGACCCGGATCGGCGTGCAGAGGATCAACTTCGGGTCGGCCACACTGTTTCGGCCGCTGATGTGGTTTGACCGGGTCGATCCGCGCGACCCCCTGCAGCTCACGGATGGCGTGAAGGGCGTGTTGGCACGCTATTCCCTCCGGAACAACGCGAACGTCTGGGGATGGGCTCTGTACGGCAATGGGCAACCGACCGGATGGGAGACTGCGGCAACCGCGGACCGTACGGTTGAGTACGGGGGCCGCATTCAGGCCCCCGTTCCCGCCGGAGAATTGGCGCTTACGTATCATCACCGCGACGCGGAGCTTCACCCGGCCACCGGGGCCGCAGTCCCGGAAGACCGCTTTGGGCTCGACGGCAAGTGGAACATCGGGGTGGGAATTTGGGGGGAAGGCGCGTTGGTGCACGACAGCACGGACAGCGTCTCACTCCGATACCAGCGATTTTGGACCGTCGGGGCAGACTACACGTTCGGCATCGGGAACGGGTTGTACGTCCTGATGGAGTTCTCGCGCATTGAGTCCTCGATGTCGCCCCTGGGTGCGGCGACCGGAGTGAGTTTCTCGGGCCTCTCTATGAACTATCCCATCGGAATCCTGGACCGCTTCTCGGCCATCGTCTATTACAACTGGCAGGCGAATCAATGGTATAGGATTGTCACGTGGCGGCGGGCCTACGACAGGTGGGCCTTCTACCTGTTCGCCTTCTGGAATCCTGGGGTCCTCACGGGTCTGACGGCCCAGATTCAGAGCCAGACTTTCGCCGGGCGGGGCATCGAACTGATTGCCTCGTTCAATCACTGACGGGGCCGGCGTGGCCGATTCGATCCTCATCAAGGCGGTGGCGCTCGGGAAGACCTATGCGTTTGGCTCGACCACACTGAAGGCCCTCGACCAAGTCAATCTGACGATCGCGAGGGGAGAATTCTCGGGATTGATCGGGCCGAGTGGATCGGGCAAGACCACGCTCTTGAATATCTTCGGGTCACTCGATGTTCCCTCGAGCGGCACGGTCGAGGTGCTTGGGGCGGATATCGGCAAGTTGTCCCACAAGGACGCCGCGCGTCTTCGGAACTATCACATCGGGTTCATCTTCCAAACCTTCAACCTGCTCCCCGTCTACACCGTGTACGAGAACGTGGAATTCCCGCTCCTCCTGCGAGGGATGCGCACAGAGCAGCGCCACAAGCTCGTCATGGATTCGCTCGCGTGGGTCGGTCTTGCCGATCGTGCGGATTCGAAGCCCGCACAGCTCTCAGGTGGTCAGAGCCAGCGCGTCGCCATTGCGCGCGCCGTCGTCAAGCAACCTGAGATCGTTCTGGCGGACGAACCGACGGCCAACCTGGATGCGGAGAACTCGCGTCACGTCATGGACACGATGGCCGAGCTCAACCGGAATCTGAAGACGACATTCGTCTTCGCGACGCACGACGACAAGGTGATCGCGCATCTGCGACGCAAGATCACTCTAGTCGACGGGAAGATCGTCCAGGACGAGCAGGTCTAGCGCGGTGCTCATTCTGAAGCTCGCCTTCCGGAATCTTCTGGGCGCGGGTCTCAGGACCTGGCTCAATGTGCTCGCGCTTTCATTCTCGTTCGTCGTGATCATCTTCCTGCAGGGCATATACAACGGCATGAACGCGCAGGCCGAGCGAGCCTCGGTCGAGGCGCTTTACGGCGGGGGGCAGTACTGGCACCCCCGGTACGATCCCTACGACCCCCTGTCATTGATGGACGCCCACGGACCTGTTCCGGCGCGGCTCGACTCGCTCCGGACGGTAGGGCTCGCGACGCCGATCCTGATCCGACAAGCCACGATCTATCCGGGAGGCCGGTTCCAGAGTGTCCTGCTCGAGGGCATCGACCCGGACCAGGATGTCCTGACTGTTCCGTCAGCCTTGCTGCGCGGCGGCGACGACGTCATCCCCGCGTTGATCGGCACCCGCATGGCCAAGACGACGGGCCTCAGGCCGGGCGACCAGGTGACCGTCCAGTGGCGGGACGTGCACGGGACGTTCGATGCCGCGGATCTCAGGATCCGCCAAGTCATGCGGACGCTCGTCCCAGAGATCGACAACGGCCAGATCTGGCTACCGCTGGAGAGGCTGCGGAGGATCACTGACATGCCCGGCGAAGCGACGTTTGTGGTCCTTCGGCGCGACGGCCCAGGGCCGGCGCCCGGCACGGGCTGGACACCCAGGGACCTGGCGTACTTGCTGCAGGACATCCGTGCGCTCCGGCGCACTAAGTCCATCCAGGCCAGCATCGTGTACGTATTCCTTCTGTTCGTGGCGATGCTCGCGATCTTCGATACACAGGTGTTGTCGATCTTCCGGCGCAAGCGGGAGATCGGTACCCTGATGGCGTTGGGCATGACACGCGTCCAGGTGATCGAATTGTTCACTCTAGAAGGTGCTCTGCACAGCGTGCTCGCCGCCGGCGCCGCCGCCGTCTACGGTCTTCCGCTGCTCGCGTACGAGGCCGCCAAGGGCTTCGAACTGCCGGTCGACACCCAAGCGTTCGGATTTGCGTTTGGCGAGCGGATCTTCCCGATCTACTCGGTGGCTCTCGTCGTGGGCACGACGGCGCTCGTGCTCGTCGTGACGACTGTCGTCAGTTTCCTGCCGCCGCGGAAGATCGCCAAGCTCAAGCCGACCGATGCACTCCGGGGCAGAATGGCGTGATCTGGTTCCTGCTCAAGGGCCTGCTCCGCGATCGGTCCCGCTCGCTCTTTCCGCTACTCATGGTCGCGGCCGGCGTCGCGATTACGGTCCTGCTGTATGCCTGGCTCCAGGGCTTCGAGTCCTCGATCGTGCAGAACACCGCCCACTTCGGGACGGGTCACCTCCGGGTCATGACCAGGGCGTACGCCGCCGAGGCAGATCAGATCCCGAACGATCTGTCGCTCACGGGCGCCGACACTGTGCTCGCCGCATTGCGCCAGGCGTACTCCGACCTCTGGTGGACGCCACGGATCCGCTTTGGGGGGCTACTGGACGTGCCCGACCAGGGCGGGGAAACGAAGGCCCAGGCACCCGTGACCGGGCTGGGCGTGGACCTATTGGGACCCGCGAGTCCGGAATGGAGCATTCTCAACATCCGCTCTTCGCTGGTGCGCGGGCGGGTCCCGGCGGCGCGCGGCGAGATTCTCATCTCCGATGACCTCGCGACGAAGTTGGGTATCCAGGTTGGACAGGTGGCGACGCTCATCAGCGCGACCATGAACGGCAGTATGGCGCTCGCGAACTTTACGGTGGTCGGAACGGTCCGTTTCGGCGTGGGTCCCCTCGATCGCGGCGGCGCGATGATCGCGGATATCGGTGACGTCCGAGCGGCCCTGGACATGGAGAACGGAGCTGGAGAGCTGCTCGGGTTCTTCCGTGACGACCTCTATCACGAAGCCCGCGCGGACTCGGTCAGGCAGCTGTTCAACGCACGCAATCGCTCCGGAGACCAGTTCGCGGCCGAAATGGGAACGCTCCGGGAGCAGAGCGGCCTCTCCGACATGCTGGACTACGTGACACTGGTCTTGAAGGGCGTCATCGTCTTTTTCGTCGTTGCCATGTCCATTGTGCTCTGGAACGCGGGGTTGATGGGCAGCCTGCGGCGGTACGGCGAACTCGGCGTGCGCTTGGCCTTGGGCGAGGACAAGGGACACATCTATCGGTCGATGATGCTCGAGTCGCTGGCGATCGGCCTAGTGGGCTCCGCACTGGGGACCGCCGTCGGATTGGCGGCCGCTCACGGGCTCCAGATACACGGTGTGGACTTCGGCCGCTTCACGAAGAGCGGCACGGTGATGGTCGGCAATATCGTCCGGCCCCGCGTGACGACGGCCGCTTCAATGCTCGGATTTCTGCCAGGCCTCTGCGCGACGCTCTTGGGGACGGCAATCGCCGGGATCGGCGTCTACCAGCGCCAGACGTCCCAGTTGTTCAAGGAGCTGGAGACATGATCCGGGCGCGGCTCGTCATTGTGCTGGTGGGCTTGCTGGTCGCGTTCCAGCGCCCTTCCGGCGAAGAGGTCCTGCGGCAGATCGATCGGAACATGTTCGCCGAGACCCGGATCGTTGTCTCGGAGATGATCATTCACGGGCGTCGGGAGACCCGGACAGTCGTGGCCAGGTCGTGGCAGCGGGGTACGACGGACGCGCTTACGGAGTACCTCGCTCCCGCTCGGGAACGGGGAACCAAGATGCTCAAGTTGAGTGATAACCTGTGGACCTACACTCCCAGCACGGATCGCATCATCCTGATCTCGGGGAACATGCTCCGGCAGTCCCTGATGGGCTCGGATCTCTCCTATGAAGACATGATGGAAGATCCACGCCTCGAACACTCGTACGCAGCGACCGTGTCAGGCACCGATACTGTCGACGGTCGAAAGTGCTGGTTGCTGGATCTCACGGCCAACAGGGAGGGTCTGGCTTATCACACTCGACGGGTGTGGGTGGACACCGAGCGGTTGGTTCCTCTGCGGGAGGATCTGTACGCGAAGGGCGGAAGGCTCCTGAAAACGATGCGCTTGGGCAACGTCACGGCGCTCGGCGGTCGCTGGCTGCCGAAGCACGTCCTCTACAAGGACGTGTTGAAGGAAGGGGAAGGCACGGAGTTCGTGATCGACTCAGTCGAGTTCGACGCGCCAATCGCGGACTACCTGCTGTCGAAGGCGGCGTTGAGGAAATAACGGGCGGTGAAGAGGCCGTAACCAGGGTCTCACGCCGCCTTGCACCGCCGGTACGTACCCTGCAGTGGTCACTAGCGGAGGATACTCCCGTGTTGCGGCGGATTCTTGGACTTGCGGTGTTCGCGGTCATCGTCTGGCTGGTACTGAAGGTCGCATTCGGAGTTCTGGGAACCCTCATCGGGCTCGCGTTCACGGTCCTGTGGCTCGCGGCGATCGGGTTCGTCTGCTACGTGATTCTGCGGGTTTTCAGTCCTACGGCGGCGGACCGGCTCCGCGATCTGATCCGCGGCGGCCCGAAGCCGGCGTGATCGTCAGCGCTTCTCGAAGCGTCCCGTTTTCTCGGTGAGAACGATCCGGTACACCACGGCGGGGCGCTGTGCCACATCCCGCCGATGGGTCTCCGAGGGAGCGATGTCGTGCGGCGTCGCGGTCTGACTCGGCATGAGCGGCAGTAGCCGATCCATCAGGAGCCCCATCGCATGTGCGGCGCTCGTTCCACGCAGCTCCTCGAATCGCCCCCATGCGATGACGCTCTCCCAATTCGTCATGTTCTGCATGTGATCGACTTCGAAGCAAACGTTCGGGTTCTCGCGCATCATCCGGACTTTCATCCCGTCACCGGTGTGCCCGTAGATCGCGGTCCCGTCATAGACATACGTCACCGGCACCGCGTACACGCGGGAACCGGCCACGCATGCGATCCGCCCCACCGTTTCGCTGCGAAGGAGCCGATCGATCTGGGTTTCGGTCAGCGTTCCCAGCATGCCGCCGTCACTCCTCGCGCATTTCCTCGACTTCGACCTTCAGGTTTCCCACTTCTTTCCGCAGCGCGTCCAGCTCGGTGGTGTGGCGTTGGAGGGCGGTGACGTGCAGCGTGAGCTGTTCCAGCCGCCGCTCGACGTCCTCGAGCCGCTGCGTGAGGGCCGCACCGTTGTCTGTCGCGGGTTTCATATCGTCTCCTTGGGAGCGTACTTGGGGGGAAGGTTGGTCGCGCGGCGCTAACGAGGATGTGAGGCCCGGGTGAAGGCTTCGCACGGTCAGGACGGTTCACGTCCGCTTCACCCCGGCCTCACGCCCGGGCGGCGAGCTTTGCTGTGGAGGACGTCAAAAGGGGGCGTTATGAAGAGTGCGAGGGTTGAGCTGCACCTCGAGGACATCGAACGCCGGCTCGAGCGCGTGGAGCGCGCGGCCGACGCGTTCGAAGAGCTCGAGGCGGAGCTCGGCGGACTTCGCAAAGCGGTCATCGACCTCCGGTCGGAGATCGCGGAGCTACAGGAGGTGTGAGGCCATGCTTTCCATACATGAGGTGATGACGCTGCGCCCGATCACCGTCACGCCGCGTACGACGATCGGCGAGTTGATGGCGGCGTTCGACCGGGATGACTTCAATGCGTTTCCGGTCGTCGACGGGGGGGCGCTGGTCGGCATCGTCACGAAGCTCGACGTGTTGCGCGCGTTGCGCCCGTCCCCCGACCTGGACCTGAAGACCCTGCCGTCGGTCGCCGCGATGCCGATCGAAGGGATCATGCGGCGAGGGGTCGTCGCGGTGGAGCCGGACGATCCGGTTGTGGTTGCCGCCGACCTGATGGTCGAGACCCGGCTGCGCAGCCTGCCCGTCGTTCAGCGGCCGCGCGGGTCGGCGCGGGTGCTCGTGGGCATCGTGAGCCAGGGGGACTTGCTGCGCGGCTTGCGGCTCTCGCTCGCAGACGAGCGCATCGCGGCGGAGCTTCAGGAAGCCCGGTGATGGCCCGGGAGGGGTCGCTCGATACCGGGCCGCTGTACCGGGATCGGGTCGATGCGGGAGCACAGCTCGCCCGGGCACTCAGCGCGTATCAGGGGAAGGAGACGCTCGTGCTCGGGATTCCGCGCGGGGGCGTCGTCGTCGCGGCGCAGCTGGCGCAGGCCCTGGGTGCGGAACTTGATGTCATCGTGGCCCGGAAGCTCGGCGCGCCGATCTCCGATGAGCTGGCGATCGGAGCGGTCACCGCGAGCGGCGGGCGATTCATGAACGAGGAAATCCTCCGCGAGCTCCACGTTCCGGATGATTACGTCGAGGCGACGGCGGCGCGCGAGCAGGCGGAAGCCGCGCGACGGGAGTCCCGGTTTCGCGCAGGACGGGCGCCGCCCCGCGTCGAGGGCCGGACCGTCATTGTCGTGGACGACGGTCTCGCGACCGGCGCCACGATGCGGGCGGCAGCACGAGCGCTGCGCCGCGAGGGCCCGGCTCGTGTCATCGCGGCCGTGCCTGTCGGGTCGCCCGAAGCCTGCGCGGCGCTCCGGGATGAGGTGGACGAGGTTGTGTGCCTCGCGACACCCGAGGATTTTGACGCCGTTGGGGCCTTCTACCAGGATTTCCGCCAGACGCAGGATTCCGAGGTCGAACGGCTGCTCGCGGAGGCCAGGTCCGCCGCGTGAAGCGCACGCTCTTCGCCGGGACCTCGGGCGGCGGGATTGGGCTTACTTCCCGGCCGACTTCGCCACGTTCAGCGCGTCGGGAATCAGCAGGAAAAAGAGTACCGCTGCCGTTGCCAGAGTCGCGCCCGCGACGGACGCGACGAGAGCGACCCGCTCATAGCGCAGGTGCATGAACCAGGCGGCGATGACCGTTGCTTTGATGAGCATCGCGATGACCAGGAACAAGACCGCAGCCTCCCGAGGGAACCCGGAGCCTTCGAGTAGCAGCATTATCATGGTCAATACGAGCAAGATGCCCCAGCAGACCCAATACGTGCGCAGTGTAATTACGTGTTCCGCGCGCGGCGCCGCAGCCCGCGCTTGCCCGCGTCGGGCGGGTACGGTGCTGAGCCCGCGTCCGCGGATCCAGAGACCCATGCTGGCGGCCGCGACGGCGTTCGCCACGAGGATGACAAACCACCCGAGCTGCTGGACGACCCATCCGCCGAGCAGAAAGAGCGTGCCGTAGAACAGGGCTTCCACGAGAACCAAGAGGGCGACGAGACGCGCCCAGAAGTTCGAGGTCGCCTGCTCGCCGCTCATGACTCTGACGAACACCAAGCCGAGAACCACGAACACGGCGATGTGCGCGAACGTGTAGGCCGCGATCACGCCCGGGCCGACGAGCACCGCGGACCGATCGGGGCTGCCCAACAGCAGGGCGGAGCCAAGAATCGCCGGCGTCAGGAATGGGCCGCCCTTGGCGAGATCAACGAGCAGGAACCAAAACGCGACCGCAGCCGCCCCAATGAGCCCCGTGGTGACGCCCCCGAAGGCGACGGGACTCGAGCGTAGGGCGTTCAGGCCGAACGGTGATTGTATGGCGAGGGCGCGGTGCAGATACGCCATCATCGCGATTCCGCCGAGCAGGTTGGCCAGCACGACCTGAGCGACCGGCACCACGGTCAGCAGGTTGGCGTTCGTGACGAGGACGCCGCCGTAGTGAACCGCGTTCAAGACGCCAAGGCCGAACCCGGCGCCGACGAGGAGCCCGGGTTCCAGGTCGAGGAGCGTCAGCGCCCAGAGCCCCGCCACACCGAGAGACACGAAGACGCCGTAATGCATCACGGTGTACGCCAGGACCGCCCGCGGCCACGGCCCGTTGAAGGACGTGTGCAGCACGGCGTTCGCGAGCCGGGTGGGCGTTTCGAACGCGCTTCCCGCCCATGCGTCCGTCACGAAGAACCACGCGGCTACGACGGTGCCGGCGATGACACCACCGACCACGCCCTGCGCCGCCGAACGAACCGAAAAGCGCTCCATGGTACCCGTCCTGTGGCTGGTGTGGTCAAGCTCTCGACTCCGCACGATCAGACGATACGCCCCACGGACAACGAGCGCGACGGTAGCGATGCGGCGGGCCCGAGGTCGTCAAATGCGGTGTTCCGCGACCGCGCGCATGACATCCGTGGCGGTCACGATCCCCGCGAGTTTCCCGCCGTCGAGCACGACGGCGCGGTGAATGCGGTGTTTGAGCATGTAGGCGGCGGCGACTGCGACGCTCGTGCCCGGAGCGACCCACCGTACGCCGCGACTCATCGCTTCCGAGACAGCGTGCTCTTGCAGGACATCCCATTCGGGACCCTTGATCTCATCGAATCGCTCGGCGACATCGGCGCCCGCATCGCTCCACATCTCACTGAAATACGTCCCCGGGGGCTCGGTCTCCTTCGCCCACTCCGCCTCTTCCTCGGACTGCTCCGTTTCGTCCGCCTCCGACTCTCCGGGCCCCTCGGTCGGTACGCCGGGGGTTTCCGCCTCGAATGAGAGGATGTCGCTCGCCGAGATTACCCCGACGACCCGGCCGGCGGATACGACCGGCGCTCCGGTGATGTGGCGCGCGGCGAGCAGCTCGACCGCGTCTCGCAGCGTCAGCTCCGGATCCAGGGCCAGGACGTCGCTGGACATGATCTCCCGTACGGTCAACACGGTCGAAGTCTTGGGTTCGCGTGCTGCCTTGGTCGCTTTCATGGCTAGCCCTCGCTATGTCGCGGGTGCCGAGATGGTGAAGCGGAGCAGGGCGCTCATGCCGTCGATGCGCCCGACGAGCTCGGGTTCCTGAATCAGCTCGACGGCGGCATCCTGACTGCGCGCGGCCGCGATGGCCTCGCCGACGAGGTCCGGCACCAGGGCGGCCTCCCCTTCGCCGTAGCAGTCCGCGGCTGACAACACGAGTCTTCCGGAGTCCGAGCAGCGGTATCCGGTGCCGCGTGTCCCGGCCGCGACGAGCAACGTGCGCACCTGCCGGCGCGCGAGCGCGCGCAGGGTCTCGCGCGCGCCGCTGGTCGCGTACCCGGTGCCGAGGCCGCGCTCGAGCGCGGCGACGAGCTGCGCTTCGTGAGCGGGCCGGTGCGCGGCGGCGACGGCCCGGGCTTCGCGCGCCACGGCCGCCGGTGTGACCTCCAGGGGATTCAGGAGGCTCGATCCGATGAGGCGATCGGTGAGGTTCGGCGGCAGGACGTGCCGCAGGGCGGCGACGACAGTCTCGTTGCCCGCGATCAGCAAACTGTCGCCCGGGCTCCAGCCGCCGAGGCTGAGGAGGTGCTGCGTGATCCCCTCGAGATGGCGTCGGAGCTCTTCCTGCAGCCGGCCGTGATACGCCTGCTCGCCGCTCCCGGGGCTCCCGTGCCGGTCACTGTGAAACTTGCCGCCTCGCGTGGCGGGAGAGTGGAAGCTCGCGAGCTCCGCCACGCCATCCGCCGTGACGTCGAAGAATCGCGCATGGGCGCGGTCCAGGACGACGACGACGGTTCGTCCCGTGTCCCGCTCGACGGTGGTAGTCATATCAGCCTGCCTCCGACTCCTGAGCCCCGGCGCCGCGCTGGGCCGCGATCACCACGGACGACGCCTGGGGGCCGCGCTCCCCGGCTTCCTCGGTGAACCGGACCTCCGTGCCGACGTCGAGGCGGGTGAACCCGCCGTCGAGAACGCTCGTCGCGTTGAAGTAGACCTCGTGGCCGTCCGACGCCTCGAGGAATCCGTAGCCGGCGAGCGGGTAGTACTGGCTCACGCGTCCGACGGGTTGAGGCTCGTGAACCTTGACGGCGTGTTGCTGGCGCCGGCCGTAGTCCTCGAGCCGGCGGCGTGCCGCCGCGAACGCGTCCTGCACCGCGGTCCGCACTTCGTTGCGCGGCTGGCGATTGATCACCACCTCACCGCCCGGCAGCCCGATCTCGAGGCGCACGCGGCACTGCTGCGCCTGGTTCTTGCGATGCCGTTCGGGCACGTCGATCGTCACGACACAGCTCGTGATCCGGGCGTAGTAGTGCGAGAGTCGCGCGGCGTGGTCGCGGATTTCGGCTTCGACGGCGGGAGACAACTCGATGCTCGGTGCTGCGATCCGAAGTGGCAACATGGTTTCTCCCGGTTGGTCCGAGGGTAAGCTGCCCGTCGTTGGGTGAAGGTGCGCTGAGGCTCCGTGCAAGCTTCCTTGCGTGGGACCTCAGCAATCTCTCACCCGCCGCGGCCCAGTCTTCTTGTCGTGACCACCGCGATTCATACACCAGCGCCGCCGACCCGCGGCGACCGACCTTGGATCCGCGTGCCGCCGGCGGCGCCGCCGGTGGCCCGGGCCGGGGCGTCGCTGCTTCTCGGCGAGACACTCGCGGTGGCGCTCGAGGCGTTGCGGGTGAACCGCCTCCGCTCCCTGCTGACGATGCTCGGCATCATCATCGGCGTCGGCGCCGTGATTACGATGATCGCCCTCGGCTCGGGCGCTCAGCAGGCGGTGCAGGACCGCATCCAGGCCCTCGGGCCCACGTTGCTGTCGGTGTACCCGGGGCAGAGCTTCATGCGGGGCGTCGCGAGCGGAACACGCGTCAGTCTTACCCTCGACGACGACACGGCGCTCGCCAACAACGCGCGGTACGTCACCGCCGTCGTACCCGAGCTGACCCGCAGTTTGCAGGTGCAGCTCGGCGACCAGAACATCAACGTCAACGTGGTCGGCACGACGCCCGACTACGTCCCCGTGCACAGCTATGCGCTCGCCGCCGGACGCGTATTCACCGCGGGGGATGATGCTGCCCGCCGGCGGCTGGCCGTGTTGGGCGCGTCGGTGCCGCAGATGCTCAACGCGAATCCCGCGGCCGTCGTGGGGCAGGACATCCAGATCCGCGGCATCCCGTTCGAGGTGATCGGGGTGCTCGCCGAGAAGGGGTCGCAGGGGTCGTTCTTCAATCCCGACGAGCAGATCCTGGTGCCGTTGCAGACGGCCCGCTACCGCGTGATGGGAACCGACCGCCTGCGCACGGTGACCGTGGAGGCGGTCGACGTGAACGCCATGAATCTCACGATGATCGAGATCGAGCGCGTGCTGCGGCGGCAGCATCATATCCGCCCGGGCGAGGACAACGACTTCCAGATTCTCAGCCAGACCGCGGTGCTGGGCACGTTCGAGCAGACGAGTCAGACATTCTCGTACCTGCTCGCGAGCATCGCCGCCGTGAGCCTGCTCGTGGGCGGGATCGGGATCATGAACATCATGCTCGTATCGGTGACCGAACGGACTCGCGAGATCGGCGTCCGCAAGGCCGTGGGCGCCACGTCGTTCAACATCCTGTTTCAATTTCTGGTCGAGGCGGTCGTGCTCTCCCTGACCGGCGGTTTGCTCGGCATCGCCGCCGGGTTGATCGGTGCGCTCGCGATCGCGCGGTTGGCCCATTGGAACACCACGATCTCGGTCGCGTCCGTGCTGCTGGCGTTCGCGTTCAGCGCGGCCGTGGGTCTCTTCTTCGGCATCTGGCCCGCGCGACGGGCGGCGTCCCTGAATCCGATCGAGGCCCTGCGGTACGAATAGAGTCTTCGTCTCAATCTCACGTCGATTTCAGGGCTTCCGCGCGATCATCACGTTGGGTTCGGTACATCACGTCAACACTGCTGCCGGAGTACAGCCATGATCACGAACCGCAAGAAGATCAACGCCGCGGCGGAGCTCGCGCTGAGGCGCGCCCAAGCCGCAGGGAAGGTCGCCGCCGCGAAGATGGTTGCGGCGACGGACGCCGTGCTCGTGGAGGCGGGAAGGGCGGCCCAGCGGCGCCAGCGTCGCCGTGCGGTCAGGGCCGGCGTGAAGATGGCCGCGAAGGCCATGCTGATCGCGGGCACCGCGGCGGCGACGGTCGCCGCCGTGCGGGCTGTCCGCGCGCGCAAGACGACCGCCTAGTCGTCGGCGCTGCCCGATATCGTGAACGGTCGCGGCGCGGCGTGACGGTTCGCTCAGACCGCCCGCGCCCGGCTTCACGCGCAGTGCGCGGGGAAGTGGAAACGTGCGAATCACCCTGTTCAGGCTTTTCGGCATACCGGTTCGGCTCGATGCGAGCTGGTTCGTCGTCGTGGCACTGATCGCCTGGTCCCTCGCGACCGGCGCGTTTCCGGCCCTCTACCCGAATCTCCCTCTCGAGACCTATTGGCTCATGGGGATCGCCGGGACGATCGGCCTGTTCGCGTCCATCGTGGTCCATGAGTTCTTCCACGCCCTCGTCGCCAGGCGCCACGCGATCCCGATGCAGGGCATTACGCTGTTCATCTTCGGGGGAGTGGCGGAGATGGGAGACGAGCCGACGACCGCCCGCGCCGAGCTTGCGATGGCCGCCGCCGGGCCGATTGCGAGCATCGTGCTCTGTCTCATGGCGCTCGGCGTGGGCGCCGCCGCGCGCGGCGTCTGGCCGGTCCCGGTCGCCGGAGTCATTTCCTACGTCGGCATGCTGAACGGCGTGCTCGCGGTGTTCAATCTCCTCCCCGCGTTCCCGCTCGACGGCGGCCGCGTGCTGCGCGCGGCGCTGTGGACCCGGAAGAAGGACCTACGGCGTGCGACGGAGACCGCGTCACGGGTGGGCAGGGGATTCAGCGTGGCCTTCATGGCGGCGGGCGTCCTCGGGGTGCTGGCGGGCAACGTCCTGACGGGCGCGTGGTGGATTCTGATCGGCCTCTTTCTGCAGCGCGCGTCTACCGGATCGTACGAGCAGGTCGTCGTGCGGCAGGCGCTCGAGGGTGAACCGGTCACGCGCTTCATGGACGACCATCCCATCACCGTCCCACCGGAGCTCTCGCTGGCTGAGCTCGTCGACTCGTACATCTACCGGCATCACTTCCAACTCTTCCCGGTCGTCGAGGGGGGTCACCTGCTCGGCTGCGTTACGACCGCGGATGTGAAGCGCGTGCCGCGGGACGAATGGGCGCACCGTACGGTGGGGAGCGTGTTCGACCGGGCGGGGCCGGACAACACGATCGCGTCGAACGCGGACGCGCTGCGCGCAATGGCCCTGATGCGGCGGACGGGTCAGACGCGGGCGATGGTGGCCGACAACGGACACCTCCTGGGCGTCGTGACGATGAAAGACCTGCTGGAATTCTTCGCACTGAAGGCGGAGCTCGGTGGCTAGCCTCATCGCCGACGTCATCGCCGCCCGGCGGGCGGTGCGGTCGTATGCGCCCGTCGCGCTCGACGAGGCGACCGTCCGGGCACTCCTTGAAGCGGCGGTCCTGGCGCCCACGGCAATGCATCTCGAGCCATGGGCGTTCGTCGTGGTGCAGGACCGCGCGCTGCTCCGTCGCCTCTCCGACCACGCCAAGGAGCTGCTCCGCGATCCGGCGGTCAGCCATCGCGGGGCCCACGAGCTCGGCATGTTGGCCGATCCGGGGTTCAACATTTTCTACGACGCCGGCACGCTGATCGTGATCTGCGGGAGGCCGCTGGGTTCGTTCGTCGTCGCGGACTGCTGGCTCGCAGCGGAGAACCTCATGCTTGCCGCGACGAGCCTTGGCTTGGGGACGTGCTGCATCGGGTTCGCCGTTCCCGTCCTCAATGCTCCTGAGGTGAAACGCGAGCTCGGTATTCCCGCCGACGTCACCGCCGTCGCGCCGATCATCGTCGGCGTGCCGAAGGGCGAGACGCCGGCGACGACGCGCAAGCGGCCCGAGATCCTCACCTGGAAACGCTGAGCATCTGAGCCACCCTTCACGACGGTCTCATCGTCGCCTCAGTGTGATTGCTGCAGCCTGCATGAGGCGTCCGAGTTGACGGCGGAGAGAGGGGCGAGTGGGCCATGTTCGAAACACTGATCGAGTCCCGGCCACGGCGCGACGGCAAGCGCTTTCTCGAGAGCGGGGCCGTTTCCGTATTGATCCACGCGGCGGTGATCACGGGGGCGATCCTGGCGACCCTCAACGTGGGGCAGGGCAGCACGGGCGTCCGGGTCGATACCGCGATGGTCTATCTGGCCCAGCAACAACGTCAGGAAGCGAAACTCCCCGAGCAGCACCCCTTGGCGCTGGACGTTCCGTTGAAAGGCTTCCAGACCGTCGTCGCGCCAGGGGAGATCCCGTCGTCCATTCCTCCGGTGAATCTCCAGGAGCAGTTCAATCCGCGGGACTATTCCGGCGTGGGGGTGGAAGGCGGCGTGGCGACCGGGGTCGTGCCCGAAGGCGCCGTGTACATGGAGGCGATCGTAGAAGAGAAGCCGTCGGTGCTCTCGGCACCGCAACCGCTATACCCTGAGCTCCTGCGCCAGGCCGGTGTGCAGGGGCGCGTCGTGATGCAGGCGATCATCGACACCGCGGGCCGCGCCGAGCCGGGTTCGGTGCGAATCATGGAAAGCCCGAACCCGGGCTTCGACCAGCCGTCGCGCAGCTGGATGCTTCACGCCCTGTTCCGGCCGGCCCGCGTGCATGGTCGGGCGGTGCGAGTGCTGATTGAGGTGCCGCTGGACTACAAGATCACCGGAGTGACGAGTTAGAACCCCTCACGTTTGCGAGGCACGTGTGTGTATCCCATCGGTAGTTGCGAAGCGGTACGGCGCGCTTGTGGCGGTCGGCGCGTTCGTCGCGGGCGCGGCTCAGGCGCAGCAGCCGGCCGCGATCTATAACATCGAGCCCAAGAGCAGTCTCGCCTGGTGGCAGGTGAATCCCAACCTGAACCATCTCTGGGCGACGACGTGTCCCGCGGACCCGTCGTGGCTTCCGGGCGAGGGGCGGAGCCCGGGCCCCGGGATCAGCGAGCGTAACATGACGCCTTCCCAGGAAGACACGATCCACATCCCGCTGTTCGTGCGCGAGCACCCGCGTCCGGTGTGTGCCGAAGCGGTACAGGGCTCGCTCACTACGGCCGACACCGTGCACTGGAACGGCGTGCGCGCCCGCGTCGTCGTGGACGCGCGGCTTCTGGTCACGGGCGAGAAGGAGCGGGATGTCTTCGCGAGGAATGCGGTCCTCGAGGCGGACAAGTACCCGCAAATCACCTTCGCGATCGACAGCCTGACGCGAGTGATTCGGAGCGCAAAGGGGGACACGGTAAGAGCCACCGCGGTGGGCACCCTCGGGTTGCACGGCACGACGACGCCCCTGTCCGTGCCGATTGTGGCGACGCGCGAGCCCGACGGCTGGCGCGTGCGCGGCCGCTGGTTCATGACGAGCGACGAGCTGTGGAGCAAGTACCAGCTTTCGAAACAGGCGATGGCGCTTGGCGTGGGAATGGGGATCTGGAAGCAGCTCTGGATGGGTGTGGACCTGGTGCTGCGCCCCGCGGGCCCCTGACGCACAGTCTCACTGGGAATTCAGGAGTGCTTCAGGGGTGAGTCGTTATTGTTGCGCGTAGGGTCGGGCAATCAGGAGGGTGCCGCCGAAGCAGGGCACCTCCAGGGCTCGCAAGGTTTCGCGCGGGCCTTCCCTAGGCGGTCGATTTCTCCGCCTGCCCGACCCGATTTTTTTCCAACAGCCTCGGGGAGTCGCCGATGCCCTATCGGAACGAGCATGCCTGCCGTCTGCGCGATCCCCGCGACTTCGCGGCCGGCACGTTCCGCAGCACCCGGCGCAGCCACGGCTCCCAGGCTTATCGCGTCATCATGGGGAAGCTCAAGGGCCACAGCGGGCCGGGAGACCCGATGGTGGAACAGACCTATCGGTATCCTACGGCTGAATGGACGCCGGAAGAGGCCCAGGCGCATTGCGCCGCGCACGAGGGGGCGCTCTTCGAGCCCGCTGCGGGCGGAGCGGCAACCTCGGCAACGGCGCCTGGGAGTAGCGATGAAGACGTCTGATACACTCGTGGTTTTCTACTCTCGATCGGGGTTCACGAGACGCGTGGCGCAAACCCTGGCCCAGGCCCTCGGCGCCGATCTCGAGGAGCTCCACGACGGCAGGAACAGAAGCGGCTTCCTCGGCTATCTCCGGTCGGGAATGGAGGCGACGTTCGGGATGCTGCCGCGGCTCACTCCGCTCTCGGCGGACCCGACCGCGTACGAGCGCGTGATCGTCGGCACGCCGATCTGGAACGCATCGGTGTCGAGTCCGGTGCGCTCGTTTCTCGTCGGCCAGGGGCGCGGATGCAAGGCGGTGGCCTTCTTTTGCACGCTCGGCGGGAGTGGGAGCGCGCGCGCGTTTCGGCAGATGGTGCAGGCGTGCGGGAAGGAACCGATCGCTACGATGGCGCTACGAGACGAAGAGATCGGCGGGCCCGCGCAGGCTTCGCAAGTCGCCCGCCTGGTCGAGCGCCTGCGCCCGGCGCCTGCTCCGCGCTAGGGCGGTGCCTAGCCGGGAGTGAGGTCGATCCGGGCGTGCCCCACCCCGGCTGGCCACCGAGGCGTTACCGACCATCCCTGCACCGTCTCGTCCAGTCCCCGCTCCGATTTGGATACCGTTGCGATCGGGAAGGACCACACGTCCGCGGTCGGCGCATAGCGCAGCTCGACGGGGTGCGCGAGGGAAAGCTCGGTGGCGAAGAGCGCGTTCGCAGGGAAGTCCGCCGCGCGCCATTGATAGGAAATGGAGACGGAGCCGGCCTCGCTGAAGCGGAGGCTCTTGGTCAGCGCCGGGCCCCTGCACAGCAGCTCGACGGCACCGTCTGACCGCACGATTTCGACGGCAAAGGGTGCCCGCGCCCACGACGTCAGCGCCTGATATTCCCCGCGCGCATACGCCTCCATCTGCAGCGTTCCGTCGAGCACGCGATCCACGAGCAGAGCCCGGTCGTCCGCATCCACCGGCGGGAGCCGCTCGAGGCGCACGCCCTTTTCGATGTCGTGAATGCTCGGCGTCGCCTGATCGGTTGGAGCGTCCGGCGGCGGACCGGCCGCGATGGCGTGGTACGCCTCACGGCGGCGCGTGAGCACGTTGGCGAAGTTCACGCCCGTGGCGAACAGCGTGAGCTCCTCGATGACGGCGCCCCGCACCGGGCTCACGAGAGCCGAGAAGCGCGAGGAATGAATCCAGATCTCGTCGAATCCGTCGCTGTCCAGGTCGAGGGCTTCCACCGTCAGTGATTCGCCCGTGCGCAGCGCTCGCTCGGCCTGCGCGAGATTATGCCACACCGCCGAGCGGAGATGTGGCAGATAGAGCCCGCCGAAGACCCCGTGCCAGTACGCATCGTTGCATTCGGCGCGGCCAATGGCGCGTCGAGCATCGGCCGGATTGCCGCGCGCCCGGCACAGGGCGGACAGCGCCTCTGCTTTCTTGTGCATGCGGTTCGACTCGGGGTACTTCACCAGGAAATTGCGCCAATGCCCCCCCCGAATCAACGCGCCGTCGGGACCGGCGCTGCGCTCCGCACCGAGGTCCGCCTCGAGACTCGCGAGCCGCGTGGCCGCCTGCAGGGGCAGCGACCACCCTTCCATCTCCCGGTAGGACGCCGTCGGCAGGTAGGCGAGCCCTCCCGAGGGCACGTCGGCCAACGCGTCCGCCAGAGTCGACAGGCGAATTTCCCCGCCCGCCACGAGGGCGCCCATTGTGTCAAGGAACTGAGACAGCCAGCCCCGCTCGTAGACCCACTCCTTGGTTCCGGGCCAGCCGCCGAATTTTTCGCCGTCGTCCACGAGGACCGCGAGCCCGCGTCCGGCGGCGCGCAGCTCGCGCAGGTACGCGGCGGTCGCGGTCGGCTGCTGAAAGGGGACGAGATAGCGGAGGCGCTCGTCGATCGGGAACAGGGCGAGGCGACGGCCGTCGCTCTCCGTCCAGAACGGCGCGTGCAGCGCGCCACGCTCGAATCCGCTCACGAGGAAATGCCGGTCATCGACGAGCGCGAAGCGGATCCCCGCCGTCGCGAGATCGGCCGCGAGATCGGGCTCCCACACTCGTTCCGTGAGCCACAGCCCCGCGGGCGTCACGCGGAACCGCCGCTCGATTGCCTCCCGCATCCACGCCAGCTGCTCCAGCCGGTCCTGCTTCGGGAGCGCCGCCAATACGGGCTCGTAGAACCCTGAAGAGAGGATTTCCACGCGGCCGTCCGCCGCCAGCTCGGCGATCTCATCCAGATACGCGGGGTCGTGCGCCTCGAGCCACTCGAGCAGGGGACCGGAGGCGTGCAGCGCGATCGGGAAAAACCCGCGCTCCCGGAGCCGCGCGAGGAACGGTCGGTAGACGTCGCGCACGTGCTGCTCGAAGACGTGATCGAAATTGCCGACCGGCTGATGGAAGTGCACGCCGAAGACGAAACGCAGCGGAGTCGCGGCCACTCAGGTCCCTCCGGTGAAGCCGAGCCGGGCGCGCACGTCGGCCGGAGCGGCAGGGCCGAGGCGGTACAGCGCGGTTTGCGCGTCGAAGGGGATGCTGAGCCCGTGAAGCGCGAGCAGATCGGCGAGATCGATGACGGTTGCAACGGCGTCCGCCGAGCGGTCGTGCTCGAGAGCGGCGACGGCGCGCGTGAGGGCTCGAGCCCCGATGTGCGGGAAGTCCGCACTTCCGGTCGCGAGCTGGGCACGCTCGTCCGGTGTCAGGGCGCGGGCAAGGGTTTCCTCGCGCAGCGCGGCGATCAGGGCAACGCGCTGCAGCTCGGGGAGGTCAGCCACGGCGAGCGTCGAGGTCTCGCCACCCGCCGCGGTCACGCGGACAGCGATTCTCGCCGCCGAAGGGCGTTCGACCGCCGCGCGATAGCCGAACTCGCGCCGCGTTCTGGCCTGAATCACCGTCAGGTCGCCGCCCCCGCGCACGGCGTATCCCTTCGGGATCGGACTCTCGGAGCGGCCCATCGCGCACAGCGCCGCGTACGCGGCCGCCACGCGCGCCGGCGCCGCCAGGCGGGGCTTCACCGCCGAGCGATAGAGCGACCGCCCGTCGCCCGCCGCGGGGTCGTTGCTCTCGGCGCGGGCGAGCTGTTCGAGGAGTCCCGATTCGAGGCGCGCGGCGGACTCCGGTCCCGCGAGCTCGATCGCGCGTGCGGCATACCGCAGCACCTGCAGCGCCTCGATCCCCGCGATGTCGTCGAAGAACCAGCCGCACGACGTGAACATGCGCAGGGCGTTGCGCTCGAGCTCGAGCAGCTCCCGGGCGCGGAGAGTGGTAGCGTGCTGCGAGATCCAAGCGTCGATGGTCTGCGGATCGGACGCGACGACGGCACCGTACGCGTCGCGGGTCGCCCAGGGATCGGCGAAGCATTGCGCGCCCTGGCGCTCGAAGAGAGCGCCGAGCTCGCTCGACAGCCAAGACAGGCCATCGCGGAGCGGCGCGCGCCAGCGCTGCTGGGTCGCGCGCTCCGGCGCGAGCCGGCAGCCGCAGTCGCCGCGCCAGCGCTCCACACCGTGCGGGCAGCTCCACGAGCTAGGCGCGACGAGCGTCACCTCGTCGACTGGCGGGTGCCGCGCGAGGAACGAAGCGAAGTTCTCGATCCGCGCGCCCCGGCGCGGCAGCTCGCGCAGCAGCCAGGCGAGCGCCACTTCTCCGAAATGATGATGGTGTCCGTAGGTCTCGCCGTCGGTCGCGACCGCGATGAGCGCTCGGGTGCCTTCGGTTCCGTTGGGTTCGAGCAGCCGGTCGGCCCAGCCCTCCGCGTTGCGCAACAGGCCGCCGAACGCGACGTCGTTCGAGATCGCGCCGTCGTAGGTGAACACGGCGATCGTGCGCCCGCCGGGCGTGCGATACGACCCTGGAAACCCGCCCGCGGGCATCCCCTGAACCTGATGCGGGGCGAGCACGGTGAAGCGAATCCCCTCGGCCGCGAGGACGTCGAGCGTCTCGTCGTCGACGGCCGTTTCCGGGAGCCACATCCCCACGGGCTCGCGGTGGAACCGCCGGCGGAAATCGGCGATTCCCCAGCGGACCTCCGTCACCTTGTCGCGGCGCGACGCGAGCGGAAGGATGACGTGGTGATACGGCATCGCCATCGCATTGCCGAACCCGCCCGTGCGCGCGGCACTCGCCGCATCGGCGTCGAGGATCGCGCGGTAGGTCGCCGGCGCGCGCTCGTCCAGCCACTCGAGGAGCGTGGGCCCCACGTCGAAGCTGATCGACTCGAGGGTGTTGTCGATGCCGTCGATGCGGCCGTCGGCGGCGTAGCGGCGGGCGGCGACGACGGCCCGATAGCACTCCCGCTCGATACGCTCGTTCCAGTCATGGAAGGGCGCCGCGGACGGCTCCGTCTCCACTTCGTCGAGCCACGGGTCCTCACGCGGTGGCTGGTAGAAGTGCCCGTGGATCACCACCGACGGCGGGGCAGCCGTCATACGTCGAGGGCCGTGGCCACGCTCGTGAGGACGTCTGGGAACAGGTCGTCGCGGCGCTCGAGCAGCGCGGCGAGCTCGGTCGCTTCGGGGAGGCTCAGGCCGCGCGGATCGCCGGGGGTGAGCGCCGCCACCAGACGCTCCGCGTCTTCGCAGTGCAAGGCGAAGCGGCGCTCGCCGTAGTCCGCCACGACGTTGGTGGAAATGATGAACTGCCAGTCCGACGCCTGGGCCAGCAGCAGCTCGCGCGCCGCCTGCGCGAGGATGGGGCGGGTGGCGGGCGAGGTGAGCGCGCCGGGCGCGACCGCCCAGAACGCATCCTCGAGGGCCCACAGCCGCCGCCAGGTCCATTCCGTACGGTCGTTGAGCCACATGCTGTGATCGCCGTTCGCTCCCCACGATCCTTCCGCGAGGCGCAGCGCGGTGCGCGGCGTGTGCTCGCGGAGCCGCTCGCCAGCCGTCACGGCCTGGACGGAGCGCCGCTCGTCCAGGCGCCGGTACATCGCGTTCAGGAAGTCGAGTCCCTCGAACCACCAATGTCCGAACAGCTCGGTGTCGAACGGGGCCACGATCACTCCCGCGGCGGGTGTGGAGGGAGCCGCGGCGACGCTGCCGAGCAGCTGGGCGAAGTGACCGGCGTGATCGCGCGCGCGCATCGTCGCGGCAGCGGGCTCATAGGGACGTTTCGCGCCGAGATCGGAGCCGGGCCCGCTCACGCGCCAGAACCGCAAGCCGCCCGGCCACCGGATCTTGTGGAACTCGAGGTACGATTCGTCGCCCGGGTACCCGTGGTGGCGGCTCCAGATCTGCATCGAGGAGTGCGGATCGCGCACGAGGGTTGCCGTCCCCCGCCCGCCCACGCGGTAGGCGCGGTACGGCGTGTGCTCGACCGGCTCGCCCGCGGGCTCCTTCGTTCCGGCGCGGTCGGCGTCGAACCGTTCGGCGCCCAACGGCACGTCGGCATACCCGCCGAGGGCGGTGCCGGCGTGGGCGAGGTGTGCGTCGGTGAAGAAGTAGCGGAACCCCGCGTCCGCGAGATGCTCGTCGGTGCCGCGCCGCACCCGCTCCGCTCCCGGCCGCGCGGTCCAGCGTCCGGCGGGGCGGTACGCGCACTCGGGCGCCCAGCATCCCACGGGTTCCTTGCCGAAAATGCGGATGTGCTCCGACCGTCCCACCGCGAGCTGCAGCCGGATACTCTCGTCGCGCCCGAGCAGCGGCAGATAGCCGTGCGTCGCTGCCGAGCCGATGATCTCGAGTTTCCCATCCTGCTCGAGCGCTCGAAAGGCCCGCGGGATGTCGCCGCCGATCGATTGAAACAGGGCACGCAACCGACAGAGCCGCGCCTTCCAGAAGGCGACGAGGGGCGCCAACCCGTCATCACCGGTCTTGGCGAGCGACGCGGGAGCGGCCTCGCAGGCCGCGAGCCGCTGGGCGAAGAACGCCTCGAGCTCGGGAGGGAACGCGGGGCTCACGAGCTGGTTCGCGAGCACGGGGGTGAACCCGATCGTCACCGGCGCCGGTACCTTAGCCGCCGACAGGTCCCGCAGCGTCTCGAGCAGGGGGAGATAGGTGTCGACTGCCGCCTCGCACAGCCAGTCGCTGCCGTGCGGCCATCGGCCGTGGTTCAGCACGTATGGCAGGTGGCTGTGCAGCGCCAGGACGAACTGCACGCGCGCGGGTCCCCGCGTCATCGGGACACCGGAGGCGACGCGAGCGCGCGCCGGTACACGTCGTAGTACCGCTCCGCCGACTCGCCCCATCCGAACGGCTTCGACATCGCGCGCTTCGCGAGTGCGCGCCACGCGGCCGAATCCGCGAACAGCGCCGTCGCGCGGCGCAGCGCGGCCGCGAGGGCCGCCGCGGAGTACTCGTCGAAGAGCAAACCCGTCACGCCGTCGACGATGCTGTCGGCGAGCCCGCCGACGCGGCGGGCAACCGGCACCGTGCCGTAGCGTTGCGCGCGCATCTGGGTGAGCCCGCACGGCTCGTACAGCGACGGCATCAGGAGGGCGTCCGCCCCCGCGAGCAGCCGGTGCTCCAGCCGGTCCGTGAAATTGAACTCGACGGCGACCCGGTGCGGCGCGGCGAGCGCGATGTCGGCAAGGGCGCGCTCGTAGCGCCGCTCGCCGGATCCGAGAAACACGAACTGGGCGTCCTCGAGCGCGAGCACGTTCGCGCCGATCACGATGTCGAGCCCCTTCTGTGCCGCGAGCCGCGCGCTCATCCCGAAGAGGGGCGTCGCCGGGCGCTCGGGGAGGCCCGTGGCGCGCTGCAGCGCGGCCTTGCAGATCCGTTTGGGGCCGGCGTCGTCCGCGGAGTAGTTCGCGGTGATCGCGAGGTCGGTGGCCGGGTTCCAGGCCTGGGGATCGATGCCGTTGAGAATGCCGACGAGCCGGTCGCCGAAGCCGCTGAACATGTCGTGCAGGCCGAACCCGCCGTCCTGCGTGCACAGCTCGCGCGCGTGGGTCGGACTCACCGTGACGGCGAGGTCCGAGAAGGCGAGCCCGCCCTTCAGGAAGTTCATCCGATCGTACCACTCGAACACGCGCCACGTGTACAGCGCACTCGGGAGCCCCAGGTCCGCCATCGTTTCCGGAGGGAAGTGTCCCTGGAATCCCGCGTTGTGGACCGACATCACGGTCCGCAGCCGGCTGTGATATGCGTGGCCCGCGAGCGCGGTGCGCAGGTACACGGGCGCGAGCGCCGTGTGCCAGTCGTGCGCGTGCAACACGTCGGCGCCGGGCGCGATCTGGGGAAGCGCGGTGACGGCCGCGAGGCAGAAGAACGCGAACCGGCGCGCGTTGTCCGGATAGTCGGCCCCGTCCGCGCCGTAGATCCCGTCGCGATCGAAATACTCCGGGTGCTCGACGAGATAAACGTCCGGCGTGGCGGCCGTGGGCGGGATTCTGTAGAGCGATGCCTGCTCCGAGCGGCCGCCCAGAGTCACCGTGTAGGGTGGGCCGAACCGCTCGAGATCGGGCGCGGTGCTTCGGACCGAGCGATACAACGGGAGCACGACGGCGGTCGGTTGGCCGGACGCGGCCTGAAAGCTGGCGAGTCCCTGGACGGCCTCACCCAGGCCGCCGGTGCGCGCGAGGGGCCAATACTCGGCGGTAAGGTGGACGACGCTGATCGCGCTGTGCGCGCCGGCGCTCGTCACCGCGGCCGGTCCCGAGTCGCGCCGCTGGCGGGACTTCGGTGCGGGTGTCTTACGCGGGCGCGCAGCGCTTCGAGAGTCGGCTTCCATGCACACGCCCGGTCATTGGGTCCAGAGGTCTCGAGCTACGCTGTGGGCGGGTCGTCCTGTGACGTGTCGCCGCGAACGGCGGGCGCGTAGTACTCCGTCACGTACTCTCGGACCATGCGCTGCGCGGTGAACCGCTGGCCCGCGACCCGCAGCGCGTGCTTCATCCGGTCGGTCCATCCGAGCGGGATGCCGCGCGCGTCCCGTGCGTAGTAGAGAGGAACGACTTGCTGCTCCAGCAGCAAGTATAACTGCTCCGCGTCGGCGGCGTCGCCGTCGGGGCCGCCCGGGGCGCCGGAAATCGCCCACCCGTTCTGCCCGGTGTACCCCTCCTCCCACCATCCGTCGAGCACGCTGAGCTGGGGGACGCCGTTGAACGCGGCCTTCATTCCGCTCGTGCCGCACGCCTCCAACGGGGGGCGTGGCAGATTGAGCCACAGGTCCACCCCCTGAACGAGGCGGTGGGCCAGATGCATCTCGTAATCCTCCACGAAGGCGATCCGGCCCTCGAAGCGGGGCTCGCGGGTGAGGTGATACACGCGCTGCAGCACCTGCTTGCCGGGATCGTCGGCGGGATGAGCCTTCCCGGCGAACACGATCTGCACAGGGCGCCACGCGTTGACCAGCAGCCGCTGCAGGCGGTCGGGGTCGCGAAACAGCAGGTCCGCCCGCTTGTAGGTCGCGAACCGCCGCGCGAACCCGATCGTCAGCGCCCGCTCGTCGAGCAACGTTCCGGCGCCGACCAGGTGCAGGGCCTCCTTCCATTGATCCGCCCAGCGCCGGCGCGCCTCTTCGCGAATGGCCCGCAGCATGGCGGTCTTCAACGTGACACGGAGGTCCCACAGCCTCTCGTCGTCGAGCGACAGAACGCCGTCCCAGGCCGTGGGGTCGTCCGCCCGCTGCCACCAGTCGGCGCCGAGGTGCGCGTCGAGCAGATCGCGCATCCGGTGAGACATCCACGTGGCGGGATGCACCCCGTTCGTGACGTAGCGGATCGGGACCTTGGCCGGCTCGCGGTGCGGCCACAGCGCGCTCCACATGCGGCGCGATTCCTCACCGTGACGCGCGGATACGCCGTTCACGCGCCCCGACAGCCGCAGCGCCAGCACGGCCATGTGGAACAGGTCGTGATCCTGAACCGGGTGGCGGCCGAGATTGAGCAGGACGTCGCGATCGACGCGCATCTCGGTCCAGATCGGTCCCATGCAGTCGGCGACGGGGATGCGGGGGAAGGTGTCGTGGCCGGCGGGCACCGGCGTGTGAGTCGTGAAGATGCTCGTCGCCCGGACCTGGTGAATCGCATCGTCGAACGGCACGCCCCCGGCCGTGAGCTCGCGCAGGCGCTCGACCAGCATGAACGCCGCGTGTCCCTCGTTCGAGTGCCACGCCGCGGGGTTGTGGCCGACGGCTCGAAGCACGCGTACGCCGCCGACGCCGAGAACCCACTCCTGACGGAGTCGAAGATCTGGGCTGCCGGTATACAGCCGATGCGACAGCGCGCGGTCCCGCGGCTCGTTGCGCTCGAGGTCGGTGTCGAGCAGGTAGATGGGCACGCGTCCGACCATCATGCGCCAGGCGCCCACCGATATGACGCGGTCGTAGGTGCGCACCTGGGTGATACAGGGATCGCCACCCGGCGTCAGCACCTGCTCCAGGGGCGTGAGCGAAGGGTCGAAGCGCTCGTCGGCATCTTCCTGCCAGCCGTCGAGACGGAGCCGCTGGTCGAAGTAGCCCTGCGTGTAGAGCAGGCCGACGCCGACGATCGGGACGCCGAGGTCGGAGGCGGCCTTGCAATGGTCTCCCGCGAGAATCCCGAGGCCGCCCGAATAGATCGGGACGGAGTTGTGGAGACCGAACTCCGCGCAGAAGTACGCCACGGTCCGTCCCGAGAGATCGGGGTACGCCCCCGCGAACCACGTCTCACGGCTCGAGCTCTCGAGCGCCGCCGCTGCGACGGCGGCATCGTAGAGGCGCAGGAACGCGGGATCTCTCGCGCGCTCGGCCAGCCGGTCGGGCTCGACGCGGCGCAGCAGCTCGATGGGATTGTGGCGCGTCAGGCTCCACAGGGTGGCATCGATCGCGCGGAACACAGCGCGGGCCCTGCGGCTCCAGCTCCACGACAGGTTATTGGCGAGAGAGGTGAGGCCGCTGATGCGCTCCGGAAGCGCGTGCCCAGGGTCCGTCGATGGGGACATAAGGCCTGCAAAGTAAGGGGGGCCCCGGCGGGCGGGCCAGCGACCGAAGGCTTTCCCTGTCCCCGACTTCATTGTCCCTTCAGGCGCGGGCCGGTAACATGCCCCCATGGCGCAGACGAAGCCCGGCGCGGCGGCTCGATTTGTCGTCCCGTTGCGGGACGTCACCCTCGACGACGTCGCTCGCGTGGGGGGCAAGAACGCGTCCCTCGGCGAGATGCTGCGGTCGCTCGAAAGCGCGGGCGTCGCGGTACCGAACGGCTTCGCCATCACGGCTGATGCCTTCCGCGCCACCCTCGGGGCGAGCGGCATCGACGCGGCCATTTACGACGACCTCGCCCGCCTCGATCCCGAAGACGTCCACGAGCTGGCGCGGGTCGGCGAGCGGGTGCGCGAGCGCGTACGCGCCGCTCCCATTCCCCCGGACATCGCCGAGGAGATTCAGGATGCCTATCGGACGCTCTCGCGACAGTACGGCGAGGACGCGACCGACGTCGCAGTCCGGTCGAGCGCGACGGCAGAGGATCTGCCGGGTGCATCGTTCGCGGGACAGCACGAAACGTTCCTGAACGTGCGCGGCGCGGCGGCGCTCGACGACGCGGTCCGCGCCTGCTTCGCCTCGCTGTTCACCGATCGGGCGATCGTGTACCGGGCCGGGCGCGGATTCGCGCACCGCGACGTCGCCCTCTCCGTCGGGGTGCAGAAGATGGTCCGCAGCGATCTCGCGTCCGCGGGGGTGATGTTCACGCTCGATACGGAGACCGGATTCCGCGACGTCGTCTTGATCACGGGAGCGTGGGGCATCGCGGAAACGGTCGTGCAGGGGCAGGTCCGGCCCGACGAGTTCTGGGTGCACAAGCCGACGCTCGCGACCGGGCACCGCTCGATCATCCGGCGGGAGCGCGGCGCCAAGGCCGTGAAGCTGATCTACGCGACCGGCACGACGAAGGGAGTCGAGCGGGTGCGGGTCCCCGCGGGCGACCGATTGCGGCTCGTGTTGTCGGACGACGAAGTGCTCCGGCTCGCGCAGTGGGGAGTGCTCATCGAGCACCACTACTCGGAGCGGGCCGGGCGCCCGACGCCGATGGATATCGAGTGGGCCAAGGACGGGCGCCTTGGCCAGCTCTACATCGTCCAGGCGCGGCCCGAGACCGCGCACGCGCGGACCGCCGCGCCGAAGGTCGAGCTGTACACGCTGCGGGAGTCGGGGCGCCTGCTGCTCCGCGGCAAGAGCGTCGGCGGCAAGATCGCGGTGGGGCGTGTGCGCGTGATTCACTCACCCTCGGAGCTTGGCGACTTCCGCCCCGGCGAGATTCTCGTCGCACCGATGACCGATCCCGACTGGGAGCCGGTGCTGAAGCGGACGGCGGCCGTGGTCACGGACGAGGGGGGACGCACCTGCCACGCCGCGATCGTATCGCGCGAGCTCGGGCTGCCCTGCGTCGTGGGCACGGGGGCCGCGACCCACACGCTTCGCACCGGGCAGGAGGTCACCGTGTCGTGCGCCGAGGGTGACGAGGGGAAGGTGTACGAAGGCCGGCTGCCGTTCGACCGCGAGGAAGTCGACCCGGCGACGCTGCCCAAGCCGCCCGTCCCGCTCATGCTCAACCTCGGCAATCCCGAGAACGCGTTTCAGCTCTCCCAGCTGCCGAGCGCCGGTGTCGGGCTCGCGCGCATCGAGTTCATCGTCTCGAGCTGGATCGGGATTCATCCGATGGCGTTGGTCCACCCCGAGCGCGTGACGGACCCGGGCGTGCGCGCCGACATCGACGAGCGCACCGCCGGGTTCGCTTCCGGGACCGAATTCTTCGTCGACCGTCTGGCCTCGGGCATCGGGCAGATCGCCGCGGCGTTCTATCCTCGCCCGGTGATCGTTCGCTTCTCGGACTTCAAGACCAACGAGTACGCGGGCTTGCTCGGAGGCGCGGCGTTCGAGACCAGCGAGTCGAATCCGATGCTCGGCTTCCGGGGCGCTTCCCGCTATTACAGCGACCGCTACCGGGACGGGTTCGCGCTCGAATGCGCCGCGGTGCGGCGCGTGCGGGACGACATGGGGCTCGTCAACGTGAAAGTGATGATCCCGTTCTGCCGGACGCTCACCGAGGGGCGCAAGGTCATCGAGGAGCTGGAGCGGAACGGCCTGCGGCGGGGCGTGAATGGACTGGAAGTGTACGTGATGTGCGAGATTCCGAATAACGTGGTGCTGGCGGCGGAGTTCGCGGAGCTGTTCGACGGATTCTCCATCGGCTCGAACGACCTGACGCAGCTCGCGCTGGGCGTGGACCGCGACTCGGTGAACCTGGCGCACCTGTTCGACGAGCGGGATCCCGGGATCAAGCGACTCATTCAAGACGTCGTGACCGCGGCGCACGCCAAGGGTCGTCCCGTGGGCATCTGCGGGCAGGCGCCGAGCGACTATCCGGATTTCGCGGAGTACCTGGTCTCGATCGGGATCGACTCGATCTCACTGAGCGCGGACGCCATCCCCGCCGTCATCGCGCGCCTCACCCCCGCGGCTTCGCGCCGGACGTCCGCTCCGAGCGCTCCAAAGCAGGCGCCTCAGCTCTTACGGCGGTAACGCTTCAGCACGCTCGTTGAGTAGCCGTTTTGCGGATCGCGCCCGGCATCCAGTAGCGCCTGGACCGTGGCGGGCCCGCGGTTGTACGCGAGCAGCGCCAGACGGGTCTGCGCCTCGGGCGCGGCTTCGTATCGCTCCAGAAGATCGCGCAGGTAGCGAAATCCGAGATGCAGATTCGTGCGCCGCTCGTACAGCTGGCGTTCGGTCAAGCCGGGCTCGTAGAGGCGGGCAGTGCTCGGGAGGATCTGCGTGTATCCAACCGCGCCGGCGGGGCTGCGCGCCCGGGGATTGAAATCGGATTCCGCCTTCACGAGAGCGAAGGCGAGACCCGGCTCTACACCCTCGGCCAGCGCCGCGTCGAGCACGGCGGCCGCCAGGTCGGCCGTGATCTGATATCGGGTGGAGTACTCGATCACCGCGTCAGCGCGCTCGAGCTTGAGGCGCGCGAGTATCAACTCCCCCTGATCGGCAGCCGCGGACTGCACCGCGGTGTCACCGGGTTGAGCGGGATGACGCGGCCACATTCCCGCGGTCCCCACCGCTCCCGCCCCGGCGAGGCCCAGGGTGGCCTCGAGCATGAGTCTGTGCGATCTCGTCCACATGCCGCTCCCCCCAATCGGGCGCGTGCCCGGACCGTAGCCCCGAGGTATGCGAGGCAAGGTGAAGCGGGGTTGAAGGTTGCTTCAGGACAGTTCTTCTTGCAGCCGGCTTCACGGGATATTCAGCGGCCCCTGCGCACCCTTCAGGCGAGGAGGCGCATATGACCGAGCATGAGCTGAAGCGGCGGGTCGTCGAGGAGCTGGAGTTCGAGCCCAGCCTCGACGCGAAGGCGATTCGAGTCGGGGCGTCCGAGGGTGCGGTGTCGCTCCTTGGCAGCGTGGATAGTCTCGTGGAGAAGGTCACCGCGGAGCGCGTGGCGAAGGGTGTCAGGGACGTGCAGACCGTGATCAACGAGCTCGACGTGAGGATTCCGTTGGCCCACCGCCGCAGCGACGCGGAGCTGACGGAGATGGTCGCGCACACGCTCCAGTGGAACGTTCTGGTGCCGCGCGACGCCGTGCGGGCCCGCGTGGCGAACGCATGGGTCGAACTGGGCGGGACGGTCGATTGGCAGTTCCAGCGCGCCGCCGCCGAGGGGGCTGTGCAGGTACTCGTCGGCGTGCGCGGGATCTCGAACCGCATCGCCGTGAAGCCCCGGGTCCGGGCCGCGGATATCAAGACGCGCATCGACACCGCGCTGCGGCGGCGGGCCGATCTCGCGGCGCTCGACGCGCGAGAGATCGCCGTGCAAGCGGAAGACGGGAAGGTCGTCTTGCGCGGTCAGGTGCACTCCTGGGCTGACCGTGCGCTGGTGGAAGCGGCGGCCTGGGCCGCACCGGGCGTCACGACAGTCGAGGATGAGCTCGTGGTCGTTGCCGACGAGCCGACGCTCGGCCTATGACCGGCTTGCACGAGCTGCTCACCGAGCTCCACTCGCAGCTGGCCGCAGCGCAGGCCGTCAAGCCGGAAGACCGGGATTTGCTGGAGCGACTGGCGAAAGACATCCGGGAGACCCTGGACGGCGGCGGGGCGGTCAAGGCCGCCGCGCCGCTGCGCGCGAAGATGCAACGCGCGGTGACGGTCTTCGAGGCGTCTCATCCGGCGCTCAGCCGCGCCCTCGCCAACGCGATCGACGCGTTGGCTCTGTACAATCTCTGAGCGAGCTACTGGGCGGTGTAACCGCCGTCGATCACCAGCTCGGCGCCGGTGACGAACTTCGACTCGTCCGAAGCCAGATATAGCACTCCATAAGCGATGTCGGCGGGCTCGCCGAGGTGCCCCACCGGATGCAGCTCTTCGAAGTGGCGACGCGCCGCCGCTGGATCGGGGCTCGCGTTCACCGCGTGCTCGACCATCGGCGTCCAGATGTATCCGGGATGGATGGAGTTCACCCGGATCCGGGTCTTCTCCCTGGCGCAATACAGGGCCGCGGACTTGGTGAGCAGCCGGACGCCTCCCTTGCTCGCGTTGTACGCGGCGAGATCAGGATCCCCGATCAAGCCTTCGATGGAGGAGATGTTGATGATCGACCCTCCCTCGAAGCGGCGCATGGCGGCGATGGCGGCCTTGGTTCCCAGGAATACTCCGTCCAGGTTGATCGCGAGCAGGTGCCGCCACGCGGGGAGCGTCGTGTGCTCGATGTCGCCGACCACGCCGATCCCCGCGTTATTCACGAGAATGTTGAGGCGACCGAGATTCTTCACGACGTCCGCGACTACCCGATGCCAGTCCTCTTCGCGGGCCACGTCGTGGGGCAGGAAGATCGCCCGCGCCCCGGTGGCCGCGATCTCGGCGGCCGCGGCCTCGCCCGCGGTTCGGTTGACGTCCGTGAGCGCGACCGCCGCGCCCTCGGCGGCGAGGAGACGAGCGCTCGCCTGCCCGATTCCCATCGCCCCCCCGGTCACAATCGCCACCTTGCCCTGCACGCGATTCATGGTTCCTTCGATGCTGTTGTCGCACGAAGGTTACCACCGCCACATGAAGGGATTGTGAGATGACCGACGTGGGTCCGTCACCGAAGTCCCTCGTGGTGGCGAAAGGGACGTGCATTCCCCTCTTCGCGTACGAGGTCGCCCAGTCGATCGACCTGAACGCCGCGGAACGCTTGGTGGCGGCCACGGAGCGCCAGACGGTGAAGCGGAAGCGGCGCGCCCCGGCGTATTTTGAATACCGGCCCGCGCCGCTACGCGTGACGGTGGACGCTCCCGTACATGCCGTGGGGGCGTACCGGACGGCCCCGACCGTCGAGGTCGTGCTGTATGACTTCGGAGCCGTCTCCGTCGGATACACGATCCCGATCGAGGGTTCGTTCGCGGGCTTGCCGCGGCTTGCCTACGATCTCTGGGGTAACCGGGACCTGCTCGACGATTCGCGCCATCACGTCGAGCGGTTGCTGGCGACGCTCGGCGCGGCGGCGGTCCGGCCGCGCATCGCCGAGTTCGTCGAGGATTATTCGCTCTTTCACGTCGAGCGGTTCGACACGCCGTGCGACGCCGCGGTGCTCGCGGCGGAGCACGCGCCGACCGTCGCGCAGATCCTCCGGGCGGAGCCCGATGCTCTGTCGGCGCAGGAGATCAGCGACGCCACCGCGTCGCGTCTGTCGTTCGGGCTGAGCGATGCCGCGTTCGTCGACACCGACGCTACAGTGCTCTTCGATCCGGAAGGAGACGACGTGCGCGCGGTCCTCGAGTTCGCCAACACGCAGCTCCTCGAAATGCGATACCTCGACCAGCAGCTCGACGACGCGCTGGACCGCTCGTACGAAATGCTTTCACGGCGGCGCTGGCTGGGATCGGTGCTCGGTCGCGGGCCGGACCTCCGGCAGCTGGCCGAGCTTCACATGGACGGCGCGCTGCTCTTCGAGCGGGTGGCGAACTCGCTCAAGCTCGTGGGCGAGCAGTACCTGGCGCGAGTATACGGTCTCGTGTCGCGGCGGTTCCGGCTGGCGGACTGGGATTCGGGGATCTCTCGCAAGCTACAGGCCATCGACAGCATCTACGACAAGATGACCGATCGCGTGACTGCGCGCCGGATGGAGCTGCTCGAGTGGATCATCATCGTGCTGATCGCGATCTCGCTGGCCGTCTCGTTCCGCCTGGGTCATTGAGTCCCCGCGCGTAATAGCGCGCGCAGTCGGCTTCTCGACCCGCCACGACCCGCCGTCCCCTCAGGACTCCGCGGCGCGCCGTGATCACCGTGGCCTGGCGCTCACCACCACCACCGTCAGCATAGAGCACAACCCAATCGTGCGTTCGGCCGAACTCGTGCGCCCGTGCCGTGTTGGAGAATAACGCGGTGTAATGATGTGGACCGCGCTGCGTATGCAGCACGGGCAGCCACGCCTTCCCTTCAGGATTGAAGCGGTGCGGGGCGATCAGGTGCAGATCCCCCGCATCGGCACGCTTCCGATACTCGCGGTCGACGTCGAGCAGCTCTTCGACCGGCCAAGGCTCGGCACGACCGGGTGCGTCCGCCATGTACTCCCTCACGCCATCGCGGGTCGAGCTCCTGGGACTGCTACCCGAGCTGGCTCGTGCGCCTCCACGTGCGCGTAGACCGGCACCACAAGCAGCGACGCAGGCAGGTGGTTCAAGAGCCGCTCCGTCACGCTGCCGATCAGCAGCCGATCCACCCAGCCCTTGCCGTGAGAGCCGACGACGAGCAGATCCGCGTGCCATTCAGCGACCTCGGCCATGAGCGCCTCGACCGGCATGCCGTACCGGGTCCCCTTTTCGGCACCGGGGAAGTGCACCAGCGGCCACACGTCGCGAGCGAGATGGTCCTCGAGCATGGCGTAGTACGCGCTCAAGTCGTAGTTCGGCGCTTCGGGGATGATGGGGAGCGGCTCGAGGACGCTCACCACGCGAAGCTTGGCGCCGAACAGCGCCGCGATCCGCTCGGCCATTTCGATCGTGGGGCGCGCTGCGGCGGACAGGTCGACAGCGGCGAGCACGCGCCGGATCGGCGCGCGGCTCGTGCCCGTGACGAGCACCGGCACGTCCGCCGTGCGGACGACGTTGAGACAGGTGCTCCCCGCGAGCCAGCGTCCCAGGATCGAATGGCGCTTCCCACCGAGCACGAGCAAGCTCGCGGCGAGATCGCCGACGACCTTGTGGAATACCGCGGGGGCACGCCCGGCCCGGACCGTGAGACCCTCGACGAGGTCCGGCGGCACGACGCCCCACAATCCGTGTTGCACGCGCTCCCGCGTTTCCGTGAAGAGCGACTCGCCGAACTCCCCCGCGCGCTCCGGCAGCTCGGCGAGCGCCAAGCCGGACCACACATCCTGCGTTGCGTGGACCAGATGACAGGTAGTTCCGGCGGCGCGAGCGGCATCGCCGGCAACCGCCGCCGCCCAGGCGGCTTCAGGAGACCCGTCGACCCCCACCACGAAGGCTTTCCACGGCTTCGTCATGACCACCCCCGGCTGAGACCTACGAGCAACATCGCCGCCGTTTCGTGAAGGAATGGTGAGGTTGTGAAGAAACGGCCCTCAAGTCACCTTCAACAGGCCTTCAGCGCTGGCGGCGGATCTTCCAGTCACGCACCCAGCGAGGAGCTCTTATGAAGGTCGCGCAGCTGATGCACAGAGATCTGAAGACGATCAGCGTCGATGCGACTGTGGCGGACGCGGTGGATGCCGTCGTGGAGTCGGGCGTCACCGCGCTCCCCGTGATCGATCGGTTCGGACGGGCGGTGGGCGTCGTCGCGACACGCGACATCCTGAATGCGGAGCGCACGTTCAGTCACACGCGCTCGCGGGACGCCCTGTTCGACGGCACCACGGTGCTCGAGATCATGTCGCCCTGGCCGCCTACGATCGGCCCCGATCTCGACGTCCGGGAAGCGGCCCAGCAGATGCTATACTTCGACGCGCAGCGCCTCTTCGTGGAGGACGAAGGAGCGCTGGTCGGCGTCATCTCGCAAAGCGACGTCGTCGCCGCGGTCGCCCGAGCACGGGTCCCGAGCGGCTGAGGCCGGCGTACCCGCTTGACGTGTTCTTCCCATAGGCTGGAAGGTTCCACGGTTTCGGTGGCAGGGGTCGACGCGGGAGGCGGGTTGGCAAAACGAGCACGGGCGAAACCGCGCGGCGGCAAGGGGCGCGAGGTGGAGCAGGAGGCGGCGCGTGTAACGCAGCGCTACCGCCTGCTGATCGATGCTGGCGTTTCGATCTTCTCGGAACACGCGGTCAGTGCAGTCCTGCAGCGTGTCGTCGACGCCGCGCGACAGGTGGTGGGCGCGCGCTATGCCGCCATTGGCGTCCTCGCCGAGGACGGGAAGCAGCTGAGCCAGTTCGTGACGTCGGGAATGACACCGGCCCAGCGGGAGCGGATCGGCGACTTGCCGACCGGGCACGGACTGCTCGGCCTCGTGATCCGGGACGCGAAGCCGATCCGAACGGCCGACATCAATCGGCATGCGGCGCGGTCCGGGTTTCCCCAGTTTCATCCCCCGATGAAATCGTTTCTCGGCGTGCCGGTGACCGCTCGCGGACGGGCGTTCGGCAATCTCTATCTCACCGAGAAGATCGACGCCGCGGAGTTCGATGCCGAGGATGAGGAGGTCGCAATATTCCTCGCGACCCTCACCGGCGCGGCGATCGACAACGCGATGCTGCACGAGGCGAGCCTCAAGCTGCTGGGCCAGATCCAGGGCATGCAGCGGCAACGCGATTTGTTCTTCGCCATGATGAACCATGAGCTGCGGAACGCGTTGACCGGCGTCTACGGGTGGGCCGAGCGCCTGGTGCACCGGAAGGGCGATGCGAGCGCCGCGGATCAGGCCGCTCTCGAGGTATACGAGGGTGCCGAACGCACGATTACGCTCCTCAACAACTTCCTGGACCTGACCCGTCTCGACGCCGGCAAGGTGCGTCCGGTGTTGCGTGAGGTCGACATTCGGGCTGAAGTGGGCCGGGCGTTCACGACGGTGCGTCCGGCCGCCGAAGCGAAGAATCTCACCCTGGAGGAGCGCCTGGCGGCGGGCGTGGCCTCGCTCCGGACCGATCCGGTGCGGCTCGAGCAGATCCTCGTGAATCTCCTCAACAACGCGATCCGGCACAGCCCGGAAGGCCAGTCCATTACGCTGCAGGTGGAGGCCGAGCGAGCCATGGTGGTTTTTCGCGTCGTGGACCACGGGCCGGGCGTTCCGCTGGACGTTCAGGGCCGGATCTTCGAGCCCTTCGAGCGGTTCGACCCTCACTCCGGCCTGGGCACCGGCCTTGGGCTGCCAGTGTCGCGACGGCTGGCGGAGCTGCTGGGAGGAGGGTTGGGGCTGGACAGTCAGCCGGGCCAGGGCGCCACCTTCACGCTGCGGCTCCCCCTGGCTCCGCGGGCGTGAAGGATTCTTCAGGGACCGTTTAGCCGTCGTTAAGCGGGATGGAATTAGCGTCCTCACCATGAAAATCCTCGTGGTTGAAGACGATCGCAAAGTCGCCGGGTTCATCGAGCAGGGTTTGCGAGAGGAAGGCTACGCCGTAGACATCGCGCCCGACGGCGACGAAGCGACGATGCTCGCGCACGTGTACGACTACGACCTGCTCGTGCTCGACGTCATGCTTCCCAAGAAGACCGGCCTGCAGGTGGCGTCCGAGCTGCGGCGCGAGGGGCGCAAGACGCCGATCCTGATGCTCACGGCGCGTGATGCCACGGAAGACGTGGTGCGCGGGCTCGACGCGGGCGCGGACGACTACCTGACGAAGCCGTTCAAGTTCGACGAGCTGCTCGCGCGGGTGCGGGCGCTGGTGCGCCGGGGCGGCGCCGGCCGGACGGAGCTGTTGAGCTACGGGCCCATCGAGCTCGACCGGCTGAAGCACAAGGTGCGGGTAGGCGGCAAGAAGCTCGACCTGACGCCGAAGGAGTTCCAGCTGCTCGAGCATTTCCTGCTGCGGCCCGAGGAGGTCGTCCGGCGCACGGAGCTGCTCGAGAAGGTGTGGGACCTGCACTTCGACCCCGAGAGCAACGTGGTCGACGTGCACGTCGGCAATTTGCGCCGCAAGCTGCGCGAAGCCGCCCGCACAGAGCTGTTGCAGACCGTGCGCGGGGTGGGCTTCCGTCTGCAGTCGGCCGAACGGGCCGACGAGTGACGCATTCGCTTCGGCGGACGCTCGCCGTGCGGTTCGCGGCGACGATGGCCGCCGGGCTCGCGGGTGCGTCCGCCGTCATTCTCTACGCGACTTCAGCTTACTCGCAGCACCACGTCGAGCACGCCCTCAGTGCGGCGAGCGCGTCCGTCTTGGAGCGCGACCTCGTCGTTGGATTGCTGGCGGTGATCGTGCTTGGCACCGGCGCGTCGCTCATCGGCGCGTGGCTGCTCGCTGGCTCGGCGGTGCGCCCCGTCTCGGAGATCACGTCACAGGCCACGCAGATCGAAGTCGGCACCCTGGATCAGCGCATCAACGCCCACGCCGACACCGAGGAGTATCGCGGGCTCGTCAGCGTGCTGAACCGCATGCTCGAGCGCCTCGACGCTTCATTCGAGGGCCAGCGCCGCCTGACTGCGGACGTCAGTCATGAGCTTCGCACGCCGCTCACGGCGTTGCGGGGGGAAATCGAAGTCGCGTTGCGGGCCGAACGCTCGCCGCGGGAGTATCAGCTCGTGCTGCGCAGCGCGCTCGAGGAGATCGGCCGTCTCACGACGATGACGGAGGACCTGCTGCTCATCACGCGCGCCGAGGCTCACCTGCTGCGCGCCGAGCGCGTCCCCACCGACGCCAACGCGCTGCTGCACCGGGGGGTCGACCAGCTGCACCAGCAGATCGAGGAGAAGGGCCTGACGGTGAGCGAGGCGCTGGACGAGGGCGCGCATTCCGTGTCCCTCGATCCTGGCCTCGTGAGCCGGCTCGTGGAGCACCTGCTCGACAACGCCGTCCGGCACACGCCTCCCGGAGGGCGCATCACGGTGTCGAGCGAGGCGGCCGTGCCCGCCAGCCGGGGCGTTCGGCTCGTGGTCGAGAATTCGGGCTCGAGCATCGCGGCCGCGGACTTGCCGCACGTCTTCGAGCCGTTCTACCGCGCGGACCAAGCGCGGAGTCGCGGCACGGGCGCCGGCTTGGGCCTCGCGCTCGTGGCGGCGATCGCGCGGCTGCACGGTGGCGCGGCGCGGGCGAGCAACAAGAACGGAAGCGGCGTGCGGTTCGAGGTGGACCTGGTGGCGCCAGCGCATATGGCTGAGGGAGCCGCCTCCGAACGCTGAGGGCCCAGTGAAACGGTTTCTCACCGCCTACCCGTTGCCAACGCTCGCGGCGCTCGGTCTGGCGGCGGGTCTCCTCGGGCGTTACGCCTTCGCCGCTCCCGGTGTCGCTCACACGATCTTCCTCGTCACCCTCGTGCTGGGCGGCGCTCCCCTTGTCGCGCAGACGCTCTGGGGGATGCTGCACGGCCGCTTCGCGGCCGACGTCGTCGCCATGCTCGCCATCGTGACCGCCTTCCTCGTGCACGAATACTTCGCGGGCACCGTCATCGTGCTCATGCAGTCGGGGGGAGAAGCGCTCGAGCGCTACGCGATGGGGCGTGCCTCACAGTCCCTCGAAGCGTTGCTGGCCCGTGCCCCGAAGGTGGGGCACCGCATCCGCGGGGAAGAAGTCGTCGACGTCCCGGTCTCGGAGATCGCCATCGGCGACGTCCTGCTCGTGCGCCCGGGGGATCTCGTGCCCGTGGATGCGGACGTGATCGACGGCGCGTCCGCCGTCGATCAGTCGGCGCTCACCGGAGAGCCCCTGCCGGTCAGAGCGGTGGCGGGCGTCGCGCTGCTGTCGGGGAGCGTCAACCTCGACGGCGCGCTCCGCATCCGCGCCACCCGACCGGCGGAGGAGAGCCAGTACCAGCAGATCGTGCGGCTCGTCGAGCGCGCACGGTCGGAGAAGCCTCCGATCCAGCGCCTTGCCGACCGCTTCGCCGTGTGGTTCACGCCGACGACGCTCGTCGTGTGCGGGGTCACCTGGTTGATGACCGGGGACGTGACGACGGTCCTCGCCGTGCTCGTGGTCGCCACGCCCTGCCCGCTCATCCTCGCCACGCCGGTCGCCGTGATCGCGGGCGTTTCGCGGGCCGCGGACGTGGGCGTGATCGTGAAGACCGGCGCCGCGATCGAGCAGCTCGGCCGCGCGCGCGCCGTCGTCTTCGACAAGACCGGCACGCTCACGCTCGGGCGGCCGACTGTTGAGCGCGTCGCGGTGGAGCAGGGCGCCAGCGCCGACGAGATGCTGCGTCTCGCGGGGTCGGTCGAACAGCTCTCGTCCCACCATCTCGGCCAGGCGGTGGTCGAAGCGGCGCGCGAGCGCGTCGGTCACCTGTCGGCGGCGCACTCGTTCGTCGAAACGGCGGGATCGGGGGTGGCGGGCAAGGTCGAGGGGCGCGACGTGGCGGTCGGATCTGCGGCGTTCCTGGAGCAACGCGGGATCAAGACCGCGGCGACCGCCGACGGCCGCACGACCGCCTTCGTCGCCGTGGACGGACGGCTGGCGGGAAGGATCGACTTCGCCGACCGGCTGCGCCACCAGGTGCCCTCGTTGATGCAACGGCTCGCGGTACTTGGCATCACCGAGACCGTCATGTTGACGGGCGACCGTGAGGCCGCCGCCGAGTCCATCGCCGCACAGGCCGGGATCCGCACGGTGCGGGCGAACCTGTTGCCCGCGGACAAGGTGACCGCCGTGCGGGACCTGCGGCGGCGCCTGGGCGTCGTCGTCATGGTCGGGGACGGCATCAATGACGCGCCGGCGCTCGCGGCGTCGACCGTGGGCGTCGCGATGGGGGCGCACGGCACGGCGATCTCGGCCGAGGCGGCGGACGTCGTGCTGCTCGTGGACGACATTTCGCGGGTCGGTGACGCGATGGCGATCAGCCGGCACATGCGGCGCATCGCGCTGCAGAGCATCGGCGTGGGGCTGGGAGTGAGCTTCGGGCTGATGCTGATCGCCAGCGCCGGGATGATCAGTCCCGCGGCGGGCGCGGTGATGCAGGAAGCGCTCGACGCCGCGGTGATTCTCAACGCGCTGCGCGTGCGTTAGTCGCTTACTTCCCCTGCGGCGTTTCCCCTCTGCGCAGGCTCCAGATCACGGTATAGCCGAGCACGGCGACGGGCACGATGAGCAACACGGCGCATCCCAGCGCTGCGTTCTGAAGCAGGATGTCCGCGTCGCCCATCGTGGGCCCCCCGTCCCGCCTGCTCCTATTGGGCCGCGTGCCGCAGCGCGGCGATCGCGTCGGGCACGATGAGCCCGAAGAGCGCCACGGCGGTGAGGACCGTCGCTCCCACGATCGAGAGCACCAGGCCCGCCCGCTCGAACCGGAGATGCATGAACCAGGCGCTGATCACGCCGGCCTTCACGAGCATCGCCGTGATGAGGAGCCCCAGGGCGACCGAGCGATACAAGGGCACGGTCTCGGTGAACAGCATCCCCACCGTCAGGGCGAGAAGGATTCCCCAGGAGATCCAGTAGGTCCGGTACCGCAGCAGGCCAGTCATACGATCAGCTCCCTTCCGAGGTAATCGTCAGATGAGGTAGAAGCAGGTGAAGATGAACACCCACACGAGATCGACGAAGTGCCAGTACAGGTCGACGAGCTCCACGCCCGCGGCGTTTGACGTCCCTTTGCGCAGCCGGGCCGCGAGGATTAGCAGCACCGTCACCCCGATCGCGACGTGCGTCCCGTGGAACCCCGTGATCATGAAGAAGAACGACGCGAACGCCGGAACCCCCCACGGGTTCGACGTGAGGCGCGCGCCCTCGAGGATCAGGCCCGTCCATTCCTTGGCCTGGCAGCCGAGGAAGAACAGGCCGCCGATCGCCGTGAGCAGCACGAACGTTCTCGCGAGCTTCAGGTCGTTGCGCTGCGCCGCGCCGACCGCCGTCGCCATGGTCGCGCTCGACGTGATCAGCACGAACGTCATGAGCCCGATGAAGGGCAGAGAGAACACGTGGCTGCGGATCGGCCACTCGGGGCTCGCGAGCCGAACGAAGCCGTACGCCGCGAGGAAGCTGGCGAACAGCAGCGCGTCCGTCACGAGGAAGAACCACATCATCAGTTTCTGCCACGAGATGCCGAAGGGCGACGCGCCCCCCTGCCAGCTGGCTTCGCCCGTCGCGACGTGCTCGCTCGTCGTCATGGATCGCGTTCCTCTAAAGGGTCGAAAGGACGGCGAGGAGCCACAGCCACACCACGCCGACGAAGTGCCAGTAGACGGCAGTGTGGGTCAGGCCGTCGTGCTGCGCTGCGCCGTACGCTCCGGCGCGCGCGCGCCGGCCGGTCCAGCCGAGCGCTCCGAGCCCGCCGAGTACGTGAGCGCCGTGGACCGCGGAGAGCATGTAGAAAAAGGCCGGATGCGGGCCGGTGCGGAGCAGGATTCCCTGCCCGACGAGCTGCCGCCACGCCACGAGCTGTCCGACGAGGAACAGCACCCCGAGCGCGGCCGTGACGCCAAGCCAGTCCGCGATGCGCGAGGTGGCGTCGCCCTTGGCGGCGGCGCGTGCCCGCTCGAGTGCGAGGCTCGAGAGGATGAGCACCACGGTATTCGCCCACACCATCGGGGGCAGCGGGATGCGCACCCAATCGGCACCCGTCCGGCGGATGACGAGCGCGGAAGTGAACGCCGTAAACAGCATCGCCACGGTGACGAGCACCGCCGCGAGCGCGATCGGGTATTGCTCCCGGGGGGCGGGGCGCTCGGCCGGGGCCACGGCGACCGCGGTCATGACGTCACCAGCGCGGCCGCCGACGGAGCCGCGGCCTGCGGCTCATACCCGTCCGGCGCTCCGTTCAGGCGGTAGTCGTAGGGTCCGCGGTACGCGACGGGGAGCTCGGCGCCCCAGTTCAGGTGCGGGGCGGGGGATTCGGTGGTCCATTCGAGCGTCGTGGCCTGCCACGGGTTCGGGCCCACGCGCTCGCCCGCGACCATGCTGTGGAAGAAGTTCCAGAGGAACAGGAACTGTGCGGCGCCGGGAATGAAGAGCAGGATGCTGATCAGCACGTTCAGCCACTGCACCGGCTCAAGGAACTTGTAGGCCGACGGGTCGTAGAGGTGGCGCTGCTCTCCCGCCATCCCGAGGAAGTGCATGGTGACGAACCCCGCGATGGTCGTCGGCACCGTGAGCCAGAAGTGCGCCTTGCCGAGAGTCTCGTTCATCCGCCGGCCGAACATCTTCGGGAACCAGTGGTAGATGCCGGCGAAGATCGCGAAGAACGTCACGACGGCGATCATGAGGTGGAAGTGCCCCACGACAAAGTACGAGTTGTGGAGGTATTGATCCGAGGTCGCCGTCGCGAGGAAAATGCCGCCCACACCTCCGATGCCGACCGCCGCGACGATGGCCAACGCGAACATCATGGCGGAGGTCAACCGGATCTCGGCGCGCCACAGGCTCGCCACGAGGTTCAACGCCAGCACGGCGAACGGCCCGGTGATCGACACGGTGGCGATCGAGAAGTATTCGCCCACGTACGGGCTCATCCCGCTCACGAACATGTGGTGGCCCCACACGATCATGCTGAGCACCGCGACCACCACGAGCGCCCACACCGACGTCCGATACCCGAACACCGGGCGCCGCCCGTGCGCGGCAACCACGTCGAACGCGATCCCTATCGCCGGGAGCACGAGGACGTACACCTCGGGATGTCCCAGGAACCAGAAGAGATGCTGGAACAGGAGCGGGGTGCCGCCCTGGTGGGGCAGCACGGTCCCGCCCATGACGAGTCCCGACGGCAGGAAGAAGCTGGTGCTGCCGAGCCGGTCGAGCAGCAGCATGATCGCGGCCGCGGTGAGCGCGGGAAACGCGAGGATGCCCAGGATCGACGCGATGAACATGGTCCAGACCGTGAGCGGCATGCGGAACATGGACATGCCGCGCGTCCGGAGATTGAGGATCGTGGTGACGAAGTTGAGTCCGCCCATCGTGAACGACGCGATGAACAGGGCCATCGCGAACAGCCACAGTGTCTGACCGAGCCCGGAGCCCGGGGCCGCGTCGGGCAGCGCCGAGAGGGGCGGATAGGCGGTCCAGCCCGAGCCGGCGGCGCCTTCGGGGGCGAAAAACGACGCGAGCATGATGAGGCACGCGGGGACGATCGTCCAATACGACAGCATGTTCAGGAAGGGATACGCCATGTCGCGCGCGCCGATCTGCAGCGGAATGACGAAGTTGCCGAACCCGCTCACCAGTGAGATCGAGATGACGAAGAAGATCATCACCGTGCCGTGCATGGTCACGAGGCTCAGGTATCGCTCGGGGAGCAGGACGCCGTCCTGGAACAGCCCGGGAAAGAGCTTGCCGAGCAGCGGCCACTGGGCCTGCGGCCAGGCGAGGTGCAGGCGCAGCAGCACGGACCACGTCGTGGCGAACAGGGCCATCACGACGGCGGTCAGGATGTATTGCTTGCCGATCATCTTGTGATCGGTGCTGAACACGTAGTGCCGCCAGAAGCCTGGCTGGGCGTGCTCTGCGGTCGCGCTCATTGTTGCAGCCATCCCGTCTGGTGTTGGAGCCAGTCCTGGTAGTCCTGCGGCTGATCGACGTACACGGCGCCGTGCATCTTGTAGTGCCCCATCCCGCAGACTTGCGTGCACGCGATCTCATAGCGGCCGGGCGCCGTCGCCACGAAGAGCACGCGATTCAGCACGCCGGGGACGACGTCCTGCTTTACGCGGAACGACGCGACGGAGAAGCTGTGCAGCACGTCGCGCCCACGGAGCCGGATGTAGACCGGGCGGCCGAGCGGCACGTGCACCTGGTTGCGCACGACGATGTCATCGAGCGCGGCGGGGTCGTCGCGGTCGAGGCCGGCGGGATTCGTCTTGTCGACCAGCTCCGGCTTGACGCGGCCGAATTTCCCGTCGGGTCCCGGATAGCGGACGATCCACTCGAACTGCTGGCCGGTCACTTCGACCGTGACGGCGTCGGCCGGGATCGGGGCGTAGATCTGCTCCCATACCGGCATGCCCTTGACCACGACGCCGACTTCGGTGAGGGCCATCATTCCCACGACCGGCACGATGGACCACCACAGCTCGGCGCGCGGGTTCGGCGTGGGCGCCGGGGTCGGGCGGCCGCGCCCGTAGCGCCACAGGAAGTACATGAAGATGACCGCGCCGGTGACGAGCACCGGGCCCGTCGCCTTCAGGAGGTACCAGATGACGCCGTCGACGCCGACGCCGTGCGCCGACGCGACGGGCGGCATCCACTGCCGGGCGAATCCCCCCACGGTGAAGACGGTGATCGCGAGGAACAGCAGGATCAACGCGACCACTTCGCCAGTTTGCCGACGCTCCCGCTTCATGATCCGGCCTCTCAATAAAAGAGTAACGGGTCTGATTCTCGGTAAAAACTGCAGACCGCCGGCGCGGCCGTCAAGGCCCGCTCCTATCGCTTGTGCGTGGGGTGCTTCGGGCGCCGGCCGCCGTGCGACCGGTCGCGGGCGAGCAACGCCCGCTTCTCGGCGAGGGCGCCGGCCATGTCGGCCACGGTCGTCGTGGCCAGATACCGCTTCATCGCCACCCGCAGCGGCTTGAACCGCTCGTGCTGGGGGCACGGCTTGGTGTCGGAGCAGGCCCCGAGGCCGGAGGCGCACTGCTCGAGGTCGGAAGTCCCTTCCACGACATCCTTAATGGCGAGCAGCGTGATCGCGTTCGCGCGCTGGGCGAGGGCGTAGCCACCCCCCGGACCCTTCGACGATCGCAGCAATCCGCCGTGCACCAGGTCCTGCAGGATCTTCCCCAGGAAGGCGGGCGGGATGTCCTCCGCCAGCGCGATGTCGCGCAGCTGCGTCAGCTCACGGGCCGGCCGGTCGGCCAGGAAGGTGAGCGCGCGGATCGCGTAGCCGCAGGCGCTGGAGTAGAGCATGCCCATATTTTCGGAGTTCTGGGTCCTGTTCTCTCGATGAAGGTCGGAGCGGCGCCGGCCGCTGTCAACCGCCCCGCCGGCCGCGCGGTCTCAGACCGAAACGGCACGCATTCATGAACGTTCTCTCAGCCGGACTTCATTTTCGTCGTCGCATCGGGCGGCCAACGTACCTCCCAAGTCGTCGTTCCGGTTCGGTCGCTTCAAGGGAGGCCCCATGCTCGGTTTCCGTCTCGCCGTCGCTGTCCTGTTGGTCGCGTCCGTGCCTTCCCGGGTGGCGTACGGAGCCCGCGTGCATGAGGGCAGCGAGCGCGTCCCGCTGTTTGCGCGCCAGACGAATCGCATGTGCTCAGCGTGCCACGTGGCCGCGCACTACCCCGAGCTTACCGAGATGGGGCGCACCTTCAAGCTGAATGGCTACCGCCTGAGCAAGATCGATTCGCTGCTCGGAGACATCGAAGAGAACACCGCCGCCGGCAGAAGCGAGCTGCTCCTCAATCTCGCGAACTCGCTCGGCTTCATGCTGCAGAGCTCCTTCACCGGCACCAAGACGGGCCGGCCCGGAACCCAGAACGGCACCGTCCTTCTTCCGGATCAGCTGAGCCTGTTCCTCGGAGGGCGCATGACCCCCAAGGTCGGGGGGTTCGTGCAGGTCACGTACTCGGGGCCCGACGGCTCGTTCGGGATCGACAACCTCGATCTGCGGTACGCGGATACCGTGCGGCTGTTCTCCAAGAACGCGATCGTCGGCGTCACGCTGAACAACAATCCGACCGTCCAGGATCTCTGGAATACCACCCCCGCGTGGAGCTTCCCGTGGGCTTCGTCGTCCGTCGCGCCGACGCCCGCGGCGTCGACGCTCATCGACGGCACGCTCGCCCAGCAGGCCGCTGGGCTCACGGTGAATACCATGTGGAACAAACGGGTCTACGGCGAGGTCGGCGTCTACCGCACGGTCGCGCTCGGGCACGGCGGTCCGCTCGATTCGACCGCGAGCGGCGCCATCGACGGTGTCGCGCCGTACTGGCGCGTCGCGCTGCCGTTCCCACACGGAAACAACTACTTCATGATCGGCACGTACGGCATGAGCGCCGGCATCTACCCCGCGGGCGTCACCGGAACGACCAACCGGTTCACCGACGTCGCAGTCGACGTGATGGACCAGCGGAAGCTCGGCACGCGCGCGATCGCCCTGCACGGCACCTGGATCCACGAGACCCAGCACTGGGACGCGGGCGGCTCCGCGAACGCGACGAACACGCTCAACACCTTCCGCGTCGATGCGCAGCTGCACCTGGGCCACACCTTCACCTTCGTCCTGAGCCCGTTCAGCACCACCGGGTCGACCGACTCGGTCCTGTACGCGCCGGCCCTCCTGAGCGGCAGCGTGACCGGAAGCCCCAACAGCAGCGGCCTGATCGGAGAAGTGGACGTCAATCCGTGGGATAACCTGCGCCTGCAGTTCGAGTACGTGGCCTATAACAAGTTCAATGGCAGCTCGCAGAACTACGACGGCTTCGGACGGAATGCGTCCGACAACAACACCCTATTCGTGGTCGTGTGGCTGGTATTCTGACCGTGACCGCCCTGTGAGGAGGAACCATGCG
>Ga0187780_10000200_pt1 | contig 46778 bp, 50 predicted proteins | sample 1015_Q2_SP10_20__FD_132429 | JGI IMG/M metagenome (GOLD analysis project Ga0187780, IMG submission 132429) | Tropical peat soil microbial communities from peatlands in Department of Meta, Colombia - 1015_Q2_SP10_20_MG | ecosystem: Environmental > Terrestrial > Soil > Wetlands > Peat | place...
ATGCCCGAGCGAGGCTTTCCTTCGCCTGTTTGTGCGGCCTGGCCCCAGATACTTCGGCCACGGCCTCCCTGATCTGGTTGTAGGTGCCACACCTGCAGACCAGCCCGCACGTCGCCTCCACCAGGTCCGCGTCCGTTGGGTGTGCGTTGGATTTCAGTAGCTCGTGCGTTGCAAGCACCCACGCGGGCGTGCAAAAGCCACACTGGGCGGCGCCGTGATTCACGAACGCCCTCTGGATAGGCGCCAGCTCTCCGTCGTCGGTTATCCCTTCGACTGTTTTCACCTCACGGCCGTCCGCTTCCACGGCGAGCACCAGGCACGATTTGACCAGCGACCCGCCTAGCATCACCGTGCAGAGACCGCACTCCCCTCTCCAGCAGGCTGCCTTGACGCTCCTCACCTCAAGCCTCTCTCTCAGGAAGTCCAGAAGGAGTTCGTTGTCCTTGATGGCCCTCCTCCTCGCCTTCCCGTTCACCTTCACGGAAATCTCCCTCATCAGTCCATCATCCTCCGAAGTACCTTTGTCGTTATCACTTTGAGCAGGTGCTTCCTGTAGGCAGCGGTAGCCAGCACATCGTCGACGCACTCCACCTTCTGGGAGGCTATGTCCGCCGCCTTCCTGACGCTCCCCGGGGTAATGCCGTCCCGGATCGCTTCTTCTACCTCCGCAGAACGGATGGGAGTCGAGTTGACCGCACCGTATACCACCTTCGCGTCCCTTCCCCTGCCACCGTTCGACACCACGACCGCCACGCTGGCCAGCGAAAACTCCGACCCTCCGGTGAACTTCTCGAAGGCACCCTCAGCTCCTTTGAGCTGGGGAATCTCCAGGGCAGTCACTATCTCCGACGGCCCGAGGTCGATGTCGACAGGCCCTCTGATGAAACTCCCGACTGGGACACTCCTCCTGCCGTCAGCTCCCATAATGTCGACGGCGGCGTCGAGAGCAATAAGGGCGGGGGGGCTGTCCACCCATGGAATCGCCTCGCAGAGATTCCCAACAAGTGTTGCCCTCCGCCTTATCATGGGGTCTGCGACCCTGGCGAGCGCTTCGTGCAGGACCGCATAGTCCTTTTTCAGCGCCCCGTCCTCGAGGAGTTCGGACAACGTCACGGCTGCGCCTATGCTGAGTCCCTTCCCCTGCACGCGCCTTAGCTGCTTGAGCTCCTTGACCTCCTTTACGTCTATCACATGGGCGGGAGACATCAGACGCTCCTTCATGAAAGCGATTAGCCCAACCCCCCCTCCCATCAGCTTGGCCTCGTCGCCGTACTGTTTCAGCAGGCCGAGCACCTCCTCTAGGTTGGCAGGCCTGTGGTACTCGAAATCGGGGAGTGTTGTGTAGGGGGACCCGAAGCTCATGGCCTGACCCTCACTTCAGTCTCGACCTTCCCGTAGCTCTCCATGGCCTTCGCAAGGAGCTCGGGCCTCTGCTCCGAGATTGCCCTCCAGACCTCCTCCGGGCTCATCGGGAGGTTGTTCAGCTTGACGCCGATGGTCCGGAATACCGCATTGGAGATGGCGGATGCAACGGAGATCATGCTCAGCTCTCCAATTCCCCTCGCTCCGAGTGGCCCGTCGAACTGAGGCGTCTCGACGAACCTTGCCACGACCTCCTTGGGGGTGTCTTTCATTCTGGCGATGTAGTAGCTCGTAAAGTTCGGGTTGGTGACCCACCCCTGCTCGTCGAACTTTATTTTCTCGAAGAGGGCGATGCTCATACCCATTACGAAACCGCCGTCGAGCTGCATCTTCAGCAGCAGAGGGTTGATCGTTTTGCCGACGTCGAACACTTGGACCGCCTTGCAGACCTCGATGACTCCAGTAACCAAGTCCAGCTCGATCTCCACCGCTGTCCCGCCGAATGTGTGGAATATGGTGGGCACTCCCTGCCCCGTCTGAGGGTCGAGGAAGCTGTTCAGGCTCGATGTGTAGTGCCCTCGCCCGACGATTGGGCCGCCGATTGTGTTCCCGTTGGGATATACGTATCCGAAGACCAGATCCTTTAGCGGGAGTGTCACCCAGGGCCTCCCCTTCGCTCTAACCCCCCCTTCAGCCAACTCGAGCTCAAATGCAGGGAGCCGGAGGACCTGTCCTGCCAGGTCCAAGATCTGATTCTTTGCGTCCTCGCACGCCCTGATGGTGGCCACGCCATCGGTGAAGAGTCCTCTGCTCCCGACAGTCTGCCAGGTGTATGCCGACTTGCCGGTGTCTCGTATCGGGTCAACCCTGACGCTTTCGACGGGAATGCCGAACTGGTCGGCGACTATCTGCGAAAGCGCTGTAGCCGTCCCCTGGCCGAAGTTCCCTGTTCCTACCACCAGGTCGATCGTTGTGTCTTCGTTGAATTTCACGATGGCGGTGGAAGAGGCGTTGGGGGGTTGCGACGGGCCCTTGACACAGAGCGCGAAGCCTCTCGCCCTAACCTTCCAGGGCTCCGAAGGTGGTGCGACGTTCCCATCCCAGTCGATGGTCTCCGTGACCGTCTGAAGCACCTTTCTTGGGTCCCCCGCGTCTTCCCTGACCCTCTCGCCCGTGGCCGTGTGGGATTCCCCTGGTCTGAGCAGGTTCACCCTCCTTATCTTTGCCGAGTCCATGCCCAACTTCTTCGCGGCCCTTTCGAACACCTGCTCCAGCACCCAGTTGCTTTCCGAATATCCGAAGCCTCTCATGGCTGTGGTGGGGATCTTGTTCGTGTACACTGCAAGAGACTCGCAGTAGACGTTCGGGATCTCGTATACCCCCTCCGCAGAGTACCCCATGGCCCTTGAGACGTTCACGGTGTAGTCAGCGTATGCGCCCGCGTCTAGGACGAACCTCACCTTGTACGCTAAGCACTTCCCGTCCTTAGTGAAGCCGGCTTTGACGTTCGCGACCACCCCCTCCCTTGAGGCGCCGGAAGCGAAGTTCTCCTTCCTTGACAGCACGAGCTTGACAGGCCTGTACCCCACAGCCTTGGACGCAAGGGCGATGAGCGCCTCCCAACCGAGCCCCGCCTTGCCGCCGAACCCACCTCCGACGAATGGAACCCTGACGGTGACCTTGTTGTACGGAACCTTCAGCGACTCCGAGATTATCTGCCTTACCACGAACGGCGACTGGCAGCTGGTCCAGATTTCATAGGTGCCATCCCTGAATGCCTGGGCGACCACGCACTGTGTCTCCATGTATGCGTGGCTGACGTGTGAGACCCTGAATTCTTCCTCGACAAACTCCTCCGATTCCTCAAATCCCTTCTCCGTGTCGCCGTGGACCAGTCTGAACCTGTTGGCGATGTTGGTGCCAGGGACAGGGTAGAAGACGGGAGCATGCTTGTATTCCTCCATCCTTTCGTGCAGTATTGGGGCGTCGGGCCTCAACGCCTCCACAGGGTCGAAGACCGCTGGCAGCGCCTCGTATTCTACATCGACTAGCTCGGAAGCCCTCTCGGCCGCCTCGAGCGTTTCAGCAACCACCAGCGCAACCGGGTGCCCCGCCCACCTAACCTTCTCCACCGCTAGCAGGTCCCTGTCCCCAGCGTACATCCCCACCCTGAAGGGCATGTCCCTGCCCGAGAGGACGAGGAGGACTCCCGGCACTTCCCTTGCCCTTTCGATGCTTACACTGACTATCTTTGCATGAGGAACCGTGCTCGTGACGAGCTTCGCTTGAAGCGTCCCGGGGAGGTCCCAGTCAAAAGTGTAGAGGGCGGTTCCCGTCACCTTTCGGATTGTGTCCTCCGGCGGGATGGCCTTTCCTACGGAGGTTTCGCCTGTCAAGATTAGGGGCTAGGCTGGGGTGATGAATAAACCTAACTCCGAAAATCGCCCCAGAAGAAGACCCGAAGGAGCCAAGCCTCCAAGAATTCAAGCGCCGAGGAGTCGATTGAACTCTGTCGTCGCTCCGTCATCCTTCTGGCGCCGTATCGGCGCTTTTCAGGCATTCTCAATTGGTTAAATCCCAGCCATTCGCGCGTTCGCCCGTGGCGAAGAAGACTATCCACCACTTGGACTTCGAGACCCTCGTGGAAGTCAATTCAGCGGTGGTGGCGTTGACCAAAGAAAAGCACGAGTACGCCTCCGCAGACGGTAGGAAGCTCAAGAGTCTTGTCAAGGAGGTTGAGCAGAGGGCCGACAACCAGGAGTTCGAAGAGGCCGTTGCTGAGAAGGCAACCTTGCTTGTCTACGACATAGCCCGAGGGCAGTACTTCCACGCCGGGAACAAGCGGACCGCTCTTGTAGCCGGACTCGCGTTCCTGACCAAGAACGGCCACTCGATCGACATCGAGAACGAAGAGTTCGTGTCAGCGGTGGACAAGGCAGGAATAGCGGCTGCCGACTTGGACTACCTCTACGCCGTAGTCAGAGGGCTCGTAACCAAGGTGAAGTCGGGCCGGAAGGGGTGGGATGCCGTCGTGAAGGGAGCTGTCGACGAGCACAGGGAATTCCTCACCAAGCTCGCGTCCTAGCTCACACGATTCTCAGCGGTAAGAAACGTCTATTCCTTTTATCTCCATTCGGAATTGGGCAAATTAACGACCTGCGTTGCGCGTCTGTGAGACGGGGGTCGTTTCATCGCGAGAAATTAGGGATAGTTTAGACGCGGTCGGGTCGAATCCAGACGCTGATTGGCGTAGAATGCTCCGGGAGGCGGTTGCGGACACCCACCATCTGGTCCACCTAATGGGGGTTGGGAACGAGCTCAGGACTGATGACGCCGTCGGCCTGGAGATCATATCTTCACTGCGCTCGAGGCTAGGGAGCGCACCAACGCCAGGGATCAAGATCCATGCGGGCTCACCGATGCCAGAACGACTCCTCGCAAAATTGGCCTCGGAGGAAGGGAGAATCATAGTCTTCGATGCAGTGGAAGCCTCAGGGGGGCCGGGAGAGGTGGTCTTCCGCTCTATGGCAGACACAAAGTATGGCTTCTTCGGCACGCACAACATTCCACTGCGGCTCGTCCCTGGACTGACGGCGCGCCTGGGCGATGTCTTCATCGTTGGCGTCCAGCCTGCGTCGCTCGAGGTGGGTCAGGGTCTGACCGGTAAGGTTCGGGAATCGGTGAGGGAGATTGTCGGCGTCGTCGCCGAGGGAGTGGCGGAACGGGTATGACGGACTTCACGGACTCCATACTGGGGCCACTCATAATCATAATCGTCGACCTGCTTGCGTTCCTGATGGTGGGCAGACTCGGGAAGCGCACCAGAGGACAGGGCGTGAAGTATGAGCCCTTTTCGGGAGGGGAGAAGTCGGTCCCGGCGAGGGGGCTCTATCAGTCGAGCCTCTTCGTCTTCGCCGCGCTCTTCCTTGTCGCCGAGGCCTTCGCTCTAATGCTTGCTGGTTCTTTCGAAGCCTCGGGCTCCCTGTACCCGCTTCTCTTCCTGGTAGGAGGGGGGTGCGTGGGGACAATCACGATCTACTGGTTCATGTCCACCGGAGGTGGGACCTTTTAGCAACGCGCTGACGAATTGGGCAAGGAAGAGGTCCATCTGGGTCTTCCACCTCAACGCTGCGTCATGCAACGGTTGCGACATCGAGATACTCGACGCCCTCACCCCCCGCTTTGATGCGGAAAGGCTCGGTGTCGTGCTCGTTCCGAGCCCGAGGCATGCCGACGTAATGCTCGTTACCGGTGTCACAAACCCTATGATGCGCGAGCGGCTCAGGACGGTCTACGAGCAGATGCCCGAACCGAGGCACGTGGTGGCTATTGGCGCCTGCGCCCTCGGCGGCGGTGTGATGAAGGATTGCTATAGCGCCGGGAGCGGCATCGACTCGGTCATTCCGGTGGACCTGTACATACCCGGGTGTCCGCCGAGGCCCGAAGCGATACTCTACGGAATCCTGAAGCTTGTGACAGGGATCCCTGATCCAGTCCCAGAGGGTGAGGCAGTCGTCAAGTGAGGAACTAGGCCAACTGGCGTCCAGGCTCGGCGGCACCGTGTCGGCCGGCCCGAAGACGACTGTGCTCTCCGTCCCAGCGGACAAGGTGGTCGAAGCCTGCAATGCCGTGTCTTCGCTCCCCGGCTGGTATCATCTGACCACGATAACGGGCATGGACGTCGGTCAGGACATTGCCATTCTCTACCACTTCTGGCAGGGGAAGAGATTCATCCAGGTCAGGACCCAGGTCCCCAAGTCCTCGCCCAGACTGCAGTCCATAACCGGTGACCTGGCCGCTGGCACCATCTACGAGGGCGAGATTCAGGACGTGCTCGGCGTCGCCTTCGAAGGGAACCCGTTCTTGGGCAAAAGGCTGATCCTCCCGGACGTCTATCCCCTGGATGCGCCGCCGCCGCTGCAGAAGGGAACTGACCCCCACAAGATCAAGAAGATGATGGAGCTTGAGTGATCAGACCACAGGCGTGAAGCGGACAGAAGCGGGCGCAGGGCTCATGCAGTACTCGACAGAAGGAATGATGCCCTTCGGTCCCGTGCACCCGTCGCTGAAGGAGCCCGAGTACTTCAAGCTCTACCTGGAAGGGGAGAAGATAGTCCACGTCGAGCCCAGGATCGGGTACGTTCACAGGGGTATTGAGCGGGCAGCCCAGGAAAGGACCTGGATCAAGAACGTCTACATGTTCGAAAGAATCTGCGGAATCTGCAGTTTCCACCACAGCCTCACCTACACCGAGGGGGTCGAGGCTCTTGCCCCATTCGAGATTCCAAAACGCGGGAAATACCTCAGGGAGCTCGTCGCTGAGCTCGAAAGGATTCACTCCCACCTCCTCTGGCTCGGGCTCCTGGGGCACTGGGCCGGCTTCGACACTCTGTTCATGTGGATCTGGAAGGATCGGGAGCACATACTCGACCTCGAGGAGGCCATATCCGGCAACAGGGTCAACAAGTCTTACACCACCCTTGGAGGCGTCAGGAACGACCTCCCCGACGGACTTGCCGACCGCATCCGAACGGAGATGGCGTACGTGGAGAAGAGGGTCGAATACTACAAGGGCCTCGTTCAGAGCGAGGAGACCCTGGTTGTGAGGACGAAGGGGCGTGGCCGAATCAATCAGGAGATCGCGAGGAAACTCTGCCCCGTCGGACCGCTGCTGCGCTGCACTGGAATCGCCAGGGACGTGAGGGCGGAGGACCCCTACGCAGCCTACGGCGACGTCCCTCCGCAGGTCCAGACCTCGACCGAGGGTGACATCGCCTCGCTGCTGACCCTCCGTCTGAACGAGATTACAGACTCATGCCGAATGATAAAGGAGGTCCTGGAGAAGATGCCCTCAGGACCGTTCCGAGTGAATTTCCCCAGGAGCGTCCCGGCGGGAGAAGCATCCTATCACGTCGAGGCGCCCAGGGGAGAGCTCTTCTACTTCGTGAAGTCTGGAGGCGGCAGCGCCCCCGAGCGGGTGAAGGTCCGCACCTCAACCCTGGCCAACATCCTGACGGCGACGGAGATGCTAAAGGGGCACGCGCTCGCTGATGTCCCTGTGGTCCTCACGGGCATGGACCCGTGCTTCGGCTGCATGGACAGGATTTCGGTCGTCGACGTTGACAAGGCGAATGAGTGGACCGTAGGAGGAGACGCACTCCGCAGGTACGGCATCGAGTACTACAGGAGGAAGTGAGATTGGACCTAGTTCAGGTCGTTGAGCTCCTCGTATTTCCAGGCCTGACGTTCTTCGTCTGGCTGGCGTTCTTCTTCGAATGGCTCGAACGCAAGACAGCGGCCCGAATGCAGGGGAGGAGGGGGCCGGTTGTCACTGGGCCATTCGGCCTCCTTCAGCCAGTCGCCGACTTCTTCAAGCTGGCCTCCAAGGAGGAGATCATCCCCGCAGAATCGGACACCTTCGTTTTCAGGTGGGGCCCAGCCCTATACTTCGCCGCGCCCGCAATTGGGATAGCTTTCATCCCTGTGCTGGGGAACCAGTCTGTCATCTTCAATCCTCTTGATCTACTCTTCATGCTCTTCGTCCTAACCTTCTCAACACTGATGGCGACCCTGCTCGGGTACGCATCAGCGGGGAGGTACTCGACCATCGCCATCGGGAGGCTGGTGATTCAGTACACCAGCTACGAGGTCCCTCTGCTGATAACCATGGTGACTCCGGCGATCCTCGCAGGGAGCTTGTCTATCGAAGGCATAGTCTCGGCGCAGAGCTCGGGTTGGTACATCTTACCGGGGTGCGTTGCTTTCGTAGTCTTCATTGTAGCTGCACTGGCGGAGCTGGAGAAACCTCCTTTCGACATCCCGGAAGCCTCTACTGAAATCGTCGGTGGCTGGATGACCGAATTCTCGGGAAACGCCCTGGCCTACATTAGGCTCACAAAGAATCTGAGTTACGTGTTTCTATCAGCCCTGGCGGTCAGCCTTTTCCTTGGCGGACCGGGTGGTCCCATCCTGTTCTCCGACGCTAACCTCCAGGCTGTTGTCTACGTCTGCTACTTCCTGGTGAAGCTTTTCGCGGTCGGCTTCCTCATCTTCGCCATCAAGACGGCTATGGCACGAGTTCGGATAGACCAGGCGGCCAGGTTCTTCTGGACTGTGCTCACTCCCCTCAGCCTCGTGCAGCTAGCGGTTGTGGTGTTGCTAAGATGACAAGCGAGCCAAGACGGAAGGTCGCAAGCGCCATGGGTGAGATGTTCAGGACAATTATTGAGCACCCCGTGACCGCTCAGTACCCCTTCGGCAGCACAACCTTGCCTCAGAGGTTCAGGGGGAAGCTCGACATCGACCCCGTGAAGTGCACAGGATGCAGCATCTGTGAGATTGTCTGTCCTGCGGGGGTAATCACGATGGTGCCGGTCGGGAAGAAGACCATCGGGTCGAGGCAGGTGGACATCAAGCGGCCGGCCTTCGATCTTTACACCTGCATCTCGTGCGGCCAGTGCGTCGACGACTGCAAGTTCGGCGCCCTCTCGCTTACTCACGACTTCGAGCTGGCTGTGTTCAAGAAAAAATCCCTGGTAATGGAGAAGGCGCTCAAGCTTGGAAAGTGAGCTGGTCGCGCTCCTGATTTCGGGAGCGCTCTTCGTTACCGTCGCGGTCTCGCTCCTGTCCACCAAGGTTTCGAACTCCCTCATAGCCCTCTTCTACGCATCCATCGTGCTGGGAATCGGATTCACAGTCTACGGTGACGGGCTGCTGGGGCTCCTCACGATGATAACATTCGCGGGAGCGATATCGGTGCTGCTTCTCTCCGTGGTACTGATCACTGGCGAATCGAAGCTCGACCTGGGGGCCCGAAGGGTGGCGCTTGGGGCAATCCCCCTGGCCGCAGCCATCGGCGGGATTTCGCTTCTAACCGTCTTTTCGGGCCAGTCAGGGGGGCTCGCCACTTCCGATTCCTCTCTCGCCGTGCTCAACTTCCTCTGGACCCTGCGCCCCTGGGACTTGCTGATTCTGATAGTGGTGTTCGCCGGCTCAATGGTTGCCATCGTAAGCCTGCTGGGGAGGGAAGAGTGATGGCCCTCGACCAGACAATCCTGATGGCCACCGGGACCGCACTGCTGTTCCTCGGGATCGCGTCCATCACGATTTCCAAGAACCTGCTGAAGAGCATCATGTCCTTTCAGGTCGCCGTCTTCGGCGCCAATCTCGCGCTGTTCGCGTCGGGGTTCGGTTACGGCCCCAGACTCCTCTCAGACGCCTTCGTCGTGCTCTCGGTGCTGGTGGGTGCCTCCGTGGAGGCCGTGGGGCTCGCCATCATCGTCGTGGTCTACCGCAAGTACGGGACTCTCAACCCCGACGAGATAAGGAGGCTTCGTAGATGATATACTGGGCTTGGCTCTCTTGGGTGTTGCCGCTCCTGGGAGTCCCGCTCGTGCCGCTCGTTTCAAAGATCGACGGCAGGCTCAGGGGCTGGCTCGCGGTCGCCGTGTCTGCTTTGGGGATGGTCGCGGCGGTTTACGGAGCCTGGACCCTCGGGAGTTCAGTCACCGAGGGGTACACCCTCTGGTTCCCATCGCTGAGCGTGACGCTCCAGGTCAAGGTCGACCAACTTTCGTCCCTGGTGGGGGCCTTCGTCTCATTCGTGTCCTTCCTGGTGGTCGTCTACTCGCTCGGCTACATGAAGGAGGAGCCTGGGCAGAGCCGCTACTACTCCCTGGTCCTCCTCTTTGTGGGCTCGATGATGGGGCTCGTCATGGCTGGGAACCTGATCCAGTTCTACTTCTTCTGGGAGCTTGTGGGCGTCTGCTCTGCGCTGCTGATCGCTTTTTGGACTGACAGGCCAGCAGCGAGGAAGGCGGGCCTCAAGGCGTTCGTCGTCACCCGACTCGGTGACGCGTCGCTGCTCATTGCCGTCATATTCATCGCCGCGACCTTCGGGACGACGAGCTTCGACACCATCCTGGGCCCGACCGGGATCGGTACGCTCGCCACAGGGACGATATTCGCCCTTGGCCTGCTCATGTTCATCGGCTCAATGGGCAAGTCGGCCCAGGTCCCCCTGCACGGGTGGCTTCCCGACGCGATGGAGGGCCCCAACACGGTATCCGCGCTCATCCACGCCGCCACCATGGTCAACGCAGGGGTCTACCTCATGCTCCGGATGTACCCAGTGATCACGCTCCCTCAACTCTCCGGCGCTCTCACAAACATCATCCTTGCAATCGGAATCCTCAGCGCCCTGGTGGGGGGCGTTTGCGCCTTCGCGGCAGACGATCTCAAGCGCGTGCTTGCTTACTCGACCATAAGCCAACTCGGTCTGATGTTCGCCGCCATCGGTCTTGGGAGTCTCAACGCTGCAGCCTACCAGATGATAAGCCAGGGACTCTTCAAGGCCCTCGCCTTCCTCGCAGCCGGCTCGGTCATAACGGCACTTGGGACCAGGAGCATCAACGAAATGGGAGGGCTCGCCCGGTTGATGAAATACACCTACGCGGGGTTCCTGATCGCCATGCTGGGCATGAGCGGGCTCCCGCCGCTTGTGGGGTTCTGGAGCAAGGATGCCATTCTCTCGTCTGCTTTCAGCGCTGGGGCGATCCAATCAATCTTGGTCGTCTCCGTCTTCGCGTTCACCGCACTCTACAGCTTCAGGGCCCTCTTCCGTGTCTTTCACGGCAAGCCGGGGTGGATCAGGCCCCCCAAGGAGTCCCCGTCGACAATGGTGGTCCCCATACTCGTGCTCGCGGTCTCTGTGCTTGCCGCCTGGGCTATCCTGCAGGCGCAGCCGTTGCTTTCGTCCACCTCCTGGGTGCCGGGCGCTTCCACCCTGGCGACCTCGCTGGCGGTCCTTGGCCTGTGCGCTGCCGTATCCTACTTCGTGTTCATCCCCAACTACCAGAAGGTGTTCGGAGCGGTCCAATCCAGGAGCGGGCTACTGGGCTTGAGGAACTTCCTTCACGAGGGCCTTGGTTTTGACAGGCTCTACCAGTGGATCTACACCGGCGTAATGCGCCCGCTCTCGACAGCGGTCTCGTACGTCCAGACCGGGCTCATCGAGGCCAACATGGCCCTGCTCCTGCTCGCTGCCGCTCTCCTCTTCGCCCTGTTCGCAGTAGGAGTGCTGTGATCATGTGGCCCACTACGGTGATGGAGATCCTCTTCGCTGGGGGGATGCTCTCGCTCCTGGCCGACCTCGGAGGCAAGAACTCTGAGGTACTGAGGCGGTACGGCGCAGCGGCAGTGAGTGCCGCCGCAATGGTCTTCTCGCTGGTGGTCCTTGCATCCGACTGGGCCGGTTCCCTGGGCTCGGTGGTGACTCTCCAACCCGCCTCCGAGCCATTCGCCAGCCTCTACGTCGCGGACAGGTACACGACCTTCGTTGCTTTCACCGTCCTTGTGGTCGGGTTGGTTGTTCTTCTCTATGCCACGCGGTACTTCGATTCGGGGCGGCAGGGGCCATTCTACGCCCTCTTTTCCATCCTGATGTGCAGCCTCGTTGGTGTCGCCTCAGCAGGGGACCTCCTCACGCTCTTCCTGTTCTGGGAGGGAATGGCCGTGTCTGCCTACGGCCTGGTGACGTTTGGTCGCTCTCACTTGACCATGGAAGCGGGCATCAAGTACTTCCTCATGGCGGGGGTTGGGAGCCTCCTGGCTCTGTACGGTATCGCCGCGATCTACTTCGCTGCGGGCTCGATTCAGCTCTCGGCCGTCGGCACGGCTCTGGGGAGCAGCTTTGGGCAGCTCGGTCTCCTGGTCTTGGTCCTGGGCCTCGGGGTCGAAGCCGCCATCGTCCCGCTGCACACCTGGCTCCCCGACGTGTACTCCGGGTCCTCCCTACCAACCGCTTCGGTCATCTCTGGAGCGGTGACGGGGGTTGGCATCTTTGCGCTTGTTAAGGTCATTGAGCCTCTAGTCCCCGGGAACGGCTACGCGGCCATCACGGCGGCTTCGCACGGCCCCTCTTCCCTGCAGCTGGTGCTCATCGTCCTCGCTCTCGCGACGATGTTGCTGGGGAACCTCTCGGCACTGACCCAGGGGAACCTCAGACGTATTCTCTCCTTCAGCTCCATCGCCCAGACCGGTTACATGCTCGCAGCCCTTTCGACCCTGAACCTCGCCGGGGTCGTCGCCGTCGTGTTCACAATATGGAATCACGGAATTCTGAAGTCGAACTTCTTCATGGTCCTCGGGAAGAAGCACGCGTCCATCGAGGACTCCCAGCTCGACAAGCTGAGGGGAGTAGGGAGAGGAAACAGGGTCCTCGGGTTCCTCTACGCCTCTTCGTCCATGGCGATGATGGGGGCGCCTCCGTTCGGCATGTTCTGGAGCGAGATTCTGGTGGTCCAGTCTCTGCTTCTCGCGGGTCAGTCCACGGGCGCTGTCTTCTACGTCGTGGCGGCGGCGGTGGTGCTGAACATCGTCCTCTCCATCGGCTACTACTACAAGATCATCAACGCCGTGGTCTTCGGAGAAGAGCAGGGCGAAAGGGACGCGCGCCCGCTGGCCGACATGGTCCCGCCGGCAACTCTGCTGGCGATAAGCGTCCTGACAGGCATCGCTCCCTTCCTTATTCTCGGGAACGTGCTTTAGCCATGCTCTCATCTGCGAGATTCGTCATTGCTCTTATTATGGCGTGCCGGCGATACTGAAGGCGGGCAGAGAATGACTCGCACTAGGCTTCTCAAGGAAATCAACTCGACCGAGGACGCAAGGAAGGTGGAAGAGACGGTGAAGACGGGGTACGCGGAGACCACCATCGAGAACCTGACCCACTGGCTCGCCGCTGAGGAGGACCTGGTCGACAGCTACGGCCACCTCGCCGACTCAACCGACGACGCCAAGAAGAAGACCGCGTTCAGGAAGCTCCAGGCCGAGTCCAAGGCTAACATCGCCCGACTCGCCGAGCTCCTAAAGTCACTCGAAGAGTTGGACAGGGCGAGGACGGAGCGGATCGGCTTGCTGGGCGGGCTTTCCGACTAGCTCTTTCGATCGCGGGACCACAGGAAGCGGTTCACGAGCGAGAGGTCGGCCGCTGTGTACTTCGAGATGTTGCTCGCTTGCCTCGGCGAGAGCACCTCGCAGGCGTAGTTCCAATGAATCGAAACAACGTCGCCGGGCTTGACCGCTCCGAAGGGGTTCACATCCGCGTTGTACTTCACCCGTCTTAGGACCGGCTTTCCCAGGCCTAGCCGGCCATCATCGATAACCAGTGGCTTGAGCTCCACCTTGAGGTCCTCTGACCCCACCTGGACCACCCTCCCCCAGGAGATTCTGCAGCTATCGATTAGCGCGCCTATCTTCTTGGACGCCTCGTTCGTGAGATCGGGGCCGTTGCCCGAGCCGGCGACCGCGTACGTGCTCATCACGTAGAAGGAGTGGTGGGGAAGGGCCGGGCCCCGGAGCCCCTTCAGGACTGACCTCGCCCGCTCGTTTCCCATTCCCTTCAGCTCCATCTGAGCGAACCCGTGGAAGTCAGATGCGGGGACGCGCTCCAGGAGGGAGTTTCCTATCCAGTAAGCTTCGGGGACCGAATAGTCGAAGGCTCCTCTGCCGTTGTTCCGCGCGATGAGCTTCAGGAATGGGTACGCGGCCTCGAACTCTTTCAGGGTGGTAACGAGGTCGTCCCCCGCCTTCCCTTCTTCGATGCCCTTGAGGATTCTTCCTCTTTCCTCGGGCCCACAGTATCCAAGAACGTTGGGCATGTAGGCATGTTTCGCGTGGAACAGAATTCCATTCTTGTTCAATGTCGGTTCGCCCCGGCCGTGATCTCCAGCGTCGCCTTCCTGACCTCGTCCCAGACCCTCTTCTTGCTCCTGGCTTCCGATGCGCTCAGGACCGACAGTGCGAGATTGCCGAAGACCTCGACGAACTCCCCCTTCTGCGCGCCAACGACGGAGACGTCCACGTCATCCAGGGCCCTTCCGTCAAAGAACTCGACCCGCGCCCTCCCCTTGGAGGCCGAGACTACCTTCCCCGCCCTGGTGACGCACATGAATCAGTTTTGCTCCTTTCGCACTATAAATTTTTGCGGCCTAATCCGGTAGTTCCAATCTCCCTGGATTCTCGAAGAAGAACTGAGGCGAGCGCCATCGCCACGGCGGGGACGATGGCGCCGAGGGCGAACGCCCATCTCACTCCCAGATTCAGAAGGGCTCCAGGAAGGAGCACCCCGATTACCGCAGCCACCGATTGAAACGAAGTTGTGAGGCCCAGCATCGTCCCAGTCTTCCCCCCAGACGAGTCGGACGCGAGAGCCTGCATCACCGGGAAGATGGCCGAGCTAAAGAATCCTGCGACTACCGCGGTCACGATTGCCAGGCCGAGGTCTGAAGTGGCGAAGAACACCCCATAGAGGCCGACCACAACGACGGACAGCCCGCTGATCAGCCTGTCCCGCCTGATCGAATCCGACAGCCTTCCGAACACCGTCTTACCAATCATTCCCGCCATCAGGACCGCCGCGGCCGTCAGACCCGACTGGGCCACGGAAGTCGCGAACACAGACCTGTAGTAGTACGGGAGGTAGGCCACCTGCCAGACCGACGCCCAGGTGGCCAGGAACGCGAACGCCATGATGACGGAGACCCTCCTTTTCCTGAGCAGACCTAGGGCGTCCTTCCCGATGGAGAGCGTTCCCGTCTTCGTCGCGGCCTCTGAGAATGTCTTCTTCGAGGCGAAGACCCCGGCGATGACTGGGATGCCCAGCAGGGGAGCGACGTAGAAGGCTGTTCTCCAGTCGGAGGTCAACGAGAAGGTGACCGAGCCTATGGTGTTCCCGGCCGCCCCTCCGAGGTCGAACCCCGCGTAGAAGATACCGAGCGCCAGCCCTTTGTTCCTCCCGAAGTAGTTGGCCACGGCCGACATCGCGGCAGGCCAGAAGAGCCCCTCCCCGAAACCACTCACGAGCCTGTATGCGAAGGCCTCCTGGAAGTTGGCAGCAGTTCCAATGAGCCAAGTGAAGGCCGTGAACACGACCAGGCCGACAAGTATCACCCTCCTGTGGCCGTACCTGTCCGAGAAGTATCCCGAGAGGAGGACGAAGGCGAACACGCCGATGAACTGGGCAGCCGCAAGCCAGGCGGTTTCCGCAACCCCGAAAGACACGGTCTTGCTGATTCCCAGGGACACAGAAAGCGGCTGGAGCATCGCCGACAGAACCGTCCTGTCCGCGGTGAACGCAAAGTATCCCAGGAACATGACGGCGAGGAACCATGCCCCCCCAGAGACCTCACTCTTTGGCTTCAATTCAGGCACGGACTTTGACACCTACAATTCGCTCCAGTTTTCGGACGCGCCTGGGGCTAAATGGTCTTCAATTTGAAGGCGACGTGCGCTCAGGCGTTGCGGGGACCTTCACCTCAAAGCCCTCCCTCGCGCCGGCCTCTTTCCAGTAGGCGTTTATGGACTCCTGGATCGTGGCTATCGCTTCCGTCTTCTCCTCGGGCTCGAACAGGTGGCTGAACCTTCCCTGTGTCCTCAGGTACTCAGACACCGGAGTGAGGGTCCTCGGGACGAAGGTGTGGCGGACAACTCCGTCGACCGACTCCTTGAGGGGCCATACCCCCGTTTGGACCGCAAGCTTCTCGAGCTCAATCGAATCACGCGAGTCGAACCCCCAGCCTGTCGGGCAGGCGGCCAGGGCGATGTACATCTTCGGACCCTTGATTCCCGTCCCCTTCTCGACCTTTCGCAGGAAGTCCAATCCGTGCGAGTTGGCCAGAGTCGCCACGTAGGGGGCCTTCATGGACCTCCACACCTCGAACAAATCCTTCTTCCTTGCTACGTTTCCGAGCGGGAAAGCCGCGGTGGCCGGTGTAGTCTTCGTCGAAGATCCGAACGGAGTAGACGAAGAGACCTGGAACCCCGTGTTGCCATAGGCTTCGTTGTCGTAGCAGAGATAGAAGAAGTCCAGGCGCCTGTCTATGGCGCCAGCGGTCGCCTGGAGGCCGATGTCGTAGGCAGCGCCGTCCCCCGTGACCACCACGACCTTGAGGTCTTCGGACTTCGGCAGCCTCCCCTTCGCCATCAGCACGTCCAGGGCGTCCCGGACCCCCTGCGCTCCCGCGGGGGCGCTGGCAAACGCCGTGTAGAGCCAGTTCGACTTCAACGGGCTAAGAGGATAGGACATGGTAACCGTCATGCAGCCTGCCGCGTTGACCCAGGCGACGTTGGGGCCGAGGACCTTGTGGAAGATTCGGACCGCAAGTATTCCCCCGCATCCTGCGCAGAGGGTATTGCCAGGGCTGAGGTAGTCCCCGGTTGGCATGTCCTTCAGTGTCTTGAACCGCGTCGCCGTCGCCATCAGCTCTTCCCCTCCGCCACTGACACCATCTTCTTGACGCGGCTCATTTCGTCCTTCCTCATCAGGAACATCGGGGCGGGCGCCTTCCCTTCCCTGTCGATGGCGACCATCTCATCGAAGATCGCGGTCATCTCGTTGGCGGTTGTCTGCTTCCCTCCCAGCGCCCCCACTATGGGGAGGATCGCGTTCGGCCTCCCCCTGACATTGTAGAGCGCGCCCGATATCTCCGGATAGAAGATCCCGCCGGACCCTGGGGCGAGGTTCTGGTCGAAGACCCCGACTACCTTCCTCCCTCGCAAGAGGGTCGCCACCTCTTCGGCCGGGAAGGGCCTCACCATCAGGAGTTTGAGGAGCCCCGCCTTCACCCCACGCTCCCTCATCCGCCTCACCGCCTGCCTCCCGAGGGCAGTGAAGGAATTCGACATCACGATCACGTAGTCAGCATCGTCGAGCATGAAACCCTCTACCGGGCCGTAGCTCCTTCCGAAGAGGTCCTCGAACTCCCTGGCCGCTTCGTTGAAGACCTCCTTCGCCTTGAGGGCGGCCGCGTGCTGGTTGTACCTGAAGTAGCTGTAGAGGAACCCCTCGAAGACGGAAGAGCCCCTGGACACTGGCTTGCTCGCTCTCATAGGGCCCACAGGCTCGTAGGGCGGAAGGAACCTGTCAACATCCTTCTGTTCGGGGAGGATGACCCGCTCTCGCGTGAAGGAAAGGTAGAATCCGTCGAGGTTCACTATGGCCGGGAGCATCACCCTTCTGTCCTCGGCCACCCTGTACGCGAGGAGCACCAGGTCCGTGACTTCCTGGCAGGTCTCGGAGTGGAGCTGCAGGAATCCGCTGTCTCTGGCCGCAAGCACATCGTTGTGGTCCGGCTCGAGGACTATGGGAGCAGCCACCCCCCTTGAAACGTTGGCCAAGAGCATCGGCGCCCTCCACCCAGAGACGTTGTACAGCATCTCCAGGGTGTAGAGCATCCCCTGGCTGGACGTGGCGGTGAACACCCTCGCCCCCGCGAGCGAGGCCGCTCCTGCCGCGGTCATCATCGAGTGCTCCGACTCGAGCTGGACGAACCTCGAGTCCATCTTCCCCTCCCTCACCCAGTCGGCGATCGTCTCGATGATCTCCGTCTGAGGGGTGATGGGATAAGCCGGGACGTAGTCGACCCTGGCCAGCATGGCTCCCGCAGCAGCGGCCACGTTGCCCGTCAGGAGCTTCCCCTTCACGGGACGCCCCCTTCCCTTGACTGGGTGACCGCCCTGAGCGGGCACTCCGTCATGCAGATCATGCACCCCTTGCAGTTGTCGTAGTCAATCTTCACTCGGCCGTCTTCGCCTACAGACATGGCCGATTCGGGACAATAGGCGTAGCAGATCATACAGTTGGTGCACTTGGCGTAGTCAATTGTCGGCCTGAACGTCCTCCAGTTCCCCGTGTGCCTTGCGAAGGAGTTCCCCGTGTTCGTCACCTTCTCGATGCCGCCATCGGAGACTACGACAGCGAGCGGGACCAGCTCCTCCGTCGTCGGCAGCTCTTCCGTCTTGAGCTTCAAGGGGGTGAGGTCGCGGTAGATGGCCGCCGCGAACTCGACGTTCTTCGCCACCATGTCTGAGGAAAGCCCGATGTCGCCTAGCTCGTCGGCCACGGCCTTCAGCAGTGCCTCCTTCCCTACCCCGGCAATGCGAGCGGCTGCTGCTGCTATTCCAGCGCTCAGGATCGGCTTTCCCAGCACCTTCAGAGCAAGCCCGGTGAGGTCCACGGTGACCACAGTGACGTCGTCCCTTCCAGGGAGCATTGCGCTCCGCGGTTTCGTCGTATTGACGACGGCGATCCCCCCCTTGCGCAGCCCTGCGAAAGGGTTAGCCATTGGGTCGGAGATCAGCGAGTCGTCCATGACCGCCGAAACGTCGGGGGAGAAGATGAACCCCCTCTCTCTGATCTCTTCGTCGGAGAGCCTCGTGAAGGCGGTCACAGGCGCGCCCCTCCTCTCGGCTCCGTAGATAGGGAAGTCCTGGGCAAAGTGGCCGTCGTTGAAGGCGGCGTCGCCTAGAATCCTACTCGCAGTCTTTGCCCCCTGCCCCCCGCGGCCATGAAAGCGCACCCGAATTATCATGACCTAACAAGTTAGGGAGCCCAGCGCGAGCAAATTAAAGGGCGACCACGATTCTCATGGATGAAAACGAGATGGGACGCCCCGGAAAGAATGCCTTTTTCCGAATGGCTGAGCGAATTAGGGTGCCTTTCAATGGAGTGCGTGCGCGGCTTCCCATGGCTTTCCCTGGGGGTGCCTGAATCTGCTTCTCGCTTCAGAGGTTCATCGTTTCTGGGCGAGGCGATCCAGCAGGATTCTCTGCTCGACTTGGGCCACGAGCTTCCTGGTCTGAGCGACGACGTCGGGGTTTACTGATATGCTGTCTATCCCGTTCTCGACCAAGAACCTGGTGAACTCGGGGTAGACGCTCGGGGCCTGCCCGCATATGCTGACCGTCTTGCCGTACTGGTGGGCGGTGTCGATGAGGCTCTTTATGGCGCGCTTCACCGCCATGTTTCTCTCATCGAAGAGGGGCGCCAGGATTTCGTTGTCTCTGTCAGCTCCCAGTATGAGCATTGTGAGATCGTTGCTGCCGATGGAGAAGCCGTCGACCCCTGCCTTGCAGAACTCGTCAGCCAGAAGTATGTTGCTTGGAACCTCTGCCATGACCCAGAGCTTGAAGTCTTCGTCCGGTTGGAGCCCCTCGCGTCGCAGCAGGTCCTTGACTCTGACGAACTCGTCCACTGTTCTGTTGAATGGAATCATGCACCAGAGGTTTTTCAGGCCTATCTCGCTCCTCACCTTCTTCACGGCCTCGATCTCGAGCCTGAAGGCGGGTTCGTACCTAGGGTCGGCATATCGAATCGCCCCTCTGAACCCAAGGAGGGGGTTGGCTTCCTGGACTGCGGACTCGTATTTCTCTCCGCCTTCGAGCTTGGCGTACTCGTTCGTCTTGAAGTCGCTGAACCTCAGGACCACCGGCCTAGGGTAGAACGCCCTGCAGAAGGTTGCTAGTCCGTCAGCCAGCTGGTCGACGAACTCCTCCGGGTGCCCTGTCTCGATCAGGTGCATCGGGTGCTTTCTGATGTGGTCGTTGATGATGAACTCCATGCGGAGAAGACCTACGCCATCGGCGGGCAGCTGTGATACCTTCGCTGCGAGCTCCGGCTCGCCGAGGTTGACAAAGATCTTGGTCCCGGTCACCGGCGCCCCGGAGATGCCCGACTGAGCAGCGAGAACGGCCGGTGACGGCTGAGGGGCAACGGCCTCTTCGACCATGCCCTCGTAGACCACCCCGCTCTTCGCGTCAACGGTGACTTCCATCCCTGACTTCAGAATCTGTGTGGCGTTCTTCGATCCCACGATGCAGGGTATTCCGAGCTCGCGACTCACAATCGCGGCGTGGCACGTCATTCCACCGCTGTCTGCGACGATTGCCTTCGACTTCTTCATGGCGGGGACCCAGTCCGGTGCGGTCATCCTCGTGACGAGGATCTCCCCGACCTGGAAGTCGCGCAAGTGCTCGGCTGACGGGATCATGTGAACCTTACCCGAGGCCACTCCTGGAGAAGCAGGGAGGCCCCTGACGAGTATCTTTTTCTCTGTCGCCAGTTGCTGCTTCTCTCCTCTCTGGGCCTTCTTAAGCGACCAGACGGTCTCGGGCCTAGCCTGCAGTATCAGCAGCTTGTTGGTCTGTTTGTCCAGCCCCCATTCGATGTCCATCGGACGACCATAGTGCTCTTCTATTGCCAGCGCATATTTCGTCAGCTCCGCAATTTGGCTGTCAGTGATGACCTGGCGTCTCTTCAGCGCTTCAGGAACGGCCCTGTCCTCGGTCCCTCCCCCGGGTTTTTGTATGAGCATGACAGTCTTGGTGGGAACGTTCCTGTGCACGATTGCAAGTGTCTTCTTGTCAACGTAGTAGTCGTCAGGCGTAACCTTCCCCTTGACGACGTATTCTCCAAGCCCGTAGTTGGCCTCGATCATAACAACGGATTCGTCGCCGTTGGTCGGGTCGATGGTGAAGATCACGCCTGAGGATTCTGAGTAGCACATCATCTGAACGATAGCCGACAGCGCCACGCTCACATTGTCGAATCCCTTCTCAACCCGGTAGAAGATTGCGCGATCCGTAAACAGGCTCCCGTAGCACTTCCGAACGCTATTCACTACCTGGCTGATTCCTGAAACGTTCAGGTAGGTCTCCTGGGCGCCGGCGAAGCTCGCGTCAGGGAGATCCTCGGCGGTCGCCGAGCTTCTAATCGCAACGAGCGGGTTCTTCACGTTCTGTCTCTTGGACAGCTCCTGATACGCTTCCCTGATGACCTGCTCGAGCTCCTTGGGCATCGGTGCAGAGCTGATCAGCCTCCTGATCCGGGCGCCAACTTTCTGAAGCGTTTCAGTATCGTTGGGATCGGTCAGCGTGCTGACTGTCTCAGCGATCTTCTGGTCCAGCCCGTTCTTCTTCAGGAAAAGCCTGTAGGCCTCAGCCGTGAGCGCGAAGCCGTAGGGAACCGGAACCTTCGTCTTTGACGTCATTTCGCCGAGGCCTGCGGACTTGCCACCGACGAGAGGAACGTCATCTTTTTGAATCTCATCGAACCACAACATCAGGGCTTTCTGCTTGCCTTGCGACGCCATTCTATCCACCCCCGAGGCTTCCGCGAGCACGCTATAACCTGATGCCCTAACCATGGTTGGTCCAGCCCCCCGGGATCATGCTACATCCTCCCGCGCTTCCTTACGAGACGGTCTTCGGGACGCCATGCAGGGCCTTCTCGTCGAGCCTGTAGACGTACCAGTCTGACATCCTTCTTGCCCCCAGCTTCTCGTAGAACTTCAGGGCCTTCTCGTTCCATGTAAGGACGGCCCATTCCATGCGGCCGCATCCTTCCTTCAGCGCCACGTCTATGCACTTCCTGAAAAGGGCGAAGCCGACGCCCTTCTTCCTGTGTTCCTCCAGGACGAAGAGGTCCTCGAGGTAGAGGGTGGGCTTGGCGACGAAAGACGAGTAGTTGTGGAAATAGAGAGCGTATCCTACAAGCTTTCTTCCCTCCGAAGCCACTATGAGACTAATCCGCTTTTTGGTGAAGATATCCTCGAGCAGTCTCTCCCTGCCCTCCATGGGTGGCGGATCGAGGTTTTCGAACTTCGCAAGGGCCAAGACAAGAGTGATGAACTGCTCCGAATCGGTTCTCCGGGCATTCCTGATATGTACCCCCATGCGGGTCCCTCGTCCCGCGGCCGGCGGATAAATCGATTGGGGCAGCGAGGAACACACTGGAAGGGCCCGGAGCTCAGCGCTGCTCCAGGTCTCTTTTCATCTGGTCGAACTGCTCTTTGGTGACTTCGCCGCGGGCGTACCTCTGGCGTAATATCTCGTTGGCGTCCCCGTACCCGTACCAATACCGCCTCCTCCAGCCCCATCCCATGGGCCAAAAGATTAGCCGGCTGACGAAGAACAGGACCAAAAGCAGGAAGAAGATGCCGAAGGGAAAGAAGAACCACCCCACGAGGAACGGGTAGCCGTAGTAGGTCCCCGCCGGTGGGGTTGGATACCCACGCAATGCGAATAGTGCAAAGAACGAGATGACTGCCAACATAGCCACGGCCAAGAAGACCCAGGCGAACAAGCTGCGCCCGTGATGATGTTGCCGGTCGTATGTTGCCTGCGTTTGTTTTCGCCTCTAGAGGAGGGGCACTTCCCGGTGTTCTTAAGTATATTGGAATTCCTATATTTATATGAATTCCTATAAACCACCAAAAGTCGCCCTGGGCGGCGTTGTGGCCCTTCAGGTTCGCCATGCGTGGGAGACGGGGGCTACGGATGATGGTGGTGTCTCTCCTCTCGACCTCTCCCAAGAACGGAGTGGAGATCATGGACGGAGTCGAGGCGATGACGCGAGGGTGGTGGAGGCCGACGCCGGGCTCAGTCTATCCGCTTCTAGAGAAGCTTGTTAACGAGGGGACGATTTTCAAGAGGTCGGATGGTAGATATGAGCTGACCCCGAATGGGAAGAGAGAGCTGAGCGCGTCCTTCGGACCTCGGGTGCGTGGCCCACGCACAGCGGACGACACGGTGAACGAGATGCAGGGGTTGGTCTCCTACATGGAGGACCTCAAAGAGTCTGGGCGCGAGGGACTCGACGAACAGAAGAGCAGGTTGCGCGAACTGGCAAAGCGGCTGTCCGAACTGTCCGGCGAAGAAAGAACCAAGCGATCCCCAGATTCCTAACGCTTAGGGAAAAGGGGTATAGCCCGTATCCCTTCGTTGTGTCCCACATGGGTATTCGGGAGTGGATCATTCCCCAGGACAAGGCGTTTTATGACCTTCTCGACAAGGAGTCGTCTTGTATCCTCGAAGGCGCGGTTGAGCTCCAGGACGCCGTCAAGAGTTTCGACCGGATGGAAGAAAGGAGGAAGACGTTCAAGGACCTTGAGCACAATTGTGACGAGGTCGTCCACGAGATCTATGACAAGGTGAACAGGAGCTTCATCACACCCATCGATCAGGAGGACCTGACAAAGCTCGCGTCAGGGTACGATGACGTCCTTGACCTCATGAACGCGGCTATGAACAGGCTCGTCCTCTTCGAGATCGAGGGGTCCACACCGACGATGCTCGAGTTCACTGGCATAATCAAGGCGTCGGTTGTGCAGCTGCATGCGGCTCTTACGTCCCTGAGGAAGCTGGACAGGAAGACGATTGACGATGCCTGCATAGAGGTTGACCGGCTAGAGAACGAGGCTGACGTCCTGTTCAACGAGTCCATCGCGGCCCTGTTCAAGAGCGGGGACGTGAGCGAGATTCTGAAGCTGAAGGAGATCTACGAGGACCTGGAGACCACCACAGACAGGTGCGAGGCCGTCTCGTTCATCATCAGAGACATACTGATCAAGCACTCTTAGGTTGGTCCCCGTGGACCTCTTCACAGTATACATCATCGCAATAATCGCGGTGGCCTACGGCTTCGATTTCATCAACGGCTTCCACGATGCCGCAAACTCCGTCGCGACCGTAATCTCGACGAAGGTGCTTCCCCCTGTGGCGGCTGTCGGGATGGCGGCGTTCTTCAACTTCGTCGCCTTCGCGATATTCGGGGTCGCAGTGGCCACCACGGTAGGCAAAGGGATAATCAGCTCTTCCATAGTCACTCCGGAGCTCGTCCTCGCCGCCCTTGTGGGCGCCATCGCGTGGGACCTGGTGACGTGGTACCTCGGGCTCCCCTCAAGCTCTTCCCACGCGCTCATTGGCGGGCTAGTGGGCGCGGCCGTGACCAAGGCAGGCCTCGGCTCCCTGGTCTGGTCGGGGCTCGACAAGACGCTCCTCTTCATGGTCCTGTCCCCCGTGATCGGATTTGCTCTGGCGTTCGTTTTGATGACACTGCTGATTCGAGCCTTCTTCTCTGTGTCCATACACGTCATCAACAGGTACTTCCGCAGGCTGCAGCTTGTCTCTTCGGCCCTGGTGAGCCTCAGCCACGGAACCAACGACGCTCAAAAGACGATGGGCGTAGTGACCGCGCTCCTGTTTTCGGTGGGCTGGATCCCGTCGTTCAACGTCCCCTTCATCGTGGCCGTGATGGCCGCGACCTCCATCGCCATGGGCACCTTTTTCGGGGGGTGGCGGATCGTGAAGACCCTGGGGTTCAGGATGACCAAGCTGGACCCTGTCCACGGCGTGTCCATCGAGACGGCCTCGGCGATCACCATCATCGCGTCCTCCATTATGGGCATCCCAGTAAGCACCACTCACGTCGTGAGCGGCTCGGTCATGGGTTCGGGAGCCACCATGGGCTCCGGCTCAGTCAGGTGGGGAGTCGCCAGGAGGATAATCTGGGCGTGGCTGATCACCATTCCAGCCACCGCCGCCGTCGCCGCAGCAGCCTACGCGCTAATGGTCCTGGTCTGAGGTCAGCTGGCGATCGCGTCTGCATGACGGGGGAGTCCGATGGCGTCCCGTTTTCCTTTCCCTTCCAGTTCCTTCTCCACCTCCTCCAGCTTCTCCTCCCCTGCCTTCAGCACTCGACCCAGGAATGGGCCGAATAGGAAGAGGAGCGCGGTGATCACGGTCCCCACTGAGACAAACGCGAGCAGGGACGAGAAGACCTTCCCCAAGGTGCTAGCGGGCTGGAGGTTGCTCGGGGGTCCCTGGCCCGTCGCAATGAAGCTCGTGAAGTAGAAAGAGTCGAGGTAGCTCCAACCCTCAATAAGGTGCATTGCCAACGTTCCGACTAGTACGACGGCTGCGATTAGGCTGAAGGAATAGCCTGCCCGGACCCAGAAGGACTTCGGAATTATGGAACCCGTCCTTTTCCTTCCCTTTGAATTCGCCTCAGGCAGGTTGCTCCCCCTGGTGCCCGTCCCCACCGGGGAACATTTTAAACAACACACCGACGTCCGCAGAATCCAAGGCTGGAATTCGAGAAGGACATGGACACCGATCTCCAGAACGGATTGAAGCAGGCAATGAGGATGTATCCCCAAGGAGTCACAGTGGCGACAACCAACGGACCGTCGGGACCCACAGGTCTGACCGTGAGCTCCTTCACAAGCGTGTCAGTTGACCCGCCGCTCATCCTGTTTTCCATTGCAAAGGGGTCCGCCATGCACGACCTCTTCCACGAGGCGAGGACCTACGCCATCAACTTCCTGGCCGATGACCAGAAGCCAGTCTCAGACAGGTTTGCTGGGAGGATTAATGTCAGGGACAGGTTCGAAGGGCTCGGACACAAAAAGGGGGTCACCGGTTCTCCAATAATCGACGGAGTCCGTGCAGCCATTGAGTGTAAGGCGTGGAAGGTGTACGATGGAGGTGACCATTCTATTCTGGTCGGGGAGGTTGTGTCGGCAGACACTTTCAACTCGAAGCGGCCGCTTGTGTACTATCTGCAGCAGTACACTACCACTGAGCTTCTGGAGTATCCTGCGCCACCTTCTGACATAGTCCGATAGCTCTCGGCTGGAATCAGGGCATGGTGCATGACGGAATTCATCAGGGCGAAGCACGCCCGCCCGCATCTAGCCCGACCAGTTCGAGCTAGTCCGCCGGTTACCCGAGACTAAATTACCTCTCCGCGTGGCGTCTGATCTTGACTCCTCGTCTTTCGAGCTCGGCGAGCAACTTATCGACCTTTTTGCCCTGGACGGCCACTTCAGGGGGGATCGTTCCCTTGCCCTTGATCTCGCCAGACCCGAGCATCTGGGTGACTATAGAGGCGGTGTAGCCCGTTGTCTTCCCCATTGAACTGACGCCGTTCTTCTGGTCGTATCTGTCAACCATGTCATAGACCATGCTCCCCTTCCTACCTTTCGCGATGACCCTCATCACCGTGATGTCCCTGGGGTCTCCCTCCGCGAGCTTCTTTCCCAGGACCGCCCACGTCACCTCAAGGGGAGCTACATTGACGCCTCCCGCCCTGACCTCCTCTCTCGAGAAGAATCCCGAGTCCTGCAGCACTCCCATCTTCTCGGCATGCCCCGGCCACCGCAGAGTGATCTCGTCGAGTGTCTTCATCCCCTTCATGGTGTAGACGAGGCTGGCGAGGCCGTCGGTACAGAACCCTTCCAGCCTCCCGATGGGCGCGGCGAACTCGTAGGTTTCCACCGTCGAGAAGGGGCGCACCTTCAGCAGCTTGCCGTTCCTGAACACGCGGGCGTCATCGATGTATTCCCTGAGCAGCCCCACTATGGAGAAGACGAGGCGGTAGTCGAACGGAGGGAGAGGCTTCTGGGGGAGGCCTCCCACCAGAATGTGCCCTTCGTCCCCGCCGCCGATCTGCTGCAACCCGTACGCAAGGAGCACGCCGCCGAGGCCCGGTGCCACCCCGCAGCCCGGGATCAGCACGGCACCTGTCTTCCTGGCCTGACCGTCGAGGGCCATCTGCTCGTCCTCGAAAGCGATGTTCACCATTCTGGCCCCGGCCTCCACCGCGGCCACGTCCGAAATGTGGACTACGCCATGGGGGAGCGCGGAGACTGCGACGTCGAACCCCTTGAGGAAGGATACAACCCTCCGCTTGTCACTGATGTCGAGCAACACCGTCGAGAGTTTCTTGCCCGGGGCGCGTCGCTTCACCGCCTTCAGCCTCTCGGGGGCGATGTCCGCTACGACCACCGAGTCGACGCCGTCCGATCTGGCCAGGTCCAAACCGATGACCGACCCCATCAAACCCGAACCGAGGACCGCAGCTCTCATGGGGCGAGGCTCCAGTTGGCCGTCTTAAGAGCTGGAGGTCTACACATCTTAAGTAGGGAGACGAGCCGGCTCGGATTGTGAGCCTACGTGAGTCTCTGAACCACCCGGTATCGGACTACATGTCCACTTCATTCGCGCAGGTGGTGACCACTGACTCCGTGGCGGAGGCCGCAAGGACAATGCAGAGGACGGGCTCCACCGAGGCCATAGTTGTCAGTAATTCGGCCCCCCGGGGCATAGTCACCGAACGGGACATCCTCTACAAGGTCGTGGCCGCAGGTTTGAACCCTTCAATGGTCAAGGCCCGTGAGATCATGAGCTCGCCGGTGCAGACAATCGACGAGGCATCGAAGGTTGGAGAGGCGATAGCGAAGATGTCGAAGCTTGGTATCCGGAGGCTCGGGGTCACCCGGAACGGCAAGATTGTCGGCATCATCACACAGAAGGCAATGGTGACCGGGAAGGTGGAACAGAACGTCCCGCTCCCTGAACTGGCTCGCCCCGAGTGGTTCAACTGCCCTTATTGCAATGCGGTCCTGAAGTCGAAGGAGGAGCTCTCGAAGCACTTCGACAGGACCCACATGGGTGGGCTGGGGCTGCTTCAGGGCGATCTCTCAAAGTGGTAGATCAAGAAGCGCAGAAGAGCTCCATCGCTTCAGCGATCCAGAGCATGCCTTTGCGCATGTTCTCCAGCTTGAGGTTCTCGTTGGGTGCGTGTATCCCCCCGTCCACGGCAGATACCCCGATGTCCACGGACGGCATGTTGTACCTCCTCGTGAAGAGATACAGAGGGCCTGTCCCCGGTGATCCGAGCTCCACTATGGGCCTCCTCCCGTAGACCTTCTCCGCCGCTTCGATTGCGGCTCGGGCGAATGCGTGTTTGTACGGCGTCCTGGCGGCCGGCTCCATGCTCTCCAGCCGCATTTCCACGTCCCGGAAGCCGTTGTCATCGAGGAACTTCCTCAGCTTATCCACGAGGTCCTGAGGGTCCTGTTCGGGAACCAGCCGAAAGTCCAGCTTGACATGAATCTCCTTGGGGAGGACTGTCTTTGAGCCAGGGCCCGTGTAACCCGACCAGATTCCAGCTATGTTGCCCGTCGGGCGCTGCACCAGTGCCTTCTTCGCCTGGTCGTCCCCCATGCCGCCGAGGAAGCCGTCGGCCCCATAGGTCTTCTTGAAATCGGCGCCGTCGAAGGGCTGCTGCTGCAGGACGCCGAGCTCGTCTTCGGCCAGATTGGTCACCCTGTCGTACCATCCCGGCACCCTGATCATCTCGTTCTCGTCCTTCAGCATGTCGAGCAGCCTTACCATCCTCCAGGGTGCGCTGGGGAGAATAGCGGCGTAGCTGCTGTGCGCGTCCTCGGACAGCGACGTGAGCACGAGCTCAACGTAGATCATTCCCTTCACTCCAAGAGACACCATGGGGGTACCCTTGGCGTCCACCGTTCCGTACTCCCAGAACACCGCGTCTGCCTTGAAGAGGTCGCTGTACTTCGACACGTAGTCTCCCAGATGGACGCTTCCCGTCTCCTCCTCCCCTTCGAAGCAGAACTTCACGCTGCACGGGAGTTCCCCGACAGTCTTGATGTACGACTCCGCTATCTTCAGCCTCGAGACCAGCTCTCCCTTGTCATCCGAAACCCCTCTGCCATAGAGGACGCCGTCGCGGATCTCGGGCTTGAATGGAGGCGACTTCCAAAGCTCGAGGGGCTCCTCGGGCTGGACGTCGTAGTGATTGTAGAACATTATCGTCTTCTGGGATCTGTTCGACTTGATCTCCCCATAGACCAGGGGCGCGGCCCCGTCCAGGCGGAGCACCTTCGTCGTAGCCCCCGTCTCTCTCAGCATCGTCTCCACCAGCGCCGCGCACTCCTCAATCCCTTCTCTGCGGGCTGATACGCTCGGCTGGGAGGCCAGCCTGATCACCTGCTGGGCGAAGTCGTTCAAGTGCTCGTCCACGTATTCCTCGAACTTCGAGTCGACCATGAAGGATTCCGCTTGGCCGGGGCAAACCGTTACGAGAGATAAACGTTAGAGGACTGGGTCAGCGAGGCTTGTATCGCATCAGCAGAAGCGAGTTGCTCACCACGGATACGGAGCTGAGCGCCATCGCCGCCCCGGAAAGGAAGGGGAGGAACGAGTACACCCCGACGCCGTAGAAGGGGATCAGTAGCCCCGCTGCGACTGGCACCAGGATGGCGTTGTACCCGAAAGCCCACGCAAGGTTCTGCTTAATCTTCCGCATTGTTGCCCTGCCAATCCTTATGGCGTCGACGGCGTCCGTCAGCCTGTCCTTCACGAGGACCATGCCTCCCGTCTCCTTCGCAACGTCAGTCCCGCTGCCAATCGCTAGTCCCAGATCCGCCTTGGCCAGGGCCGGGGCGTCGTTCACCCCGTCTCCCACCATCGCCACCACTCTCCCACAGGCCTGAAGCCTCTCAACTTCCTTCTCCTTCTCCGCAGGGAAAAGCCCCGCTCTGAACTCTGGAACTCCGACCTTCTCGGCTACTCCCCTCGCAGTTTGTTCCGCGTCACCTGTGAGCATCACGACCGATAGCCCCATGGCCTTCATCTCTCTGATCGCTTCGACCGCTTCGGGCTTAACGGAGTCACCGACGGCTATGGCGCCATAATCGTCCCCGGACGATACGAAAACGATGCTATTGCCCTGTGACTGAAGCCTGCCGACGTCTGCCTCTCCATCCCAGGTCTCGGGGACTCCGGCGAAGCCTTTCCTTCCAACACGGACCGTTTTCCCGCCGACAGTCCCCCGTACTCCCATTCCGGGAGTAGAAACAAAGTCACTGACTTCCGAAAGCCTCAAGCCTCTGCCAAGCGCTCCCTCAACGATCGCTCGGCCGATTGTATGCTCCGAGGCCCTCTCAACAGAGGCTGCTGAGGCGAGGATCCGGTCCTCATCCTGCCCAACGACCCCCGCAACGGACTGCCTTCCCTCCGTTATCGTCCCAGTCTTGTCGAGCACCAACGTGTCGACGCGGGCTGCGGCCTCGACGGCTTCTCCTCCCTTCACCAGGATCCCGCGTTTCGCTGCGTTCCCGGTCCCCACGAGAAGTGCCGCGGGGGTGGCTATTCCAAGTGCGCAGGGGCAAGCGATTATGACCACAGAGACGAATATCAGGACCGATGTCGATAGAGACACTCCGCCCAAGAGTCGCCACCCCAGCGCCGCGCCAAGTGCGATCGTGATTATGGCGGGGACGAAGTACTCTGCCACCCTGTCCGCTAGCCTCTGTATCGGCGCCCTCCCCGCCTTCGCCTCCTCGACAAGCTTGGTCATCTGGCCCAGGACGGTGTCCTGGCCAACCGCGGTGCACCTCACGACGAGCATCCCCACGGTGTTGTAGGAACCCCCTATGACTTGGCTCCCGACCTCCTTCGAGACGGGCGCGCTCTCTCCGGTCAAGAGCGATTCGTCAGCGTCCGACTCGCCGCTTTGCACCGCGCCGTCAGTCGGGATACGCTCCCCTGGCTTAACCTGGACGACGTCACCCACCAGAAGATTCTCCACGGGCACATCGGCGACGCTATCTCCCTTCACCAGGTGGGCGACTCGAGGCCGAAGCTCCAGCAGCTTCCTGACGGAGTCTGATGCCCTCTCCTTGGTGTAGTGCTCTAGCAGTCGCCCCGACAGCACAAGCGTGATGATCACCGCTGAAGCGTCGTAGTACATCCCTTGGACCCCGAACAAAGAGGGCGCGAAGGCCGAAACAGCGCTGTACCCGAAGGCTGCCGTGGTCCCCACGGCGACAAGGACGTCCATGTTAGCCATGCGGACCCTGAGCGAATGGTAGGCTCCTCGATAGAACCTTGAACCTACGTAGAACTGGACGGGCAGTGCCAGCAGGAGAAGAACGTAGCCGTTCGCCTGCGTGGGCAGAAGGGGTGCATAGGTCAGCAGGAGGATAGGTGCCGTGAGAATCGCGCCGAGGGCGACCGTCCTTCTCAGCCTGCCCAGCTCCCTCTGGGGCATTGTAAACTCGAGCCTACAGGCCTCGCTGCAGAAGTAGTACGTTGTACCGCGTACGGTGGCCATTAGCGCTTCCGGGGTCTCACCCACACTCATCCCGCAGACGGGATCCTTCGCCAACCTCTCGTGCCCGAGCAGAGCCGTGCGGATGTTAAATCATTCCCCGGCCGGCGCCGGCTGGGGCCGCTGTCTTCAGCCGCCGGGGAGGCGAAGAATCTCTAAATCAGCCCAGTTCCTACTGGCAGTCGTGCAAAAGGACCCCGTGTGCGGCATGATGGTCGACGAGAAGAAGACGCAGCTGAAGTCTGAGCACGATGGACGGACATTTTACTTCTGCTCCTCCGGCTGCAAGGCGGCTTTCGATAGAGACCCGCATCGCTTCGCTAACTAGGAGCGGGGCCGCCTGCCGGGGTGGTTCGTTCAAACCCGAGGATTGCCTCTAGGCTTAAAGCTGAACGGGCGGAAGCCGCAATGAATTAGCGTTGACTCGTGCCCTCGCCATCGGAGGCGCCGCCGCGGGGTGAGCAGGCACCAGCCGGACCTCAAGGGGCGCCAGAACGGAGACGTCGGAGACCCCGGGAGGACACAAATACGTGATTCGAACCGGCGAATACGTTTGGCCGAGCCCAAAGAAGAGTCATCCAGGAAGGCCCTAGAGTACTCGAAGTTCTACGGCGGGAAGGTCGCGGTCGCCCCCAAGGTGCCGGTAAGGTCGCTGGACGACTTCTCGATATGGTACACGCCGGGAGTCGCCGCGGTGTCCCGCGCAATCGAGGCAGATGCGGACCTCTCGTTCGAGTACACCGGTAGATGGAACACAGTCGCCGTCGTGACCGACGGCAGCAGGGTGCTGGGCTTGGGCAACATCGGGCCCGAGGGAGCGCTGCCGGTAATGGAGGGGAAGGCGCTCATTTACAACTACCTGGGCGGAGTCAACGCCATCCCGCTCCCCATCAGGGCGGACAGCGAGGACGGGCTCATCTCGTTCGTGAGGGCTCTTGAACCGGCAGTGGGTGGCATCAACCTTGAAGACATCGAGTCCCCGAAGTGCTTCGACATTTTGGAGCGGCTTCGCTCTGAAATGAAAATCCCCGTGTGGCACGACGACCAGCAGGGGACAGCAGGCGTCACGCTGGCAGCCCTGTTCAACGCCCTCGAGCTCACCGGCCGTTCGCTCAGGGGTTCGAAGATAGTCCTTTTCGGCGCCGGGGCAGCCAACATAGCCGCCGAGAGGCTTCTCGTCAAGGCGGGAGCCAACCCCAGAGACCTGATTGTTCTTGATTCGAAGGGTATCCTCGAGCCGGAAAGGGAGGACATGGACAGGCTTATGCTACGAAACAGGTGGAAGCACGACATCGCGCTACGCACCAACGGGAGCCGGGTAAAGGGTGGGTTGAGAGACGCCCTGGAAGGAGCGGATGCCCTGGTCGCTGCCGCAGGGAACGGCCCCGAGATGATCAAACCCGACGAGATACGGGCGATGAACAAGAAGGCGATTGCCTTCTTTCTCGCTAACCCGGTGCCAGAGATGCTCCCCGACGCCGCCCTGAAGGCAGGTGCAGTGATAGTGGCCACCGGGCGCTCGGACTACCCGAACCAAGTCAACAACAGCCTCCTGTTCCCGGCAATCTTCCGCGGAGCCCTCGACGCGAGGGCAAAGACAATCACGGACACCATGGTAATAGACGCAGCAATGGAGCTGGCGGCCTTTGCTCGGGAGAAGGGTGTCAACAGGAATTACATCATACCCACCATGCTCCAGTGGGAGGTTTACCCCAGGGTCGCCGCGACCGTCGGTCAGGCGGCTGTGAAGGAGGGGGTTGCAAGGAGGAAGCTCTCAAGGAAGGAATCACTAGCCGCCGCTACAGAGACGATAGAGCACTCCAGGAAGGTGATGAACGTGCTGCGGAGGAACGGGATTATCCTTGACCCGCCGGGATAGGCCTATATCGGGCGAGAGAGCGCCCGTCACCTCGGCCTTGCAGATCAGGCACGCAATGAAGGAAGACCTCGGTCAGGTAGCGGACCTCATTGTCAGGACCAAGCGCCTGAACAACGAGTTCGACCCACTGTTCGCAGTGGTCGCTGATGTAAAGGTGCGGGCGGAGAAGCACGTGACTGGTTCCCTCGGGTCGGAGGACAAACTCCTCCTGGTCGCCGTTAAGGGGCCGAAGGTCGTGGGGGTGCTGCGAGCAGAGATGCGGGAGCGCCTGTTCTATGAGCCGCACGAAGAGGGTTTCATCACCGACTTCTACATACTCCCTGAGTACAGAAGGAAGGCCCTCGGCAACCAGATGATTCAGAGGGCATCCGCCGAGCTCAAGAAGATGGGGGCGCAGATAGTAGTCGCCGACGTCCCTGCGCAGAACGAGATAGCGAACAGGTTCTACACGAAGCGCGGTTTCAGGTCCCTGTCCAACCTCGTCGGCAGGAACCCCTAGTAGTCTAGAAGTGAACCGAGCCTGGGCTCTGGTGAGGTGCCCAAGACCATCATGCACCTGTAGCAGAATACCACGTTCCCATTCCTTGCTGAGGAGTGGACCTGCGACTTCACGCAATACTCCTCCTCGGGTACGGCCTTGAGTAGCATTCTTGCGACCTAACGTGTTTGGGTATTTAATCTTCGGCTAAACGTCTATCCTGATTCGTCGTTTGACTAATACTTGGGACCGACTTTCCCGACGATTTTTCCGCCGTCCTTGACTTCCATCGTCGTCTCGAAGGAGCGGGAGTCCTCCAGCGCGATCCCCTCGGTCGCCTCCCATTCCCGGAAGGAAGCGCCCTCTTCGATGTCTGCCCGGAGTCTGTGGCTCGACGTCGTCGCGAACGTCTTCACCCGGCCGGTGCTGTCTCTGCCGTCGACCACGACTTTCAGGAGCGCCGGGTCCTGGCTCGAGAATTCCACAGCCCGGGTGTACTTCTTGTAGAGCCTCCCAAGGAGGTAGCCGAAGACCGGGGTCCAGCAGAGCAGGAACACGGCTGTGGCGACCCCGGATGAAAAGTTGAACGCATAGATTAGACCCAGCCCGAAGACCAGTGGGACTACAAAGATCATGCAGAAGACCACAATGGCGCCAAAGAAGAGCCCTTTGATGATAGCGCTTCTGCCGGGCAGGGAATCGTAGTACAGGCCGAAGAGCCCTGAGGTGAACAAGACCACGAAGATGGAGACAAAGGCGCTGAAAGGAACGGAGACCGAGAGCACCAGATCGAAGCAATCCTGAACGCTGCCGTTCACGTTCTGAACCAGGGGGCAGGCCACGGGGTTCGACTGGTTGATTGCAGTCAGGACGTCAGGCTTGAGGGCGTAAAGCAGGACGACGTTGAACGCCGCAAACCCGGCTACGTACAGTATGCCACCAAGCGTTCCTGCCTTGATTCCCGCGAAGAATGAACCCATCTTGACGAGTCCCTACGGCTTCAAGGCGGCCAGAACCTCGACCTCGTGGCCCTTCGGGCTCACTTTCCGGAATATCTTCATGATCCTCCCGTCTGCGCCTATCACGAAGGTCGACCTCTCGGTCCCCATGAACTTCTTCCCATAGAGCGTCTTCTGCTTCCAGCAGTCATAGAGCTTGTGGGCCTTCAGGTCAGTATCGCTCAGGAGGGTGAAGTTGAGCGAATACTTGTTGATGAACCTCGCGTGAGAATCAAGCGAGTCCCTGCTCACGCCAAGCACCACAGCGTCAAGCCCGTCAAACTTTGGCATGCTGTCCCTGAAGCCGCACGCCTCCGCGGTGCAACCCGAGGTGTCGTCCTTCGGATAGAAGTAAAGGATTACCCGCTTCCCCTTCAGGAAGCTGAGCCTCACGCTCTCGCCGGATGACGCTGGTAAGGTGAAGTCTGGCGCCTCGTCACCAACTTCTAGGGCCTTGGCTGCGTGGCTCACGCTGGCATTCTGGAAAGTACAGCCAAAAAAAGTTAATGATTGAGCCGGGACAAGGCACGAAAGCTTGTCCTTTGACGTCCATGTGCACCCATGGACAAGGGCCTTCATGAGGAAGAACGGCCCGATAATGAAGGCGTGTGAATTCTTCAATCTCGACCTCTCGAAGCTCCCTTCCAGCACCGGCCAGATCCTGGAGGAGATGGACGAGGCAGGTGTGGCACGGGCCGTCATTCTGGGTCAGGATACCCACGCGACGAGTAATCCTGCCTTCAAGAGCTACACTCTGAGGAACGACGAGATAGCCATGCTGGCAGGCAGGTCCCGCGACAGGCTGGTTCCTTTCGCGGGGGTCGACCCTAATTCCGGTGGGGAGGCTGTGTCGGAGCTGAAAAGGGCGGTCAGGAAGCTCGGAATGCGCGGCCTGAAGGTCCACAGCAGTGCCAACTCGGTCTACATCAACGACAGGAAGCGGATGTTCCCTATCTACGAGTTCTGCCAGGAGGCAGGGATTCCGATACTCTTCCACACGGGAACCACCGGGCTCGGGGACTGCGAAATCAAGTACAGCAAGACGGAACTCCTCGACGAGGTCTGCCAGAACTTCCCGGACCTGAAGGTGATAATGGCCCACTTCGGCTGGCCTTGGCAAGAGGTGGCCATTGCCATCGCCCTCCGCAACCCGAACGTTTTCATCGACGTTTCAGGGTGGAAACCGAAGTACATCCCCCAGAGCGTGCTCCCGTACCTGAACGGCAACCTCCAGGACCGGTTCCTCTTCGGCACCGACTACCCGATGCTCAGGCACAAGGACTGGCTCGACGATTACAAGGCGAACCTCGAGCCACGGCTCAAACCCGGAGTCGGTGACAAGCTGCTCCACGGGAATGCGAAGAGGCTGCTCTCCGCCTAGGGCTGGATGAGCTGGAGCTTCAGGGACTTCCTGCCGTCGTATCCTTCGTTCGGTTTGTGCCAGAAAGCGACTTCGGGCTCCCCGTAGCGCCAGCAGAGCACGACGCTCTCGCCGTACCTCTCTGCAGGGAAATCGACGAGACCGTAGTCCAAGTCCTTCACCTCGACGCCCAGGTCCTCCAGCTCAGAGACCTTCCTCGTCATGTCCTCAACCAGTGCATCCAGTTCTGCGGCCTTCTCGGCCACCTCTGCCGTCCTATAACCGAAGAGGTCGTACTTCTCAATCTCGTTGTGGAGTTTGGCAACGACCTTCTTCTTCTCGATGAGCTCCTTGATCTTCGGCTTGATGTCTGGGAGAAGCTTCGAAGCCTCCTGCGGCGTGAACAAGTGTACCTCCTGGTCTTCGTAAGTCGTTGTCTAACTCGCCTCTGCCATGGTTATTTTTTCCCATAAGAAACTTCAGACTGTAATTTTGGTGACCAACGATTGTTATCAGATTGACCCAAACAATCCCCATTGAATCGCCTACGGGGAGCGGAAGAGCGCGAGCCTGTTACCGTTAATAATTCGGTATGGCGGCCGGGATGCCATGTACACCCGACGGGGGGACAGGGGAGAAACGTCTCTCTACGGGCCGAGGAGGGTTCAGAAGGACGACCCGAGGGTGGAAGCCTACGGGACCATAGACGAGCTGAACAGCGTCATCGGGGTCATTGTTTCTGGATCCAGGGACAAGACACTCGCTTCTGCCCTTAGGGAAATCCAGGGAATGCTCTTCATAGCCGGAGGCGACGCTGCCACGGAAATTGGGGGCAAACAAAGGGTCCCCCGGATAGACCACTCTCACACCAAGCGGCTCGAGGAGCATACAGACGAACTGCTCAGCAAGTTGCCGCCCCTCAACAACTTCATCCTGCCCGGAGGATCCTCGACGGGAGCCCTGCTCCACCTCGCCAGGTCGGTGTGCCGGAGGGCAGAGCGGCGCATCGTCACCGCGTCAAGGTCACACGAGATGAACCCAGAACTGATGCCATTCTTCAACAGGCTCTCCTCCTACCTGTTCAACCTCTCCAGGTGGGCCAGCAAGGGGGCACGGAAGGAAGAATACACCTGGAAGGCCTAGTCGAGGTTCACTGACACGTTCTTCACGCGGACGTAGGACAACACAGCGTCTACGCCCTGTTCCGACACGTTCCCGCTCCTCTTGAACCCGCCGAACGGCGTCTGCGGGAAGGTAGTGGGTTCTTCGTTCACGGCCACAATCCCGGCTTCGAGTCCTGCGGCCATGGTGTGCGCCCTCCTGAGGTCTCGTGTCCAGACTCCCGCCCAGAGTCCGTACTGGGAATCGTTGGCCTGCGCAATCGCATCGTCTTGACCCTCGAACGTCGATACGGTGAGGACCGGCCCGAAGATCTCCTCCTGGGCGACGCGCATGTCCTGGGTGACGCCGTCGAGGATCGTTGGCCTGTAGAAGTAGCCGTCCTGCAGCTCTTCCTCGGTCGGTGCTGCGCCTCCTGCAGCGATCCGGGCCCCCTCCCCCGTGCCAACCTCGACGTACCCCGCCACCCTCTCCCTCTGGGACTGAGCCACCAGCGGCCCCATGGTCGTGTCAGGCTGAAGTCCGTCGCCGAGCTTCATCGCGTTGGCGCCTGCAACCAGCTTCGCCAAGAGCGCGTCCTTCACGCCAGCCTCCACAAGCAGCCGCGAACCAGCCCAGCACATCTGGCCGGCGTTCGTGAATATCCCGCTGAGAACTGCCATTGCCGCTCTCTCTATTTCGGCGTCGGCGAACACGATGTGAGGGTTCTTGCCTCCGAGCTCGAGGACAACCCGGGAGAGGTTGCTGGAGGCGAGCCCCATGACCTTCATCCCTGTCTCCACGGAGCCTGTAAGCGCCGTGAGCTTTACGTCAGGGTGCCTGATGAGGGTTCCGCCAAGGTCGTCCCCCCCGCCGGTCACGACGTTCACGACGCCGTCGGGCATTCCCGCCTCCTTGCAGACCTCGGCCAACTTCAGCAGAGTCAGCGGGGTGAAAGAGGCCGGCTTCGCCACCACCGTGTTCCCCACGGCGAGCGCTGGGGCCATGCTCCTCGCGGCCATCGCAAGCGGGTAGTTCCAGGGCACGACGTGCGCCGTTACTCCGAGGGGCTCCTTCACTGTGTAGTCCAGCCTGTTCCCGGGGATTGGAATCGTGCTTCCCTGAACCTTGTCCGCCAGTCCCGCGAAGTACTCGAACTGCCGGGCAGCCATCGCCATATCCCCCTTCGCCTGGCCTAGGGGTTTGCCGTTGTTCAGCGTCTCCAGCTTCGCAAAATCCGACAGCCGCTCCCTCAGCAGCTGGGACACCTTGTACAGGAGTCTCCCACGCTTGCTCGGGTCCATCCTTCTCCATCCCCGATCCTCGAACGCCCCCTTCGCAGCGTCCACCGCCGCCCGGACGTCCTCGGCATCTCCCTTCGGGACTTGGGCGAGCACCTTCCCCTTCGCGGGGTTGAACACGGGGTAGTGCGTCCCCGAGTGTGAGGAGACCCACGCGCCGTCAATGAACATCTCGTAGCTCGGCACCGACTCCGCTTGCAACCGGGTCCGCGCGGCCCCCGGTTGGAGATAACTCTTACTTCAGCAGCTCAAAGGCCGTCGAAATGCCCTGGCCGACGCCAATGCACATGGTGGCTAGCCCGAACCTGGTCCCTGTCCTTCTCATCTGGTGCAGCAGAGTGGTCACCATTCTGGCACCGCTGCACCCCAGGGGATGCCCCAGCGCGATTGCTCCCCCGTTGGGGTTCATCCTCTCCAGCTCGAACTCGGGCATCTCCTCAACACAGGCCAGGACCTGGGCCGCGAACGCCTCGTTGAGTTCCACTATGCCGAATTCGTCCATGCTCATGCCGAGGCGGGACAGAAGCTTGCGCGTCGAGTAGACGGGCCCGATTCCCATGTAGCTCGGGTGGACCCCGGCGGTCGCGGAGCCGAGTACCTTTGCAATCGGCCGGATGCCGAGGCTCTTGGCCCTGCCTGCGCTCATGATGACAACGGCCGCTGCTCCGTCGTTGATGCCCGACGAGTTCCCCGCAGTCACGGTGCCGTCCTTCCTGAATGCCGGCTTCAGGGCCGATAGCTTATCGATGGACGTGTCTGCTCTCGGCCCTTCGTCCACCCTCACGTCTTCATTTTCCGGCGTCCTAACACTCACTATCTCCTCCCCGAATCTCCCGCTCTTCGTCGCGTCGACCGCCTTCCTGTGGCTGCTGAGGGCGAACTCGTCCTGGGCGCTCCTGTTGATTCTGTACTTCTCGGCCAGGTTCTCCGCGGTTTCGCCCATAGAGAAAGGTGGGTATTCGGGGGGGAAGGCGGGGTTCACGAACCGCCATCCAATGGTCGAGTCGACGAGTGTCGTACCTCCCCTCTTGAACGGCGCCTCGGGCTTCAGCATCACCATCGGCGCCCTCGTCATGCTTTCTACGCCCCCCGCGATGAGTATCTCACCCTCGCCGGCCATCACCACCCTGGCCGCCGCGTTCACCGCCTCCAACCCGGATCCGCAGAGCCTGTTCACGGTCGCTCCGGGGACCGAGTATGGCATCCCGGCGAGCAGAACCGCCATCCTCGCGACGTTCCTGTTGTCCTCCCCGGCTTGGTTCGAGCAGCCGAAGTAGACGTCATCGACAGAGGCAGGGTCTATGTTCGACCTGCCTAGCGCGGCCCTCAGCACATGGGCGCCCAGGTCGTCCGGGCGGACGGACTTCAGGATTCCTCCGTACTTGCCTATCGGTGTCCTCACGGCTTCGACCACAACCGCTTCGTCTTTCACGGTTCCCGCAGATGGTCAGGCGCTTATTTTCTTTGCTAGGTGAAGCACACTCGTACAGATCTTGCCAGCTACTGCCCTGTGAAGTTCGGGTCCCGCTTGTCGAAGAAGGCTTTGACTCCCTCCACGTGGTCGCGAGTCTTGCCCGCGATGTCCTGGAGGTACATCTCGTACTCCAGTGCGGAATCCATGTCGACTACGACCGCCCTGTTGAGCGCCCTCTTTGTCAGACCCATTGCCTTGGTCGGCCCCCTCGCAAGTCTCTCCGCTATCTTCTCGGCTTCTGCCCTGAACGCGTCATCGGGGAAGACCCAGTTGACCAGCCCGAGATTGAGCGCCTTCGTCGCGTCTATCGGCTCCCCGAGCAAGCCAATCTCCATCGCCTTCCCAAGGCCGAGGATACGTGTCAGCCAGAAGCTCGTCCCAGAGTCGGGAACCAGCCCAGCCTTGATGAACGCCTCGTGAAACGTCGCTTTGTCCGATGCCACCCTAAGGTCACATGCGAGCGCAAGCCCCAACCCAGCCCCGGCGGTTATGCCGTTCACCGCGCCGAGCACAGGCTTGTCCATCTTCCTGATTCGCTTGACGATGGGATTGTACTTGGTCTTCAGGACCTCCCCGAGCAGCACCTGCTTTCCGCCCTCGATCAGTCCCCTGTTGGTGTTGAGGTCCTCCCCAACGGAGAATGCCCTCCCTTCCCCGGTAAGGACCAGGCACCTCACTTCGGGAGCCTTCTCCCCTTCCCTGAGCGCCTCGAGCAGGTCCACCCCCATCTGCTCGTTGAAGGCGTTGAGGCGGTCGGGCCTGCTCAGGGTTATCCAGAGCACGCCATTGCCGCTCGTCGTCTTGACGGTCTCGTATGGCATCTACTTCCCCTTGTACTCTGGCTTGCGCTTCTCCATGAAGGCCCTCATCCCTTCGGTCTTGTCCTCAGATGCGAACAGGAGGTAGAACACCTCTCTTTCGAAGTCTAGTCCCTGGCTCAGTCCCATCTCGAACGCCTTGTTCACGGCCATCTTCGCCAACCTGATGGCAACGGGCGACTTGGACGCTATCTCGTTCGCCATCTTCTTCGCCTCTTCGAGGTAGGCTTCCTTGGGCACAACCCGGCTCACCAGGCCCAGGGTCTTGGCTTCCTCGGCGCCGATTCGCTTCCCCGTCAGGATCATTTCCATGGCTTTTGCCTTTCCCACTGCTCTTGTCAGCCTCTGAGTCCCTCCCCCTCCCGGTATCACGCCTATGTCGATCTCCGGCTGGCCGAGCTGGGTCGTCTCGGATGCGACGAGCACGTCGAGACTCATCGCGAGCTCCAGACCCCCTCCCAGCACGTAGCCGCTAAGCGCGCCTACGATCGGCTTGGGATACCTGCCAACCTTGTCCCAGAGTGGGAAGAAATGACCTGTCATCGTCATCTGGACAGCGGTCATGTTCGCCATCTCGTGTATGTCCGCCCCCGCAGAGAAGACCCTCTCGCTCCCCGTGATGACGAGGCACCTCACCCCTTCGTCCTTTCCGAACTCGTCGAGGGCCGAGATGAGCTCATTGACCAGCTTCATACTCAGGGCGTTCATTGCCTGTGGACGGTTGAGAGTGATTATCCCGAGCATCCCCTCCTTAGAAGTCAGAATAGTCTCGTAGGCCATGACTTGAGTCCGAGGCGCGTTCATGATAAATGCTACTGTGCGAGTCACGTTAGAGAGCAAGCTGGACTCGCTTCGTCGCCATGGGGATGGCACAAACGGTGCTTCAGGAGCTGGTACGAGGAGACCTACATGATGGGGGTGGCGAGCCGAAGGCGAAGCTCACTTCGTCTTAGTGGCGGCTGGCGAGCCCCATTCGTAGAACCCCTTCCCGCTCTTCCTTCCCGTCATCCCTGCCCTCACCATCTCCCTCAGCAAGGGCGACGGTCGGAACTTCGAGTCTTGAAATTCGTTCATGAACACCTGGGTGATGTTGAATGTGGTGTCCAGACCCACATAGTCGAGGAGCTGAAGTGGTCCCATGGGCCAGTTCAGGCCGAGCTTGATCGCCTTGTCGATGTCCTCCGGCTCCGCCACTCCCTCCTGGACGAGAAAGATTGCTTCGTTCAACGCGGGAACGAGGATTCTGTTTACTATGAATCCGGGAGAGTCCTTCCTGCACAACACCGTCTCCTTTCCGAGCTTGGCTGAGACTTCCCTGACGCGTCTGACAGTCTCGTCCGAAGTCTTCTTTCCCCTGATTATCTCCACGAGGGTCATGAGCTGGGGCGGGTTGAAGAAGTGCATCCCACAGACGTTCTCAGGGTTCTTCGTGGCGGAAGCGAGGAGGGTTATGCTGATGGAGGAAGTGTTCGAGGCCACTATCGCATCTCTGTTGACAAGCTCCGCCACTCTGCGGTACAGGTCCAGCTTGAGCTTCGGGTCCTCGGTGGCCGCTTCGATCACCAGGAAGCTTCCCTCCAGCGCCTCCGACAGGTCGAGCGTCGGGTGAATCCTTCCGACGGCCAATTCGCCCTGGTCCTTGGTGATCTTCCCTCTCTCAACGAACCTGCCGACGCTGTCCCTAACCATCTTCATGCCCCCATCGAGGAACCGCTGCTCAACGTCGAGCATCGAAACGTCGTATCCCCCAACCTGGGAAGCGACCTGGGCGATTCCGTGGCCCATGAGTCCTGCGCCCAGCACCGTGACCTTCCCCGAGCTTCCTTCCATGGGCGCCGACGGCCCGCTGCGCGTTTTAACCGTTGGCGGCCCTGCGCTCGAACAGGATCATGGCGAAGTTCCTGACGTATCCTTCCTTTCTCAGGGCAGATATGATCGGCGACCCCTGCGGGACGAAAACCCACCGCTCTGTGGCCTTCCTATCTCTCCCAATCAGTGCCTTCAGAAGCTTCGCCGCATCGCTAACCCGCCCTCCGATGTAGCAAATCTCCTCCCAGTCGCCCTCCCCTTCGCCACCCACCCTGGTCACGGCCAGCGCAGCGCCGACCCGCCAGACAGCCCCTTCGGCAAGCAGGCGGGACACTACATCCCTGGTGAGCGACCCAGCGGTGAAGTCGTGCCAGAAAACGCCACCACCGAGCCGGAACTCCCTCGCCTGCCTGAGGAGTCGCATCACGGCCTGCAGTTCGCCTGACACCATCTGTGTCGCCTTGCCGGCAGGCCTGAGCCTCCTCCCCTTCCGGGGCTCGTAGACGCTGAACCGGGCCGTCTCCCTGAACTTCATCCTCCGTATCTGTCGGTGAGCGGCTCTGTTGCGAGACCCGCTGGTCAGCCTGAAGACTCTCGCCCCCCTTGCCTCCGCGAACTTCATTGAATTCTCACCCAGCGTGGATGCCAGGCCTCTCCCGCGGAATGCCGGATGGACCCTTGCCCCTTCGAACCAGGCGGAACCATCCTCTTGGAACCTGGCCCTGTTCATCCCGACCGGAATCCCGCCCACTTCGACCACGAAAATCGTTCCCTGCCCGTTCCGAAGCCACTGATCCCAGACGAGCGGGATGTAATCGTGGCCGCCCCACACGTCCTTTATGAAACTCATCAGCGGCGCCTTGTCCTCGGGCCTGGCGGGGCGAACCTTCACTTCCATCGCCGATGGCGCCCCTGCGAAGCAGTAAAACAGTTGTCTGCATGGTACCCGCGAAAGGATAAGAAGACAACACTCCGGAGAGACGTCAACGCCGGGGTGGCAGAGTGGTTAATGCGCGGGCCTTGAGTCCCAAGCAGGACAGCCCGTGACCGTTATCGGTCGCGCGGGTTCGAATCCCTCCCCCGGCGCCTACTCAGCCTAGCTCTCGCGCCACTTCATCCTGAACGAGACGAGGAGAAGCATCACAAGTGTGGCGGCCAGCAACACGGCGAACCCCGACGCCGGTTCGATGGAATACCCTAGCCCAATTGTCCCCTGGAAGAGGGCGGACGCCTCAGTGGTGGGGATGATTTCGGCCAGCGGGACAAGGAACTTGGGTAGAACGTTCACAGAGTAGTACACGGGCGGGAGAACGGAAAGAATCGTGGTGATGAAGCCGTTGATGATGAATGCGTTCTGCGTGTTGGGGGCGTAGGCGGAGAAGAAGAAACCCAAGCTGGTGGTGGTGACCCAGAGGAGCACGACGACTCCGAGGCACCCGGACAGCGCCACGGCGGAGGCTCCCTGTCCCGCGATAAGCGCGAAGAGGATGATTAGGGCGGGGGCTCCGAAGATGAGTTCTGACAGGGCGACGCCGAACATGTAGACGAGGGGCGTGACGGGAGACGCTACGACCAAATCTTGGAACCGGTTCTGCAGCTTGTATGACGCCAGATCGGTGCCGACGAAGAGCCCAAGCTCTGTCGTGACCATCGTAAGCGCGCCGGCCAGCCCGTAGGGGAGGGCTGTGCCGTTGCTGGCCACGAACAGGATGAAGAGTAAGGTGAACGGGGTCGAGAAGACGAATGCGATGAAGAGCGGATTCCTCAGCATCGGTGTAAAGCCCAGATAGTACATTATCGCCCAGAGCGATCGGAGCCTCTCCCTAGTCTTCATTCTCCTCCCCCTTCTCAGCTTCTCCCACGATGTCCACGAACACGTCGTCAAGGGTGACAGGGCTCATCGATATGCTCGCACCTCTTGCCACCCCTTCCTCCCCGAGGTTCTTCGCCCCCTCCAGGTCGGTCAGGACCCTGAACCTCCCGGCGATGGAGGAGACTCTGCCATAGCGGCCCAGCTCGGACTGGGTGAACTTGTCGTAGACGTCGACCCGGGTGCTCCTATGGGTCACCGCCTCCTTCACGCTCCGGGGCGTCCCAGAAGCGACCACCTTCCCCCGGTTGATAATCACCAGGTTGTCCGAAAGAGCTTCTGCCTCGTCCATGTAGTGCGTTGTGAGAATGATGGTCCTCCCGCTCTTCTTCAGTCGCGTGAGCTGGTCCCACACCTTCCTCCTGTTCAGTGGGTCGAGCCCGATGGTTGGTTCGTCCAAGAATATGAGCTCCGCGTCCGTTCGCATGGCCATGGCGACGATCACCCGCTGCTTCATGCCGCCGGAAAGCCACTCGGAGTTCTGGTCGGCAACATCGCTCAGCTCAAGTTCGTCAAGCGCTTCCTGCGCCCTCTTCTTCGCCTCCTCCTTCGGGATGCCTCGCATCCGCAGGTTGAGGAGCACGTGGTCGCGAGGGGTCAGCGGGTAAATCGTCTCTGCCTCCTGGGGGGTGATGGCAATACGCTCCCTCAGCTGCTTGGCATCCCGGACGACGTCCAGCCCGAGGACGTTCACGGTCCCGGAGGTCGGCATCAGCTGGGTGCTCGCGATCCTGAGGAAAGTGGTCTTGCCGGCACCGTTCCTCCCAAGCATGGTGAATATCTGGCCAGACTCAATGCCCAAGTCCACAGAATCAAGCGCGGGTTTCTTCGACTTCTTGTAGACCTTGGTCAGCCCGGTGGCTCTCAGCGCTTCCATTCCATGCACACGACCCGGTCGGCGGGGTAGCACAACCGGTTATTGATGTCTCCATCGCGCCTTTCATCGTGCAAGCGATAAATCTCAGAAAGGCCCAGGGCCGAGAGTTGAAGACTCACAAGAGAGCGGTGCTCATCGACTTCCCCTCCCTCGCGTGGGCCAGGGTCGAAGGGGGAGGTGCAGCCGGGCGAGCAAAAAAGATGTCCGTCGAGGGAGGTCGTTCCGCAAGGATTCTCGAGTTGTCTCCAGAGTGGAACGAAACCGACTGGTGCACCAAGGCACACGCCGGATACGTCACATCGGGAAGGCTGAGACTGGAATTCGCAGGACAGGCACCCATGCAGGTAGGACGAGGCATGGGCTTCTGGATTCCGTCGGGCTGCGCGCACAAAGCAAGCTGCAAGAAGACAACCAGTCTCTTTGTAGTCGAATGAGGGCAAGCCAGCCCACGCAACGGCCTACGTTCCCAGAGGTAAGAATCGACTTCTTCATTATATACGCTATCGGGCGAGGCAGGACTGGTGCTTAGATGTGACCAAGAATGCTATCATAATGGGTGCTGCCGGGAGAGACTTCCACGATTTCAACGTCTACTTCAGGGACAACCCTGAATACCGGGTAGTTGCGTTCACTGCGACCCAGATCCCCTACATTGCCGACAGGACCTATCCAGCATCCGTCGCCGGCAAGCTCTACCCTGATGGGATTCCGATCTACCCGGAAGACAAGCTGGCTGAGCTGATAGAGCAATTCCAGGTCGCCGACGTCTATTTCGCATACAGCGACGTCTCCGACACCACAGTCATGGGCATCGCCTCCCTGGTCCAGTCGAAGGGGGCCAGTTTCCACCTGCTCGGCCCGAGGGACACGATGCTGAAATCGTCCAGACCTGTCGTGGCGGTTGTTGCTGACAGGACCGGCGCGGGCAAGAGCACGATCAGCCGGCTGGTCGTGGATGTGTTGCTGAAGATGGGTCTGAAGCCAGTCGTTGTCAGGCACCCGATGCCCTACGGGGACCTCTCGGTGACGGTTCAGAGGTTCCAGACCCACGCCGACCTTGACAGATACCACGCCACCATCGAGGAAAGGGAGGAATACGAGGGGCACATCGACAGGGGCATCGTCGTCTACGCCGGCGTTGACTACGGCGCCATCCTCGAACAAGCAGAGAAGGAAGGGGATGTGGCGATCTGGGACGGCGGGAACAACGACTTCAGCTTCTACCTTCCCGACTTGACCGTGACCGTTGTCGATCCAATGAGGCCCGGGGACCAGTCAAGATACTATCCCGGCGAAACGAACGTCAGGCTGGCCGACGCCATCGTGGTCAACAAGGTGAACATCGCCGCCAGGAAGGCGGTGGAGCAGGTCAGCAGGTCCTGCCGCGAGCTGAACCCAAGGGCGCTGATCGTCAGGACCGACTCCAACGCAACCCTCGACAAGCCGGCCCTTGTCCGCGGAAAGCATGTCCTGGTCGTGGAAGACGGTCCCTCCGTTACGCACGGCGGTCTTTCCGAAGGAGCGGGGGCCGTGGCGGCCAGAGGGGTAAGGGGGATCCTCGTCGATCCAAGGCCGAAAGCTGTGGGCTCCATCCGAAGGGCGTACGCGCGCTTCCCGAAGCTGGGGAAGGTCCTTCCTGCCCTGGGCTACAGCGAAGAGCAGCTGAAGGAGCTCGAGAAGAGCATCAACGGCGTCTCCTGCGACGCCGTGGTCCTCGGAACGCCATCCGACCTGACAAGAATGATTCACATTCGCAGGCCCGTGGCGAGGGTCCAGTTCGAAGCGTCAGAGGTCGGAGGGCACAAGCTGGAGACTCTCATCAGGGGCAACAGACGCCTCAGGGAAGCGGCCCGGTCAGGCTAGCAGACTAGTTCCACTGTACCCAATCCACGCGGGGGGCGCGAGGCTTGTTGGCCAT
>Ga0187780_10000201_pt1 | contig 46577 bp, 35 predicted proteins | sample 1015_Q2_SP10_20__FD_132429 | JGI IMG/M metagenome (GOLD analysis project Ga0187780, IMG submission 132429) | Tropical peat soil microbial communities from peatlands in Department of Meta, Colombia - 1015_Q2_SP10_20_MG | ecosystem: Environmental > Terrestrial > Soil > Wetlands > Peat | place...
CGCACGTTTATCGCCGGAGATCAAGCCAGTGGGCTGGCGAGCCTCGTGACCTTCCAGATGCAAGGCTATGTGTCGATTGATACGACAACGGTTCAGGTGCCTCAACCGTTCCCGGACCTGGCGTATTTCCGGCCAGTGGTCGACAAGAAGAGCACAGTGTCCAACGCTCCTTTCACCCTGACGCCTCCGCCCGCCTCCACCGACAACAACGTCTACATGGACGAATTTCTATGGGCCCTCGACCAGAAATTCTCCGGCGCAGGCATTTTCGACGCCAATCCAGTTCACCCGACGTTCGTCGAACTGGATAACGAGCCGGAGCTTTGGAATTCCACGCATCAGGAAATCCAGGGGTCCACTCCGGTGAGTTCTGACAACTACATCACGAAAACCATCAGTCTCTCGCAAGCCCTCAAGGACCAATTCCCCAATATGACGATCTTCGGGCCCGTGCATTATGGGTTTGAGGGAATCTACAACTGGCAAGGTGAATTGTCCGCGACACCGAACGGAGCGAATTGGTTCCCTGACAAGTATCTTCCCGCTCTGAAATCTGCTTCCACCACGTATGGCATGCCACTGGTCGACGTTTACGACTTTCACTGGTACTCGGAAGCGACCGATGGCACGACGCGAGTCATCAATTTGACCAGCTCAAGCCTGACCGACGCGCAGATTCAGGCGATCGTACAAAGTCCGCGCAGCTTGTGGGACACGACCTTCACCGAAAATTCCTGGATTACGAACTCCGTGCTCGGCGGGCCGATTTATATTCTCGGGCGCTTGCAGGCGAGGATTGCGGCGGAGAATCCCGGAATGAAGATTGCCATCACGGAGTATGAGAACGGCGGCTTCAACCACATCGCCGGCACCATCGCGCAAGCCGACAATCTCGGTATCTTTGGAAGCCAGGGAGTTTTCGCGGCCAGCTTCTGGCCTCCCGGCGGAACCTACGCTTACACGCTCGCGGGCTTCCGCGCGTTCCGCGATTTCGACGGGGCAGGATCAAATTTCGGCGATACTTCGCTGCAATCGACTTCGAGCAACGTCACAAACGTGGTGGTTTATGCAAGCACGGATAGCACGGCGCCGGGCCGCGTCGTGTTCGTGGCTATCAATCGTTCCAACGCGTCAAAGGTCACGGCCATCAACGGCCAAGCTCTTTCCGGGACCGCGTATCTGTACCAAATGACTGCGGCCTCGGCGCAAGGGCAGACCACGATTCAGCCCGTCGGGCTTGGGACGATGGCGGTGAGTGGCTCGTCGCTGACCCTTACCCTTCCCGCGTACAGCGTCACAACGATTGACGTGCATTGAGGAACAAAACCTTCGAGAAAGCAGGCTAAGACTAGCGGCCAGCCGCGTTCAGATCGCTCAAGCCTTCGGGGAGCACCACATCAATGCGGCGGGCGGCGACGTCGATTCTTTTGCAAATGTCGACGGCGAGGGGAATCAAAACTTCTCCCTGTGCAGTGTCCACTTCGAGAATCGGCGTGCCAGGAGACTCTTCTCCAGGAAACTGCACGTCGCACACGGTACCAAGCAATGCGGGTGCTTCTCCAAGCGAGCACGGAGATGAAGCGACAACTGGCTCTCGATCGGGAGTTTCAAACACGCTGCATCCGACGAGGTCCGAAACAAAATAGTGGCCTTCGGGCAGCGTCACCCGCTGCTCGAATGGCAGCAGCACTTCCAGGCCGCGAAATTTCTCCGCTTCCGAAATCGAATTCACACCATCGAAGTGAAAGACCACTTGTCCGCGATGATTCTGGCTTAGCCAGCAGGATTTCAGTTTCATCCGCCGGGGTTCAGCCGAACCTTCCGCGCTTCCAACAGACACTTCCTTGAGTTTCGCAAGGCGTTCCGGAAAATCGGTGAGAAGTTCCGCCGCAACTTCTCCCTTATTGCCACGTGCGCGCAGGATGCGGGCGACCACTATCCATCGTGGAGTTTGAGGATTCAAAAGAAGATTTACCAGAACTGATTGCTGCCGGGAGGCGCTTATTTCTCAATCTTCGAGAATCTCGAGCGTAAATCGCTTGCGCAGTTTCATTCCGCTGGCGCCCAGCAGCGTGCGAATCGCTTTAGCGGTCCGTCCCTGCCGTCCGATCACTTTTCCCAAGTCGTCCGGATGCACCCGCAGTTCAAGGACGGTGACTTGCGATCCTTCGACCGACTTCACTTGCACGTCCTCGGGATGGTCCACGAGGGCCCTGGCGATGGCTTCCACCAGCTCCTTCATCGCGCACCTCTACTCGAACGCGCCCCTAAGGGCACCTTACCGCTCCACGGCGGGGCGGTCAACGCTTTAATGAGATGGAAATGGGCGTGAAAGAATCCGCCCGGCCCCACCGGTCGCAAATTTGAAAAAGTGGGCCGCGCCCTTACGCAATCTTTTGCTGACGGAGAAAGCTACGCACGGTATCGCTGGGCTGTGCGCCAAGACCGATCCAATGCTTGATGCGCTCCGCGTCGAGCTTGATTTCCGCCGGCTTCTTGAGCGGGTCGTAGGTTCCTACGGACTCGCGGATGCGGCCGTCGCGCGGCCGGGTCCTCTCGATGACCACCACGCGGTAGAACGGCTTCTTTTTCTTGCCAATGCGAGACAGACGAATCGTTAACACTAAACCAGTCCTCCTGAACTCATATATTCTAGCGTGCCGGGCCCCGAAGCAGCAATCGAAGAGTAGCAGAGTGCTTTGGGGCCTTTTTGGCGACGATCGGCTTAACCTAGCCGGTTGAGGCCGTTGAAGGCGGCGGCCTTGTAGCATTCAGCAAGCGTCGGATAGTTGAACACGGTGTTCACGAAATAAGTGATTTTGCCCTTCAGCAGGAAGACGGCTTGGCCGATGTGGAGCAACTCGGTCGCGCCTTCGCCGAAAATGTGCACACCCAGCAACTCGAGGGTCTCGCGATGGAAAAGGAGCTTAAGCCGGCCGTCGATCTGTCCGGTAATCTGGCCGCGGGCGATTTCGCGAAAGTAGGAAACGCCGACCTCGTAAGGCACATCGGCATCGGTTAATTGCTCTTCAGTTTTGCCGATGAAGGAGATCTGCGGAATGGTATAAATGCCGTAAGGATATCCGGCAGGATCGGTGTGCACGTCGAGATTGAAGGCGCGCGCAGCGGCGATGCGGCCCTGTTCCATGGAAACGGATGCGAGGCTGGGAAAACCGATTACGTCGCCAACGGCAAAGATGTTTGACTGCGTGGTGCGGTAGTTTTCGTCGACCTTGATGCGGCCGCGATCGTCGCTTTCGACACCGGCAGCCTTCAGATTGAGCGCATCAATGTTTCCCGAGCGGCCCACCGCGTAGAGAAGCGCATCCCCAACGATGCGCTTCTTGCTGACGAGGTTCGCCGCGACCTTCCCATCGGGGAGCTCTTCGACGGCTTCCACTTCTTCGTTCAGGCGCAACGTGGCGCGTTGGTCGCGCATGTGGTAGCTGAGCGCTTCGACCATTTCCGTGTCGGCAAATTCGAGCAAGCGCGGCCGCTTTTCCACGATGATGACGCGCACCCCGAGGGTGGCAAACATGCAGGCGTACTCGACGCCGATGACGCCGCCGCCCACGACGATCAGCGTTTTCGGAATGTGCGGCATGCTAAGGATCTGGTCGCTGTTGATAATGTTGCGCCCGTTGATAGACACTTTTGGATTCGTCGCCGGCTTCGTGCCGGTGGCGATTACCACGTACTCGGCTTCAAATTCGGAAAAGCCGGTATGATTTTCGGCGCGAACGTGGTGCGGATCGAGGAACTGCGCGATGCCGTGGGTGACGTCGACGCCGTTGCGCTGCAATTGGTTCTGAACGACTCCGGCCTCATTTTCGATGACGTGGTTGACGCGGAAATTCAAGTCCGCCATGGTCATGTTTTCTTTGGCGTTGTAATTGGTGCCGTAGAAGTTCTTGTTGTAAAAGCCGGAGAGATGGAGAACGGCTTCGCGCATCGTCTTGCTGGGGATGGTGCCAGTGTTGATGCACACACCGCCGATGGAAGCTTGTTTTTCGATGACGGCGACGCGCTTGCCCGCTTTTGCGTCTTGGATCGCGGCGCGCTGGCCGCCGGGCCAGGAACCAATCACGATAAGGTCATAGGGTTGCATTTGAATTGCCCTGAACTACGCTGCCCGCCTTGGGCTCATCAGAACAGCCTAGGTTTCGCTCAAAAAGTATAAACCAGCGAAGGCTATGCAGTCCGATAGGGACTCGCACTCATAACCGGGCCGTGTTACGGGAAGATGAACGTCCGGGGCGCGATGATATGCTTTTGCGGATTCAATTGAGGTGCGATGTGCGGATTTGGACTTTTCGCCTGATTGCGATGTTTTCTTGCGTTGCGGTGGCGTGCTTTTGCAGGAGCGCGGGCCGGACGCAGGAGCCCGTGAAAAGTGTGGAAGACTCGGTATTTTCAGGGCTGGTCAAGCCGAACGAGCCAGGTTTTGCGGTGCTCGTCCGTTACGGTGGAAGAAGTGGGTATCAGCGAACGGAAGGGGTCACGGACCTTCGCTCAGATGCGAAAATTACAGCGCGCACAAATTTCCGCTTGGCTTCGTTCACGAAACAATTTACGGCGATGGCCATCATGCTGCTGGCGCACGACGGCAAGCTGCAATACGACGACAAGCTAATGAAGTTTTATCCGGAGTTTCCGGCGTATGGAAAGGACATCACGCTTCGAAATTTGCTAAATCACACCGCAGGCTTGCCGGATTACGAAGACTTGATGGACGCGGCGGAGAAGTCGAACGGACCAACGTGGTCGGCCGACAAGCAGATTCAGGACGAAGAAGTTTTGAAGCTGTTGATGCAAGAGAAGAGAGGGAAGTTCGCGCCTGGGACGAGTTGGTCCTACAGCAATTCGGCGTACGTGGTATTGGGTTTGATCATCGCGAAAGTTTCAGGGAAGCCGTACTGTGAATTTTTGCATGACCGGATTTTTGCGCCACTAAAGATGAACCATACAGTCGTCTACCAAAAAGGGAAGAACGAGGTTTTGAATCGCGCGTTCGGCTACACGAAAGACAAGGAAAGCGGACAACTGAAAGAAGCCGATCAAAGCGCGACTTCCGCGACGCTGGGTGACGGTGGCATCTACTCGAATCTGGAAGATCTGGCGAAGTGGGACGATGCGTTGCAGAATCACACTTTGCTCAGCGAAAAGGAATTTCAACCTGCTCTGACGGCGGTGAAGCTGAATGACGGCTCCCAGCCGAATTGGCCGAAGGAACCGAATGATGACAATCTCCATCCCGGCAAGCCCGTTTCCTACGGTTTCGGCTGGTTTCTCGATCCTTATGAGGGTCGCACGAGGATGTGGCACACGGGGAGCACGATGGGGTTCCGCACGGTGATTGAGCGGTTCATCGGAGAACGCGGTTTCAGCCTCATCATTCTGTGCAATCGTACCGATCTCGATCCGGAAAAACTTTCTCTACGGGTCGCGGACTTAAGGTTCTCCATTCCGTAAATGACTCAATTCCTGCTTCCATCAATACGTCTTTCGATACATAATGCGCGGTTATGAGTGAGGCTACTTGCAGTCAATGCGGGAAGAAGCTCTCCATTCGTTCCCTGTTTGACCTGAATGGCGTGACGTATTGCGAGTCCTGCGTCCAAACGGCCTCCCGTGAAGCCAGGGAGCGGCGCCTGCCTTCCATTTATATGCCGCTCATTGCGAAGTCGATCTGCGCTCGCTGCAACACCTTTCTAGGCGATTCCCCCGATTCCGTGCAGATCGGGAATCTGCGTTTCTGCGCGAAATGTGGCCCGCTTATCAAAGACTGGGATTATCCGCAATGGCTGAAAGTCAGCCTGGCCGCATTGTTGCTGCTACTCGTCGTGGCCCTGGTGCATGGACGCAAGTACTTTCGGGCCGGACGCGAAATGTATGTGGGCGAGCGCCTGGTGAAGGCGGGGAAGTACGCCGAAGCGGTGCCCCATCTTCAAGAAACAATCCGAATTGCACCTGGATCGGACAAGGGCGTTCTGCTTTTGGCGAAGGCGGCATTGCTAAGCGGTGACGTTGCCACCGCTCAAAAGGCTCTACAGGGGCACAATTCCGGATACTTCGAGGATGCTAGTAAACCTGAATTCAGGGAGGTAGATTCCCTCTGGAAACGCGCTATCAGTGCTTTGGAAAAGGCGGCGCAGGCTCAGAAACTCGCAGATCAGGATGGAAAAGAAATTGAGGCGTCCCGGGTAATGCATGAGGCTGCCGCCATGTACCCGGAACTCCCCGATTTGTCATTTGCAGCGGAGTCCTTGGATGAAGGCGTAGCATTCGTCCGGAAGGACTACGACGCGTTTCTTGCCATCGCAGAAAAGCAGTGGAAGGAACGCCCCATGGCTCAAACCGCAGCGGCCGCGGCCAGTGCGCTCGCTTGCAAGTTCGCCGTCACAGGTGACGACTCCTTCCGCCACCGATCGCAGGAGATGCTAGAAAAAGCGCGTCAGCTAGCTCAAGGAGATACCGAATCCTTAAAGATTCTTGACGAATTCTCCGAGCGAAATCGCTACCGGTTGGAGACCCGACAGATCATTAGCAAAACGGAATACGACCGCCGGTTCCGCAGCGGCAAGACGACGAACAAATAGGAGGAGCCAGCATGTTTTTTATTCCTGGGCCAGTGATTGCGGCGCTGACCTTTCCGGGTGTAATCGTCCATGAGGCCGGACACCTCTTCTTCTGCAGGCTGTTCAAGCTGCAAGTATTCGACGTTTGTTTTTTCCGTTTTGGAAACCCTGCGGGATATGTCATTCACCAGCAGACAGAAGACTTCAAGGCGCAGTTCTTCGTCAGCATGGGTCCGTTTTTTGCTAATACACTGCTTTGCGTCCTCTTTTGCACTGCCGCGTTTCTACCGGTTTGGGAGTTGAAGATCTCCGATCCCCTGGCCTACTTTTTTTACTGGTTGGGGCTTTCCATTGGCATGCACGCCTTCCCTTCCACGACGGACCTGTCCCACCTTTGGGAGAAGGCGCCCGGTCTGGCGAAGAAAGGAAATCTTCTGGCGATAGTGAGCTTGCCGCTGGCGGCTCTGTTGGTCGTGCTGAACTACGCTCGCGTAGTTTGGGCAGATTTAGGGTACGGGATTGCCGTTGGCATTTTGGGACCCATCGCCATCTTTCGCGCACTGTCCTGAGGCGGCTTGGCGCTCAGCATCCACATTGTTTCTTGAGCGCAATGGAGGATCGGTCCCGCCCTCGTTCACGACATCCCGGAGAGTTTGCCGAGGCCTTTCATTTTACTGCGGGCGGCCAGGGCGCCGTACTGCTTCATCATCGTGCGCATTTGGAGGTATTGCTTGAGGACGGTGTTGACGTCCTGCACGGTGGTGCCGCTGCCCTTGGCGATGCGCTTGCGCCGCTTACCGTCGATGACATTGTGGTCGCGGCGTTCTTCGTTGGTCATGGAATTGATGATGGCTTCCACTTGCTTGAGCTTCTTTTCGTCGACTGTGGCGTCTTTGGGCAGATTGGCGAGCGGTCCCATTTTCGGCAGCATGTCGACGAGTTGATCGAGGGGGCCCATCTTGCGGACTTGCTTGAGCTGATCGCGAAAATCCTCGAGCGTGAATTCCGCCTTCCGGAGCTTGCGTTCGAGTTCCTCGGCGGCTTTGCGGTCGATGGCCTGCTCGGCGCGTTCGATGAGCGAGAGAATGTCGCCCATTCCTAGCACGCGTGAGACGATGCGCTCGGGGTAGAAGCCCTCAAGCGCGTCATATTTTTCGCCAAGGCCGACGAACTTCACCGGCGCGCCGGAAACCTTGCTGATGCTGAGCGCCGCGCCGCCGCGCGCGTCGCCGTCGAGTTTGGTGAGAATCACGCCAGTTAGGCCGAGGCGCTTGTGAAATTCTCCGGCGGAGCGCACCGCGTCCTGGCCGATCATGGCGTCGGCAATGAACAGGATTTCGCTGGGCTGAAGTTCTCTTTTCAACATGCTCAGTTCGTTCATCAATTCGTCGTCGATGTGCAGGCGACCGGCGGTGTCGACGAGAATCACGTCGCTCGCGGAAAGCTTCGCTTCCTTGATAGCGCCTTTAACGATTTCGAGCGGCTTGTCCGTGCCCGTCCCGGGCCAAAGTGCTGTGCCAACCGCTTTCGCCACTTGGGCAAGCTGTTCGCGCGCCGCGGGTCGATACACGTCGGTGGAGACGACGAGCGGGCGGTGCCCGTGCTGCGCCAGCCACTTCGAGAGCTTGCCGGTCGTCGTGGTTTTGCCGGAGCCTTGCAGGCCGACGATCATCCAGACCGAAGGTGGACGCGAGGAGAAGAGGGGTTTGGCGTGTTTGCCCAGCAGCGTGGTCAGTTCGTCGCGCACCACTTTGAGGACTTGCTGGTCCGGCGAGAGCTGGAGCATCACTTCGCTGCCGATGGATTTTTTGCGGATGTTAGCGAGCAGCTCATCGGCCACTCCGACGTTGACATCGCCTTCGAGCAGCGCTTCGCGGATTTCGCCCAGCGCGGCGTCCAAGTGCTCTTCGGTGAGCTTGCCCTGGCCGCGCAGGTTCTTGAACGCGCGTTGCAGTTTTTCTGTCAGGTTCTCAAACATAGGTCCCGAAATCCCTCGCTCGTATCTTTTTAAGGATATCAGTTCAGAGCGGGCCCGCGCAGCCTGCAACTAGTCCTTGGGGCGCGCCGCCATCACGAACCACCGCGGCCGCCGCGAAGATTTTCAAACTCTGGTGGAGACTGTGCGAAGAATCGGAGCTGGGGTAGAGGGTCGGCCGCTGGCTCAGTTGCCCGGTTTCGAGAGAAGCTTCACGAGGTCGTAAAGGAACGCCTGTCCCTCGTAGAACGATTGGACGCCCAGACGCTCGTCGCGCCCGTGGAAACGGATGTCGTCGCGGTCCATGAAGAATCCCTGGATGCCATATGTGGGAATTCCCGCGGCGCGCAGGTAGGCGCCGTCGGTGGCCCCCATCACCATGGTCGGAACCACCGGCACGCCGGGCCAATGGGCTTCCGTTGCGCGTTGGACGGCTTGCAAGACGTCCGGGCGCATGGCTGAGGACGGGCCGGGGTGCGGTTCGCCCAGCTGCTTCACCGTGACCTGTTCATCGGCTACTACCTTCTGCAGTTCGCCCTGCACATACTCCTTGGCATCTTCGGGAAGGACGCGGCAGTTCACAGTTGCGGCCGCGAGCTGCGGCAAGGCATTCACGGCGTGCCCGCCTTCGAGCAAAGTGGCCACGCACGTGGTGCGCAGGGTGGCATTCCATGCCGGAGAAATCGAAGCCACTCGGGTCATTGCTTCTTGTGACCCTTCCGCGGCCTTCATCAGGTCCTCTGCGGTCGAGCCGCTCGAAAGTTTTGCCATCGCGCGAAAATAGGCCGCCGTCACTTCATTGATCTTCAGCGGAAACGCGAAGTGCGAGAGCCGATCGAGAGCTCCCGCAAGGTGATAGATGGCGTTATCCGGCACTGGGAGCGAGCTGTGGCCGCCCTTGTTGCGCACTTCGAAGCGAAAGTTGAGCACATATTTTTCGCTGACCTGGAGGTCGTTGGAAAACTTCTTCCCTCCAGCCTCTTCGCCCCATCCGCCCTCGTTCAGCGCCAGCTCGGCGTCAATCAGTTCGCGATGATTCTTGAGCAGCCAGCTTACGCCGTGAAACGGACCGCCGCCTTCTTCATCGGCCGTCAGCGCGACGATGATGTCGCGATCGGGCTTAAAACCTTCCTGCTTATAGCGAATCAGATTGGCAATCCAGACGGCAGCCTGCGCCTTATCGTCGCCGGTGCCCCGGCCGTAAAAGAAGCCGTCGCGCTCCAGGAATTGAAACGGGTCCACGCTCCAGTCCTCGCGCTTGGCTTCGACGACGTCCGTATGCGCCAGCAGCAACAGCGGCTTGCGTGCTCCGGTCCCGTGATAGCGCACCACGAGATTGGCTTTCTTGGGGCTTGCTCCGCCAAGAAAAATGTCGGACTCGGGAAATCCCGCGGCCCGCAAGCGTGCCGCGGCCGCCTCGGCAACCGGAGTCGTCGATCCGGTCGTATAACCGGACTGCACTTCCACAAATTCCTTGTAAATGTCGTGCGCAAGCTGTTTTTCCGCTTCCGGGCGCGTCGTCTGGGTGTGGACAATCCCAGCGCAAAGAGCGGAGCAAATACTGAAAAGGAAAATGAGTCGAATCAAAGGGAATTTTTGTAGGGTTCGCATCGCGGCATTGTTCCACGCCGCCACTCCAGATGCAAATTGCAGCACTCTAGAAAGTGAGCTTCACGCCGAGCTGCGCGGCGAAGGGAATGCCCACCGTTGTGCCGGGGCCGAAGAAATCACCGAGCGCCCCAGCAGGGACACGCAGTTGGTTGGGGCTGGTGACCGGGACACTCTCTGTGCAAGAAGCGTTCAGGCAGATTGCAGTGACGTTGGTGGGATCGTTTACCGGCAGAATCGCGACGTTCGTGACGTAGTTCGCTCCAGGATTGTTGCGGTTGAATAGGTTGAAGAACTCAATGAACGGTGTTGCCGTCCAGCGTTCGCGAAATTTCAAAGGGCGGCTAACGCGCAAATCCGTCTGCAAATACGGCGTCCCGCGAAGCTCATCCAGCGTCGTTTTTACCCCGTCCACCACCGCGCGATCCGTGCCTGTGGCGTTAGTGAGCGTGATGGGCCTTGCGCTCTCCGCCTGCGAGAGGAAAGTAATCTCGAATCCAGCTGGAGCGTGGATCGTCCCGGCAATCGTGGCGCGATGCGTCACGTCTTCGCCGGAGGGGCCATAGTCCCCGGGAGCGAAGGCATCCAACGGATCGCAGACGCGATTTACGTAATCAAAAAGCTCGCCGAGTACGCAGCCCCAGGTTTTGGCGCTGGAGAGCGTGTAATTCGCAACCAGACTCACTCGCTTCGCGACATTTCCTTGCAGGTGGACTTTCAGCGCTTTGTAACTGGAGCGGTTGTCGCTGCGAAATACGTTCAAGGTGCCAAACACGGAGTTCGGGAAAGTGTATTCGCGATAGCCGTGCATGCCGGTTTCGAGCGTGAAGTCCGTGCTGAGAGTCCAGTTTGCATTGAAGGCGTGCGCCACACCGCCGGTGACGTGTTCCGCGTACGGCGTATGGTAGTTGGGATCGATGATAGAAGGCGGAGTGATGCCACCGCCGGTCTTGACGTTGGTGTCGTTGACAGCTTGAAAGGCGTTGGCCCAGCCATTCTGCGCGAGGTCGTTATAGTACATTCCGAACCCGCCGCGGAAGACCGTGCTCCCGCGATCATCGAGCGAGTAGGCCAGACCGAGTCGCGGAGCAAAGGCTCTGCGGTAGTCGTGCGGCGCGGTAGTGATAAAGGGTGCTTCGGTGGGAATCAGCGCGAGCAGAAATGGATTTTGCGCCTGGCTCCGGCCGGAAGCGTCGAAGAGGCCGAAGCTGGTGTCGTAGCGCACGCCGTAGTTGAGCGTGAGTTTGCGATTGACGCGCCAGGAGTCTTCCGCGTACAAGCCGAGCCGCTGCACGTTTTGCGAAAAGCTGCCGTCGCCGCCGGCAGGTGTAACCGTGCAAGTGGTCCCAGAAGTGACGTTCGGCGAAGGAGAGGCGGAACAAGCAGTGAGGTCGGTGGTAAATTGCGCCGGATCCGCGGCATAGGCGGTGGGGTCGAGAGCGAACACAACGAGCGTCTCCGCGTTTGCCGTGAGCGCGCCGCTCATCACCGGTTCATGAATGAAATTGATCCCCAAACGCAGGGCGTGGCTCCCTATAGTGTGGGTGACGTCGTAACGGACCTGATATTTCTCCTGATTGCGCAGCACGGGAAATGCGGTGATGGCGGTGACAAATTGATTGTCGCCAAACGTTTCGAGGCCGGAGGTCGTGGCAGTAGTGGAGCTGAAAGGAAAGGCCAAAGCAAAGCCAAGGTCGGAGTTGCGCGTTTGCGTGAGATGCAGGCCGCTGCCGCCGAAGACGAAGGAGGCGACCCAATCCGGGCTAAGAACGAAGTCGTTGCCGACCGCAAAGTTCCAGTAGTTGTTGTGGGTCGTGGCGCCGGTGGATGGCAAAGTGCCTTGCTGTACCAGAGCGTTATGCGTGAGGTAGCTGTCGGCAGAAAATCGGAGAAACCAACGGGAGGCCTCGGATTGCTTGTAGTCGAAGCGGAGCGTGCCGTCGTAGTCGCGGAAAGGAACGGTTAGGGAATTGGGCACGGCGATCGAAGGAATGAGGGTGTTATTGACGTCGATGACGCCGTCTGTGGCGAGTTGAGAAAGCGCCCGGAATTGCGTCTGGCTAGCGGGACTGTAGGCGATGCTGGCGTTTTCGTGGATGAATTCGAACGACGAGAAGAACCAAACCTTGTTTTTCACGATGGGCCCGCCCAGCGTGCCGACATAGTTTTGCCGCGAAAAGGGCTGCTTGGGATTCGGCGCGGGATTGTCGATCGGGAACCGCGCATTGAGCGCTGCCGCGCGCTCGTAAAACGCTTCGTCTCCATGCCAGTAGTTCGTGCCTGCCTTGGTGGTGATTACTACAGAAGCTGCGGTTGTGCGCCCCGTGTCGGCGTCGGATTGCGCGGTGCGAATCGCAAATTCCTGGACGGCTTCGGGGGAAAAATTTTGCAGAAAGCCCCCGATCCAATCGTCCGAATTGTCCACGCCGTCGACGGACACCTCGTTGTTTAGGCCGGAGCTGCCGCCCGTGGATACTGCAGTGATGCGTGCCTTGGTCGGATCGGAAGGCTCAACCGGTTCGGTCCCGGGAGCCAAATAGGCGATGTTTGCGAAGCTGCGCGCAGCCAGCGGAATCGTATCGAGATCCTGTGAAGTAATCACCGCTTGTTGCACAGCGCTGGTCATGTCGACCATCTGGGTGGTGATTGACGAGGCTGTTCCTTGAACGCTTACCTGAAGCTGCACAGCTTCTGGCTTCAAGACAACCGTCACTTCTCGCACCGAACTGACCGCCACTGTCACGCTGGCGCTGGCCTCCGCGAACCCCGGCGCATTTACCTGCACGCTGTACACGCCCGGCATCAGGTTCTCGACGCGGTATTCTCCATGAGCATCGCTCGTGGTTTCCCGCCGGAGGGACGTCTCGCCCGCTTGCACAATGATCTTGGCCCCGGGTACACGCGCTCCGCTTGTGTCTTGCACCACGCCGCGCAGAGCGCCCTGCGGATTCTGCGCGTGAACCGCCACCGGCAAAAGCTTGAGAATCGTGATGAAACACAACCCGGCCTGAACCAGGACAGTACTCCGATGGAAAAGCGCGGTTTTCATCGAGAATTAAGCTATGAAAAGGAGACATCTACTACCAGAGGTCGTAGCGGGCGAAACGAGAGAGGGAATTTCGCTAACTCTAGCGAAGGAAGATCTCCAGCATTCGGTGAACGGCGGAGAGGGCTACGGGCCCAACTGCAACAGCGACGGCGCAAACCGCAAGGCACAGGCCTCCTCCCATTGCGCGCAGCCAGCTTGAGGAATCCGTAGCCGCGGGAAACGAGTTCACATGCAACAGGCGATCGACGCGCGCGGAAAGGTCCCGATGGCTGCCAAGCAGCGAAGTGTGCAAGTAGGACAGACGGGGCCCCGTCCCCATGCGCGCCACACGCACCAACGCATCGGCGAGCAACACCGCGCGCTCCGAGTCGCCACGCACGGCGTCGTCATCCGCGGCCCACTCGGAAAACTCGGCCCATTCTCGCTCGAGCAAAGCAAAACTTCTCGTGAACGGGAGCACATCGGGCGCCAGCAAAAGCGCTAGTCGCTTCAAATTATCCCGGGAAGCGCGGTGTGCACCCTCGTGCTGAAGCGCCACAGCCAGTTGTTCGTTTGAAAGAGCCAGGAGCAGACCTCGCGACACGACTAAGCGAGGACGGAACACGCCCGCCAGCGCTAGGAGCGGGCTGTTCTTTTCCACGACCACCGCGCCGGATTCTTCCCCTGGCATCGAGGACATCTGTCCCTTACGGTTCCACAAGCGGGTGAGACGGAGAGAAGTAACAATCGAACTTCCCGCGCGAGTCAGGGAGCTGCACCAAACCGCTGCTCCGCAAACACCCAGCGCAAGGCACAGCAGGCCCATCCGTTCGGATTCCGCATGCGGTTCAAACCGCAAGTAGCTAGGCACGCAAAGACCCAGCACGAAGGCTACTCCGAGTGCAGGTCCAAGGAACCGCAGAGCAAGCAGAATCCGCGCGGCAGAATGAGGCTGCAGCTTTTCTCCAATCCGAATTGCCGCTCGCGTAGCGAGTCTTGCCGCCCATCCGACAAGAGCATTCACCAGGAAAAACGAACCCAGGCTCAGAAAAAGCAATCTCAACCAGTAGGGCGCGCTCATGGCTGGCTCCGGCGGAGAAGCTCTCTTCGCTTCCGACGAATTTTCTTTTCCAGTTCATCCAGGAGCGCGGCGTCGTGTTCGCTAACGGCATCGAGAAACGTGGAAAGCAGCAAATCGGTAGATGGATTCGCCCCGGCAAAAAATCCGGCGAGCAGGTGCTCCGCTCTTTGCCGTTCCCACTCCTCCCTCGTCTGTCGAGCGGAATAAACATACGCGCGGTCTTGCAGGCGGCGCTCCAGCAGGCCCTTTTTGTAAAGGCGGTCCAGGGTAGTCATAACCGTGGTATAAGCGAGCGGGCGTTCTAACTGATTCCCTGCCTCCCGCACATTGCATTCGCCGCGCGACCACAAAATCTTCATCAATTCGAATTCCAGCCGCCCCAGCGCCGCGTGCGCTGCGTTCTTGCCGCGTCCGAAGATATGTTCTTTGAGAAAACGAATCATTTGGCTTTTTCAGCCTTCCGGCTTCGCCATTGAGAATGGCTTATTCTACGCGCGGCACTGCCGCCTGGGAACCCCGAATCTCGCCTGAGAGAATCTACGGGCCGAACGGAAGCGGCAGACTTCCCGGGGTGAAAAGTTGTCCGCCGCCTTCAACGCCCTGCCTTAAGTCGCCTAGCTCTATCTCACTGAATTAGGAAAAGAGGGCCAACACACGCACTTGACCGTGAGATGCATGGCGAGCCACCTGCGTTTCAGTCAAACCGCACTTTGATGCGTCCGATACTTGGGGGCTCGGCTTGTTTTGCACAATGAGAACTTGCGTCCTCAGGCAACAAAAAAGGCAGGCCGTGGAGCCTGCCTTCTTTCCCTTTGACTTTTGTTAGGGTGATTTAGCTCTTGGGCGTCCACGCGCTGGTAACCAACTGCGCGTCAAACGCCGGCGGCACCTGCTTGAAACAAGCGTAGCGGTAAAGTGCGGCGTTGAAAATGCCCTGAACCGCGGACATGATCACCGAGAGCAGGAGCATGTAGAGAACGAGAAAGGCGAAACCGACGAGCAAGCCCTTGATTCCGCCAAGAAAGATCGCGGCGAAAAACAAGCCAAAGCCCGGCAGCATCAGCACGAACGACACGAGGCTGAAGCTGAATCCGCCGATGACCTTTTCACCCCAGGTATCGCGGAACAGTTTCGAGGAGCGCTTGACGGCTTCGATGGGGGAAAGATCCTCGAACGCCAGCACGGGGACGACGAAGTAGCAAGCCAGCGCCCAGGCGATACCGATAATGCGCATGATGATGCGGCCAAGCAAGCCCAAACGCTCTTCCAGCGTACGCAGAATCATTCCGACGGTGGCGGCGACCAGCGCCCATTGGAGAATGGTCCCCTTGCGCGCCCACGCGAGCTCAATGCCGTCGCGGAACGTCCAGCTGCCCCCCATTAGGCGGCTATTCGCTACACCCACGAGCGCCACGTTAAAAAACACGATCACAAAGTAGTTCGCGACATATAGAGTGAACATTCCGATCAGAAACAATGGCGACTGGTTCGGATGCCACGGTTCGCCGCTGGCCAGGGCCGCGGCCCTGGACGGCAGCATCAGAAGCGTGCCGCCGGTGGCGATCAACACCGTAACGAACAAGCAAGAGATCGACGAAAGAACCGGAAAGAGCATCAACTGCTTATCGGAACGAAGAATGGCAAAGCTCTGCTTGACGAGTTCCCAACTGCGAGAAAACTTGCCCATCGCACCCTCCTACGACGTCCAAAAAGACAGGAATTTGGCCTGTCGCAAGCTTGCCGGGAAGATTTGCCGACTCCTATAGTACATCGGTTGCACTCCCAACGGTCAGGTAATCATGTAGTGACCTGTACCTAGGGCTGCTAGCGAATAGATGAGTAGGCAGTGGAGCATCACGGAGCCGAAAGCAACCGGCTCGTGGCAACCTATTGACCGAATACGGCAGTCCTACTATCGTTCTAAAGAGAGTCCCGAAATGAAGGATGCACTGCAAGGCTGCGCGACACTCGCCGCCCTCAAGCGGCACCATTGGATTTGCCTCTTCCTTGCTTTCTTCCTGCTTTACAATCCTTTCCACACGGCGCTGTGCGGAAGCGGCTCCTTGGATGTTTGCCATCGCGCGAGTAACCGTGCCACCGTAGGTGCCTCGGAACTACAGCACTTCACCCCCACTACGGGATGGGATTCTCTGCCGACCGTTGACCTTGGAGAAGGCGAAGTTCCCGCGTTTCGGCCGGTGGTCATGGCCGAGACGCCTGTTGCTGAACGTCCCCTCGCAATCCCTGCACCCCAGTTTTTCGGCTCCGGGTTGTGGTTCCGGCCGCCGCCCGCACGCTGATTTCTTATTCCTACGATTGCGATTGAAAAGTGGGTTAAGGCAAACCAGGTACTACCCTTGTCCCTGGTAAGGAAGAGTCATGACAGGAAAAATGAAGCTGATGCTAGCGGGCGCAGCGATTGTTGGCGCGCTGATTTTTTGGAGCGTCTTCCATCACGGCAAGACGGAAGCGGATGATGGTCACGACTCCGACCCTGGGACGGCGGAGCCCGTCGCCGCCGTGGTCAAAGTCGAGCGGCGAAGCCTCAGCGCTCCCTTAACGCTGGCGGGCGCGTTCAAGCCATTTCAAGACGTCGACATCCACGCCAAGGTGGCCGGGTACATTAAGGACATTTATGTCGACGTCGGTTCGCACGTGAAAGAGGGCCAAACCATGGCCGTGCTGGAGGTCCCCGAGTTGGACGCGGAGCTGGCCGGCGCCGATGCGGCAGTGCGGCGCGCAAAGGAAGAGATTCGCCGGGCTCAGGGAGACGTAATGAGAGCCAAGTCGGCCCACGTCGCTATTCATGCGATGTACGACCGGTTGAGCCAGGCGGCGCAGCAGAAGCAAGGTTTAGTCGCGCAACAGGAAGTTGACGATGCCCGGGCCAAAGACCTCGAAGCAGAGGCCCAGGTCTCCAGCTCGGAAGCCGCTTTAGATGCGGCCCAGCAAGCCTTGGAAGTAGCCCAAGCAAACCAGAAGCAATACACCGCGCTCTCCGACTACTCCAAAATCACCGCTCCGTACTCCGGTGTTGTGACTATCCGCTATGCGGACAAAGGGTCGTTGATCGCCGCAGGAACCTCCTCGAGCACACAGTCCATGCCGGTTGTGCGCCTCGCGCAAATCTCCGTTCTCCGGCTTGTCCTGCCGATTCCCGAATCCATCGCCGGCACCGTTCGCCTGGGAGACCCCGTCAAGGTGCATGTGCAAGCCTTAAACAAAGACTATGTGGGCAAGGTCACTCGTTTTGCGGACTCTCTGGACGAACAAACACGCACCATGCACACGGAGATTGATTTTCAGAATCCCGATGGAACGCTGCTCCCCGGGATGTACGTCGTGGCGACGATCGCCGAAGTGCAGAGAAAGGATGCGCTGACCGTGCCTTTAGAAGCGGTGGAAACGGAACGAACCGACCAGGGTACCGTCTTATTCGTGAATTCGCAGAACGTGCTGGAAGAGCGCAAGGTCCGCCTTGGCCTGCAGGGAAGCACGCGCGTGGAAGTGAATGCGGGTTTGAACGAAGGCGATCGCGTCGTGATCGGAAGCCGAAACGAATTCCGCGGCGGCATGAAAGTGAAGCCCAAAGAAGTGAATCCCAGTGAACCGGGAGCTGCCGGGGGAAAGTAATGCCGAAGTTCGCGCTCGCCTACCCCTATTTCATCATCATGCTGTGCCTGGTCGTGGCTGTCGTGGGCGCCACGACTGTGGTGCGCATGCCGGTCGATTTGTTTCCCCAAGTCAAGATTCCGGTCGTAGTAGTAGCGACGTTTTACTCCGGCATGCCTCCGCAACAAATCGAAGCGGACATCACCAACACGTTCGAGCGCTTTTTCACGCTCGGGAGCAACATCGACCACATTGAATCGCGCTCATTGACAGGCGTGAGCCTCATCAAGGTTTATTTCAAGCCGGGAACCAATGCCAACGCAGCGTTGAGCAACATCGCCAATCTGGCGATGGCGGACCTCCGACGCTTGCCTCCCGGGACGCTCCCTCCGGTAGTTCTGAAGTTTGACGCTTCAAGCCTTCCCGTTTGCCTGATCACTTTGAAGGGCAGAGGCCTTAACGAAACCCAACTGAAAGACTTGGCTCAGTTTCAAGTGCGAAATCAGGTGGCTAATGTGAAGGGCGCCTCGGTGCCGCAGCCCTTTGGCGGCACTTACCGGCAAATCCAGATTTTTGTCGACCCGGTGAAACTCGAGGCTTACCAACTGAGCCTCATGGATGTGGTGGGAGCGGTTAACGACTCCAATTTGATCCTTCCCGCTGGTGACGTGCGCATCGGAAACCGCGACTACAACATTTACGCCAACAGTCAGGTGCCCGAACCCGGCGACGCCAATCAAATTCCCCTCAAGACCGTGGGGCTCGGCTCGGTTTTAGTAGCTGACGTCGGAAAAGCCGAAGATGCTGGGGCCATCCAAACAAACATCGTGCGGATTGACGGACAAAAATCCGTGTACATCCCGGTGCTAAAGCAGGGAGGCGGCAGCAACACCATCGCCATCGTGAATGGCGTGAAACAGGCCACGAGCCATTTAGTAGATATTCCGGATGTTTTGAAAACCGCAGTGGTGTTTGACCAGTCCATCTTCGTCAAGACTGCAGTCACAAATTTGCTGAAGGAAGGTGGCATTGGGCTGGTTCTGACGGCCTTGTTGATTCTGCTGTTTTTGGGAAGCCCACGGGCGACATTTGCCGTCTTGCTCTCGATTCCTCTTTCGGCCCTCGCCTGCTTTCTTGTGATCGGCGGAATGGGCGGGTCCATCAACACCATGCTCCTGGGCGGCCTGGCTCTGGCGTTTCCCCTCCTAATCAACAATTCCGTCGTCGTGCTGGAGAACATATTTCGCTTCATGGAGCAGGGTACGGCGCCACGCGCGGCCGCGGAGAAAGGCGGGACGGAGATAGCCCTGGCCGTTCTGGCATCCACCTGCACGGCGTCGATCGTGTTTTTCCCCGTGACGCTGTTTTATGGCGTTAGCCGCTATCTTTTCAGCGATTTGGCGCTTGGGGTGGTGCTATCAATCTTTGCTTCTTTTGTGTTTGCGTTGACGGTCGTACCTCTATATTGCGCACAGTTCATTCGCATGCGTCCACATGGAGGTGCAGCCCATCAGAGTTCGCGCGGTCCTTTGTTGAAAGTAGCGCAGGGGTTCAACGCCGTTTTCCAGAAACTGCTGGCGCATTACGAAAGATCCGTGACTCGCGCGATGGAAAAGCCGGGAAGGACGGCCGCGTTTATTTTGGGCGGCATTATTTTGGTTGTGGCCCTGATTTTTCCCTTCATGGGGCGCGCGTACTTTCCGCGAACGGATCCTGGCCAATTTGTAATCAACTTGAAGGCGCCGGCTGGCACCCGCCTGGAATTAACCGACAAGTACGTTGCCCGCGTCGAGCAAGACATTCGTTCCGTCATCCCGCAAAACGAATTGGACATGATTGTCTCTAACATCGGCATTACGCCAGATATTTCCGCAATTTATACGAGCAACTCGGCGATGCACACGGCATTTGTGCAGGTGAGCCTCAAAGAGGGGCATCACGTCGGGAGCTATGAATACATGGAGCGGCTCCGGCGAAAATTGGCCGATGACCTCCCCGAGTTGAGCACCTACTTTCAAGCCGGGGGGTTGGTGCTCTCTGTCGTGAATCAGGGACTACCCGCGCCGCTGGATGTTCAAGTGAGCGATAACGACCTCGATGAAGGATACGCGATTGCCCGGAAAATCGCGCTGCAATTGAAAAGCTCCAAACGCGTCAGCGACGTTCTCATTCCTCAGGACATCGACTATCCAGGCCTGGAATTAGATATCGATCGTGAACAGGCAAGCCTGCTCGGCTTGAGCCCCAAAGACGTCGTGGACAATGTCATCACCGCGCTCACCTCCAACGGCATGATTGCGCCGAGTTACTGGATCGATCCAAAGAGCGGGAACAATTACATGCTCACTGTGCAGTACTTCAACGACAAAATCGGCTCGATGACCATGACCGACTTCAAGAATATTCCGTTGCGCGCCGCTACTTCCTCTCAGTTCACGCCCCTGCAATCGGTGGCCAGCATCGAGCCTATCAACACTCCCACGGAAGTAGACCATTACCAAATCCGCCGCGTCGTCGACGTTTTTGTGATGCCCAAGACCGAAGACCTGAGCGGAGTAAACGGCGAAGCCCGCCAAATGTTGAAAGGTCTGTCTCTGCCCAAAAATGCACGCGTGCGTGTGCAGGGAGCCGTAGTGGGCATGACGGAATCGTTCGCCCGGTTCGGCGTGGGATTGTTGCTTTCCGTCGTTTTGGTCTACCTCATCCTCATGGCACAGTTCCGTTCGTTCATCGATCCCTTCATTATTTTGACGGCGATTCCCCCAGGGATTGCGGGCGCGGTGGTGTTTCTCTGGATAACCGGGACGACGCTGAACATCATGTCGCTGATGGGCGTCATCATGATGACCGGCATTGTCGTTTCCAACAGTATTTTGATTGTCGAATTCTCCGGAATCTTGCACGAGCGCGGCATGGGATTGAAGGAAGCGGTGATTGAAGCGTGCAAAGTCCGCTTGCGCCCCATTTTGATGACGTCGCTGGCGACGTTGCTTGCCTTGCTTCCGATGGCCTTGGGGGTTGAGGCGGGCAGCGAACAGTATGCGCCGCTGGCCCGCGCCATGATCGGTGGACTCGGCGTGTCCGTGGTCCTGACGGTATTCCTGGTGCCCGCGGTGTATCTGGTCATTCATGGAAGAAAGCAAGCGGCGGAGGTCACGCCATGAAGACGGGTTGCGGCCTGCTCGTCGCGCGACTGCGCGATAGAGCGAAATTAGCGGTGGGAGGTCAGTAATGCCGAAGTTTGCCTTGGCATATCCGTATTTCATCATCATGGTCTGCTTGATCGTGGCGGTTGTGGGCGTGACGACCATGGTGCGCATGCCTGTCGACTTGTTTCCCCAAGTCAACATACCGGTCGTCGTCGTTGCGACTTTTTATGCAGGCATGCCACCGCAACAAATCGAAGCCGACATCACCAACACGTTCGAGCGCTTCTTCACTCTGGGCAGCAACATCGACCACATTGAGTCGCGCTCGCTTACAGGCGTCAGCCTCATCAAGATTTATTTTCAGCCGGGGACCGATTCGAACGCGGCCTTGAGCAATATCGCTAACTTGGCGATGGCCGATCTGCGGCGCCTCCCCCCTGGAACTCTGCCACCGGTCGTTTTGAAATTCGACGCTTCGAGCTTGCCCGTTTGTCTGCTCACCTTGAAGGGCCAGGGATTGAACGAAACGCAGCTCAAAGATCTGGCGCAGTTCCAGGTCCGGAACCAGGTGGCCAACGTGCCCGGGGCCTCCGTGCCGCAGCCTTTCGGCGGTACCTACCGGCAGATTCAGGTGTTCGTCGATCCCGTGAAGCTCGAAGCGCACCAGCTTAGCCTCATGGACGTCGTCAACTCCATAAACAGCTCGAATTTGATTTTGCCTGCCGGGGACGTGCGCATTGGCAACCGGGACTACAACATTTACGCCAACAGCCAGGTCCCTAAAGCCGAGGAGATCAATCGCGTTCCCCTGAAGAGCGTTGGCCTTGGCTCAGTGATGGTTGCCGACGTGGGTATGGCAAAAGATGCCGGCGCGATTCAGACCAACATCGTGCGAATTGACGGCCAAAAATCCGTCTACATTCCGATTCTCAAGCAGGGCGGTGAAAGCAACACCATCTCCATTGTTAACGGAGTTAAAGCCGCAATCAAAGACCTGGTAGACGTTCCCGACTCGTTGCGGACCGCGGTGGTGTTCGACCAGTCGATTTTCGTGAAGACGGCGCTGAAAAACCTGCTGAAAGAAGGCGGCATCGGCCTGGCGCTTACGGGGCTGATGATTCTGCTCTTCTTGGGCAGCCCGCGGGCCACCTTCGCCGTACTCCTGTCCATTCCGCTTTCCGCCCTGACTTGCTTTTTGATCATGGACTCTATGGGCGGCTCTATTAACACCATGCTGCTCGGCGGCCTGGCGCTTGCCTTCTCACGCTTGATTGACGACTCCGTCGTCGTGCTTGAGAACATCTTCCGCTTTATGGAGAATGGCGAGCGGCCCCGGGTCGCCGCGGAAAAAGGCGGCATGGAAGTGGCGCTCGCGGTCCTGGCGGCAACTTCCACCACGTCCATCGTTTTCTTCCCGGTGACTTTTTTCTACGGCGTGAGCAAGTACCTGTTCACAGATTTGGCGCTCGGCGTCGTTCTTTCGATTTTTGCTTCGTACATCTTTGCGATGACGGTAGTGCCCCTCTACTGCGCCTACTTCATCCGGCTCGAGGGTCACGGGCACGCGCAGGAACGTGAACAGGGGCAGGAGTCACCTCATCGGCCGAAAAGCATGCTCGCCCGCGTCGTGGGACGCTTCAACGAAGTCTTTCACCAATTGCTGGATTTTTACGAAAAGTGGGTGACCCGGGCGCTCGTTCGCCCTGGCCGCACCGCGCTCTACATTCTTGGCGGAATCGTTGTGCTGATCGCTGCGGTTTTTCCATTCGTGGGCCAGGCATATTTCCCGCGAACCGACCCTGGGCAATTCGTCATCAACGTGAAAGCGCCTTCCGGCACTCGCCTGGAAGTCTCCGACAAATACATCGCGCGCGTGGAAGACGACATTCGCGGGGCAATTCCCAAAAATGAGCTGCAGATGATCGTGTCGAACATCGGCATCACTCCGGATCTTTCTGCGATTTACACCACCAATTCCGCCATGCATACCGCCTTCGTCCAGGTGAACCTCACGGAAGAGCACAAAGTCGGAAGCTACGAATACATGGAGCGCGTCCGCCAAAAACTAGCCAGCGACCTGCCGGAGTTGAGCACCTATTTTCAGGCCGGCGGTCTCGTGGATTCCGTGGTCAACCAGGGATTGCCTGCGCCGCTGGATGTTCAGGTGAGTGATAACAACCTCGATGAAGGCTATGCCATCGCGCGAAGAATCGCACTGCAATTGAAAGGTTCCAAGCGAGTCAGCGACGTGCTGATTCCGCAGGACATCGACTACCCCGGCCTCGAACTAAACATCGACCGCGAACAAGCTAGCTTGCTGGGCTTGACTCCCAAAAACGTAGTCGACAACGTCATCACCGCTTTGACTTCCAACGGCATGATCGCACCCAGCTATTGGATCGACCCCAAAACGGGGAACAACTACATGCTCACCGTGCAGTACTTCAACGAAAAGATCGGCTCGATGACCATGTCCGACTTTCGCAACATCCCGCTGCGCGCCGCTACCTCCGCTTCCTACACTCCGCTCCAGTCCGTGTCAAAAATCGATCCCATCAGCACGCCGACTGAAGTCGACCATTACCAGATCCGCCGCGTCATCGACGTTTACGTGATGCCCAGTAGCGAAGACTTGAGCGGCATCAGCAAGGAGGTTAATCAGGTCTTGAAGAGACTCACGCTGCCCAAGAACGCTCTCGTTCGCGTGCAGGGGGCTGTGGTGGGCATGCATGAATCGTTCTTCCGCTTTGGCCTCGGCCTGGTTCTTTCGGTGCTGCTCGTTTACCTGATTCTCATGGCGCAGTTCCGCTCGTTCATCGATCCTTTCATCATCCTCACAGCAATTCCGCCCGGTCTCACCGGCGTCGTCGTCTTCCTTTGGATGACGCACACCACCCTGAACATCATGTCGCTGATGGGCGTGATCATGATGACCGGCATCGTGGTGTCCAACAGCATTTTGATCGTCGAGTTTTCCGGAATCCTTCACAAACGAGGGATGGAACTGCACAAAGCCGTGGTCCAGGCTTGCCGAATCCGCCTGCGTCCTATTCTCATGACTTCCCTCGCCACCCTGCTCGGTTTGCTTCCCATGGCACTGGGCATCGAAGAAGGCAGCGAACAATACGCTCCGCTTGCCCGCGCCGTTATCGGAGGCCTTGGCGTGTCCGTTGTAGTGACTGTCTTCCTTGTTCCCGCCGTCTATTTGGTCATTCACGGCAGACGAAAGGAAGTTACGCCGGAGGTGGCGTCGTGAGAGGCAAGATTCCAGCGTTGATTCTCTTCTTGGCCTTGGGTGGATCCACTGCAAAGCCGCAGGAAAAGCCGAATCCGTCTCCCTCCGCCCCTGGCACACCTGGTGCCGCGCGCTCGCTGACTGTCCAGGAAGCCGAGGCCATCGGCCTGAAAAACAACCCTCAAATCACTATAGGAAAGTTGCGCGCTCTGGTTGCCCAACAAATGGTTCGCGAGTCCCGTTCCGCCCTGCTTCCCTTTGCTTCTCTGAGCCTCACCGCCGTGGACGCAAATCCCGGAAGCCGCATGACTGCCGGTCTCCTCAACAACCCCATCCTCTTTCCGCGCGCCGCTGCCGGCGCCAGTGTGAGCCAGCTGGTTACTGACTTCGGCCGCGCCACGAATCTGCTTTCCAGCTCCGAATATGGAGCCAAGGCGGAGGACCAAAACGCCGCGGCTACTCGCGCGGACATTCTCCTCGCCGTCGATCAGGCTTTTTACAACTCCTTGGACACTCAGGCTTTGGTTCGCGTAGCCGTGGATACCGTTCAGGCCCGGCAAGCCCTCGCCGACAAAGTGCAAGCCTTAACTGATGCGAAGCTCAAGTCGGACCTTGACCTCAGTTTCGCCAAAGTGGAGCTGGCCCGCGCCAAACTCCTCTTGCTCGAAGCCCGTAACAATTACCAGGCTTCTCTTGCCACTCTTTCGGCGATTCTTGGTTATCCCAACGAACAGAATTTCCAGCTCATGGAAGAAACTAGCGCTCTTACGCCTCCTGCCCCCGAAGTCGAATCACTGATTCAGCAGGCGCTTCAGCAGCGCCCTGAGATCAGAGCTTTACAATTTGAAGTGGAGTCCGCGCAGAAGTTCGGCAGCGCCGAGCACGATCTCTGGCGCCCCACCGTTAGCGCCCTTGGGGTTGTCGGTGACGCTCCGGTGCGCGATAACCACATTCCCAGTTGGTATGGCGCGGTCGGCGTCAATGTCAACATCCCCGTTTTCAACGGCTTCCTTTACAACTCACGCGCCAAAGCTGCCGACCTCCAGACCGAACTCAATCGCCAGCGTCTCGCCAACCTACGCGACAACCTCGCTCGCGACGTCAGAAACTCCTGGCAAGATACCAATCGTGCTTATGAGCGACTCTCCGTCACTCAGCAGCTTCGCGAACAGGCCGGCCTCGCCCTTGATCTCGCTCAGGCCCGCTACAACCTCGGTCTCGGGTCCATCGTCGAGTTCACCCAGGCCGAACTCCAGAAAACCGAGGCCGACATTGCCGACACCGATGCCACCTATCAATATCGCTTGACCCAAATGGTCCTTGCCTATACCATCGCCGCACCGAAATAAGCCCTACCCCGCGGAACAATCGGAAAGTTGCTCGTGAGAGTGTGCTGATGTCTCGGTTGTTCACACAACAGTCCACCGGTCTAACGGCTTTCCAGGCTCGCTCTGTTTCCACTCGGCCCGGTCCAGGCTGCTGTTGTTGATCCCCTGAAAATCCGCAACTCTTTTTGCGTCAAGGGTTTCCCGTGGGCTCCGTTCGATTGTTACAGGATATTCACAATTGGTTGACGCAATTGTAAGACGGGGACTTTACCTTTTGCCGCAGGGTGGTACGTATTTTCGGAAGCACGTTGAATCTTTACTCTAAAGAGAGATGAAATGAAAAAAATAGCTGCACTCGCATTGTCTCTGTTCCTCTCCTATGGCATGGCTTTCGCCGACACGCCGAAGGATGCCGACGCTCAGCCTGCCAAGCCTGCTCAACCAGCCAAGCCGAAAGCGGCCAAGAAAGCTGACAAGTCCGATTCGGCAATCGCAGCCGAGATCGAAGAACTCCGGCAGGCTCTGCAGTCCCAGCAAGAGCAACTTCAGATGTTAAAGGAAGAGCTAGCCAAGCGCGACCGCCAGATTGACGAAGCGCGTGAGGCTGCCGCTGCCGCCAATGCGCGCGCCACGGAAGCCAGCAGCAAAGCGGTTGAAGCGGTCAACACCTCGGCGGAGGTTAAGTCCACGACAGGCTCGTTGAACACCACGGTGAGCGATCTGAAAGCCAGCACGGAAGCCATCAAGACCACGATTGCGAACAACGAAGCACAGGCAGAAAAGGCTGCTGAAGAAGGGCCTGCGACTATCAAGTACAAGGGCATCAACATCACCCCGGGTGGCTTCATCGCGGCTGAAACTGCTTTCCGCAACCACGCCACCAGCGGGGACATCAACACCCCTTTTACGGGGATTCCTTTTGAGGCCTCCAATCTCGCGCACGTTACCGAAAATGCTTTTACTGGTCGTCAGAGCCGCGCAACGCTCTTGGCCGAATCCAAAGTCGGCACTGCTAAGCTAACCGGATACTACGAGGGTGACTTTCTGGGCTCCAGCGTGAACTCAAACAACCGCCAGAGCAACAGCTACGTCTTCCGTCAGCGCCAGATCTGGGGACAAGCAACGTTCGACAACGGGTGGCAGGTTACTGGCGGTCAGATGTGGACACTGGCCACAGAGAATCGCAAGGGGATTCAGAATCGCGGCGAATTCCTGCCAATGATCATCGACCCACAGTACGTCGTCGGCTTTAGTTGGGCACGCCAATACGGCTTCCGGGTGGTGAAGGACTTCGGAGGCAAGGTCGCCTTCGGCATTTCGCTCGAAGGGCCGCAAGCCACCATCGGCGGCCGCGGCTTCTCTTCCGTGACCACGATCAATGCTGGTGCTGCGCCGGCCACTATCGTCACTTCGGGTGCGACAACTTCCGTCACCGGCAACTTTTTCTTGAACGCCCCTGGCGCAAGCGGCGGCCTTTACAATGCCTTCGACAGCACGGGCTACACTGTAAACAAGGCCCCGGATCTGATCTTTAAGATGGCGGCCGACCCTGGTTTCGGTCACTACGAATTGTTCGGAATCGTCAGCTTCTTCCGCGACCGTATTTATCCCTGCGGCGTGGTTGGCACGAACGCAAAAGATACAGCACCTCCGGGCACCCCCACGACCATTGCATGCCCGGTGGATGGTTCGACAGCTCCCAGCTCACTCGGGGCAACGAATAGCAGCAGCACTGGCGGCGGTATTGGCGCGAGCTTTAACCTGCCGCTCTTCAACAAACACGTGGATTTCGGAATTAAGGGAGTCGCGGGTGACGGCATCGGTCGCTATGGCTCGGCTCAGTTGGCGGATGCAACTGCTCGTCCCGACGGAACCCTTGCACTGATCCGTACAGCCCACGGCCTGGCCAAGATAGAACTGCACCCCAATCCCAAACTGGACATCTACATGTACTATGGTGCGGAGTATGCTTGGCGCGCGGGGTATCAGGGCTACAACCTCGTCACCATCACCAAGACGGCCGCGATCCCTGCAAACGGCACAAACCCGGCGATCCCGGCCACCACGACAACGACCTTTAAGACCAATCAGATCGGTGGATACGGAAACATCGCAGCCAACAACACTGGCTGCGCCACCGAAGGCGTGCCCCTGAACGACTTCAACGTCTCCTCCGGTTCCAATTGCGCCGGCGACATCCGCGTCATTCAGGAAGGGACTCTCGGGTTCTGGCATAAGATTTATCAGGGTCCGAAGGGCGGCCTTCGTTGGGGCATCCAATATTCCTATATCTTCAAAAACGCCTGGTCCGGCAGCGGTGGGGTAGCTGCTGGCGGCACTGCCATCTCTCCGAGGGGCATTGACAACATGGTGTTCACCTCGTTCCGCTACTACATTCCTTAGCCTTGAGTTAGCGAACCTTTCTGGGTTTGGGTAAGGGAAAAGGGCAGCTCCTCACGGAGCTGCCCTTTTCGTTTGGCTCCGTCTCTCTTGTATGTCTTTGCTACACCATCACTTGCTTCCGAATTACAACGTTGAAACCGGACAGGCCAGCCCGAAGTGATTCAACAAACTCTGCTCTGTTTGTAACAATTCTGTAACAAAGAGGAGTGAGACTCTTTTCTATCTGGACAAATGAACGCTTGGAGGATTTACATGAAGCGAATTCCTGCCCTGTTTGCCCTACTCGCCCTAGGCGCCGCTGCGGTTCTTTGGGCGGACAGTACTCTTTCGATCAACGGAGCTGGCGCAACTTTCCCCTATCCTATGTATTCCAAATGGTTTGACGAGTACCACAAGAAGAATCCCAATCTCCAGATCAACTATCAGTCGATAGGTTCCGGTGGCGGCATCAAGCAGGTCACGGAGGGCACTGTCGATTTTGGCGCTTCCGATGGACCCATGAATGAAGAACAGCTAAAAGCCTACCAGGATAAGCATGGTTCCGGAATCTTGCATTTCCCCACGGTTCTTGGCGCGGTCGTTCCTACCTATAACATTCCAGGAGTCAACGTCACTTTGAATTTCACAGGGGAGGCCCTGGCAGGAATTTTCCTTGGCAAGGTTACCAAGTGGAACGATCCGCTCATTGCGGGACCCAACAAGGGCGTCAATCTCCCGGCAAACGATATCGTGGTTGTTCATCGGGCGGACGGGAGCGGCACCACGTACTGCTTTACCGACTATCTCTCCAAGGTCAGCGACGAATGGAAAACCAAAGTCGGCAAGGGTACTTCGGTGAACTGGCCTGTAGGGCTCGGCGGCAAGGGGAGCGAAGGCGTCACAGGGACCGTGAAAAACACACCGAACTCCATCACCTATGTTGAGTTGATTTATGCAGAAGCCAACAAGATTCCCTCTGGCACCGTGAAGAATGCCGATGGCGTCTTCGTGAAAGCCTCGCTCGCCGGGGTGACTGCTGCTGCTGCCAGTGGCGCCAAAGACATGCCGGACGATTTCCGTGTCTCCATTACGAACGCCAAGGGCAAAGACGCGTACCCCATCTCCACTTTTACCTGGTTGCTGATCCCCGTCAAGTTCTCGGATAACGCCAAACGCGATGCCATCAAGGGCTTCGTGTCTTGGATGCTTGCAGACGGACAGAATTTTGCCGAAGCTCTTTCTTACGCGCGGCTCCCCAAGGAAGTCGTCGCCAAGGAAAAGAAGGCCTTGGCCAGCATTCAATAGCGTGGCTACCGCATCTACATCCGTTCCGGGCGCGGGCCCCGCCGCGGGCTCGCGCTCCTTTCTCTCCCGCCTTCGCGACGGTGACGAAGTCGCACGCCTCATCACTTTCTTGTTTGCCGCCACGGTCGTGCTGATCTCGATTCTGCTGGTCCTCGAGCTCTGGCATGACTCGGCTCTGCCGCGGCACAAATTTGGCTTCAGCTTTTTCCGGACGACCACCTGGGATCCCATCGAAGAGCAATTTGGGGCCTTGCCATTCATTTACGGCACTCTCGTGACTGCGGCGGTCGCGCTTCTGATTGCCGTCCCTTTGGGGATCGGCGCTGCTATCTTTCTGGCGGAGCTTGCCCCTGCCCGAATCTCGGATACTCTTGAGTTTTTCATCGACCTGTTGGCGGCCGTTCCGAGTGTCATCTATGGAATTCTGGGGGTGTTCATCGTTGTGCCGCTGATGCGCCAGTACATCGCACCCGCGATTAAGAGTATTCTCGGCTTTCTTCCGCTGTTTCAGGGTCCGGCCTACGGTGTCGGTTTTCTTACCGCAGGGATCGTGCTGGCCATCATGGTCATTCCCTACATTATTTCCGTTTCCCGCGAAGTCTTGCTCTCCGTCCCGCGCGATCAGCGCGAGGCGGCGCTTGCCTTGGGTGCCACCCGCTGGGAATCGACTTGGAAGGTCGTGGTCCCTTTTGCCCGCACGGGAATTCTAGGTTCCATCTTTCTCGCTCTCGCCCGTTCCCTTGGCGAGACTATGGCTGTCGCCATGGTTATCGGCAACGACCCCAAAATTAGCGCCTCACTCTTTGCTCCCGGCTATTCCATCGCCGCGGTCATCGCCAATGAGCTGGCCGAGGCCACCAGCGAACTCCACACGCAATCCCTCATTGAGCTGGGACTCGTCCTCTTCCTCTTGACGTTCATTTTGAATGGGCTCGCCCGCATTCTCATCGTGGTCACCTCGCAGCGGGGCGCCGGAGCGGCTCACGCATGAGCGCCCGTCTGCGCTGGCGCAAATTTGTGAGCGGCTTCATGCTGACTCTGACCGGAATCTGCGCTGTCATCTCTGTCGCCGCTCTTTTTCTCATTCTCGGCTATCTTGTCGTTCGCGGCGGGGCTTCCATCAACTGGAACTTTTTCACTAAGTTGCCCGCTCCGGTCGGGGAGGTCGGCGGCGGCATGGCCAGCGCTATTGTCGGTAGCGGAAAGCTGCTCCTGCTGGCTACGCTCTTTGGCGTGCCAATTGGCTTCCTGGGGGCTATCTACCTTGCGGAATTTAGCGGCCAGCGCATGGCCTTCATCGTTCGCTACTCCGCCGACCTGCTCAACGGTGTCCCGTCGATTGTTATCGGCGTTTTCGCGTATAGCATTGCCGTTTTGCCCTTCAAGCAATTTTCCACTATTGCAGGCGGATTCGCCCTCGGACTGATGATGATTCCCATCACGCTTCGCAGCACCGAGGATTTCCTGCGTTCGGTGCCCAACAACCTGCGCGAAGGAGCCATGGCTCTCGGCGCGAGCAAGTGGAAGATGATTGCGACAGTCATCGTCCCTGCTGCCTATCGTGGCATCTTGACTGCGATCCTGCTTGCCTTTGCTCGCGTTGCCGGCGAAACCGCCCCCCTCATTTTCACCGCGCTGGGCAACAGCTTCTGGAGTCCCGGCTGGACGCAACCAACCGCGTCCCTCCCTGTCACGATCTATAATTATGCTCTTTCGCCGTACGACGATTGGCATCGTCAGGCGTGGGCCGGGGGACTGGTCTTGCTCGTTTTGATTCTGGTCATTAATATTGTTGCCCGCGGAATTCTCGCGCGGGGCATTTCGGCTTCGAGGTCTTAACCAATGAACGCGTCTGTGAGGCCCGCCGTGTCCGTAAACATTCCACCAACCACCGTGACGAACATCGCGTCCCGCGATTCCACGGCGGCGCTCTCCATGCGCATGACCATCTCCAAGGTCAATTTCTATTACGGCAGCAAGCAGAGCCTGTTCGATATCAGCATGGGCATTGCCACCAACAAGGTCACCGCGCTCATTGGACCATCCGGCTGCGGCAAATCCACGCTCCTTCGCACCTTGAACCGCATGCACGAGACCATCAACAACTCCCGTCTCGAAGGCGAGATCCTGCTCGACGGCCAAAACATTCTCAAACAGGACGTCACCGCTCACCGCCGCCGCGTCGGCATGGTTTTTCAGCGCCCCAACCCCTTCCCGAAGTCCATTTTCGATAACGTCGCATACGGCTTGAGGATCAACGGCTCCAAATCTCCCATTGCCGAGTCAGTCGAAAAAAGCTTGCGCCACTCGGCCCTCTGGGACGAAGTCAAGGACCATCTGCACAAGTCCGCTTACGAGCTTTCCGGCGGACAGCAGCAGCGCCTGTGCATCGCGCGGGCTCTCGCGGTTGAACCGGAAGTGTTGCTCCTCGACGAGCCTTGCTCTGCCTTGGATCCCATCAGCACCGCAAAAATCGAGGAGCTGTTGGTGCAACTCAAGGATCTCTGCACCATCGTGATCGTCACGCACAACATGCAGCAGGCCGCGCGCGTCAGCGATTTCACCGCTTTCCTGCTCACGGGGCAGCTCATCGAGTTCAGCCCGACCCCGCAACTGTTCACCACGCCCGGCGATCCGCGCACAGAGGCGTATATTACCGGCCGTTTCGGATGAGCTTGCGATTTTGCTCTGGGTTCATTGGTGGCCGCGAGCGAATGGAGAGTATTTTTTTTAATCAGGCGGGACGTAAAGGGACATTGAGGGGAACGCACTCATGGAACGCCACTTCGAAAAAGACCTGAATGAGCTGAAAGAACGGTTGCTGTGGATGGGCAGCCTCGCCGAACGCGCCGTTCATCAGTCCGTCCACGCCGTGCTTGACACCGACGAGCAGCTCGCCAAGCGCGTCCTCGAGGAAGAAGACGCCATCAACGAGCTCCAGATGGAAATCGACGACCGCGTCGTCCAGCTTCTCGCTCTCCATCAGCTCATGGCCATCGATTTGCGTTTTGTGCTGGCGATCTCGCGCATCAACAACGATCTCGAGCGCATCGGAGATCAGGCCGTCAATATTGCCCAGGGCTCCCTGCGCATTCTGCGCCATCCCCGCGTGAAGCCTTATGTCGATTTGCCGCGCATGAGCGAACTGGTCGAGGAAATGGTCAGGAATGCTCTCAATGCGGTGGTGCGCCGCGACGTGGAGATTGCTCACAAGGTCCTGGCCACCGACGACCAGGTCGACCACTACCGCGATCAGATTTTCCGTGAATTGCTCACCTACATGATGGGCGATTCCAGCGTGGTCTTTCCCGCGTTTGAATTAATCCTCGTCGCCAAGAATCTCGAACGCATCGGCGACCATGCTACGAACATTGCCGAGGACGTCATCTACATCGTGCAAGGCCAGGACGTCCGCCATCCTACCGTCGACCGCCGCTAACGCAGCGACGATCCCTAGTTTTTGTATTGAATAGGTCACTTCGCTGGCTGTACGGTGGTGTCCCGGTCTACATAGGCCAATAGCGGAGTCCCTTCTTTAATCTCCACATTCTTTCCGTGTTTGATGAGACCAATCGGCCCAAACAGCACGGTCAAGGCAACGGCGGTCCCGACTTTGCCTTCGCCTTCCTTCCCTTTGGTTCCCCGAAGCCGCACTCGCGTATCACCCACGAGTACGTATTCCAGCCGCATGTTCAATTCGCCGCCCTTGCCCATCATGCCGGCTTTTTTCGCATGGGTGATCGTGCCCAACGCCTTAGCGCCGGCCTTGGCCACCGTCACGTCACCAGCTTTCAGGTCCTCGTCCAGAATCATATTTACGGGATCGTCCTCGTTCGCCGTTTTGGAACTCAAATCCTGAGCAAACTTCAGTTTCACGTCCGTGCCTTCCTTCAGAACTAATCCCGCGGCAGTCTCGGGCGCCTGGGCTGGAGGGTTCTGCGGCGCGGGCTGAGCCGCTTGGGGCGCCTGTGTTGCGGGCGAACTTTGCGCCGCGGCGATACCGAAAGACTGAACCGCAAAAACCGCTGCAGTTAACAAGAGCAATTTCATTTTCATGGCACTCCGTCCTCTCTTGAATTGCCTCAAGAGTCTTATGTTTACACCCTTCTCATCAAAGCGTTGACCCGGATATCGCTTCATCACTTAGACGCTTGCGAGGATGTCGCTGAGTACAACTTAGGCTGAATTTAGTGGTCGACTAAATCCAAGTCAAGCGACAATCAGCGACACCGCTGCGCTTCCTCATCGCGTCACGCCTTGCCGTCTTGCAAGTTGCTCTTCAGTTGGTGGGATTGGTCGTCCGAAGTTTCCACCAGTTGAGAGAAAGCAGGATAAAAACCGCAACAACTGTCCCGATTGCTCCCGCGGTTCGGTCGGCGGTTCGGATGAAGTGCACCCGAATGACGGAATGTCCCACGGGAACCGGAGCAATAACCTGGTTGGAATCCTCCGCTTCAGTCTGATTGGTTCTGCCCTCATGAAGGACTTCCACGCGCCACGCCGGATAGTTCAGCAGGCGTAACGCCACACGCGCTGGACCAGGAGATTCCACCGCCACGATTTTTTCCTCGGCCGTCCACCGCTGGATTTCGATTTTCACTTTTGGCGGCGCACCTTCAGATTCCTCCAGGGGCAGAACCTGAACTCGCGGCGCTTTCTGCGGCAGATTGTAGTGATCGTCGGTCGCGGGATCGTATTCGTCCGTCCCCTCGAATCCCTGGTTGCTCGCAATGGCGTCCTGGAGCGAAGGAATGTCGTCGGAATCCCACCACGTTTGTTGCACCAGAAATGTTGCCGTGCCCGCGCTAACCAATAGCATGGCAACTCCCCAAATCCAGCCAGCGCGCCGCCGCGCTATCGCCGCCGTGCTGAAAAACGCGTACGGGACAGCAAGAATTCCCATCCAGCGCCATGGAAATTGCACGAACCGCAGTTTGGGAAGATGTTCCCAGAGAATCGTGGTGGAACGGAGCATCAAGACGATGGCCGCACCGCTTAGCAAGAGCAGCGCCTGCCAGAGCTCTTTCCTTTCCGGTGCGGCAGATGCATCCTGCTTGCTTTTCATTGCCATCAAGGCTGCAATTCCTGCCATCACTATCAGTAGAACCGCCACGCTCGAAGCGATCCAGTTGAAAAGGTTGTGTTCCGGATCGGTGATTTGGGTATAGAGAAAGTTTTGCGATGGCTGCAATCCCGAGGCCAGCGCCTGTGCGATGTTTACCCAGCGCTGCTCGTACGCCGCAGGCACGAGATAAAAGCTCGTCAAGCCAAATCCGAGCGCCAGTCCCGCGGCTCCCCGCCCCAAAGGTCGCAGCGATTTTTCCGAAAGCGCCGCCCAGGCAAACACCAGCGCCATGCTGTAACTGGCCATCACTCCCGCAGGTGCGTTGGAAAGCCAGATTCCAGCAAAGGGCAGAGCGAACGCTGCCAGCGCTCGTGCCCAAAATCGCCAGCGGTTTTCCATCAACTCCGATAATTGCAGCGCCGCAAGAAATAGCGCAGGCAAGAACGCCCACGCCAGCAATTCCGCGAAATCGCTGCGCATGTAAACAATCAGCAGCGCGTATGGGTTGGCGGCATAACAAGCGGAGGAAAAAATGGCGGCTCTTGGCGAAAAAAATCGCCGCGCCAGCGCAAACATGGAAATTCCCGCAGCCGTTTGCACCAATACAATAAAAACGCCCGGAACGGCATTCCCAGGCAACGCCGCGATCAGTGCGGCCCCCAACATCCAGGAAAGCGGGGGATAAAAAATGAACCGTGGCTCACCGAAACCGTAGTTGGCCCATTCGCACCAGCGCGGATAGAGCACGCCTTGCTTCCATTGCCCTGCCACATCGAGCCAGGACGAGGCGTGAAACGCAATATCGTGCCCCGAAGCGTTGCCTCGCCAGAAGAACGGGAAAACAATCAGAAGCGCAGCGCCAAGCGAAACACCCAGCGCCGTCAGCCACCCGCGAATGTTAGCAACAGGCGTTTTGTCAGCCTGTTCGGGGAGAATTGTCATGGAGTGTTCATCGGATTGTAACCGGCCAGGAATCCCCGCTCACGGTTCTCATTGCTCTCCGTGCGCCAATCCCGCAGTTGAGCGATAATACACGCGCCCATGAGCACTTCCAACACAGCTCTCGAGCCCATCATCGAAGCGCGCAAACTGGAGAAATTCTATCCCCAGCCGGACGGCAGCCGCATCCAGGTCATCGCCGCGACCGATCTCGCCATCTATCCCGGACAAATTATCGCTCTGCTGGGCGCTTCGGGGTGCGGCAAATCCACCTTGCTGCGCATGCTCACGGGACTTTCTCCCGCCAGCGGCGGCGCCGTCTACTGGCATGGCCAGCCGGTTCACGGCGAATCCCCCAACGTCTCCATCGTGTTTCAAAGCTTTGCTCTTTTTCCCTGGCTCACGGTCATCGAAAACGTCGAAGCGCCTTTGGAAGCGCGCGGCATGCCTCCCATCGATCGCCACAAGCGGGCGTTGCGTATTCTTGACGCAGTGGGCCTCGATGGCTTCGAGAGCGCTTACCCCAAGGAACTTTCCGGCGGCATGAAGCAGCGCGTAGGCGTGGCGCGCGCGCTGGTGGTTGAGCCCGAAGTGCTGTTCATGGACGAGCCGTTCTCCGCGCTCGACGTCCTCACGGCGGAGACGCTCCGCGGCGAACTGCTCGAATTGTGGATCGAGCGCAAAATCCCCACGCGCGCCATCTTCATCGTCACTCACAATATCGAAGAAGCGGTGGTGCTTGCCGACCGCATCATCGTGCTGGGCCGGCATCCCGCTCACATTCACGCGGACTTCGCGGTGAACATTCCACACCCCCGTGAGCACAAGGACCCTCGGTTCGTCGAGCTAGTTGATGCTATCTATCGCGTGCTCACCAAGCCCGATCACGAACACGACAGTGCTCCGCCGCGCACCGCTCCTCCAGGAGCTCCCGCCAAGCCGAAGGCCGTGATGCTGCCACACACGCGCCCTGGCGGTCTGGCCGGCCTGGTGGAAATTGTTGCCGACCAGGGCGGTCGCGTGGACCTTCACCGTTTGTCCGATGAACTGAGTCTCGACATCGAAGCGCTCCTCCCCAGCGTCGAAACCGCCGCCATGCTTGGGTTTCTTCGCGTTGAAGAGGGAGATACGGTCATCACGCCCGAAGGCCAGGCCTTTGCGCAAGCTGATATTCAGACACGCAAAGCAATCTTCCGCAAAGCTGCGATTGCGCGCGTACCTTTGTTGCGCCAGATGGAACAGGCGTTGAAAGCCAAATCCAACCGTACGTTGAGCGAAGAATTTTTCCGCGACCTGCTCGACGAACAATTCAGTGAAGAAGAATCCCGCCGCCAGCTCGACATCGCGATCCAGTGGGGGCGTTACGCCGAAATTTTCGATTACGATTCGGAATCCGGCAAGCTGACGCTCTCGGAGGCTTGAACCCTCCGTGCCCGCTCCTGCTCCTGCTGCTCCCACTGTTCAAGCCACCCCGCTCCCACCGACCCTGAAGCGGCCGGCGGGCTCACGCTGGAGCTGGGCATTTCTGATTGACTTGGCTGTTTTTCTTTTTGTCTTTGCAGCCATCTATGGAACGTATTCCATTGGCCGCACCTGGCTGGCTCCCACTCATCCCCAAGCGCAGATTTCGCAGAACCCCCGCGATCTGCCTCTCTACGCCTTCTATTCTTTGGTGCGCTTGTCCATTGCGTACGCCATTAGCTTGGTCTTTGCGCTGAGCTACGGCTACCTCGCTGCCAGTTCACGCCGCGCGGAAATTATTCTGATTCCGTTGCTGGACATCCTGCAATCCATCCCCGTGCTCAGCTTTCTCCCAGGCGTGATGCTGGCCATGGTGGCGCTGTTTCCTCATAGCGAGTTTGGGGTCGAGCTCGGTTCCATTTTGCTGATCTTCACGGGCCAGGTATGGAACATGGCCTTCAGTTTCTATTCCTCATTAAAAACCGTTCCGCGCGATCTCCGCGAAGCGGCGATTATTTACCGGTTCATCCGCTGGCAGCGTTTCGCCGAGCTGGATCTGCCCTTTTCCACGATTGGCTTGGTGTGGAATTCCATGATGTCCGTCGCCGGCGGCTGGTTTTTCCTGATGGCCTGCGAAATGTTCGTGCTCGGTGACCGCGACTTCCGCCTGCCCGGCCTGGGCTCCTTCCTTCAAGTTGCCGCGAGCGACGGCAATACCCGCGCCATTCTTTGGGGCGTAGCTGCCATGGTCGGCGTCATCGTTTTGCTCGATCAACTGGTCTGGCGGCCTGTTATTGTGTGGGCCGACAAATTCAAGTTCGAGCAGGTGGAAAGCTCCGCTGCTGCGCAAACCACGCTGCTCCATCTCATAGGCCGCGCCTCATTTGTGGTCCGCCTGTACCGGCTCATCTTTCGCCCGTTCTTCAACTGGCTCACTCTGCTCTTTACCCTGAGCGCTCGCCGCGCCGCAGAAACTTTCTCGGCGCCCAAACAGCATAATCTGCGGCGTTGGTTCGGCTATGTGCTGGGCGTAGGGGTCCTTGTAGGTATGGGCATTGCCATATTTCACGCCGCTCGAGAAATCTCCGATCTGCACCGAGGAGACTACTTTGAGCTTATCCGGAGCGCCGCTCTCACTTTTCTTCGCGTCAATGCGGCGCTCCTCATTGGGGCGCTCTGGGCCGTCCCCGCAGGGGTAGCCATCGGGTTCAGCCCGCGCCTGGCGAAGGTTGCCCAACCCCTGGCGCAGATTGCTGCTTCGGTGCCGGCCACCGCGCTTTTTCCCGTAATCCTGCTCTTCCTGATCCGCCTTCGGGGCGGATTGGAAATCGCGGCCATGCTCGTGATGCTTCTTGGCACGCAGTGGTACATCCTGTTCAACGTCATTGCGGGGGCTATGGCCATTCCCACGGACCTCAAGGAAGCAGCGAGCGTTTTTCATTTCAGTTCGTGGGACCGCTGGCGGCACCTCATCCTTCCAGGCATTTTCCCTTATCTTGTGACCGGGCTGGTCACCGCTTCCGGTAATGCCTGGAACGCCAGCATCATCGCCGAGTATTTCCACTTTCAGGGACGCATCGTCTCAACGGTGGGCCTGGGCAGCACCATCAGCCGCGCCAGCGACGCGGGCCGCTATGACGTGCTGCTCGCCTCTACGCTGGTCATGGCCACCGTCGTCGTGCTCATCAACCGGCTCGTGTGGCGCCGCTTGTACCGGCTGGCTTCCTCGCGCTTCAAGCTCGAAGCGTAGTAAACTGATATGAGACCGCCCGCCGCGGCTTTTTCCAAACTGCCATGAGCGATACCAATTCAGGCTCGTTTCCGCCTGGAGCGACGAAGAATTTTTGCGCGCGCTTGAAGACTTGTCTTTTCCGGCCGAGCTGTTTCACCATCGGGAACATGTGCGCGCGACGTGGCTTTACCTGAAATCCTCCGATGCCACCCGCGCCGCCGAGCGCATGGCCGCCTCGATTCGCCGCTTTGCGAACTATCACGGAGCGGCGCAGAAATATCACCACACCATTACACTAGCTTGGGTGCGCCTGGTTGCCGCGGCTCTAGTGGAAACGCCAGAAGGCTACGACTTCGAGCGATTCCTTGGCGCGCACCCGGAGCTCGCCGATAAAAATCTGCTGGCGAAATACTATTCGGAGGATGTGCTACAAGCGGCGGCAGCCCGCAAAGTCTGGGTCGAGCCGGATCTCCAGCCGCTTCCCAGTTTACGGGTTTACCGCTGCTGCTGATTTCTTCTCGTCTTTCTTCGGTTCGGCCGGTTTTGGCTCTCCCGGTTTTTCGCCCCAGATGTACTGCGCGAACCACTTTTCGTTTTCTTCCATCACCGCGCGCTGCTGCTTCGGCTTGGTGATGCCGTGCCCGAATCCCTTGTACACGACCATTTTTACCGGTATGCCGCGGTCCTCGAGGGCTTGGCGCAGTTCATATGCGTTGGGAATCGGCACCCGCCGGTCGTTCTCTCCGTGCTGAATCAGCGTTGGCGTGCGCGCTTTGGCGATATTGCTGATAGGCGAGGTCTTCCAATAAATCTCGGGATCGTCCCACGGCGTCGCGTGCAGGTACTGCCGCGTGAACGGTGTAATGTCTGTGTTGACGTAGTACGTGCTCCAATCCGAAATCCCCGCGCCTACCGATACCGCTTTGAAACGGTCGCTGAACGTGGTGATGTACGCCGAAATGTACCCGCCTTGGCTCCAGCCCATGGCGCCTACGCGGTCTTTGTCGACAAAACCTTTTGCGATGAGTGAATCCACTCCGGAAATCACATCCGCATAATCGCCGATGCCGAGATTCCGCACGTTGAGAGAGCGAAATTTCTCGCCATACCCCGCCGAGCCGCGATAGTTCGGCTTGAGCACGAGCGCGCCCTTGGCGACAAATCGTTCGATCGGATAGTACCGGTCGGGAAACACGAATGGCACATCCACCCCCGTTGGCCCGCCATGAATCACCACCAGCAGCGGGTATTTCTTTTTTGCATCGAAGTCGGGAGGCGTGAGCAAAATTCCCTCGATCGTTGTGCCGTCGCCCGACTTCCATGAAATGACTTCGCGGTGCGCCAGCTTGAAGCTCTTTGCTTGGTCGCCCATGGTAGTCAGTTTTTTGCCTTGCCATGCGCCCACGCTCGAAGCGTAGATCTCGGCGAATTCGTTCGGCAGCGCGCCGCGGTACGCCACGGTTTTGTAGTCCCGCGAAAACGAGAACGAGACGCTCTGCAAGCTTTCCGGCGAGCTTAATTTTTCTACTCCGCCCGTTGCCGGATTCAGCCGGAACAGGTGCGCGGCCGTTTTTTGCTCCGCCTCGAAATAAATTCCGTCCCGCCCCCACCCGATCAGACTGGGATCTTCGTCAAAAGATTCGGTCAAAATCTGCGGAGAGCCGCCGTCTGCGTTGACGACACCGATCTTGCTATTCGTATAGAAGAAATAGGGGGATCCCGCGGCCGTCTCGAACGCGATCTTCTTGCCGTCCGGCGACCAGTGCGGATTCCGGTCCGGACCCGGAGTGCTCACTAGCTTTCTCACCGCTTTGTCGTTCACCGAAACAACATAAACGTCCGCGCTTTCTATCGAGATCAGGTCCGGATCTTTTTGCGCGCTGAAAGCGATCCACGTCCCGTCGGGCGACCAGGAGAAATCCCCCACGCTAAATTTATCGCCTTCCGTGAGCCGCTTCGGTTCCGACGGCGTAGCTGCGCCGCTGGAGAATTCGATGGTCCACAGGTGGGTCATCTGGTAATCGCCATGGACCACGGAGTATTCACCGTACTTTTCTTTCCGGTCCTTCATCGCCTTGGTTTCGGGATCCGTCATGGAAAAGGCGATGTGTTTCGAATCCGGCGCCCACTCGAAACCGTTCACATCGTTTTCCACTTTGGTGAGCTGCTGCGCCTCACCGCCTTCCACAGAAATCACATACACCTGCTTTTTCCCTTCCGTTGTTCCCGCGATCTGCGCCGGCCGGTCGGAGAGAAACGCAATCCACTTGCCGTCCGGCGACCATTCCGCGTCCGTGCTCGATTTCTTCGCCGTCGTCAGCGCGTGCGACTCACCCGAAGAGATATAGGCGATCCAAAGATTCCTCTCAAACGCGTTGTCCTCCCAGTTTGTCTTCTGCAACTCGTACACCACGCGCTTTCCATCCGGGGAAATCTTCGGATTGTAAGCGCTTTGCCATTCAAGCGACTGGTCGATGGCCGGTGTGGTGGAGGCTGCCTGCGCGTGCTTCACCGCTTCTTGCGCGGCCGCTGCCGAAAACGTGAGCAGGCATGCCGCCGCGATCCCTAAAATGGCTAAAGCCACTTTTCTCATCGTTCCGTACCCCCATTCACTAAGGAAGAATATTCTTTGCTATTTGCGGTTCCAGATGAGGAATCCGGTGAATATCCCGACAGCCACGACGGCAAATCCCACGTAAGCGTGCCATCCATGCAACAGCTTGCCCACAGCAATCGCCCCAAGGGCAGACAGCACCAGTAAAAGGGCAGCTGTGCCCTTCGTTAGTTTTTTTTGTTCGGCCACTCGCGTTTCACTTCACGCTGCCACGATGCCATTCCGCATCCCGGCGCGCGCTCCTGACCTCAAGTTCTCGCCAGCTCTCGGCTCAGGTAAATAATCTGCCCCACGTGATGATACGCATGCCCCGCGCAACGCATGAAAATCTGGAAGCGGTCTTTCGCTTCTGGCTCGCGTTCCGCGGTGTACGCTTTCGCCCAGTCCTCCGCGTTTTGCTTACGCACGGTTGCCACCACCATGGCGATCGTGCGGTCAAACGCGCCGAGCGCTTCGTCCTTGTGCGGCGGCTGCGCATCGGTGAATTCCCGGTCACGGTTCCGCACGTATCCCGTTTCCGCAATGCGCGCTCCGACGTAATAACTCAAATTCCCCGTCAAGTGCAGCACCAGGTGGCCCACGCTGTTCCCGTACGGATATGGCTTTTGCCAGAACTGTTCGTTCGTCAGCGGATCCACCCACTTGTGCAACTGCTGGCCGACATATTGGTAATACGCCGCCAGCCCATTTGCAACTGTTTCATTCAGTTCGACCATCCACGGCCCTTTCGGATTACACCGGAACTTGGCTTTCAGGTGGCTTCTTGGACCCCCGCGCGCAAATCCGAACGCCGACAATACCCCGTCGTCTGGAAAAGTCAAGGACTCAGGCTATTTTGCGCCTTCCCCCACGTCTCCATTATTCTGGCAAGTTATTGGCTGCACTCTTGCTTTGGATAATCAGGAGAGCTAAGTGCCTGCTGTTCCATCCGTGCGCATTCGCGATTGCAATGGCGCGCCTGTGCGCGCATCAGGTCGCTACGTTCTGTATTGGATGATTGCCAGCCGCCGCCTTGCTTACAATTTCGCGCTCGACCGCGCCCTGGAACACTGCCGCGACCTCTGTAAGCCGCTGCTTATTTTTGAAGCGCTGCGTTGCGACTATCCATGGGCGAGCGGTCGCTTTCACCGATTCATCCTTGACGGCATGGCCGGGAACGCAAGCACCTGCGCCAAGCATGGAATCTTCTACTACCCACACGTTGAGCCTGCTCCCCGGCAGGCGCGCGGGCTTCTCGAAGCGCTTGCCGGCGACGCCTGCCTGGTGGTCACCGATGACTTTCCGGCATTTTTTCTGCCTCGCATGGTCGAAGCCGCGGCAAAGAAACTCTCCGTGCGATTGGAAGCTGTTGATTCGAATGGATTGCTCCCCATGCGTGCCGCCGTTCAGGTCTTCACCCGCGCATTCGACTTTCGCCGCTTTCTGCAAAAGGAACTGCCGGCCCATCTTCCCGAATCGCCTGTCCCGAATCCGCTTCCGCGGGCAGCGGCGCTGCCTCGCCTGGCCAATTTGCCGAAAAGTATTCTTTCTCGTTGGCCTGCCGCGGGTGCAGATCTTCTTAACGGAAAGCGCGCAGCACTTAAGCAGCTTCCCGTTGACCACAGCGTTGCGCAAGCAGAAATTCGCGGCGGGTCAAGCCCTGGCAGGCGGCTGCTTCGGCAATTCCTCGAGGAAAAGCTGGCTCGCTACGCCGAACAACACAATGAGCCGGAACTCGACGCCACCAGCCATCTTTCGCCCTATCTTCATTTCGGCCAAATCTCAACCCATGAAATTTTTTCAGAGATTGTCCATCGCGAAAAATGGGCCCCAGAGAATCTCGCTTTGCGCGCGAGCGGCAAACGCGAAGGCTGGTGGAACATGAGTGCTGAGGTCGAAGCGTTTCTCGATCAGCTTGTCACCTGGCGCGAGTTAGGCTTGAACTTCTGCGCGCACCGAACGGATTACCATCAGTTCGCTTCCCTCCCCTCTTGGGCGCAAAAGACTCTTCGTGCTCATTCCAAAGACCAGCGCGAACACCTCTATTCCCTCGAGCAATTTGAGTCGGCACAAACTCACGATCCTCTCTGGAACGCCGCACAAATCCAGCTGCTTCGCGAAGGCCGGATCCACAATTACCTGCGCATGCTTTGGGGCAAGAAAATTCTCGAGTGGTCCCCCTCACCGGAAGAAGCCGGGCAAATCATGATTCATCTCAACGACAAATACGCGCTCGATGGCCGCGACCCCAATTCCTACAGCGGAATCTTCTGGGTGCTGGGCCGCTATGATCGGCCTTGGGGACCGGAACGCCCTGTTTTCGGCTTCATTCGTTATATGAGGTCGGAAAACACGGCGCGAAAATTTTCTGTCAAAAATTACATTCTCAAATATTCTCAGCATTGCCCGTAGCTTTCTCCAAGTTCCAACTGAACGTTCGACGCTAGCTCCTTCCAGTCGCGCCGAACTGCGTCTCCCACAATTTTTCCACACAAATCTGGTATCAGGCACTTCCGTACTATTGACCCTGTTACTACCGGATAGGGACACTAGGCGGAATATGGCTCGCTTCTCCGCCTTTCTCGGGCGTCGTGTGGAAGTGCAATATCGCGCTGGCGATATTCTCCTGCCTGCTTCGGGAACTCTCGTGGCCGATTCTGGCCGTTCCATCTTTCTGGAACAAATGTTCGAGCAGCGCGGCCAGCACAAACACTTTCGCTGGGAAATTCCTTACCAATGTCTTGTGCGCATCGAGGAAAAGCCCGATTCCGGAGCAACCGTAAATGCGGCCACCGCTTCGGCAAAACCCGCTGCCGCTCCCGAAGCTCCCGTCGAACCAAAGCTGGAGGAAGAGCCGCGCAGTGCCGCTGCCGCTGCTTCTGCGGGAACCGGAGGCGCGCCTGGCCTTCTTCCTATTTCGCAGCGCCCCAAGACCGCCTGAGAATCGCGCTTCCATTCGGTAATTGCCCAAGCGAAACTGAGGACAAATTCCTCGCTTCACGGTTGGGTCGTTGTCAACGAGAGTTTCCGGGCAGCTGACTAACCGCCATGGAGGAAAGTTCAGCGGACTCTTCACGTTCCCCAGGAACTAACATGGCCGAGCCAAGTACGCCCGAGCTTAGGAGGTCGGGCGATCTTTGGAGAGCAGGATCTCCAGTCCGATCAGGTTCTCTCGAATCTCCCCGCGGCGGAACTTTGTCTGTGAAATCAATTCTTCAAACTCACCCTTGGTGTAAGCCCGTTTCAGCAGCATAAAGCGGAAAGTCAGTTTGGTGATAATCCCGTTCGTGCTGCTGAGGTCCATGTCATTTACGGCCTGGTTGATCGATTCTATGGATGCATCTCTTCGCAGATCGATAATCAGGGCTTGCCCGCTAGGCCTCAGGACACGATACATCTCATCGAGGGCGAGCTTCGGCTCGCTGAAATTCTTGAAGGCCGCTCGACAAAGAAGAAAATCAAACGATTCGGGGTCGAACGGCATGTCCGAAGCGTTACCTTGGCGAAAGTCGACCCGCACGTTTGCATTTGCCGCATTCGCACGGGCGATCTCCACAAAAGTCTTGCTTATATCTAACCCCGTGATCTGAAATTCACCGAGTTTCGCCAATTCGATCGCGAAATATCCTGGCCCGGGAGCGACTTCGAGGACGCTGCTCTGGGGCGCAATTTGCTCGGCAGTGCGCCGGGCCAGTGTTCTGAAATCCTTAAGCGATTTCTTGGTAAGGGCCGCATACCATTTCGCAAGGGCGCCTTCCATTCCCCAACCTTTATAGGGCTTTGCATTTGCTATATAAGCCGACATGAGATCCTCCTTCTCTGCGGCGATCCTAGCCCGCCTTGAGAGCTCGTTGAAGGTGCATTCGGCGAAGGCAAATCTGAGATCGGCGAATGCCCCCTTCACGCCGGTGAATATCCCCGCGGAAGGCGACCCCAGTGTTCGTAAGTCGAATGCAAGGTGTTGCGATCGAATCAACGGCGTACTCGGAAGTAGCCGCTGCCCAAGGCCCCACGCTGCTTGCATCGCGCAATTCAGCTACAATCGTCTCCTCAAATTGAGCAATACACCGGGGCGCATCGCTTCTGCCGCCGTCGAGGAGGCCTCTCTTGAACCCTGCTGCAAAACACATTGGACTCATCGGTCTCGGACTGATGGGGCGCCCTATGGGCATGAACCTCTTGAAGGCGGGCTATCCGCTCACGGTGTGGAACCGTACCGCTTCTCGCGCCGGCGAACTGGTCGCCGCTGGCGCTAGACTCGCCAAGTCGCCCCAAGAAGTTGCCGCCGGTTCGGATCTTCTGCTCACGATGGTCAGCGATCCTCCCGCCATCGAGGAAGTTTTGTGGGGCTCCGGTGGCGCCATGCAGGCGCTCAAGCGTGGCAGCATTTACGTGGATTCCAGCACGATTGCTCCGGCGCTTGCCCGTAAAATTGCCGCCGCTTGCGCCGAGCGCGGCGTGCGTTTTCTCGACGCACCCGTTACCGGGGGCGACTGGGGCGCCAAAAAAGGCGAGCTCGTCTTTATGATCGGCGGCGACGCAGAAACGCTGAAAGAAGCGGAACCGGTTCTCAGCGTCATGGGAAAGAAACTGTTTCACCTGGGGCCAAACGGCGCGGGCCAAACCATCAAGCTCGCCATGAACATGATCCTTGCTTTACAGGTCGACGCCCTGGCCGAAGCTCTTGCCCTCGTTGGCCGGGCGGGAATTCAAGGCGAAAAACTCGTCGAGGTCATGCAATCGAGCATGGCTCGCTCCGGCGTTCTCGATGTAAAAGCCCCCAATCTGCTCAAAGGCGAGTACGTTCCCAGTTTTCCTCTGCGCCTCATGCACAAGGATCTGGGCCTCGCGCTGGATCTCGCCAATCAGTTGGGCGTCGCCCTTCCCGCCACTGCTGCGGCCCGCGAAACCTACAATTACGTCAAAGGCGCCTCCAAAGAAGATCTCGACTATTCCGCAGTCATGAAATTCTGGAACCCGTGACTCCAGTCCGAGTAAGGGGCTCGAACGCAGTCATGGTATCTTCCTCAGCAAACCATCTCTGTCGCGCCTCCAAAACGCAACCGCTAACCCGCCACCGTTCATTTCTGTTTTTTACTGTCGACTGTAAACTGTGGGCTGTCGACTTCTTTATTTCCAAACGAGGTGCCTCTTGAAAATCGGTTTCCTCGGCCTTGGCGACATGGGCCAGGCCATCGTCCCCCGTCTGATTGCCGGCGGCCACACCGTCACCGGCTGGAACCGCACGAAAGAAAAAGCCGCGCCGCTCTTTAAGCTCGGCATGCTCTGGGCTGACTCGCCGAGCGAAGTTGCCCGCGATTCTGAAGTCGTTTTCTCGATCGTCACCGACGCCTCCGCCGTCCGCGCTCTCGCTCTTGGCGAGAACGGTGTGATCGCTGGTCTCCGCAAAGGCGCCGTCTACCTCGACATGAGCACCATCGCTCCCGACGCCAGCCGCTCCGTTGCCGCTGAATTCACCAAAGCCGGCCTCTCCATGCTCGACGCG